>ERZ779621.89-NODE-89-length-65261-cov-9.694829_pt1 | contig 65261 bp, 54 predicted proteins | sample MGYA00514215_ERZ779621 | MGnify/ENA primary metagenome ERZ779621 (study PRJEB29562, sample SAMEA4376715) | mouse gut metagenome | isolation source: Cecum | study: EMG produced TPA metagenomics assembly of the A DSS colitis mouse model was used to assess the microbial...
ATAAGTATATATATGAAGGTACCGGCATGTTTATGCGCCGTTGTTTTACTCCTGCCCCAGCAGCTCTTTTAGTTCCCGGGCTGTTTCATAGGCGGGATTTACCAGGGTGACCCTTTCTCCCATGATTCTGGAAAGGGTGGAACGAATCAGCGGATAGTGGGTGCAGCCCAGGATCAGGGTGTCAATATCGATGTCGATCAGCTCTGCCAGATAGCGGCGGGCGATCTCATCGGTCACAGGATCTACCAGCAGCCCTTCCTCCACCAGAGGAACAAACAGCGGACAGGCCTTGCCGTATACGGTTACCTCCCGGTTCAGTTCCCTGAGAAATTTGGCATAGATATGGCTTCCGATGGTGGCCTCTGTGGCGATCACACCAATGCGTCCGTTCCTGGTGGTTTGGGCGGCGACCCTGGCTCCGGGCTTTACCACGCCTATGATAGGAATATCGCTTTCCTCCTCCAGAATATCCATGGCGTAGGCGCTTGCGGTGTTACAGGCGACTACGATAGTCTTAACCTGAAAGGTTCGCAGAAAGCGGACAATCTGCTCGGAAAAACGTGTTACGGTTTCCTGTGATTTACTTCCGTAGGGAACCCGCGCGGTATCCCCAAAGTAAATGATTCGTTCATTTGGGATCTGCCGCATAATTTCACGGACTACAGTGAGCCCGCCCACACCGGAATCAAAAACCCCGATGGGCGCGTCTCTCCGCATCAGCTCCTTATTGATTTCCATGTTGAAAAGCCTCCCACAAGCTTTGCAGGCTGGTCAGCAGTTTGCTTCGAAAATGAATTTTGTCCGGATCAGCTTCCAGAAGCTCCAGATACAGGTCATCGTCAAAGCTCCACTCCGACGGCAGGAGCTGTTCCCGTCCCTCCTGATCAATATAAATCACCTTTACGGTATCGGGAGTCAGAGCCAGCTCGGGATAGAGCAGCCCCCACCAGCCAAGTGCTGCGCACATGCCTGCTATAATACGAAATTTAGTCCACTTTTTTTCCATAGACAATAACCTCACTTTCTGTCAGATAGATTATTGCCGGAAATATGTGGTCTATACCGGTTTATTTACTTTTGTTCTTTTGCCTTTCCAGGCGGATCTGCTGAATAATTGCCTTTTCCTGATTGTCGATATGGACCTTTGCGGCATGGGCCGCTGTGGCCTTATCCTTGTTCAGGATGCTCTGATAAATAATTTTATGCTCCTCCATCAGCCTTTCATGCTGGCTGGAATCCTTAATATATTCGAAACGATACCGGTACATCTGCTGGGACAGATCGTTTATCAGCTGTAGAAGCCGTTGATTGCCGGTGGCCTGCACGATGATATCGTGGAGCGCCACATCTGCCTGAGCAATTTTTCGGGAATCCTTTGTTTTCACTGCGTTTTCAAAATGCCGGCAGGCCAGCTCCAGATTTTTAAGCTCTTCCTCGGTGATCCGGTCACAGGCCAGCTCCGCACAAAAAGCGTCCAGAGCACGCCGCACCTCCAGCACATCGGCCATGCTTTTTTCTGTAATTTGTGCCACCACTGCGCCCCGACGGGGGATCATGGTGACTAATCCTTCCAGTTCGAGCCTGCGGATAGCCTCCCGGATGGGAGTACGGCTGACCCCCATTTTATCTGCCAGATGGATCTCCATAAGGCGCTCGCCGGGTTTAAGCTCGCCGGTGAGAATGGCCTGGCGCAGGGTGTTCAGGACAACATCCCGGAGGGGCAGGAAATCGTTGATATTCGTTTGAAAGGTATGTTCCATTTGGGTATCCTTGCCTTTCTTCAGACTGCAATTTCAAGGGAAAAGTCAGACCGGTTCGGTGAGAAAGACCTGTCTGGCAAGGCCGTCTTTTTGTAACTGCTCCAGGGCAGACAGCGCGGCCTGCGGATCTGTGAATATTCCGAATACCGTGGGCCCGCTGCCGCTCATGAGGCTGCCTTCCGCACCCAGCTTTAGCATCCTGTTTTTGAGAGTACTGATAACAGGGTGTGCAGGGACGGTGACTGCCTCCAGTACATTGGCCATGCGGCACAGAATCCCCGGCAGGTCTCCCGCCCTGACTGCGGCCTCCATTCCGTCAATATCCGGGTGGCAGGGAATGCCCCGGGCGTCCAAATGCTCATAAACATATCGGGTGGAAACACTGATATCCGGCTTGGCTGCCAGGATCCGGCATGCAGGAATAGGAGGAAGAGGGGTCAGCTTTTCGCCAATGCCTTCTGCCAGTGCGGTTCCGCCCAGAATGCAGTAGGGTACATCGGCGCCGATGGATACGCCGTATTCCATCAGTTGTGACAGCGGAGCGTCCAGATCGAAAAGCCGGTTCATGCCCTTCATGACGGCGGCGGCATCGGCGCTTCCGCCTGCCATGCCGGCAGCAATGGGAATATTTTTCTGTAAATGAATGCGGACGCCGCCGGAAATCCGGTATTTTTCCAGCATCAGCCGGGCGGCTCTGCAGGCCAGGTTACTCTCGTCCGCAGGAAGCTCTTCCGAGTCGGTGGTAAATGTGACGCCGTGCCCGGCTTTTTCCAGAAGCAGCTCGTCTCGGATTCCGATACTCTGCATGATCATTTTTACCTGATGATAGCCGTCGGGAAGTCGTTTTACCACATCCAGTCCCAGGTTGATCTTGGCATATGCTGTTATTTGATATTCATTCATTTTCTGTCCCTGTGTCAAAAACCGGGGAAAGTTTCCCCGGCTTTTCATGCGATTGTTGAGTATTTACATTGCTGTTCAACGTTACTGTCAGCCGGGCTGCGGCTGTGAGCGGAAGGGCTGCCTTCCGCTGAAAATGAGCCGGGCGGCAGTTGAATTTATTTCAGCGGTTTTGCTCCGGCCTTTTCCTGGGCGGATTCCAGCAGGCGGCGGAAGCGCCCCTTCTTTTTTGCGGGAGCGGCTTCCTGCTTGCCGTGCAGGCCCTTCACCCCCAGAACATAGATGCCGCTGACCACGGCCTTGACCTCTTTTTTCACGGGCACCGATTCAAAAATTTTTTCGTCGCAGATCAGAGACATAATCTGGGGGCCTACTTTGGCTTTGATAATGGGCAGCTTGGAGCCGCGCATGAGCTTGGGGGTCTGATCCAGAACTGCCTGGGGCAGGCCTGAATTTTTCAGTTTCATCCGCTTTTTGTCAATGATCAGCATGGAGATGGTCTGCTTGTTGGCCTCCATCATTTCCTGCTGCTGGGCCTGTTTTTTCTGGGCCTTTTTTCCAAGAAAATATAATGCCGCGATGGCGGCGATCAATATGACTGCAATTACGATCAGGGTGATCATCCATGGTTGCATATCCGGTAAACCTCCTACTTTTTGTCAATTTTATTCTAACACATATGTGTGTGGATAAGCAATAAGAGATTTATTAATGAAGGCACAAGACGTTACTATTTACAGCCACAAGACTTAACAATTCAGCCATGCGGCAAATCACGCATGATTTTGCCCATACTGTGGCATGATTGAAGAGACAGTATATGGAAAAGCAGCATTATCAATTTGGATAGACAGCAATTAAAAAGAACATGGAGATACTTATGGAAAATGTGATGGAGGCCGCCTGGAAGGTGCTGGCGGCGGTTACCGGAAGCTTGTTTTTCTGGAATATGATTTTTGCAATTATCATTGTTTTCTTTGAGAGGCGGGATCCCAAGAGTGTGTGGGCCTGGCTCCTTTTGCTGTTTTTTCTGCCGGGAGCCGGATTTATTTTTTATTTGTTTCTGGGAGGGGACATGCGTAAGAGAAGAATGTTCCGCGCGAAGGAGCTGGAGGAGGATCTGGGGCAGATGCTCCGGTATCAGCAGGACCAGATCAGAAGCAGGCCCCCGGAGGAGCAGGAGGATATTGCCGGTTACATGGATCTGGTGATGTACAATCTGAAGACGGCCTCCGCCATGCTGCTGGGCGGAAACGATGTGGATATTTTTACGGATGGAAACAGGAAATTTGAGGCCCTGTTGGCGGATCTGGAATCCGCACAGTATTTTATTAATTTTCAATACTATATTATTCGGGATGATGTGCTGTTTCATCGGATCGCGGAGGTGTTGGAAAGGAAGGCAGCCCAGGGGGTGGAGGTCCGCATCCTGTTTGATGGGATGGGCTGCAGAGGGGTCAGGGGCAGCTGCTGGAAACGGCTTCGGCAGGCAGGCATCGGAACTGCGGAATTTTTTCCGGCCTTTTTGGGGCGATTTCAGCTGCGCGTCAATTATCGTAATCACCGCAAGATCGTGGTTATAGACAACCGGGTGGCATATGTGGGCGGATTCAATGTGGGGAAGGAATATATCGATCTGGATGAAAAATTAGGGCATTGGCGTGACACCCATCTGCGCATTCGAGGCAACGGAGTCATGGGGCTGCAGATGCGGTTTATACTGGATTGGAATTATGCGTCCGGGGAAAATCTGCTGTGCAGCCGTCTTATGTTTCCGGAGCCTGATCCGGGCATCAGGGATTTCTGCAGGCTGCAGATTATCAGCAGCGGCCCGGACAATTCCCTTGAGCAGATCAGAGACAATTATCTCAGACTGATTACCCGGGCCAAACGAAGAGTCTGTATTCAGACACCGTATTTTATTCCCGATGAGCCGGTGCTGAATGCGCTGCTGATCGCTGTGCGCTCAGGCATAGAGGTGAATCTGATGATTCCCTGCAAGCCGGATCATCCGTTTGTGTATTGGGCCACCTATTCTTATGCAGGCCAGCTGGTTGGCGCAGGTGCCCGCTGCTATGCCTATTGCAACGGCTTTCTTCACAGCAAGGGCATTATTGTGGACGGAGAGGTGTTCTGCTATGGAACAGCCAATATGGACATCCGAAGCTTTGCCCTGAATTTTGAGGTGAACGCCATAGTTTACAGCCCAAAGAAAGCGGAGGAGATGGAACGAATCTTTTGGGAAGATGTGAAGGAATGCCGGCAGATCTCCATGGACGTGTACGCAGCCAGGCCGCTGAAAATACGCGTCAGGGAGCAGATGTGCAGACTGCTGTCGCCGCTGTTGTAGCACAGGGGCCGCTGTTCACAGGGCAGGGTATTTTGCTCATCAAAAAATATGCAGGGGGCTTTTAAAAAGAAAGCAACTGTGGTATAAATGTAAAGAGTATACGCCGCGCTTCGGCGCAGAGAGCCCTAAGCGGGCAGGAGGGTATAGTACATTATATGAAAAAATGGACGATGGTTTTGCCGGTCCTGCTGGCAGCGGCTTTTCTTTCAGCCGGATGCGGCAGCAGGGTAGATGTGCCTCTGAATCAGATGGAGGTGGAAAGATATGTGACCCTGGGAGATTACAACAATCTCAGTGTGTCCGTGGCTCCGGCCTCCGTGGACGAAGAGGAATTGGAGCAGCTGCTGCGCAGTGTTTACAGCGCCCATGTAACGGCCCAGTCCGGCGGGGTGACGGATCGCCCGGTGGAACAGGGCGATACGGTGGTCATGGACTATGAGGGAAAAAAGGACGGGGTTGCCTTTGATGGAGGCACGGCCCAGAACGCCAGCCTTACCATCGGAAGCGGCCGGTTTATCCCCGGATTTGAAGATGGACTTATAGGCGTGATGCCCGGAGAGACGGTGGATTTGAAGCTTTCTTTTCCTGAGGGGTATGGAAATGCGGAGCTGGCGGGGCAGGCGGTGGTATTTACCGTCACCGTGCACTTTATTGTTCCCACACAGATGGAGGATGCCGTGGTGGCGGGAATGGGCATAGAAGGTGTGGATACCGTGGAGGGCCTGCGGCAGTATGCTTATGATTATCTTTATGAAAATGCCAATACCAATTATCATTACAGTCTGCAGGATGCCATCGTGGGAGCGCTGCTGGAGCAGAGCAGCTTTGAAAATATTCCGGAGGAAATGGTGGAGGAGTACCGGCAGAAGATGCAGGACAATCTGGAGACTGCAGCAGCGTCCTACGGAATTTCGGCGGACTCCTATGCTCTCTACAACTATGGAATGAATTGTGAGGATATGGTAAACACCTATGCGGAGGACTCTCTGCGCCAGAATCTGGCCATGCAGGCCATAGCCAATGCCGAGGGGCTTACTGTGGGGGATGAGGAGCTTCAGGAGCTTCTCCTGGAATATGCTGTGAGGGCGGGCTTTGAAACCGTGGAAGAGTTTATCGGGGAGGACTCCCTGGAGGATTATCGGGATTATTTTATGAATGAAAAGGTGATGGACTATCTCATAGAGAAAGTGAAAACGGAATAGAAGGGAATTCGGAGCTTGTACAGATCACACAGAGAGGAGAGACAAAACATGGAATTGACAGACATCAGGGCACTTTATCGAGAAAGGGAGAGCTATATCGGGAAGGAGGTGACCGTGGGAGGCTGGGTCAGGAGCAACAGAGACTCTAAAAATTTCGGCTTCCTTGTGATCAACGACGGTACCTTTTTTGAGCCTTTGCAGGTAGTCTACGGAGAGGGACTGGAAAATTTTCAGGAACTTCGCAGGATCAATGTGGGAGCGGCGCTGGTGATCACCGGCACCATTGTGGAGACGCCGGGGGCGAAGCAGCCCTTTGAGATGCAGGCGGCACAAATTATGGTAGAAGGCCCCTCGGGCGCAGATTATCCTTTACAGAAAAAGAGGCACAGCTTTGAATACCTGCGGACCATCTCTCATCTGCGTCCCAGAACCAACACCTTTCAGGCGGTGTTCCGGGTGCGTTCGCTGATCGCATATGCCATCCACAGCTTTTTTATGGAGAGAGGCTTTGTGTATGTGCACACGCCTCTGATTACGGGCAGTGACTGTGAGGGAGCAGGGGAAATGTTTCAGGTAACCACGCTGGATCTGGATAAGGTGCCCAGAAAAGAGGACGGGAGTGTGGATTTTGCCCAGGACTTTTTCGGAAAGGCGGCAAATCTTACCGTCAGCGGTCAGCTGAACGGAGAGACCTTCGCCTTTGCTTTTAAAAATATCTATACCTTCGGTCCCACCTTCCGGGCGGAAAATTCCAACACCACGCGCCATGCGGCGGAATTTTGGATGATCGAGCCGGAGATGGCTTTTGCGGATCTGAAGGACGATATGCTGCTGGCCGAGGGGATGCTGAAATATATTATACGCTATGTGCTGGAAAATGCGCCGGAGGAGATGGCGTTTTTCAACCAGTTTGTGGATAAGGGACTGATCGAACGTCTGCAGCATGTGGCGGATTCCGATTTTGCCCATGTGACCTATACGGAGGCGGTGGAGATTTTGCAGAAGCACAATGATGCCTTTGAGTATAAGGTTTCCTGGGGCTGCGATTTGCAGACAGAGCATGAGAGATACCTGACGGAGGAGGTGTTTAAGCGCCCTGTATTCGTCACGGATTATCCTAAGGAAATCAAGGCGTTTTACATGAAGCTGAATGAGGATGGGAAGACTGTGGCGGCCATGGACTGCCTGGTGCCCGGCATCGGTGAGATTATCGGAGGCAGTCAGAGGGAAGACAAGCTGGAAGTGCTTGAAAAGCGGATGGATGAGCTGGGCCTGAACAAGGAGGACTACAGCTTTTACCTGGATCTGCGCAGATACGGCTCTGCCCGGCATGCGGGCTTTGGCCTGGGCTTTGAACGGTGCGTCATGTATCTTACGGGCATGGGCAATATCCGCGACGTAATCCCCTTCCCCCGGACTGTGAAAAACTGTGAGCTGTAATGAAACACGGATGAAGGTTTGCCTTAAAATCTTAAGGTTTTCGGGGGTTATCATATCCCGGAAAGTGTGATATGCTTTTTGCATGAATAAAAGAAGAAAACATTTTATTAATTTCATATTAATTCTCAGCATAGCGGCAGCGGCGGCCCCTGCGGCGTACGGCCCTCTTACGGTGAAGGCAGGATCCATTTCGGATATCCAGGGGCAGATTGACGCTCATCAGCGGGAGCTGGAGCGCATTTACAGCCAGATCAGTGAAATGGAGGAGGAACAGGATCTGCGTCTGGAGGAAATGGAGGACCTGAACGCCGAGATTATCAACACCATGACCAGCATCGGCCTGAAGGAGGAGGAGATTGCCGCAAAGGAGGAAGAAATCGCCGCCAAGGAGGCGCAGATTGAAGATAAGCGTCTTCAGATCCAGCAGACGGAGGCGGAGTATGAGGCGGCCAGGGAGCGTGAGGAAGCCCAGCGCCAGAGCATGGCTGTCAGCACCCGTCTGCTCTATGAGCAGGGAGAGACCAGCTACCTGGAGGCCATTGTGGAGGGCAAGGGACTGTCAGGGATCCTGAACCGGATGGACTATATTGAAAGGATCTACGCATACAGCAAGGCCAGGCTGGAAGAATATATGGAGACCAAGGAACAGGTTCTTCAGCTGTGGAATCAATTGGAGGAAGAAAAGACAGGACTGGAAGCGGACCGGCAGCAGCTGGAGGAAGACCGGCGGCTGTTGGAGGCGGACCGGACCGAGCTGCAGGATCTGAAATCCAATCTGGATATCCAGATGGAGAGAAAGAAACAGGAATCGGCTGATTTTGAGGCCGAGATCGGAAAGGCACGGCAAGCTGCAGCAGTGGCAAAGAAGCTTTTGCAGCAGGAGCAGCAGAGGCTGAAGCAGCTGCAGGAAGCGCAGAAGCCGGTGCAGAATGCCGCCAATGCCACTTATACCACTACGGATTATACGTCAATCATTGAAAATTCCTCCGGAAGCGATCTGGGTAAAAAGGTGGCTAAATACGCCTGCCAGTTTATCGGAAACCCCTACGTGTCGGGAGGCACAAGCCTGACCAACGGCGCCGACTGTTCCGGCTTTACCTACAGGGTCTATCAGGATTTTCAGTACAGTCTGCCCCGGACCTCCTACCAGCAGAGGAGTGCAGGAACGGGAGTGGATTATGACAGTGCGCAGCCCGGAGATTTGATCTGCTATGAAGGGCATGTTGGCATCTATATTGGCGGAGGGCTGATCGTTCATGCCAGTACTTCCAAGACAGGAATCAAGGTCAGCAGAGCGCAGTACAAGACAATATTATCGGTGAGACGCATTATATAGCCGGGAAGTGAAAGGAAGAGACATGTTACGGATTGGATGTCATTTATCTTCATCAAAGGGTTTTCTCGCCATGGCAAAGACGGCGGAGTCCATAGGGGCTTCCGCCTTCCAGTTTTTTACCAGAAATCCCAGAGGCGGGGCCGCAAAACAGTGGCAGGAAGCGGATGTGAATGCCATGCTGGCATATTTTGAAGGATCGGGGGTGGGGATGCCCCTGGCCCATGCGCCCTACACGCTGAATGCCTGTGCCGGGGAAGAAAAGACCAGGAACTTTGCTTTGGAGGCCATGGCGGAGGATCTGAGGAAGCTGGAGATGATTCCCGGGGCCATGTACAATTTCCACCCGGGAAGCCATGTGGGGCAGGGGGATGAAAAGGGAATCGAGCTCATTGCCGACACGCTGAACCGCACTCTTTGGAAGGACCAGCAGACGATAGTGCTGCTGGAAACCATGGCGGGCAAGGGAAGCGAGGTGGGGCGAAGCTTTGAGCAGCTTCGGGCGATCATGGACAGAACTGCGCTTCAGGAGAAGCTGGGGGTCTGCCTGGACACCTGTCATGTGTGGGACGCGGGGTATGATATCGTGGACGACCTGGAGGGCGTGCTGGAGGAGTTTGACTGCATCATAGGACTGGACCGCCTTAAGGCCATTCATCTGAACGACTCCATGAATGCCCGGGGAAGCCGGAAGGACAGACATGAAAAAATCGGGCAGGGGCATATTGGCCTGGAGGCCTTTGAAAGGATCGTAAACCATCCCAGACTTAAGGGGCTGCCCTTTTATCTGGAGACGCCCAACGAGCTGGAGGGGTATCAGGCGGAGATTGCCATGCTGCGGAATATGTGCTGCGGTCAGGATGCGGAGGTATCGATGTGAAGATAATTATTGCCGGTGACGGGAAGATGGGAGCCACGCTGACCCGCCAGCTGTCCGCGGAGGGGGACGATCTGACGCTGATCGATTCCAATCCCAAGGTGCTGGAGTCCAGCGAAGAGCGTTATGACGTGATGGTGGTGCAGGGAAACTGTGCTTCCATGGAGACATTGTCCCAGGCGGGGGTCAGAGAGGCCGATCTTTTGATCGCTATGGCCGGAGCCGATGAGATCAACCTTTTGTGCTGTGTGACGGCCCACAGCATGAATCCCAATATTCATACCATTGCCAGAGTGCGGAATCCGGAATATACGGATCAGGTTTATAAGATGAGGGAGATGTTCGCCCTGTCTCTGACCGTGAATCCGGAGAGGCAGGCGGCTTCGGAGATCGTCCGTCTGCTCAGATATCCGGGCTTTTTAAAGCGGGACACCTTTGCCAAAGGACGGGTGGAGATCGTGGAGCTGAGGATCGAGAAAAACAGCAAGCTCTGCAATGTGGCGCTGAATGATATGGATGGTATCGTAAAGTGCAAAATCCTGGTGTGTGCCGTGCTGAGAAACGGTTCCGCTTTTATGCCCGGGGGCGGTTTTGTTCTTCAGGAGGGCGACAGGATTTTTGTGACGGCGCCTACCAATACGCTGGCAGTGCTGCTGCATAATCTAGGGGTGATCACCCACAAGGTCAAAAGCGTCATTCTGTGCGGCGGGGGGCGCATGAGCTACTACCTGGCGAAGGAGCTGCAGAAGAGCGGCATGGGGGTCAGTATCATCGAGAGGGATCAGGGGCGCTGTGAACACCTGGCGTCAATGCTGCCCAATATCAGCATTATCCAGGGGGATGCCAGCAGTCAGTTTGTACTGGAGAGTGAAGGTATATCCGAGTGCGATGCTTTGGTGACCATGACCGGACTTGACGAATTGAATATGATTATATCTCTCTACGGCGTCAGCTGTGGTGTGCCCCAGGTGATTACCAAGCTGGGCCGTATGGACAATTCCAATATTCTGGACAGACTGTCGCTGGGAAGTGTGATCAGCCCCAAGGAACTGTGCTGCAACACCATTGTGCGATATGTCCGGGCCATGAAGAACCAGACAGGGGCGGCCCTGACCATGCATACCATTGCGGAGGGTCAGGCGGAAGCCATGGAATTTATGGTGGATAAGGATACGCCTCACTGCGGAGAGCCTTTGAAGAAGCTGAAACTGAAGAAGGGCGTGCTGGTGGTATGTATCACCAAGGGAGGCAGTCAGGAGATTCCTAATGGTGATTCCTGCTATTATCAGGGGGACAGTCTGATTATTGTCACCAACAGCGAGAGAGGCATACGTCAGCTGAAGGATATTTTCGAGTAAGAAACTTCCGGTAATTGAGGTGCGAGGTCTATCATGAACTATAAGATGATGGGAAGATTCATCGGCAAAATATTAATGCTGGAGGCGGCATTTATGGTGCCGGCTCTATTGATCAGCGTCTGGGAAGGAGAAACTGCGGCAGTCAGGGCTTTTATGTGGAGCATAGGAACCACCGCGCTGCTGGCCTGGGGACTGACGTGGTTTTGCCGGGGATCAAAAAATAAGTTTTATGCCAGGGAGGGCCTGGCCTGTGTGGGCATCAGCTGGATTATTATGAGTCTTCTGGGCTGTCTGCCTTTTTATCTGTCCGGAGAAATTCCCGGCTTTGTGGATGCGTTTTTTGAGATTGTTTCCGGGTTTACCACTACGGGAGCTTCGATTGTGCCTGCGGTGGAGGAGCTGTCCATGGGAATCCTTTACTGGAGAAGCTTCAGCCACTGGCTGGGAGGGATGGGAGTGCTGGTTTTTCTGCTGGCCATCTCCACTGTAAGCGGCAGTGACAACGGTTTTACCATGCACCTTCTGCGGGCGGAAAGCCCGGGGCCGAATGTGGGCAAGCTGGTGCCCCGCATGAAGAAGACGGCAGGCATTCTGTATCTGCTTTATATCCTGCTGACCATAGCCAACATAATTTTTCTGCTGGCAGGAAAGATGCCGCTTTTTGATGCGGTTTGTACGGCTTTTGGAACCGCGGGCACAGGGGGCTTTGGCGTCAAAAACGACAGCATAGCCGGCTACAGCCCCTATATCCAGAATGTGTGCACCATATTTATGCTGCTATTCGGCGTCAATTTCAGCTGTTATTATCTGCTTTTGATCCGTCAGGTAAAAAACGTGCTGCGGGACGAGGAGCTTAGGCTCTATCTGGGTCTGGTGGCCGGAAGCATCCTTTTGATTGCATGGAATCTCCAGGGAACCTATAAGACCCTGGAGGAGACGGTACGGCACGCCGCCTTCCAGGTATCCAGCATCATTACCACTACCGGGTACGCCACGGCAGATTTTGATCTGTGGCCGGGGCTGTCCAAGGCAATATTGCTGGCATTGATGATCGTGGGCGCCAGCGCAGGAAGTACAGGAGGCGGTTTCAAGTGCGGAAGGGTGCTTCTGGTGCTGAAAAGCCTGCGCAGGAGCGTACAGCAGGTAGTGCATCCCAGAAAAATACAGGCGGTTCGAATGAACGGACAGCCCGTGGGGGAAAAGATTCTCCAGAATACCAACGCGTATCTGGCGGCTTATACCATCATCATAATTTTGAGTTTTCTGTTGATTTCAGTGGATGGATTTTCCATTACCACTAACCTTTCGGCTGTGTTGGCCTGCTTCAACAATATCGGGCCGGGATTTGAGATGGTGGGGCCTGCCAGTAACTTTGCGGCTTACGGAGCTTTTTCCAAGCTGGTGCTGATCATGGATATGCTGGCGGGAAGACTGGAGATTTTTCCGATTCTGATTCTCTTTTCCAGAACCACCTGGAAAAGACGGTAATCCGGGGGGTGAAAATCCGGTTTGGGAGGAATGTGGTCTGAGAGTAGTACAATCCTGGCGGAACGCAATTTGAGAGAAACACAATTCTGAGAGGAACAAAAATGGATGCAGTGAAGAAATTTTTGGCTGGCAAAAAGGGTGTGTACGCGGTGGAGGCGGTTTTTATCCTCATTCTGATGTGCGTGGTTCCGGTTTTGTTTGATTATCATTTTGCCATGAATGACGATGTGCTGATCGACTCTATTGTATCGGGGAGATATTCCGGAACGCCGGATGTGCATAATGTATCCATGGGAGCACCGCTGAACGCATTGCTGTGCGGGCTGAACAGCATAACCAGTTATGTACCCTGGTTTGCGCTGCTGCTGCTGTTTTGTCAGTTCGGCTGCCTGTACCTGATTTTTTCCCTTCTGGCGGAAAGAATGGAAATGGGCCAAAGATGGACCTATCTGTGTCTGTTTTTGTTGAATATATTGTCTTTTGGACTTCTGATCCGTGAAACCGTCATGGTTCAATACACCTTTACGGCGGCGCTGCTGATGGCCTCTGGCACAATCTGTCTGTATTACATGGATGGGGGAAATTTTTTTACGGGCAGGGGAATTCTTCGGTATGGAGGGATTCTGCTTCAGTATCTTCTGGCCTTCTGCATGAGAGAAGAAATCTTTCTGTTTCTGCTTCCACTTTCATTTCTTATGTGTCTTGTTCGTTTTTACAGAGAGAACGGGTTCCATTTTGTAAGAAAGGAGCTGGGCAGGTGGGGAATTGTATGGGGAGGCATCGTTTTTGGAACGGCTGTCATGTATTTTATGAATACAGCTGCCTACACCGGAGAGGGGTGGCGCCAGTATAAAGAGGTGGATGCCTGCAGAACCACTCTTTACGATTTCCTGGAGCTTCCGGCCTATGACGAAAACAGGGAATTCTATGAGTCTGCGGGAATTACAAAGGCCCAATATGATTTGCTGGATACCTATAACTATTCCCTGGATGAAGAGATCACTGCGGACACAATGCAGAAAATTGTAGATTATACCAATGAAAAAAGGCTTTCCGGCAGTGAGGGACTGGACAGGCTGTATCTGCAGATGTTTACCCTGCCCCTTGGCGAGGGGCTGTGGTCCTATGGACACAGAGTCCTGTATATTCCGGCGCTTTCCGGGGAGGACCGCCCCTGGGGGGAGGAATATCCCTGGAATATTATCTGCATTTTTTTGTACCTTGCTTTTTTCATATTGACCTGTCGTTCCCGCAGATGGATGAATCTTTTGTTTATGACGGGAATGTTTGGAGTGCGCTCCGTTTTGTGGATGTATATTATATTGAAACAGAGGACGCCTGCCCGGGTGACTCATTCGCTGTTTGCCATGGAAATGGCCTGCCTTCTGCTTTTGATTTTTGAGGAGCTGTGGTACCTGCGAAGTATCGGGAAGCCGAAAAGGTGTGTGGGGAAAAAGGGGATATTCAAAGCTGCCGGGGGAGTGCTGATATTGGGCGCATGTTTCCTGACAGCAGCGGCCTGGGGAAGCTTCAGGGAGGAATATGCTGTCACCACAGCTCAAAACCGGGAATGGTATGAGCTGCAGGAGTATTTCAGGGAAAACAGTGAATCCTTCTATTTTGTGGATGTGTATTCCATGGTGAATTATTCGGAAAAAATGTTTGACAGGCCCATGCCTGTGGAGGAAGAGCGGGGCTACAACTACGATATCTGCGGCGGGTGGCTGGCAAAAAGTCCGTTGACCCTGGAAAAGTATCGTCGGTATGGAATATCTTCCGTGGAGGAGGCTCTTCTGGAGAACGGGAATGTGTATTTTGTGGCTGCCCATGAAGCGGATCTTGCTTGGCTTGTGGGATTCTATGAGGAGAAGGGGATACGTCTGACAATGGAACTGCAGGATCAGGCGGCGGGGCGGTTTAATGTTTACAGGCTGAAGGCCGGCCCATCATAGTGCGGCGCTTCAACCTCCGGTTGATTTTTCCCGTTTCCGCTTAATTCCACATACCTGGTAAATCCGATTGTTTTTGCCTATAATAGATTTACAGCGCTGAAAACAGATTGGAGGTAATCACCTATGGTGGAATTGCAGAAAATTGCAGGGAGAATTGCATCCCTGCGCAGGGAGCGGGGATATACGGGTGAGGCATTGGCAGCGCGGCTGCAGGTCAGTCCTCAGGCCGTGTCGAAATATTCATAGTGGTGAAGTGGGCGGCAGGGGAGTTTAGCTAAAAAGTCCCCATCAGACATCCGATTCAGTCATATCCTTTCGAAGTCCCTCATACAATGGAAAAAAGGTATCTTAAAGGGGTATTCCTTTGAAGGATTATATCGAAGAACGTGCCGTCAGCATTGCAAACTATATCATTGACAGTAATGCCACGGTCAGGCAGACAGCTAAGGCTTTTGGGGTCAGCAAGAGCACGGTACATAAAGACGTAACAGACAGGCTGATGCAGATCAATCCGGCTCTCGCAAAACAGGCCAGGCAGGTGCTGGATGTGAACAAATCGGAACGCCATATCCGGGGAGGGCTTGCCACGAAAGAGAAATATATGCACCAGCACAGTGGAGCCGTATAAGCAGCAGGGACAATTATACCATGATTGCTTCGCGATCACGGTATGGATGGCCATTCGGCCATTCTCTGTCTTGAATAAGGTCATTATACCATAGATTCAACCGGAAGCAAAGCCTCTTGAAATCCAGTAGCATCCGAATTGGATAAAGAGGAGGCACCGGGGATTACAAAGTGTCAGGGGACAGAAATTTGGCGTTCTGTTCCCTTTTTTGCGTCCTTGAAAGAGACATTTTGAAAAAAATCCACAAATAATATTACTTTTCGTTATTTACGCTTCCTATTTTTGCATCTATACTGAACACTGATGTTTTGTGCGAAGGGGGGCAGGTGACATGAGAAGAAAACAATACAGTACAGTTTTTTATCAGCTGGCGCTGTTTTTCTTTGTGGCCGGCATCCTGCCCATCGCCATATTGGGGATATATATGTACAGCCGCATCAGCAGTCTGGCGGGACAGGAGCTGACCCATTCCTATGAGCTTCTGGCCTCCCAGTATCTGGGGGCGGTGCAGGAAAAGGTAATGCAGTATGAGACCAGCCTGGACTTTATTGCGAAAAATACCATAATCAATGAGCAGCTGGGAAATGGGGAGATGAATTCTTATGTCCGGGGCAAGATGATCAGCGAGGAGGTGTCTCAGTCTCTGATTTTGGATGACAGAAACACTATTCGCAGCTGTCTGATCTATTCCTATCTGGAGGATACGCCGGTGTATGGTACCAGGGTTACCATGGGGGACGTGGCAGTGCGGGAGAAATGGTATCAGTTCTGGAAGGGGGCGGTAGAAGAGTGGTTTTTTTATGAAAATCCTGTGAATGTCGGAGAAAATCTGGGAGTGCTGGTATATCCCATTTACCATCAGGACCTGACGGCGCTGAAGTGGGAGCAGATTGGAATCGTAAAGCTGGAGTTTTATCTGCCGCGTTTGTTTGCTCCTGCCAGGGAGGACAGAAACAGCTTTCGAGTGGCGGTTTTTGATGATAATCGCCAGATCTGGTATCAAAGCGACGGAGTGGATGAACCGGAAGCGCGGAAATGTCTGACGGTGGTTCAGGGGAAAGGCTGGGACGATGGGAATGTCAGAAATGTGAGCGGGCAGATGATATGTGCCCGGCGCCTGGAGGAGTGCGGTTTGAATCTTCTGCTCTTTTTTGGCCGGGACGGGCTGGAGGAAAAACGCCGGGAGGTGAACCGGATGATCCTTCCTCTGATTCTTCTGGTGACAGGCATCGACAGTGTGGGCTGTTACATATTTGCCGGAATGTTTTCCAAGAGAGTCAATTTTCTTGTTAACAAGTTCAAACGGGTGGAGACAGGCGATTTCTCTGTGACGGCGCCTGTCTCCGGAAAGGATGAGCTTCGGATACTGGACGATCAGTTCAGTCATATGCTGGAGACCATCAACTCTCTGATCAGAGAAAATTATGTTCAGGAGCTGGAAAAAAAGGAGACGGAGCTGCAGAATCTTCAGCTTCAGATCAATCCCCACTTTCTGTACAATACGCTGGAGACCATCAGCTCTATTGCGGCTGTACGGCAGACCTTCGCGGTCTGTGAGCTGTGCGGCAGGCTGGGAGAGATTTTCCGGTACAGTCTGGGAAAGGATTACGGGGAGTTTGTCACGGTGGAGCAGGAGCTGCATCATGTGGAAAACTATGTTTATATCCAAAAGGTGCGCTATGGAGATAAGTTTGAGGTGTTTTACCATGTGGAGCCTGAGGTGCGGCAGTGTCTGATTCTTCGCTTTATTCTGCAGCCTGTGGTGGAAAATGCCATTCTACACGGCATTGCACCCATGACGGGGTGCGGAACTCTGGAGATCACTGTGGAAAGACGGGAAGAGACATTGTGTGTGCGGGTGGAGGATGACGGGGTCGGCATGGACAGCATGAAAAAAGCGGAGCTGGAGGAGCATATCAACGGCCCGGAGAGCAGCTCCGGGGAGCAGGGGAAGGGAAGCATCGGGGTACGGAATGTGCATCGGCGTATCCGGCTGGCCTGCGGGGAACAATATGGAGTCACCATTGAATCTGAGCCGTATCGGGGCTCCAGTTTCCTGATCACATTTCCATTGCGCAGAAGAGAGGACTGAAAATGTACAGATTGATGGTTGTGGACGATGAAGCGTTGATCCGTCAGGGACTGCTGGCCAGATTGGAGTTTTTGGGGTTTGCCTTTGAGCAGGTGTGGGAGGCCGGAGGCGGAACGGAGGCTTTTAAGATTCTGGAGGAATCGCCGGTGGACATCTGCATCGCGGATATTCAGATGCCGGATCTGGACGGCCTGACTTTTATCGAAAGAGCAAAGCAGCTCCGGGGAGGAATGAAAACACAATTTATCCTATTGAGCGGCTATGCGGAGTTTTCCTATGCCGAGCGGGCTATTTCGCTGGGAGTGTCGGACTACCTGCTGAAGCCTCTGGCCAATGAGGAGCTGTCCAGGGCTATGAATAAAGCCATGGGCCTTCTGGAGGAGGAGGCCAGGCGGCGGGCTACGGCCGCATCCCGGGAGCACCTGGCCAGGACCCAGCAGGACTTCTGGCTGGAACGGGAGATCAACGCTCTGTTGAATGAGAAAAAGCCGCTGGAAAACAGAAAACGCTATCCCCAGCTTCAGGAAAGACATCCCGAACTGCTCTGTGCGGGAGAACGGATGCTGATGCTGGGAATATTGAACATTGAGGCGGACATACAGCAGGGAAGCTTTGCGAGAGAGGATGCGGAGCTGCTGCGCTTTTCGGTGCGGAACGTGTTTTCCGAGCTGGCATCCAGGGGAGCCAAGCTCATTGCGGACAACCTCACCAATATGGAACAGATGTATCTGATCTTTATCGGAAGCGAGCCCATGAGCCTCCGGGAGGAGGTGGAACGGATTTTCGTCAGAATATATACGTTGTTCGAGAGGAAGCTGGATGTGTTTCTGTCCATGGGGGTCAGCAGCTGCCGGAAATCTCTGGATGCCGCCGCCAGAAGAGAGGCGGGAGAAGCATTGAAATGGCGTGATGCCCAGGACAGGCTGGCCCTTTGCTTTTACGGGGACCGGAAAATGCTGGAGGTAAAGAATTTTCCTACGGCGGAGCTGAATCTGTTGGGCGTCTTTATGGAGAGGGGAGACCTGGAGGGCATGCGTAAATCCATTGGGCGGATTTTAGCGGAACAGCTTCATTCCCGGTACAGTGCTCAGTTTACCCATATGATCCTGGGACGCATTCTCAACATGGCTCTGCTGGCCTTTCCGGCCAGCGAGGGAAGAGAGGAGAGGCTGGAGGAGCTGATGTCCGGTTTTACCCTGGCGGATGAGACCGGGGAGCCCAAGGAGCTGGCGGAACGGCTTTACGCCCTGCTGCTTCGCTATATTGGGCAGGAATTCCAGGAGGCTCATGCGGAGGATAAGATCAAACTGGCCATTCAGTATATGCAGCAGAATTTCGAGCGGAATATTGTGATCAACGAGCTGGCGGGACGGTACGGAATGAGCCCCAACTATTTTTCCACCATGTTCAAAAAGGAGACAAACCAGTCAGCTATTGCCTATCTGACAAATCTGCGGGTACAAAAGGCGGCCTGGTATCTGGAAAATACAGAAGAGAGCGCAGTGGATATCTCCCAGCGGGTGGGATATGAGGACAGTCAATACTTTTTCAGGGTGTTTAAAAAGACTATGGGGATGACTCCCCTGATGTATCGAAAGGAATACAGAAAAAATGCAAGTGAACGAAGTGACAGAGAGAAAGATAACGGATAAAAGGCAGGCATTTTTCCTGTTTGTCATCTGCTGGATGGCATATTTTACCTGCTATATCGGAAGGCTGAATTATTCATCTGCCATGGCGGCCATGATCGAGGAAGCGGTTCTGACCAAGACACAGGCCGGAACCATCAGCATGGTGTACTTTTTTGTCTACGGCTCCGGGCAGCTGTTGAACGGCTTTTTGGGAGACCGGCTTCCTCCGGGAAGAATGATCTTTGGGGGATTATTCCTGTCCATGATCTGCAATCTGCTGATGGGCGTGTCAGGCTCCTTCGGCATTATGGCCGTGGTGTGGGGCATCAACGGATATGCCCAGTCCATGGTGTGGCCCCCTATTATCCGGATTTTTGCCAGAAGGCTGGAGGAGGCCGTGCGTCTGCGCTATTGTGTGGATATCGTCTCCACTCAGGCGGCGGGCACTCTGGCGGCCTATGTGCTGTCGGCAGCGGTGCTGGCAGTGTCCGGCTGGCGGACAGTGTTCTGGGGAGCGGGACTTTGCCTGCTGGCAGCCGCCATTCTCTGGGCCGCAGGCTACGCCCGGGTGGAGCGAATTGCCGGAGGGCAGGCCGGGGCATCCCGGAATGGCAGAAAGCTTTTTGAGGGGAAGAAAGACAAGGCCGAGGAATCCGCACCTGCTGCCGGAAAGGGCGGAAGGAGTTTTCTTACATTGATTGGGGGAGGACTCTGGCTGATCATTCTGCCGGTGGTAGTCCACGGAATTTTGAAGGACGGCGTTACCTCCTGGGTTCCCACATACATACTGGAGACCTTTCATACCTCAGCATCCCTGTCTGTGCTGGTGACCACGGTGCTTCCCATCGTCAATCTTTCCGGCGCCTACCTGGCCCGGGCCCTTTACCGCAAATGTGGCGGCAACGAGGTCAGGGCATCCGCCGTCTTTTTCAGTGTGTCGGTAGCGGCCCTGCTGGCCCTCTGGACTGTGGGATCCTTTTCTCTGGTGCTGACGGTGGTATTGCTTTCGATAATCACCGCCTCCATGATGGGAGTCAATACGCTGTTTGTGAACCTGCTTCCCCTCCGCTATGAGAAGGAGGGGAAGGTGTCCAGTGTATCCGGCTTCTTGAATGCCTGCGCTTATCTTGGCACCGCAGTCTCTACCTTTTCCATTGGCCTGATGGTGGAGGGATTGGGATGGGGCGCTACAGTGGCCGGATGGCTGGCAGTGACGGCGGTGGGACTGGTGGTCTGCCTGGGCGTGAGAGGCAGGTACAGAACCGGCGATACACAGAGCAGTGATTCCGGCTCGGCAGCCTCTTCGTAGAGCTTAGGAATCACGGGACAGAGCGGATCCGAAATCCCGGCGCCTGAGTCCCCGAGGTCCAAGGCTGCCAGGTGTGCGAACTTTTCCCAGGGAATGCTTAAGGGGCTGTCCGGAGAGATCCGTTCCTCTATGGTGCCGCCGGACAGCCGCAGAGTCATGAGATATGTTTTGCCCGGGTCGACGGGACACCCGGGCTTTCCGCCGTCCAGAATGCGGAAGACGGTGCACCGCTGCTCCGGGAGATTTTCCGCCGCCAGCAGAGGGCCCTTTGATACCCAGGTACAGCGTTCTCTCACTGCCAGATCCAGGGCTTCGGAGGCAGGAAGGCCCCGGTCCTGGACAAAGGTGGCGTAGTTTCCTGCCAGCTTCCATTTTCCGTGAAGATCCATGCCGCAGGTAACCGCAATGTGCCAGCCGGCCAGAATCAGCTTTTCCCAGAGCAGAAGAGCCGGCTCATTTACCTCCTTCAAGGGCTCGGGATTGTTGAAAATCTCGATGAAATCCACATCAGAGTAATCTGTCATCTGCATCTCAAAGCGGCAGCCGGTGGCAAAGGGGTAGCCGTAGGAGAAGGGATGGGCGATGCCTGCCAGGGCGCCTGTGCTTCGGATTTTGCGAAAGATCAGCTCAGGACGGCGGGGATCGATGGAATCCCAGGGAACATATTCCCGCAGATTAAGACACAGAATATGTCCGTAATAGGTAGTATATTCCATGCCGTAAATGCACTGGATGGAATTGGGTGTTTCCTCCAGCAGCGCCTTCATTTTCGGGTGGCCGGAAATGGTATTGTGGTCCGTCAGCGCAAAGGCGTCGACACCGTCTGCTGCCATATGATCCAGCAGGTCTTGACAGCTCAGGGAGGCATCGGATTCTGTAGTGTGATTGTGCAGCTCCAGTCTTAAAAATTTTTGCGGGCTTTCTGTTTTTGTGTTTTTTGTTTCCGGTGCGTCTGCCTCAGTTTTTGCAATGTCTGATTCAGCTTCAGCCGTTTCTGCTTTCGTAATCATCTTTTGTTCTGCTTCTTTGCAGTTTTCCAGCTTTTTCCCCTTAATGGTTACTGTGTAAGGCGTATCGTCCAACAGAACCTGAAATACCAAAACCGTAACCTTCAGCACACCCTCCAGGCGTTCGGGCATAATACAGCCCTGGGAGAGCTCTCCCGGACCAAAGTGCATATGCCGGCAGGTGAGCTGTTTGTGGATACAGCCTATAAATTCATCGTTCAGGAAAGCGGAAATGTGGATCTCCGTCTTGGTCTCCCGGAAAAACAGTTCGGCCAGCTGCTCCCGGCTCATGGCTTCATAGGCGCTGGTGTTGTACCGGAGACGACAGTAATCTACCAACTCTTCCACCGGTACCTGAGAGGGAGATTCATAATGCTGTTTGTCGAAGGCAAGACAGATATCCAGCTCCTCCAGGGGATCCGTCAGACAGAAGGTATAGGTGATCTGGCCGATGAACTCTCTGCTGAGAAGGCCCTTGGCCTCATATAATTGCTGCATTTTCAGTTCCTCCTGATTTTCAGATAGTTTGACGGCAGGGACAGCAGTCTTAACTGTTTGCCGTCAACCTTACTATAACGGAAAAACACCCTGTGCGGAATGGACAAATCAAAGAGGAGAGGTGGAAAATTTCCCAATACAGATCGGAGTTTTCTCCATTGTGGAACAGAACGGAATTTTCCTATTATAATAAAAAGATTTCAGGGAGGAAAGACGGATTGGAAAAGAAACTGCATTTCAGGGAGGACGGAACTTTTCGGATCCTTCAGCTGACAGATATTCATTACACCGAGGATGACGAGCGGGATCATAGAACCGTGGCGCTGATGCGGGATTTGATCCGGCGGGAGCAGCCCGATTTTATTGTCACTACAGGAGATACCGTTTACGGGGAAAAAAATCTGGAGTATCTGCCTCTGGCGCTGGCGCCGCTGACGGAGTCCAAAATTCCCTGGACCTTTACCTTCGGAAACCATGATGTGGAGTTTGCGGGAAACCGTGAAGAACTGTTTGCGGCGGTTCGGAGGCTGCCGGGGTGTATGGCGTATCACGATCCGGCCTCTTTGGACGGCATGGGAAACCATACCATTGGCATTGAAGACGGAGAGGGAAGAGTGCGGTGGCTGATTTTCGGCATGGATTCGGGAGACTACAATCCGTTGAAGCAGGTTGGAGGCTACGGCTTTGTGACCCACAATCAGATCCATTGGTATCAGGATCAGATCCGCAGACAGGAGCAGCAGGGAGAGGATTTTGGGGTTCTGATCTTTCAGCATATGGCCCTGCCGGAATATGCGGAGGTGTTCCGCTATGAGACCTGCTACGGTACAAGGCGGGAGGGGTTTGGATGTCCCAGGATCAACACGGGATTTTTCGCGGCCATGGTTCAGGCAGGCCACAATCCCAGCATGTTTGTGGGACATGATCATGTGAATGATTTTTACGGGAAGCTCTACGGCGTGACTTTAGGGTACGGCCGGGCCACCGGCTACGGAACCTATGGAGCCCAGGATTTTGCCCGGGGAGGAAGGGTGTTTGTGCTGAACCAGGAGGATGCCTCTTCTTACACTACCTATGTAAGCCTGGAGGGCGGCATTGTGGTGGACGATCCTTGGCGGTATGAACCGTTGGAAAAAAGGGCGGAGGGATAAATAACTATCAGATTATAATCGGGAAAGTGTAGAAATTTACAGAGAATAAAGGAAAATAGTCCATTGTTTCAGAAGATGGCGTTTCAGTATAATAATTCCACTAGAGCAAGGAAGAGGAGGGTATTACATGAAAAGCAGTGTAAAGGCTCAAAAAGCGCCCATCGGAAAGCGGCTCGTCAAGTTCTGGCCGCTGTATGTCATGCTGGTGCCGTGTATTATCTACTATATTTTGATCAAGTATGTACCCATGGCCGGACTTTTGCTGGCGTTTAAGGATTACTCCTACAAAAAAGGGATTTTTGGAAGCCCCTGGGTGGGCTGGCGTTATTTTGAAACCTTTTTCACCAGCTATGACTGCCTGCGGCTGATTAAGAACACGCTGGTGGTCGGATTGATCAAATGTATCCTGGAATTTCCCTTCGCCATCATTCTGGCGCTGATGCTGAATGAGGTGCGGAACATGAAATTCAAGAAGATAACCCAGACCATTACATATCTTCCTCACTTCCTGTCCACGGTTATCATTATCACCATGCTGCAGAGGATTCTGGCTCCCGGAGAAGGTCTTCTGAACCAGATCATAGCTCAGATGGGAGGAAGCGGAGATACCTTCTTCCTGATGGAAACCAAGTACTTTTATCAGATTTTGTTCTCCATGGATCTGTGGCGCAACATCGGCTGGGACTCCATTATTTATCTGGCAGCCATAGCCGGAGTGGACAGCTCGCTTTATGAGGCGGCGGAGATGGACGGCTGCGGCAAGCTGAAGCGCATGTGGCATATTACTCTGCCGGGGATCCGGGGAACCATCGGCCTTTTGTTTATCATGGGTATCGGCGGCCTGCTCTCATCGGGGTTTGAACAGATTTATCTGCTGCGTACACCCGGCAACATGGATCTGGCGGACACCCTGGACGTATATGTAGTGCGGATCGGTCTGTTGGGAGGACAGTTCGGATATGCCACGGCCATCGGGTTGATTCAGGGACTGGTAGGACTGGTCATGGTGGTAACGGCAAACAAGATATGCAAGAAGATGACAGAGGTCAGTCTCTGGTAGCGAAGGAAATTGAGAACCTTCTGACGCAAGTCTTTATATAGAAGGAAAATTAAAGGAGGAAAGAACATGAAAAAGCAATTTTTAAAACGTGTGTTTTCCACGCTGTTGGTGGGAACCATGGTAGCAGGCCTGCTTACAGGCTGCGGCGACGGCGGCGATAAGCCCGCGGACAACAGCACACCGCAGCAGTCTAATACCGGATCGGATCAGACCGGATCCGCCCAGGAAAATCAGGGAGGCGATGAGGCACAGAACGACGAGTGGATCGCAGACCGCGAAATCGTTGTACAGATCTTTGTAAGCGATGCCGGCAATGCGCTGCCGGAGGATCAGGAGAATACACCGGTATTCCAGGAGATCAAAAGGCGCACGGGTATTTCCCTGAAGCTGCAGTTTACACCCGGTCAGAACGGTAGTCTGGATGCATTGACCACTCAGCTGAATGCAGGACTGGATCCCAGTGTGGATGCTCTGATCTGCTATTTGAACAACTCCACCAGACCGGAGTTCCCGGTTCTGCTGAAGGCAGCCAAGGTGGATGAGATGTTTGCGGATGTGTCCGAGTACATGAAAAATTCCAAGGTGTACTCCAAGTATTATGAGGAAGGTTTCCTGCCCAACGACACTTACAAGAACATTGTGTTCCGTGAGGATCTGGACGGCGTATATCTGCTTCACCTGAACGTGGATGAGGTTGACCGGTCCATGCTCTACGATCCCAATGAAGAATACCTGGGCGGTCCCTATATCCAGAAGAGCATTGCAGATGAGCTTAATATCGATCCTAAGTCAATAAGAACTCCCGAGGAGTTTTACGATCTTCTGGTAAAGATCAAAGAGCATGGCTTTAAGGATGACAACGGCCAGGATGTTATTCCTCTGGGACCCAAATTCTGGGGCGGCTCCTTCGACGCACTGGACTGGGATATGAGAGGCCTGCGGTGGGGCATCAGCGATGGCTACAATATGGACACAGACGGCCAGATCTATCATGAGGCCGAGACAGAGCATATCTATGATCTGATCAACTATGTACGTAAGCTTCTGAACGAAGGTCTCATGGACAAGGAATATTTTGATATGTCCGAAGAGAGAGCCGGAGAGAAGTACTGGAGCCACAGCTATGCGATCATGGGCGACGTTCACAACTATGTGGATATTATTTACTCTTCTGAGGACTGGATACCTTTGGGGCCTCTGAACGACATTGAGGGCGACAATAAGATGGTTACCACCGGAAAGACCGGCTCCTGCTGTCTGGCAATTATGGAACAGGCCGAGAATCCTGAAGAAGTTTTCAAGTTCTTTGACTGGCTTTGCACCTATGAAGGACAGCTGCTGTGCCAGTACGGCGTAGAGGGCGTTTCCTACACCATGGTGGACGGACAGCCCCGTCTGACGGAAGAGGTTAAGGCGAAGCTGAATGAAGGCGACGAGGACTGGCTGATCAATAATGTGGGCGCAGCCTTCGGCGGAAGCGGAGCATACTTCTTTGAGTGTGTTTTGACCAACAAGAACAATATTGACAACTTCGGCGAGACAAGACCCGGTGCATCCGGAGGCGATGACAGTGAAAACATCTTTGCCAGAAGCGTTCGGATTGCCGAGGAGTATCCCAGAGAGTATAAGCTGAAGGAAGGCTTAAAGGCTACTGCTTTCCTGACGGGTCTGTCCTGTGAGGCGGCGCTGAAGGAGGCTCACGATGCATGGAAGGAAGAATTGGTGAAGGCATTCTATGCGAACGAGAGCGATGTGGAGAGCATTATCAACGCATTCCGTGACCGGCTGAAACGCGCGGGCGTTGACGAGTTCAAGGAAGAGCTGATGAGGATCTACAACGAAGATCCTACAGCGATCATGTTCTATAATTAATAAACATGCGGGGAGGGCGCTATGAGTAAAATGCGGCACTTACACACGGGAATAAAAGTAAAGAGGAGCCTTGGTGAAAGGATAATACAGGTCATCATTTATCTGGTTCTGATTGCAGTCTGCCTGCTCATTGTCCTTCCCTGCCTGAATGTGGTGGCGCTTGCCTTTAACGACGGCAAGGACGCGGCCAGAGGCGGTGTGTACTTCTGGCCCAGGATGTTCACCCTGGAAAACTTTCAGGAGGTATTCAAGAATAAGGGCATCATCCGCGGCTATGGCATCACCATAGCCAGGACGGTGATCGGAACCTTTATGAGCCTGCTGCTTTTGTCCCTTGCGGCCTTTGCCCTGAAGGAGAAGCAGCTTCCGGGAAGAACCTTTATCAATTTCATGATTACCTTTACCATGCTCTTTGGCGGCGGTACCGTGCCTACCTACATCCAGTACAGAAGGCTTGGCCTGCTCAATAATTTCTGGGTGTATGTCATACCGGGGCTTTTCAGCGTGACCTACCTGATGATGATGCGGACCTTCTTTGAAGGGATTCCGGACAGTCTGGAGGAATCGGCCAAGCTGGACGGATGCGGATACTTTGGAATTTACGCGAAGATCATGATGCCCCTCAGTAAGCCGGTTATCGCCGTGGTAGGCCTGTATACGGCGGTAGGCCACTGGAACGACTGGTTCTCCGGAGCCTTCTACATGATGGACACAAAGAAGTGGCCCGTGCAGACGGTTCTGCAGCAGATGCTGAACAAGGCCATGAGCCAGCAGCAGATCACCAGTGTGGCTCAGGCTATCGCCAGCGCCGGAGGCGTAACCTCCAACGCGCTTAAGATGGCAGCCGTGGTTGTCACAACGGTTCCTATCCTGTGTGTGTATCCCTTCATACAGAAATATTTCGCACAGGGTACCATGATCGGAGCCGTAAAGGGATAAACAAAAGTTTCCAGGGCGTAAGGATGTATTGATTTAACCGCCGCACAAAAGCCGGATGTGTTTGAAAATTAGGGCTTTGTGCGGCGGTTTTGCGTGAAGCCTGAATTGATGAGCTAAGGTGGGCAGGAGGTATAAGTTTGAAAAAGTGGGATGTTTTTGTCTTCGGCGATATTAATATTGATCTGCTGATACCGGGGGTAAGCAGTCTGCCGCCCGCAGGAGAAGAATGGGAGGTGCCCCGGATGCGGACGGAGCCGGGGGGAGGAGCTCTGCTGTTTGCACTGGGCCTTGCAAAGCTTGGGATGAAGCCGGTATTTTTGGGCAGTGTGGGAGAGGACATTTACGGTGATTATTTAAAAAGCAGCATGGAGAAGGCGGGAGTGGATCTTTCCCTTCTGGAGACCAGACCCGGCGCCCGGACGGGAATTTCCATCAGCTTTACAGATGATAAGGACAGATGCTTTCTGACGTATCGGGGAGGCTGCAGAGTGCCGGATATCGGGGAGGTTTCCCTGGAGCAGGTATCCTGCGCCAGACACATTCATCTCACGGGCTATGCGGAGGCGCAGAACCATGATGCCTATCTTGCCTTTCTGCAAAGGCTCCGCCGGGAGACGGATGTGACGGTTTCCTTTGATGTAGGCTGGGACAGCTCGGGAGAGTGGAGCCGGCGGATCTATGAGCTGTTTCCCTATCTGGACGTATTGCTGATGAATGAAACAGAGTGTCTGCATTACAGCGGGAAATCCACCGCCCGCGAGGCGGCGCTGGATTTTGCGGAAAACGGGTGTCTTGCCGCCATCAAGCTGGGAAAGAAGGGAGCGCTTTGCTGTCGGGACGGTCAGATTTTTGTCCGGGAGGGCTTTTCCGTGCCTGTAGTGGACACTACGGGAGCAGGGGATTCCTTTAACGCCGGATTTGTATATGGCTTTTTAACGGGGGCGGATCCGGAGACCGCTCTTGATCTGGGAAATGGCTGCGGCGCCCTTTCCTGTACCGGACTGGGAGGCAACGTTATGTTTCCCACGTTGGAAGGACTGCAGGATTTCCTGAAAAGCGGGAGAGCGTAGGAAGGTGTCACACAGAAACATGGAAACGGGAGATTCCCCAAAATGATTACAAGCGTATGCTGGAGAGTGTTAAGGGAGGTATAACCATGAAAATAGCGGTAATCGGAGGAGCCGGTGTCAGGACAGTGATTTTTATCAATGGGCTGTTAAAGCGTTGCCGGAAGCTGGACATTGATGAGGTGGCATTGTATGATATTGACAGGGACAAGCTTGGGATCATTCAGAAGCTCTGTGCCCATGTGGTAAGCCGGGCGGGCGGCGAGCTGCGGGTATATGCGGCTCAGGATGCCCGGGAGGCCGTAACGGGAGCGGACTATGTGGTAACTACCCTGCGGGTAGGGGGAGACCATTCCCGGACCATGGACGAGGAGATTGCATTGCGCTGTGGGGTGATCGGCCAGGAGACCACCGGTGTGGGAGGGTTTTCCATGGCTGCCCGGACCATCCCCGTGCTTCTGGAATATTGTGAATTGATCCGCAGCTGTGCGCCCAATGCCTGGATTTTTAATTTCACAAATCCTTCCGGGCTGGTGACTCAGGCGCTGAAGAGCGCCGGATATGACAGGGTGATCGGGATCTGCGACGCTCCCAGCAGCGCCAAGTTCCGGATGGCTGATTATCTGGGAGTGACAGAGGAAGAGCTGTATGTGGAGTTTTTTGGACTAAACCATTTATCCTGGATCCGAAGCGTCAAGGTATCGGGCCGGGAAATTATGGGAGAGCTGCTGAAGGATTCCGATTTCCTGAAAGGGGTAGAAGAATTTGAGCGGTTTGATCCGGAGGTAATCCGGCTGGTGGGTCTCCTTCCCAACGAATATCTCTACTATTATTACCACAGGGAGAAGGCGCTGGAGAACATTGTAAAAGCCGGCTCCGCCAGAGGGCGCAACATCGAGGAGATCAATCGCAGAATGTTTGAAGAGCTGCGGGGAATGGATATGGACAAGGATCCGGAGGGAGCCCTGCAGACATTCCTCTATTATATGCAGCTGAGGGAAAATTCCTATATGGCTGTGGAGACAGGAGGAGAGGGACGCCCCATCCTGGAAAGAGGACAGCTGCCTATACCGGAGGGAATCGGTTATGCAGGAGTAATGCTGGACTGCATTGAAGGAATGCAGTCGGATACCGGCAGATATCTGGTGCTGTCTGTGGAAAATCAGGGGGCTTTGCCACAGCTGAATCCGGAGGACGTGGTGGAAATGACCTGTCTGGTGTCCAAAGAGGGCATCCGGCCTGTGTCGGTGGAAAATCCGCCTCAGGACTGCATGCTTTTGATTCACAGCATCAAGCATTATGAGAGGCTGGCGGTAAAAGCTATTATGAAAGGCTCCTCCAGGGAGGCAGTCAGGGCTTTGATGCTGCATCCTCTGATCAATTCCTATTCTCTGGCAGAGCGGTTAGTGAAGGAATACGAAGAAGCCTATGAAGGCATGTTCAAAAAATGACAGATGCTGCAGATAAGTGCAGCAAATGAGATTGAGATGATAAGGTGCAACAGTGAAAGGAGGACACAACATGCCTTTTGATTTTCACAACAGGGACAGAATGGAGTCTTGGATCGATGAACTGAAGGAGCTCCGTTACCGATGCCTGAGGGAGATCGGAGAATTTGAATGGCACAGTGATGCAGGAGAAATCGGCAGCAGACAGCCGGGGGATCTGGAAAGCCCGGAAAAGGTGGGAAAAGGATTTGCCTGGAGCGGCTGGGACCGGTATAACTGGCTGTGCACAAGGGTGGAGGTGGAAGAGGAGCTGGTTCGGGAAGCCGCAGACGGAGACATTGTGGGACTCTTTGACTTTGGCGTGCGTGAGGGAACCGGTAACAACAGCCATTTTGAAAGCCTCCTTTATGTAAACGGAGAACCCTATCAGGGAGTGGACGGAAACCACAAGGAAGTCTTTTTCCCCATAGAGGAAACGGGAAGGACATTGGATTTGAAATTCCGGGTCTGGTCCGGATTGTGCGGCGGGGGAAGACCCCATGACATGCATATGAGAATCGTACGTGCGCAGATCGGTATTATGGACAGGGCCACGGATGACTTTTACTATCTGGCACGCACGGCGCTGGACACCTATGATCTGCTTCCCAAGGAAAGTGAATATAAGGAGTGGCTGCTGGGCAGGCTGACAAAGGCCTTCCGGCTGGTGGATTACACCGAGCCCGGGGATGCCGCCTTTTATGAGAGTATCCGGCAGGCCTATGAGTTCCTGGCGGAAGAACTGCAGGGAAAGGGGAAACCGGATGTAACGGTGACCATGCTGGGGCATACTCATATCGATGTGGGCTGGCTGTGGAGGGTCCGCCATACCAGAGAGAAGGCGGCCCGTTCCTTCTCCACGGTGAACCGTCTTATGGAGAAGTACCCGTCTTATCAGTTTTTGCAGTCCCAGGCGCAGCTGTATGAGTTTATCAAGACAGATTATCCCGATATCTATGAGCATATCCGGAAGAGAGTTTCCCAGGGACGCTGGGAGCCCTCCGGCGCCATGTGGGTGGAATGCGACTGCAACCTGACCTCGGGCGAATCCATTATCCGGCAGATTTTGGTGGGCAAGCAGTTTTTCCGCCAGGAATTTGGCTATAACAACACTTTCCTGTGGCTTCCGGATGTATTCGGATATTCCTGGGCCCTTCCTCAGATTCTGAAAAAGTCCGGGGTGGAAACCTTTATGACCACAAAAATCAGCTGGAATGACACCAATCAGCTGCCTTTTGACACCTTCCTCTGGAAGGGAATGGACGGCAGCCTGCTGACCACTCATTTTATCACCACCACGGATGAAGGCTCCAGCTCCTACACTTACAATGGAGACACCAGGCCATATGCGGTAAAAGGAGTATGGGACAATTACAAGAATAAGGATCTGAACCGGGAGCTTCTGATCTCCTTCGGCTACGGAGACGGAGGAGGAGGCCCTAACAGAGATATGATCAAAACCGTGGAGTGCCTGGAGAAAATGCCCGGTATTCCCCACGTGAGATGGGAGAGCGCCACGGCTTATTTTGACAGGCTGAACGAAACCATTGAGAAAAATCCGTTAGGGGGATATCTTCCGGTGTGGGACGGAGAGCTGTACCTGGAATTTCATCGGGGAACCTATACCTCTCAGGCCTACAATAAAAAGACCAACAGACAGCTGGAATACCGGCTGCGCCGCACCGAGCTTCTGGGTGTGCTGGCAGGAGAGGAAAGCGGACAGAGGCATCTTTATGACAGAGAAAGACTGCTGCGGGCCTGGAAGATCGTGCTCTGCCAGCAGTTCCACGACATCCTGCCCGGATCCTCTATTCACGAGGTGTATGAGGACAGTCATGAGGAATATGGAAAGGCGGCACAGCTGCTTGAAGAGGTGCAGGAGGCGGCAAAGGAGGCGCTTATTGTGCCCCGGGCCGATACCTTTACCGTGTGGAACAGCTCCAACTGGGCGCTGAGCGGCGCGGTGAAGCTGCCCGGATCCCTGGACAAGGGCGGAAATACTTATCTGGATGAGGATGGAAAGCGTCTTCCTGCCGTGTGCGGAAAGGAAGCGGATTATGTGTGGATTGATCAGGCCAGACCCTTTGGTCCGGAGGTGATTCTGGTGGGAAGCGCCCGGGACAGCGCTGGGGAAGGAATTGTCCGCGGCCCAGCGGAAGGTATTGCCAAAACTTCAGCAAAGGGGGCGGAACAGGTGGATACTCCGTATTATCACGCGGAGTGGAATGCTTCCGGCCAGCTGACTGTGCTGTACGACAAAATCGCCGGACGTAACGTACTGGCGCCGGGAAAATGCGGAAATATACTGCAGATCTTTGAGGATAAGCCCCGGTGCTTCGATGCCTGGGAGATGGAGCCTACCATTGACGAAAAATGCAGGCCGGTGGAGGATTGCCAGAGTATTACTGTGGAGCACAATGAACTGGGAACCTTTGTACATACCCATCACCAATGGCACCATTCTCACATTTGGCAGACGGTATGCTTTTATGAGAGAAAGCGCCGGATCGATTTTGTCACCCGGGTGGACTGGAGAGAGCATCAGAAGCTTTTGAAGGCAGCATTCCCCGTGGATATCAGGGCTGTCAGCGCCCGGTATGATATTCAGGAGGGCAATATTGTGCGTCCTGTGGTGTGCAACACCTCCTGGGATGCGGCCCGGTTTGAGACGGTGGCTCATAAATGGGTGGACTTTTCCGAAACAGGCTACGGGGTGGCATTGTTGAATAACTGCAAATATGGCCATGACATTAAGGAGAATACCATCCGCCTGTCCTTGCTGAAGTCGGCGGTGGATCCGGATTACGACGCGGACAACGGCCTGCATGAATTTACCTATTCCCTTCTGCCTCATCAGGAGGAATGGTATGCGGCAGGTCTGGAGCAGGAGGCTTTTGAGTTAAATGAGCCCTTGACGGCATTTGCCGGCAGCTGGAAGGGAAGCCGGGAGAGCGCTGTTCGTCTGGACGGGGATTTTGTGGAGGTAGATGCGGTAAAGCGTGCGGAGAACGGAGATGAGATTGTGCTTCGTTTCCATGAATACACCGGAAGACGGGGCAGGGTAAGGCTGGAGACGGCCTGGAGCAGCGCGGCCTGGTGTGAGTGTAATCTTATGGAGGAGCCCTGTACTGACTGGCAGGAGGGTTCTGTGGAGGTGGAGGTTACTCCCTATGAAATCAAGACACTGCTGTTTCGGATGAAATAATTGAATGTAATTTTAGGATCATTTACAGCCCGGTGCTTTCCCGCCCTGACCTTTACGGCGGGAGGCTGGGCTGTGGCTATGGGAAGGCGGGGTGGCAGAATGCAGTTTGTACTGAAAGGGAAAATGGAACAAGGGATTCCCGCGCTTACCTGGGAAAAACAGGGCGGCGACAGAGCATCCCTGCGGGATATGGTGAATCAGTGGGGATATTCGTTAAAGGAGGATTGCCAGATTGATCTGGAGGCCTTTGGAGCGGAAATGTTTCAGGGTCCGGTTTCTGAGGCGGCGGGTTTTCTTACAGAGGCGCTTATGCAGGGCGCTTACCGGTTTGGAAGGAAGGCGCTGGGACCGGGCGCTTCTGAAAAAATTTTTGAGCTGCGGGATGAGTTGGCGGCCTTGCCGGAGATTACCGTGTACCTGGTGCTTTCCGGGAAGGCTGCGGAAGGAAAGGCTGTAGAGGATGAAATAGCAAGGGGTCAGTGCCTGGGGCGCTGCCGGAATTATGCCAGAATGCTGGGGGATCTGCCGGCAAATTATCTCACGGCGGATGAGCTCTGCCTCTATGCCCAAAGGCTGGCGGAGGCAAAGCCTATTCTGTCCCTGGAGATTTTCCGGGATCAGGAGCTTCGCAGGATGGGCTGCGGGGGGATTCTGGGCGTAAATCAGGCCTCCAAAACCTCCGCCGCTCTTCTGCACCTGCGCTATGAGGGCAGGGGTGAAGGCCCTGTGACGGCGCTGGTGGGAAAGGGTGTCATGTTTGACAGCGGCGGTATCCATCTGAAATCCATGAGTGACATGGAGGGCATGAAATATGATATGTGCGGCGGGGCGGATGTGTTGTGTCTGATGGAATATGCGGCGGAGACAGGCATGGACCTTCCGCTTGCGGCGGCCATCCCGCTGGTGGAAAACGCCACAGGGGAAAACAGTCTTCGGATGGGGGATGTGATTACCATGGTATCCGGCACAACTGTGGAGGTGTATAACACGGATGCGGAGGGAAGGCTGATTCTGGCGGACGCTCTGGCTTATGCGGCCAGGGAGGCGGACCGGCTGGTGGATCTGGCTACGCTGACATACTCTTGCCGGGATGCCCTGGGGGACGAGACCGCAGGCTTTTTCTGCAATGATGAGGCGCTGGCGTCCCAGGTGGAGAATGCGGCGAAGATCAGTGGGGAAATGGTGTGGCGTCTGCCTTTGGGCGAGCGCTACCGGCGTCAGCTGTTCTGGTCCAAGGTGGCGGATATGGCTAACTATATGCCCGATAAAAGAGCCGGGGCCAGCGTGGCAGGGTGTTTTCTGGAGGAATTTGTGGAAGGAAAGCCCTGGGTACATTTTGACATGGTTGGACCGGCAGTACAGCGTGCGGAAAACGGCAGGATGGAGAAGGGCGCCGCAGGACGGATGTTTGCGGCGGCGGCAAAGCTTTTGGAGTGCGGTTTGACGAAGGGAGAGGATCGGAATGGGACAGGAGGAAAAAAGGAAGGAAGAGGAGCTTAAGCGGGAGGTTGCCGCTTTGGCGAAGGAGCTGGCGGCAGGCTTGGAGGAAGGAAAGCTGAAGGAGATGTTCATGGGGTGCTTTGTCAGTACGGCGGATACTACGGCCCGCTTTCTGCCGGAGGGCCGGGCCTATGTGATCACAGGGGATATCGAAGCTATGTGGCTGAGAGATTCTTCGGCCCAGGTTTCTCACTATCTGCCTTATTTAAAGCATTTTCCCATGCTCCGGGAGCTGGTGCGTGGGCTGGTGCTGCAGCAAATGGAATTTATCTGCATAGATCCGTATGCCAATGCCTTTAATCAGGAGGCCAACGGCAGATGCTTTGAAAAGGATGAGACGGAAAGCTCTCCCTGGGTTTGGGAGCGGAAGTATGAGGTGGATTCCCTGTGCTATCCCATCCGCCTTTTGAAGCAGTATCGGCAGGCAGCGGGGGACGACAGTATTTTTGGAGACAGGACAAAGGAGGCACTGGAGCGGATCGTGGGTGTATGGGAGGCCCAGCAGCGTCATGAGGAGTGTTTGGATTATTCCTTTGTGCGCCGGGACTGCCCGGACTCGGATACTCTGTCCAATAATGGAAAGGGAAGCCCCTGTGCGTACACCGGCATGACCTGGAGCGGCTTTCGGCCCAGCGATGATGCTTGTCAGTATGGATATCTGATCCCTGCCAATTTCTTTGCGGCGGCGGCTTTGGGGTATGTGACGGAATTTGCAAGGGAGATTTATAAGGATGAGAAGCTGGCCCTGCGTGCAGAGCGGCTGGCGGAGCAGATCCTGGAGGGAATCCGAAAGTATGGAATTGTTGAAACCCGGGAATTTGGGCCTGTATACGCCTATGAAACCGATGGGCTTGGCCATTATAACCTGATGGATGATGCCAATGTGCCCAGTCTGCTTTCCCTTCCCTGGCTGGAGGCGCCGGGAGTGGATGAAGAAATCTGGAGGAATACCCGTGCCTTTGTGCTGAGCAGGAACAATCCTTTTTATTTTGAAGGAAGGGCGGCCAGGGGCATCGGAAGCCCCCACACGCCCGGAAAAAATGTCTGGCCCATCGCCTTGACTATGCAGGGGCTGACCTCCCGGGAGAAACAGGAGCGGGAGGAACTGCTTCGGGTGCTGACGGAGACGGACGCAGGCACGGAGCTGATGCATGAAAGCTTTGACGTGGACTGTCCGGAGAGGTTTACCAGAGAATGGTTTGCCTGGGCCAATTCATTATTTGCGCTGTTTGTGGTGGAGCAGCGAAACTTAAGTGTTCCCGGACGGTAAATACCTTCTGCCGGTAATGAGGGATTTGGAGTTTGTTCCGAAGCCGGCGGCAGGAATGGTGTAAGGAGGCATATGAATTTTACATTTGACGAAAAAATAACAAAGCCAGTATTGGAGAATTATCTGAGCAGGTCGGTGACTGCATCGGGGCTGTACGCCAGCGATACCCTGGAGGATGACCTGAGGGCCCTGAAAAGGATCGGGGCAAAATTCCTGGGCCGGGCTTCCGGAATCTGGTATATGACAGAGCCGGAGGAGGAGCATTTTGAAAAATCCCGGCGCCTGGCAGAGCTGGTGCATGAGATGGACCCGGAAGTTATATTGCAGTCCTGCGTTTTTGAGATTGTGGTGCAGCGGGTGGAGGAGGTGGAGATTCCTCTTTATGTGCTGCAGGCTTTTGGGCAGAAGGAGGAGCGGAGAAATTTCCGCCTGATGGATATGCTGTTTCCAGGGGAGCCTGTGGGATTTCGCAGCAAAAGGGACGACCCGGCAAAGAACGGCGGGATTCCTGATCTGAGCCGCACCGAGGCGGCCATGTGGTTTTACTACCGGGCCACCCGTTACATCGACTGCGGTTATGAGGCGCTTCACATGGGGCAGGTGCATCTGTATACCGCCAATGATCCGGGTATGGCCAGGACGGCGGAGGTCTTTGGCATGATCCGGGAATATGCTGCCAAACATGGAAGACGCCACAAGGTTTTGATGGATGCCCATACTCATGGGGTGAGTATTGGAGGAAAGCTGCTGTTTGACTATCATGCCATGCCCTTTACCCGGGTGCCTCTTTTGAAGGAGGAGGGACAGAAGCTGGTGCTGGTGCGGGAGGGCTTCAGCGAGGGCGGGAAGAACCCCGACGGCTGGAGCGCGGAGGCCATGCCGCTTTTGATGGAATATGACAATTGGGGCGGACGGGTGGTGGAGGAGCCTGAAAGGCTGACCCGCCAGGAGCTGGCGGCCAGAGACTGGTGGGGCTATGACCAGATCGCCTGGTTTGCCAATCAGCCCGGGGAGGAGCGGGATCGCTTCCTGGAGTACACCTACCGCTGGACGGAGATCATGAATGTGAACGCATATTTTGAGGTTCCCTTCCGCAGAATGCTGGGCGACGCCGGGGTGGAGATGGAACGGGCCGACAATGGCCGCAGGCAGGTTCAGGACTTTTATCAGTGTAACGAAAAAAGCCCGGCCTGTCCCATGGGATTTTCCCAGGAGGAGACGATCTGCAGGATCTGGAATCAGGGCCACAGCCTGCGGGAGCGGGCAGGCAATCCGCCTGTTGTGTATGACCATGGAGCCCGGGAGGTGTATGATGAGAAGACCGGCTACAAGCTTCCGGAGCGGGTGGTGGTCTATGGAAGTTTCCAGCCTTATGTGGGTGCGGTGGAGAATGATTCCAACAGTGAAGTGACACGGATGTACTATGTGGGGAACAATATCTATGTACTGTCGGTGCTGATTCCCTTTGCAGGGCAATATCATTTCGGCGTATCCACCTACGGCACGCTGTCGGCGGTCTATACCGCTGACCGGTATCCCCGCAGCGGTTCGGGTCCCAGGGAGTGGTTCTGCACGAAAAAGGATAACACGGCGGTGCGTTTCACCTATGAGTTTATGGGCTCAGGGGGAGTGAAGGTGGAGGTTTTTGATGATTGAGAGGGTAAAATGGATTAGTTCGTTGGAGAAGGTACTTCCAGATAAGGAGCCGGGACTTGGGGACGGCGGCATTTCTCCGGGAAGGGAGGCAGCCGGCCAGTCCGGGGCAGCTTCATCCTTTCCGGATGTGGTTCCCTGCTTTTTGGAAGGGGAGGTATTTTCTCTGCAGTGCGCCTTCCTGGCAGGACGGAATGCGGAAGGCTGGGCGGAGGTAACACTTTCCGGGGACTTTGCAGAATATGCCGCAGTTCGGGAGGTCTGTCCGGTGCCTTCCCGGTATGCCGGAACCACATGGGAAAACGGAGAAGAGCGGATGTATGCGCCGGGGATGTACCCGGATCTGTTGAAGGAGCTGCGGCAGAATCGTATCAAGCTGTATCCTGGTCAGTGGCAGGGGCTTTGGATCACTGTAAAATGCAGCGGGCAGGAGTCAGGCGGGGAGCTTCCTGCGGGAATCCATGAGCTGGAACTGACTTTGACGCCGGATCAGGGGGAGCCGGTGAAGGGGAGTGTGAAGCTGGAGCTGCTTTCTGCCAGTCTTCCGGAGCAGAGACTGATCCACACGGAGTGGTTTCATGTGGATTGTCTGGCAGATTATTATAGGGTGGAGCCCTGGAGTGAGGCCCATTGGGAGATTGTGGAGCGGTTTTTGATGCATTATGGAGCTATGGGCATGAATATGGTGCTGGTGCCGGTATTTACGCCGCCTCTGGATACAGCGGTGGGGCGGGAGCGCACCACGGTTCAGCTGACGGAGGTCCGGGAAGAAGAGGACGGAAGCTGGAGCTTTGGGTTTGAGCGGGTGGAGCGGTATGTGGAGCTGTGCAGAAAGGCAGGGATCCGCTATCTGGAGATTGCCCATCTGTTTACTCAGTGGGGAGCCAAAAGCGCCCCCAAGGTGATGGTGCGGCGGGGGGATGTGCTTGTCCGCCGCTTCGGCTGGGACACGGCATCGGACAGTCCGGAATACCTGGGCTTTCTGGAGCAGTTTTTGAAGGCGCTTACAGAAAAGCTGACCCAGTGGGGCTATGAGGGACGGGCATTTTTCCATCTTTCTGACGAGCCCGGAGGAGAGGAAACACTGAAGCGTTATAGTTTCCTGCGCGGGAAGATTACCGGGTGGATCGCACCGTATCCATTGATGGACGCCATGTCCGATTATTCCTTTTACGAGACTGGTGCAGTGGATTATGCCGTGCCCAGCATGAACAGTCTGCCGCTGTTTGCGGAAAAGGGGGCAAGTCCTTTGTGGACTTATTACTGCGGCGCTCACAGTGAAGGGACACCCAATCGGTATATGGCCATGCCGGCCAGTCAGGTGAGGGTGCTGGGAGTTTTGCTTTATGTGTACCAGGTGGAAGGCTTCCTGCACTGGGGATATAATTTCTACAATTCCCAGTATTCCCTGGAGCATATCGACCCTTATGCTGTGACGGATGCGGGGGGAGCTTTTCCCTCGGGGGACTCCTTCCTGGTTTATCCGGGAGAGGGCGGCAGGCCGGAGGATTCTCAGCGCATGCTGCTGATGCAGGAGGCCATGCAGGATCTGAGGGCGCTGCAGCTGCTGGAGAGCCAATGGGGAAGAGACCGGGTGATGGAGCTGATCCGCAGCGAGGCGGGAGAGGAGCTGACCGCCAGGCGCTGGCCCAGAGATCCCGGATTCCTTTTGGGGCTTCGGGAAAAGATAAACAGGGCTGTAAGCGTGTAATAAAGTATGCAGAAAGGCCGGATTGGAATTTTGGATTCCATACCGGTCTTTTTGCATGGACAGTCTTTCGTTATATATTAGGCTTGGCAAATGTTATCGGTCATGAGTATAAATTAGGGATGGTTTTTTAGAGCAAATTCGGTTAAGATAAGATAGCAAGGAAGCGGAATTTCGGAAAGGAGGCGGTGTTATGGCGGATTCGGAAAAGATTCATAAGCTTGCAGAACAGGTGGTGTCTTTGGCCCATGACCATATACTGATGCATCTGCGCTTTTTTGACCGCGCCCTGGCCCGTCTGGAATGGCGGGAGCGGCCCCATATGGGATGTATGGCTACCGACGGCAGCAGCTGCTTTTATGACCCGGTGTATGTGCTGAGGCTGTATCGGAGGGAGCCTGAAGCCATTACCAGGATGTATCTGCATATTCTGCTTCACTGTATTTTTTCTCATGGCTTTCAATATCAAAAGCTGGATCGGGAAAAATGGGATCTGGCGGCGGATATCGCCGTAGAAAATGTGATTCTGGATATGGGGCTGCCGGGAACTGCCCTGGAGACCGACCAGGAGGCGGACAGAAAGCGGAAGGTATTGCGGGAGGATGTGGGACCATTGACCGCCGAGCGGATATACAGATACCTGAAGGAAAATCCCCTGATGCCGGAGACGGAAGAGGAGCTTCGGCGGCTTTTTTCCAGGGATGTGCATTCTCTGTGGAAGCCTGCGGAGCAGCTGGAGATTGGGCAGGAGGAATGGAAAAGGATCAGTGAGCGGGTCCGGGCGGATCTGAAATCCTTTACCAAAGGCAGGGCGGGAGGCGAAGCCCTGGAGGAAAATCTGAAGGAGACGGTCCGAGACCGGTATGATTATGGGGAAATTCTGCGCAGATTTGCTGTCACAGGGGAGGATTTGGCGGTAAGCGACGAGGAGTTTGATTATATTTATTACACCTATGGATTGGAACATTACGGCAATCTGCCTCTGATCGAGCCGCTGGAGTACAGGGAGGTCCGAAAGGTACGGGAGTTTGTGGTGGCCGTTGATACCTCTGCATCCTGCCGGGGACCTGTTGTCAGGGGTTTTTTGAGAAAAACCTACTCTCTGCTGAAGGCCAGCGAAAACTTTTTTCATAAGGTGAATATTCACATTATTCAGTGCGACAGCCAGATCAGGAGCGATACAAAGATAACCTGCGACGATGACTTTGAGGCGTTTATGAAATACGGGAAGCTGAACGGGTTTGGGGCCACGGATTTTCGGCCTGTGTTTTCTTATGTGGAGGAGCTTTGCCGGCAGGGGGAATTTGAAAATCTGAAGGGGCTCATCTACTTTACGGACGGCTACGGCATTTACCCGGAGCGCATGCCGGATTACAAGGTGATTTTTGCTTTTCCGGAGGAGGATGAGAACCGGTCTCCGGTGCCGCCCTGGAGCATGAAGGTAGTGCTGGAGCCGGAGGAATAGCTGTTTTGCGCCCCAGGGGAGAGGGCCGGGAAGGATAGATTATGAACATCAGACAGGCGAAGGATTATATTAAGAATTCAGTGAACTTATACCTCAAAAAAGATGATTTTGGGGAATATCGTGTATCGGTGGTGAGGCAGAGGCCCATCTTCCTGTTGGGAGCGCCCGGCATCGGAAAGACAGCTATAATGGAGCAGATTGCCCAAGAGATGGGACTTGCTCTGGTGTCCTACTCCATGACCCACCATACCAGGCAGTCGGCGCTGGGCCTTCCCTTTATCACCCAGAAGGTATATGGGGAGAGAAGTGTCAGCGTGTCGGAATATACCATGAGCGAGATCATTGCATCCATCTATGACACCATGGAGGCAAGCGGCAAAAAGGAGGGCATTCTGTTTTTGGATGAGATTAACTGCGTCTCCGAGACGCTGGCGCCCTCCATGCTGCAGTTTCTGCAGTATAAGGTGTTCGGCAGACATCGGGTACCGGAGGGCTGGGTCATTGTCACAGCAGGAAATCCCCCGGAATATAATCGTTCGGTTCGGGAATTTGACGTGGTGACCCTGGATCGTTTAAAGGTTTTGGAGGTGGAGCCGGAGTATCGGATCTGGAAGGAATATGCGGTGGAGAAAAGGATCCACAATGCGGTGATCAGCTATCTGGATCTGAAAAAGGAACATTTTTACTGTATGGAGATGACTCCCAAGGGCCGCAGCTTTGTGACGGCCAGGGGCTGGGAGGACCTGTCGGAAATTCTGATGCTCTATGAGGATGAGCAGCTCCCTGTGGACGAAAGCCTGGTGGGGCAGTATCTGCGAAACGATAAGGTGGTTCGGGAATTTACCGCCTACTACGATTTGTACAATAAATATAAGAAGGATTATCACATCGGGGACATTCTGGAGGGACGTCCTTCCGTTCAGGCCATTGCCAGAGCCCGGGAGGCGGCCTTCGACGAACGTCTGTCTCTGGTGGGTATGCTGCTGGACCGGGTCACGGCGCGAATGGGGGAGGTAATGGAGCAGGCGGCCTGCCTTACAGATTTGAAAAAAGCATTAAAGGCTGTGGGCGCATCTGCCGGGGATTATGTGGAGCCTGTGCTGGGGCTTCTGGACGCCCAGGCCCAGGGGCGCAAAAAGCTGTTGGAGAGTCTTCAGAGTGCCAATTCTCTGTCCGATGCAGATCGTAAAAAGCACCGCAGCGTGATCCGTTTCCTGGAGGAGGGAAAAAAGGAATTGTATGTGGGCGGCGTTTTCACCGGAACGGAGGCCTATGGCTTTTTGAAAGAAAAGTATTCTCAGCTGGTGGACCGGATGAAGCAGGACACTGCCCGGGCGGGTCGGGAACTGCATGCTTTGTTTGTCTTTGCAGAGGAGGCCTTTGGCCAGGGGAATGAAATGCTGATTCTGGTTACGGAGCTGACGGTGAATAATATCAGCGCCCAGTTTATTGCGGCTTTCGGAAGTCCTGACTATGACAGACACAATGAGGAACTTATGCTCAGCCAGCGGAGCAGCGATATTCAGCAGCAGATTGCACAGCTGGAGCTGTAGAGTGCGGCACAGTTTTGATGAATCTGGCCGGAAAAGTCTTGCAGGAGGAAAGGTCTATGGAGGAGGAAAAAGAGTTTGTGATACCGGACGGCAGTCTATACTATACGGTTTCGGAGAGTGGAGTTTTGGTCACCCGGTTTCAGGGAACGGCGGCCCGGGTCACCGTTCCGGCGGCCATAGAGGGAAGGCCTGTCAGGGGGCTGTTCAAAAAAGCATTCTTAAGCCGAAAGGATCTGCGCAGGGTGACCCTTCCGGACACCCTGGAGGAGGTGGGGGACTGGGCCTTTGGCTATTGCAGCGGCCTGGTGCAGGTGACATTGCCCCAAAAGCAGATCCGGTTCGGAAAATCGGTTTTTCTGGAGTGCGGCAGCCTGCAGCGGATCCGCTTGATATCCGCTCCGCCCTCGGAAGGATCCGCAGAGATCTTTGGAGAGAGCGTGCCTGGTTCCGGGACCGGCAAGGACAGCGGGGAATGTGTGCCCCAGCTTCTGGCGGCGGCTGTGAGGGTTTTTGATGCATATTATCTGCTGGAGCCTCTTCAGGCAGGAAGCGGGGAATGGCTGGAAAAGTGGGATGCCAGGCTGACAGCTTTTCTTCATACTCCGGATCAGGAGGGCTATTTCAGACAGGTTCTCTGCGGGGAAGAGGATTACGGCAGCACGGATCTGGGGGCGTATGTCCGGGAAAAAAGAAAGGGAAAGGTGAGACTGGCGTTTCTGCGGCTGTTGCTTCCTCTGGGGCTGAAGGAGACCCTTCAGAAGGAGCTGGAGGAATATCTTGTGTCACATACCAAGGGAGAGGATAGTCAGGAGACCTGGCTGGTGGTACTGGAGGAGCATGGGGATGACAGAGCGTATTACAGTCTGTTTGCCCGGCTTGGCTGTCTTAGGCCGGACAATCTGGGAGATATCCTTGCGGATATCGGAGAAGGACACCCGGAGATGAAGGCTTATTTTTTAAAATGCCAGGGAGGGGGATCCGGACCGGAGGATTTCTTTGAGGGGCTGTCCCTGGATGATTGAGATGCGGATGGTGCGTGATGCCTCAGTCTTTTGTACAAACAGCGGACAAAATCCTCGCTGAACGGTGACGTATTAAACATTACGACAGATTCTGCTAACAAATTAGTATTGAGAAACGCGGAATTTTTGGGTATTCTTTAAGTGCAACAGACAACAAATAGTGGATGCGCCCGGCGGAGAGATCTGCCCATGGATGCGCGGAAAAGAGGAAGCTATGAAAATTTTGGTCACAGGCGGCGCCGGATTTATCGGAAGCCATACGGTAGTGGAGCTGCAGCAGGCGGGATATGATGTTGTGGTGCTGGATAATCTGAGCAATTCAAGCGAAAAGTCTCTGGAGAGGGTGGAGGCCATAACCGGTAAAAAGGTTCCCTTTTATAAAGCGGATATCCTGGACCGGAAGGCTCTGGAAGAAATTTTTGGCCGGGAGGGCATCGACGCAGTAATCCATTTTGCGGGCTTGAAGGCCGTAGGAGAGTCCGTGAGCAAGCCCTGGGAGTACTATGAGAACAATATTGCAGGCACGCTGACTTTGGTAGATGTGATGAGAAAGCATTATGTGAAAAACATCATCTTTTCCTCCAGCGCCACGGTATACGGGGACCCGGCTTTCATTCCCATCACGGAGGAATGTCCCAAGGGTCAGTGCACCAACCCGTATGGATGGACCAAATCCATGCTGGAGCAGATTCTTTCCGATATTCAGAAGGCGGACCAGGAGTGGAACGTGATCCTGCTTCGGTACTTTAATCCCATCGGCGCTCACAGGAGCGGCACTATAGGGGAGAATCCCAACGGGATTCCCAACAACCTGATGCCCTACATCACACAGGTGGCGGTAGGGAAGCTTAAGGAGCTGGGCGTTTTCGGAAACGATTACGATACCCATGACGGAACCGGAGTGAGAGATTATATTCACGTGGTGGATCTGGCCATAGGGCATGTGAAGGCTCTGAAGAAAATAGAGGAGAAGGCGGGCCTGAAAATTTATAACCTGGGTACCGGCACCGGTTACAGTGTTTTGGACATTGTAAAGAATTTTGAAGAGGCTACCGGTGTTAAGATCCCTTATGTGATCAAGGACCGGCGCCCCGGCGATATCGCGTCCTGCTATGCAGACGCCGGCCTGGCTAAAAAGGAGCTGGGCTGGGAAGCGCAGTACGGCATTCGGGAAATGTGCGAGGATTCCTGGAGGTGGCAGAAGAATAACCCCCAGGGATACGGGGACTGACACGATATAGCGGGATGTCAGAACAAGTATATAACTGGTAATGAAAGAACTGCCGGGCAGAATAATCTGCCCGGCAGAGACAATTTATGCCACGTACACATACATAAATATAAAGTGGCATATGCTGCCAGCCATGACAAACAGGTGGAACACCTCATGGGAACCGAAGCTTTTATGCCTGGAATTGAAAAGCGGAAGCTTCAGAGCGTAAATGACGCCGCCCACGGTGTAAATAATGCCGCCGGCAAGAAGCCAGAGGAACGCGCCTGTGGACAGAGTATCCAGGAGCCTTCCGAATACCAGCACGCATACCCATCCCATGGAAATGTAAATAACGGAAGAAAACCATTTGGGGCAGGTGATCCAGAAGGCTTTGATCAGCATGCCTGCCAGCGCAATGCCCCACACCAGCGCCAGCAGGGTGTATCCCATTTCACCGCCCAGCACAATCAGGCAGACGGGGGTGTAGGATCCTGCGATAAGGACAAAAATCATCATATGATCAAGCTTTCGGAATATCCGCAGGGCTCTTCCCTTTAAATTCACAGAATGATAAGCGGCGCTGGCTCCGTATAAAAGAACCATGCTGGCCATAAAAACAGCCATGGCAGTGAAGCTTTTTTCTCCTGAGGTGAGGCCTGCCTTGACTAAGAGCGGCACTGCGGCGAAAACTGCCGCTATCATGCCGATAAAATGTGTAATAGCGCTTCCGGGCTCTCGGATTGTGATCTGCATATTCATACCTCCCTGTAAATACCCTGCATACATTTTCGCTGTTCTGCAGTCCATACAAAACATTTCCATCTGCATGGATCATTATTAATCCTATCATTTGTACAATAAGAGAAAACTATACATTATAGTATATAAAACGACCAATTGCACTCAAATAGTTCGTCATGTAGTTTTTGAAACTATATGTCATTGAATAGATAATACATCTGAATGAAAGAAATGTCAATACAAAAAATCCTTGCTTTCCTCTGCCAAATCGATTACCATGAAGCTTATCTGAACAGTAATCTGAGAATCTATGGAAAGGCAGGGTAAAATATGTTTCGGCTTTGGGCAAAAATTTTCAAGGATAATCGCATGCTTCAGGACACCTGTATTGCTGATGAAAGCGCCGATACCCGAACCCACAAGGTATTTCACGCCCTGGACGAAATCTGCCGTCAGTTTGATCTGAGCAAACCTGTCTGGCTTGACAAAAATATATCTGATTTTAAGCGTCATAAAAAAACCCGCTTCACACAGGACAATTTTATAGAATCTGTGGAATTTGACTATCTGGAGATTCATGTAATTGAGGAAGATACGTGATAGCTTTTCAGATACCGCAAGTTCATTCACGCTCTTGCGAAAACTGAGGCGATGGTATGTAAAGGCTTGGGGATTACACAGGAGGAAGCAAAACGAAATGTTCTGAAGCTCTCCGGCGGACAGCAGCCGCTATACTAATACAATACACATAACCGGTCTGGCGCCGGCATATATATAAAAGGTATGCGTTTTATTGGTGATTTTGCCGTATTTTATTAAAAAAGGATTAAGCTTTAGTGAATAATATACATTTGTATCACCTGTTATGCTATACTGAATATACTATATTGGGAGTTACCCGGGATGAAGGTGCCAGAATGGAGTTAAAACCAGATAACGGAGAAGGGATCGACAGCTGGAAAGAAGTGACCCTGATCTACAATGCCGCACTGAGACAGATTCAGACAAGGATGGAGATTCTGAATGAGGAGTTTCAGCATGTACATCGATATAATCCGATTGAACATATCAAGTCGAGGATCAAGACGCCCGAGAGCATTGTCAAAAAGCTGAAGCGGAACGGATACGAATCTACTATTGAAAATATGGTTAAGTACATAAACGATATTGCCGGTATTCGCGTCATTTGCTCTTTTACGTCGGACATATACCGGATTGTTGCCATGATCGCGGAGCAAAGGGATATCAAGGTGATCGCCGTGAAGGACTATATTACTTTTCCCAAGGCCAGCGGTTACAAAAGCTACCATATGATCGTGACCGTGCCGGTATATCTCTCGGATCGTACCGTGGATGCCAAGGTGGAGATCCAGATCCGGACGGTCGCCATGGATTTCTGGGCAAGCCTGGAGCATAAGATTCATTATAAGTTTGAGGGGGATGCGCCGGAGCATATTAAAAGCGAGCTGGTGGAGTGTGCCAAAATGGTCAGTGATCTGGACGCCAGAATGCTATCGCTGAATGAAGAAATCCTTGCGATCAGCCGGAAAATGAACAAAGACTAAAACAGAAGCTGAAAAGAGGAGTGCCCGGATGCCTTTCGGTATCCGGGCTATTATGAAAAAAAAATCTTGTTTGCTGTAACTCATAAAAGTAATTCTTAATGACAACCATAGTATAGCAATTGTCTGTGAACAAAGTATGAACTCCCTGTAAAAACTTGGTGAATGTTACAAAAACAAAAAGAAATACATGTAATAATTATGCAGTTTGCATAAAATACCAGTGCTTGAGGGTGCGGTCAGTATCGTGGCGGGATTCGGGCTTTTTGCTGTCGGAAAAGAATTGAAATAAGCGTGGAATTGTTTTATGATGTGTGTGGAGTTGTGAAGCGGTTTTGGAGTTCACGATAAAAATATACACAGGATGCGCGGGGCAGGAGCGCGGCGTGGAAACAGGAGGTAATATGCGGCTGATAATCATACGGCATGGAGATCCCGACTATGTGAAGGACTCATTGACAGAAAAGGGCTGGAGGGAAGCGGAGCTGCTGGCGGAGCGGATTGCAGGACTTGAGGTGAAGCAGTTTTACGTGTCTCCTTTGGGGAGAGCGAGGGATACGGCGTCTTTGACTTTAAAAAAGATGGGAAGAAGCGCCGTGGAGTGCGACTGGCTCCAGGAATTTCCTCCCCGGATCAACCGTCCGGACACTACGGACCGGAAAACCCTGGCCTGGGATTGGATTCCCGGGGACTGGATGGGAGAGGCGCTGTACCGGGACAGAGAACGGTGGGCAGATACGGAGGTCATGCGTGAAGGGAATGTAGGAGAAACTTACCGTTATGTGACGGAAAATTTTGACCGGCTGTTGGCAGAGCACGGCTATGTGCGGGACGGCGAATTCTACCGGGTGGAGAGAGCCAACCGGGACACGCTGGTATTTTTTTGTCATTTCGGGCTGGAGTGCGTGCTTTTGAGCCGGCTGATGAATCTTTCTCCCATGATTCTCTGGCACCACACCTGTGCCGCTCCTTCCTCTGTCACCACCGTTTACACGGAAGAACGCAGACAGGGAGAGGCCGTTTTCCGGATCAGCAGCTTTGGGGATACCTCTCATCTGTATGCCGGAGGGGACGAGCCCTCTTTTTCTGCCCGGTTCTGCGAGACCTTTGACAGCGACGAACGGCACTGAAGCCTTTCAAATGGAGTAAATTTTCGGGGCGTATCTGCTTAGATTCCCACAGGCCTTGACTGCCCGTGAAATTTTGTGGCAAGGGTGATTTGACAGGCGGCAGACCATGGAATATAATAAAACGGTAACACAAAAATGACCGCAGACCGCATTTTGTGCACCGCGGCTTCGGGCGGCCGTCAAGATCGAAATATCATGGAGGGAACTATGGAGTTAATGGACAAGGTTGCGATTGTGACAGGAGGAAGCCGCGGGATCGGGTTCACCACCGTAAAGGCTTTTCTGCAGGAAGGAGCCGCGGTGGTGCTGTGTGCCAGCCGTCAGGAGACTGCGGACAAGGCCGTGGTGCAGCTGCAGGAGGAGATCCCAGGGGCAAGGGTAGAGGGAATCTGGCCTGACCTTTCCAGTTACGCTTCTGTAAAAGCCGCTTTTGACAGAGTGGCGCAGGTGTACGGCAGGATCGATATTCTGGTGAACAATGCCGGCGTATCGGAAAGTACGCCTTTTTCGGAATATACGGAAGAGACCTTTGACAAGGTTATGGATCTGAATGTAAAAGGCACCTTCAACTGCTCCAGAGCGGTGGTCGAGATTATGGAAAGGCAGGGCGCAGGAGTGATTCTGAATACATCCTCCATGGTCAGCATTTCCGGACAGCCCAGCGGTGTGGCCTACCCCACATCGAAATTTGCCGTAAATGGCTTTACCCTTTCGCTGGCCCGGGAGCTGGGGCCCAAGGGAATTCGTGTAAATGCGGTGGCTCCGGGCATTACCGAGACCGACATGATGAAGGCGGTTCCCAAGGAGGTCATCGAGCCCATGATCGCCAGGATTCCCCTGCGCCGTCTGGGACAGCCGGAGGACATCGCCAATGCGTTTGTATTTCTGGCATCGGAAAAGGCATCCTATATCTCCGGTGTGGTGCTGAGCGTGGATGGATTGATGAGGACCTGAGGCGCTGTTTATGAAAACGGATCTGTAATTATTTGCGGCATGGCCATTTTGGCTGTGCCGTTTTTTTCGGTGCGCAAAAAGTTTCCTGTTGACAAATCAGAGAGCTTATGGTATTTTGTGTTTACAGACGACATGTCGATCCTCGACATGTCGAATGAAAACATGTCGCCTGTAGACACTGATCATAACATTCTGCCGGCATTTTGAGGCTATAAAAAGACAGGGGGGAGTTGTTTGGAGGAAGGCTTACAGAAAAAGTACATTCCCATGACGGAGACCACTTATTATACGCTTCTTTCGGTGACGGTTCCCAGGCATGGTTATGCTATTATGCAGTACGTGAATGAGCTGACCAAGGGCAGGATCGTTCTCGGCACCGGAACTTTGTATACCATGGTAGGCAGGCTGGCGGCAGACAACATGATTGTGACGGTGCCCAACGAGGAAGGCAAAAAGGCCTATCAGATCACGGAGACAGGAAGAAAACTGCTGGAGCTGGAGACAGTCAGACTGGGAAAGCAGCTGAAGGACGGAAGGCAGATCTTGAATATGGGGGCTGAGGATGAATAAGGAAGAAAGAGGACGAATAAAAAGATGCAAGGCTTTTCTGAGCTTCCAGAAGGAGAGAAAATGGCTGGAGGAAATGGCTCTTCAGGGCTGGTTCCTGGAAAATATATCGATGGGAATGATCTATACCTTCAGAAGAGGGGAGCCAAAACATCTGTTGTATGGTATTGATCGGTTCTGCCTGCCGAAAAAGCCTGATCTGGAAGAAATACGCCATAAGGAAATTTTTATGGAGATGGCCCGGGAGCTGGGATGGCAGGAGGTCACTCATGACGAGGATATGACATACTACTTTTCCAAGGAATATGAGGAGGGCGGCATCAATGAGCTGCACAATGATCGGGAATCCCGCGGCTACAGAGCGGCCAAATTCAGGAGATATGCTCATAATCATGCAAAAAAGCTGGTGGTTCAGATATTTGTTGTTTTGCTGGTGGATCTTGCCATAAAGTCTCTGCTGGGACTCTGGGGGAAGCCCAGCCTTATATGGTACGAATGGTTTGCTTTGATTTATGCAGTCGTATGCAGCGCGGCGGCGCTGGGATATTGGAAACTGGGCTTTCGGACGGAAAAGGAATTGTCCATGACCGGGCAGGAATGGGAGGAAAGCAGGGATCCTGCTTTTCATAAAACAATGTGGAAGCTGATTTTGACCAACAGAGGGCTGAATCGGTTTCTGGGAAAGCAGGCCGGCCAGGGATGGGTTCTGACGGCGGTTACGCCCCTGCGGTATTTCTTTGTGAAAGACCAAAGCAAAAACCAGATTTATACCATGGACAGCAAAAGTCTGGTGAATAAGCGTCTGAAGGCCCAGAGCAGGAAACAGATCGGCGACGGCAAGGACTGGAGCGGAATCAACAGCGACTGGGAGCTGCAGAGCGTCAGGGATGCCCAGGAGAAGGGCTGGATCTTCGTCTGTGCCCTGGAAAACAGAGCCGTCATTTATCGTGGGGAGGCCGGGCAGGCAGAGCCTCTGAATGATCCCAGATATGACAACAGCCTGCGCTGGGTGTCCCTGATCGGGGAATACGGCTTCTATATGCTGTTAAGCGCCATTGCAGGAGGTATTGTGGGATTTATCATAGGGTATTTGGAAAAATAGCACAAACGGTTTACACTGTACTGAGCTTTGGAGCTGCAGTATAATTCATATTCAGATACCATTGTTCCATTTATGGATATTCATAGATCATTGGTAAAGAGGAGGAGTAAAATGAAACTGGAGGTAAAGAACATCCGCAAAAGCTTTGGAGAGAAGGAAGTGCTCCATGGCGTAAGCTTTCAGGTGGAGAGCGGCAGGGCGCTGGGACTGCTGGGCAGGAACGGCGCAGGAAAAACCACCACCATCCGCATTCTGATGGATGTATTTCACGCAAACAGCGGCGAGATCCTGTTGGACGGGAAAAAATTTGTGCCGTCGAAACACAGGATCGGTTACCTGCCGGAGGAGAGGGGGCTTTACCCTAAGCGCACCGTTTTGGATCAGATGATCTTTCTGGCCAGACTGCGGGGGATGAACACCGGCGAGGCCAGGGAGAATGCAAAAAAATGGCTGGCCAGGCTGGAGGTGTCGGAGTATGAAACGCGGAAGCTGGAGACTCTGTCCAAGGGTAATCAGCAGAAGGTGCAGCTGGCGGCCACGCTGGTGACCAATCCGGATATCGTGATTCTGGATGAGCCCTTCAGCGGGCTGGATCCGGTGAACTCCCAGATCCTGAAGGATGTAGTGAACGAATTGATCGCGGACAGACGGCTGGTGATCTTCTCCAGTCATCAAATGAGCTATGTGGAGGAATTCTGTGACAACATCGCTATTATCAACCAGGGCGAGGTGGTTCTGGCCGGAGAACTGCGGGAGATCAAAAAGGATTACGGCAGAAACCGTCTGATGCTTTCCGCAGAGAATTATGACCAGAATCGTCTGGCGGAAAAGGTGGAGAAGGAGTTTGGAGATTTGGTTTCCATTTCGGGCAGAAAGAAGGAGTTTCTGATTCTGGAGCTTACGGAAAAGGGCAGCAGGCGGAAGGTGATGGAGAGGCTGGCGGGCTCCGACATTGAGGTAGAGCGTTTCGGCGGCTATGCACCGTCCCTGAATGATATATTTGTGGCAAAGGTTGGTGAGGAAGAATGAAAAAGATTGGTATTGTCTTAAGATATGAGCTGAAGGAGTATCTGGAAAGTAAGGGCTTCGTGGCCTTTACCATTGTTCTGGCGCTGGTGGGAGCCGCGCTGCTGTTCCTGCCCCGGTTTATTGACATGTCGGATTTTACGGGAGTGCAGGTTATCGGCGGAAAACAGCAGGGAGACGGCCAGGGAGAATCAGGAGAAGCCGGCGAGACCGGGGAAAAGGAGCTTTATCTGTATTATGATCAGGCGGGCGTGGTCCGGGAGGAGCTGCTGAGTCAGATCTTCTACGGAACGGACTGGAGGCAGGCGGAGAGCCGGGAGGCTTTGACAGCGGCCGTGGAGGCTCAGGAGGCGGAAGCCGGTTTTGTGGTTACCGGACCTGTGGAGTACGAGTACTATGTGTTTAACAAGAGCATGTCCGACAGCAACACAGCTATGTTCGATCAGGCCATGAAGCTATTTTACCGGATGGATTATTGTGCAGCAAACAATATAGATCTGAACGAGATTACAGCCATGTACGATGTTCCCATCACTGTCAGCGAGCGGATTCTGAACAAGGATTCCGGCAGCAATTATTGGTATTGCTATTTCCTGGTGATCATCGTGTTTATGCTCATCATAATGTACGGCCAGATGATTGCCGTAGCTGTTACCAACGAAAAGAGCAACAGAGCGATAGAGGTTCTGGTCACCAGCACCACGCCCAACAGCCTGCTTTTCGGCAAGGTGATCGCCGGCGCCATCAGCGGTCTGGTTCAGACTGGCCTGGTCATGGGGGCTGTGCTGATCTCTTATCAGGTGAACCGGGAGCAGTGGGGCGGCATGCTGGATATGTTCCTCCATATTCCAGGAGATGTGCTGCTGAGCTTTGCCTTCTTCGGACTGGGCGGCTATCTGTTCTATGGATTCCTGTACGGGGCCATGGGAGCGCTGGTCAGCAAGACCGAGGATGTGAGCAAGAGCTCCGGCGGACTTCAGGTGGTGATCATGGTAGTTTATTTCTTCTCACTGCTCCAGCTGATGAATATTGACGGACCTGTCATCAAGGTGCTGTCCTTCCTTCCGGTGAGCTCCTACAGCACCATGTTTGCCCGGATTGCCATGGGAACCGTGGCTCCCTGGGAGGTTGTGGTATCCTTCCTGATCCTGGCGGCATCCATTGTGGGAACCGGTGTGCTGGGCGCCAGGCTTTACCGGATGGGTACTCTTCGTTATGGCAATCCCATCAAGCTGAGCACGGCGTTGAAGGATTTGAAAAAAAGTGAATAAGGTAATGTGATATAGACAAACACAGGGTCCCTCTCTTTGCGTATTCTTTATATATGAAGAGCAAAGAGAGGGACTTTTGATATGGACTGCCGCACACAGATTCTTTCCAATGATTATTTTGATGTGATTACGGATTTCTCCCTTCAGGCAGACGTGAAGGAGCCGTGCGCTGCCATCATTGAAAATCAGTTTCGTATATTTTATTATGACAGGAGCATTGTGGGAAATACCAACGAATATTTTTTTCAATTCAGAAATGTACCCAAGCTGTACGGGCTGATGCAGGAGGGCGGAATGCTTGCGGGAGGCTTTGACCCCAACAGTCTCATTGCCAGCGGAATCACACAAATCCAGCGGGAGCCTCTGGCACTTACGGGAAGGGGTGTTATCATTTGCGTTATAGATACAGGAATCGATTACACCAATCCGGCATTCCGAAATCCAGACGGCACCAGCCGGATCCTGGCCATATGGGATCAGACCATACAGGAGGGAAGTCCTCCAGAGGGCTTTCAGTATGGAACGGAGTACACGAAAGAGGCGATTGACAGGGCCCTGGAGGCTGAGGATGCTTATTCCGTCGTACCCAGCCGGGATGAGAACGGCCATGGAAGTATGATGGCGGGAGTGGCGGCAGGCAGCCGTGTCAGCGGGGGGCTGACCTACCAGGGAGCGGCTCCGGATGCGGATATTGTGGTGGTGAGGCTGAAGGAATGTAAGCAGTATCTGCGGGATTTTTACATGGTTCCGGAAAAGGTGCCGGCCTATCAGGAAAATGATATTATGCTGGCTGTCCAGTATGCGGACGGGTTTGCCGTACCCTTCCAGAAGCCGGTGGTGATTTGTCTCGGGCTGGGTACAAGCTATGGGGATCATGCAGGAACGGCGCCTCTTGCCCGGTATCTGGACCTGGTGGCGGTAAAGCGCAGCCGGGCGGTGGTACTGCCGGGCGGGAATGAGGGGAATGCCCTCCATCATTATCAGGGAAGGCTGGGAGATCGAAACGGGGACAGTATTTCGGTGGAGGTCAGGGTGGAGGCGGGAAACGACGGATTCATCATGGAATTGTGGGGAAGTATTCCGGATGCCTATACGGTTTCCGTCCGATCTCCGGGGGGTGAGACCATTCCCCGTATCCGCCTGGGGGTAAGGGAGAGCATCACCTACAGCTTTGTATACGAGCGCACCAGGGTGACCATCGCGGGTACCCTGGCGGACCCGGTTTCCGGAGAGGAGCTGATTCTGCTTCGGCTGCAGGATCCCACGCCGGGGATCTGGACCTTTCAGGTGAGCGCGGTGGGGGATATTCACAACGGTGTGTTTCATGTGTGGCTTCCCATTTCCCAATTCCTCAGCGCCCCCGCATATTTTCTGGAGCCCTCTCCTTATGTGACCATGACGGATCCTTCTTTTGCCAAAAACGCCATCAGCGTTTCCACCTATGACTCCGACAACAACAGCTTTTATATTAATTCCGGGAGAGGCTTTTCCAGAACCGGAGACATTAAGCCGGACCTGGCCGCTCCCGGTGTAAATGTATCCACCATCCGGGGAAAGGCTTCCGGAAGCTCCCTGGCGGCGGCCATTACCGCCGGAGCGGCAGCCCAGTTCCTGCAGTGGGCCGTGGCGGAAGAGAACAATATTGTGGTGGAGAGCCGGGGAATCAAAAATTATCTGATCCGCGGGGCATCCCGGTCCTTTGACATCTCCTACCCCAGCCGGGAGTGGGGATATGGCAGGCTGAATATGGTGGGAACTTTTGATGCGCTGATCGGAGTCTGAGGGTGGCTTGACAAAGAGGATGACTTCTGTTAAGATATTTTCTGTAACAAATTTAACAACTTTGTAATAAGTTTATGAAGAAATGGAATAAAATGAATCAGCTGTTTGGAGGTGAGGAAAATGTCAGATAGCAGAAGACGATCTGCTGCGGTACTGGGATGGGTTCTGTCTCTGATTCTGTTTTTACAGGCCGGGACTTCGGTTCAGGCGGAAGGCGGGAATTTTCTGGATGAAATGCGGGGCGGTGTGGAAAGCCTGCTGAATCCCGGGGATTCCGATACGGTGGAGGTAGCAGCCGCCATGGCGCGGACGCTGAATCTGGATCCGGACTTCATGGCGGCACAGGAGGAACATGAAAGCCGGCTGGTGATGGCAAATGTAAAAAATGCGCTGAATGTGCGCAGCGACGCCAGTGAAGAAGCCGATAAGGTGGGAAAGCTCTACAAGGACTGCGGCGGGATTATCCTGGAGCAGCGGGACGGCTGGACGAAGCTTCAGTCCGGCAACATTGTGGGATGGGCTTCCAATGAGTATCTGCTGTTCGGAGAGGAGGCGCTGACGCTTGCCAACGAGGTGGGGAAGATGATCGGAACCATTGATACAGAGATGCTTCGGGTCAGGAAGGCGCCCAGCACGGATGCGGAGATCTACGGCCTGCTTCCGAAAGGGGAGATTGTGGAGGTCTTAAGCGAGAGCGAGGACGGATGGGCCTGCATCGACTACGACGGTGCGGACGGGTATGTGTCTTCGGATTGTATTGTGATCGATTTCCTCATTGATAACGGTGAGACCATGGATGAGATCAAGGCCAGGGAAGAGGCCGAGAAGGAAGCGAAGCGCCACGTGAACTACGGCGAATATACCACCGATGCGGATACGACACTGCTGTTGGCAGCATTGATTCAGTGCGAGGCCGGCGGAGAGAGCTACGAGGGCCAGGTGGCCGTGGGAGCGGTAGTCATGAACCGTGTCAGAAGCGCCGCATATCCCGACAGTATTCACGGTGTTATCTATGCTTCGGGGCAGTTTACACCGGCTATGACCGGTAAGCTGAACAGGGTATATGAATCCGGAAGGATTTACGAAAGCTGTATCAGGGCGGCGGAGGAAGCTTTGTCCGGCGTGTCCAACGTAGGAGGATTGACACACTTCAGGAGAAACAACGGGCGCGAAGGCCTGGTGATCGGAAACCATGTATTCTATTGATGCGTTTTCTTACTTTGAAATGTTATGGCTGTAAGCAGTCTCCAGAGCGGCAGTGTCCGGATCAAACCGGCACTGCCGCTTTTGGGTATGGTTCAAAATTCAAGGATCATTGCCGCGATAGAGGTGGTTGTTGTGGAGAAGACAGCAACTGAACTGTTACAGCGGGCAGCAACTTATACACGAAATGGATTGCCGAAAAGGCAGATTTGGTGTATACTGAATATCAAAAGCAGATGTTCTTTCCGGAATCAATTGATTCAGCCAATAGGTTGGGGCGTGGAAGGAAAGTGCGGAAGGAAGTGACAGGATGAATGAAATGATGATTTTCTGGCTGGCTCTGTTGATTGTGGCTATTGTGGCGGAGCTTCTGACCATGGGACTGACGACGATATGGTTTGCGGGAGGCGCTTTGGTGGCGATTCTGGCGACGGCGCTGCGCGCCCCTGTATTTATTCAGATCATTCTCTTTTTCCTGGTTTCACTGATGCTTTTGTTTTTTACCAGACCGGTTGCGGTAAAGTATTTCAACAAGGATCGGGTAAAGACAAATGTGGAAAGCATGGTGGGACGTCAGGCTGTGGTGATCAGCGAGATCGATAATCTTCAGGGAATCGGACAGGTGGCGGTGAGCGGCCAGGAATGGAGTGCCAGAAGCTGCGACGATAAGGTGCGGATTCCGGTGGGGGCAGTGGTAAACGTGATGGCCATCAACGGAGTAAAGCTCATTGTCAGGCCCGACGAGCAGATGAAAAAATTTGAGTCCGGGGAAAGCGAACAGATTCCTGAGCCTATGAGCGTGTCCCAGATAGAGGAATTGGAGGCAGAGGAGATGCTGTCGGAAGGCCGTCTGGAGAGCAGTGAAGAAGACCGGGAAAAGAGCCATGAAAATGGAAATCCAGAGCAGTGAAAGGGAACTGTTCTGAATTCATAAAAAAACGGCGCCGATGGGGATTCGGCGCAGAAAGAGGTAAAATATGTTTCCTTTATACTTACTGATCACACTGATCGTGCTGCTGCTGATTATAGTGGTATCCTGTTTGAAGATCGTTCCTCAGGCGCAGGCCTATGTTATCGAGCGTCTGGGCGCATACCAGGGCACCTGGTCGGTAGGCTTCCATGTAAAGGTGCCTTTCCTGGATAAGGTAGCCAGAAGGGTGAACCTGAAGGAGCAGGTGGCGGATTTCCCGCCTCAGCCCGTTATCACAAAGGATAACGTAACCATGAGAATCGATACGGTGGTATTTTATCAGATCACGGATCCCAAGCTGTTTACCTACGGCGTGGAGAATCCCATGATGGCTATCGAGAATCTGACGGCCACCACGCTTCGTAATATTATCGGTGATCTGGAGCTGGATCAGACCCTCACCAGCCGCGAGACTATCAACACCAAGATGCGCGCCGCCCTTGACATTGCCACCGACCCCTGGGGGATTAAGGTAAACCGCGTGGAGCTGAAAAATATTATTCCTCCTGCCGAGATCCAGAACGCCATGGAGAAGCAGATGAAGGCGGAGCGTGAGAGACGTGAAGCCGTAACCCGTGCGGAAGGTGAAAAGAAGGCCAAGATCCTGGAGGCGGAAGGAGCCAAGGAATCCGCGATTCTTCGCGCGGAGGCCGATAAGCAGTCCGCGATTCTCCGTGCAGAGGCCGAGAAGGAAAAAATGATCCGTGAGGCGGAAGGTGAGGCGGAAGCCATCCTGAAGGTTCAGCAGGCTAATGCAGACGGCATCAGGATGCTGAAGGATGCCTGCGCCGACGAGGCCGTGTTGAAGATCAAGAGTCTGGAGGCCTTTGAAAAGGTTGCCGACGGCAAGGCCACCACGATCCTTCTTCCCGCAGAGCTGCAGGGTATTGCAAGCCTTGCTGCCGCATGGAAGGAAAGCGCGGCGAAATAGCCGTTATATCAGCTGTAGATGAATATCTGCTGAAAGCGGACAGGATCGTCTGGCAATTTGAAACTGCGGGGCTGTTGTGCCGGTGGCCGGAGGGCCATGGTGTAACAGCCCTGTCTTTTGCTGTTAAAGGAAAAGTCTGCCCGTGGGCGCAGGTGGTCAGAGAAGGTCAGGCACCTGCAGGTATTTGCGGAGAGTGATGATGAAATCGGGGAGGAATGTTATGGATTTGAAGGTGAATTTAAAAGGCCGGGATTTTCTGAAGCTGCTGGATTTTACACAGGAGGAGGTCCTTTTTTTGCTGGATCTGGCGGCGGAGCTGAAGGATAAAAAGAAAAAGGGAATTCTTGTAGATATGCTGCGGGGGAAAAATGTGGCGCTGATTTTTGAAAAGACAAGTACCCGTACCAGGTGTGCTTTTGAAACGGCGGCCCATGACCTGGGGCTGGGAACCACTTATCTGGATCCTTCGGGATCTCAGATCGGCAAAAAGGAGAGCATCGCGGACACGGCCAGAGTGCTTTCGGGAATGTTTGAGGGAATCGAATACCGGGGCTTCGGGCAGAATATTGTGGAGGAGTTGGCGGAATATGCCAGCGTACCCGTGTGGAACGGACTCACCAATGAATTTCATCCCACCCAGATGCTGGCGGATCTTTTGACTATTCGGGAGCATTTTGGACGATTGCAGGGAATCCGGCTGACCTATATGGGGGACGCCAGATACAACATGGGAAATTCCCTGATGGCGGCCTGTGCTCTGATGGGCATGCATTTTACAGCCTGTTCCACTCCGAAATATTATCCGGCGGCGGATCTTGTGAAAAAGTGCAGGGAGCTGGCGGCGGCCTCGGGGGGCAGCATTACCCTGACGGAGAATGTGGAGCAGGGCGCCCGGGGGGCGGATGTGATCTATACCGATGTGTGGGTTTCAATGGGGGAGCCGGAACAGGTTTGGGAGGAGCGGATCAGGGAGCTCACACCCTACCAGGTGAACCGTAAGGTGATGGAGTATGCAGGAGATAATGCGGTTTTCATGCATTGCCTGCCGGCTTTTCATGATTTAAAGACCACTACCGGCGCACAGATGGGACAGAGGTTCGGTATTACCGAGATGGAAGTGACGGATGAGGTGTTCGAGTCTGAAAAGTCACTGGTATTTCAGGAGGCGGAGAACCGCATGCATACCATAAAAGCCGTGATGGCGGCCACGCTGGGCTGGACTGAATAACAAGGAAGCTTGCCCTGCGGGGCAGGATGCATCAGGTTTGGAACAGATACCTGTCAATGTGGTATTATAAGGAAGGCTGAAGTGCACATGGGGGTGTAAAGGTGAAGGCTGAGATATTGGCGCTTCTGCGGGAGCGGGGAGATTATGTATCGGGTCAGGAACTGTGCGAGCGGTTTGGCGTATCCCGCACGGCTGTCTGGAAAGCGGTGAACCAGCTGAAAAAGGAAGGGTACCGCATCGAAGCTGTGAACAACCGGGGGTATTTTCTGGCGAAAGAGGAAGAGGTTTACGGGAAAAACGAGCTGGAAAGCCGCATGAATACCCGGTGGGCCGGAAGGCCTGTGTCCTTTTATGAGTCGCTGGGCTCCACAAATCTTCAGGCCAAGCTGGACGCGGAGAACGGCGCGGCCCAGGGGGCGCTGGTGGTGGCGGATATGCAGACTGCCGGACGGGGCCGGAGAGGGAAATCCTGGTGCAGCCCTGCGGGCAAAAATATCTATTTTACCCTGATTTTGAAGCCGGAGCTGGCGCCGGACAAGGCCTCCATGCTGACCCTGGTTATGGGACTGGCAGTGGCGGAGGGTATCCGCCGCACCTGCGGTGCGGATGCCATGATTAAGTGGCCCAACGATATTGTTATAGACGGCAGAAAGGTCTGCGGGATGCTGACGGAAATGAGCGTGGAGAGAGAGTTCATCCATTATGTGGTCATCGGAGTGGGCATCAATGTGAGGGCCCAGGAATTTGCGCCGGAAATTGCTTCCATGGCGGCATGTCTCCAGGAGGTCTGTGGGAAACGGGTGTCCAGGGCGGAGCTGGCAGCATGTATAATGGAAGAATTTGAAAAATACTATGACATCTTTCTGGAAACGGAGGAGCTTACAGGTCTGCTGGAGCGGTATAATGAATTGCTGATAAACCGCGACAGGCAGGTGCGGGTTCTGGATCCGGCCGGGGAATTTCAGGGAATTTCCCGGGGAATCGATTCCCGGGGAGAGCTTTTGGTGGAGCGGGAGGATGGCAGTGTGGAAAGGGTATATGCCGGAGAGGTGTCCGTGAGAGGAATTTATGGCTATACCTGAGGTGCTTTGCAGGAGCTTATCCGGCCTATCGTCAGCTGCCTGGCGGCATGGGGAGGCTTACCTGGCGTTATCGGAGGATCTGTGCAACGGGCGGATAAGGGAGCGGAACAGGAGATTATCTATGGAAGGAAACGAAGGAAACAGAACCGTGCTCTGCGGAGCCAGCGCTTACGAAATGAAATATTATTTTAACCAACAGTTCAGCCAGATTCCGGAGTCAATCCAGAGTGAGCTGCATATTCTCTGCGTGCTCTTTACCGAAGAGGTGGGAGGAGTATTTACCATTTCCTTTGAGGAGGACGGGAATATTCTGTTGGAGACCGATGCGGACGAGGATGACATATATTATGATGAGATCAGCAGCGGACTGATGGTTTCGGAGGTCCGCAGGCGCCGGCAGGAGCTGTTTGAATCCCTTAGTCTGTACTACAGAGTATTTGTGCTGAAGGAGACATTGGAGGAACTGGAATGATACTGGTGATTGATGTGGGCAATACCAATATGACTTTGGGAGTATATGAGGGTCAGAGCCTGAAGGCCACCTTCCGCATGATGACAAAAACCCCCAGAACCTCGGATGAGTACGGTGTCATGATCATGCAGCTGCTGCAGAACAGCGGCATCGGAGCGGCTGACCTGGAAGGGTCCATTGTGGCCAGCGTGGTGCCGGATGTAATGCATTCGCTGATGGGCGCTTTGGTGCGGTATACAAAGACCAGGCCCATGAATGTGGGACCGGGGGTGAAGACAGGCATTCGTATCATTACTGAGGATCCCAGGGCCATCGGCGCGGACCGGATTGTGGATGCGGTGGCTGCTTATGAGAAATACGGCGGACCTGTGCTGGTGCTGGATTTTGGAACTGCCACAACCTACGATCTGATCACGGCAAGCGGAGAGTTTGCCGCAGGGATTACCGCGCCTGGAATTCGCATCAGCTCCGAGGCACTGTGGACCCAGGCGGCAAAGCTGCCTAATTTTGAGATCCGCAAGCCTAAATCCATTCTGGCACAGGAGACCATCAGCAGTATGCAGGCGGGGCTTGTGTACGGCCAGATCGGACAGACAGAATATATTATCCGAAAGGTAAAGGAAGAAAGCAGGATCAGTAAGCTGAAGGTGGTGGCTACCGGAGGGCTGGGAAGATTGATTGCCAACGAGACGAAGGCCATAGATATTTATGACAGCAGTCTGACCCTGGAGGGTCTTCGGATTATTTATGAAAAAAACAGACGAAAGGTACCTTCATGAAGCTTGTGATCGGAAACGTAACCTTGGACAATAATGTGATATTGGCTCCCATGGCAGGAGTGACTGACCTGCCCTTCCGCCTGCTTTGCAGACAGCAGGGGGCGGGGCTGGTGTGTATGGAAATGGTCAGCGCCAAGGCGATTTATTATAATAATAGAAACACGGAAGAGCTTCTGACCATACATCCGGAGGAATGCCCTGCCTCCCTGCAGCTGTTTGGATCCGACCCGCTGATTGTGGCAAAGCAGGCGGAGCGGATCCAGGAGAGGCCTTTTTCCATACTGGACTTCAATATGGGCTGTCCGGTGCCGAAGGTGGTAAACAATGGCGAGGGATCTGCGCTGATGAAGGATCCCAAACGGGTGGAGGAGCTGTTGACCGGGCTGGTGAAGGCTGTGAAAAAACCGGTTACGGTAAAGATCCGCAAGGGTTTTGATGAGGATAACGTAAACGCTGTGGAGATCGCCAGGGTGGCGGAGGCCTGCGGTGTGGCGGCAGTGGCTGTCCACGGGCGCACCCGGGCGCAGTATTACAGCGGCAGAGCAGACTGGGAGATTATCCGGAAAGTGAAGGAGGCAGTGAAAATCCCTGTGATCGGTAACGGCGACGTGAACAGCCCCCAGGCGGCAAAGGCCATGCTGGAGCAGACAGGCTGCGACGGCGTAATGATCGGGCGGGCGGCTCAGGGGAATCCCTGGATATTCCGGAAGGTTACAGCATTTCTGGAGGACGGCTCTCTGCCGGAGGACCCGGGACGGCAGGAGAAAAAGGCCCTGATTCTGCGCCATGCGGCTTTGCAGCTGGAGCGCAAGGGAGAGTACACCGCCGTGCGGGAGATGCGCAAGCACCTGGCCTGGTATACGGTAGGGATGCCCCATTCTTCCCGTTTCCGCAGGATGATAAACGAGATGGAGAGTATGGAAGAGCTGACAGCCGGGGTGGAAGAAATATTCGGAGAATAAAATTTTATGGGCCGCATATATTTGTGGCATGGACACCATAATATTTTTTTGCAGAAAACGGGATATTGAGGAACCGCTGACGGAGGCCATAGGGCAGAAAACATATCTGCTGATCCGGGTAAGCCTGAATGTGGGCAGGGAGCAGTGGTTTGGCTGGAAGCTGGAGAGCGAAGAGGCGAAAGGCTCAAGAGGAATGGAATCAGTGGCAAAAGGTTCTGGCGCTGACAGCATTTGCTTCCCAGCGCAGCCGGGAAGAGCTCCAGCAGACGAACCGGGCGTTGAGCCGGAGTCCGGGAGAAAGCGGCGGATTCCTTTCTGGAGACGGCTGGGTATGAGGCTGGGAAAACGGAAAATTGAAAAACAGATCCGGCTGGAGCAGGAGCACCGGCGGGCCAGCCAGCGGGCTATGACAGAACAGGTGCGCCAGGAAATGCGAAGCCTTTCGGCGGATATTTTGGCCCTTTCCGGGGATATGTCTTCCTGCCGGTGTGTTTATGAAGACAGTGTGAGGGACTGCCTGGTGGGAAGGAAGGACAGTACGGATAAGGATTCGTCTGTGCCATCGGGATCCAGGCAGGGCTCAGGGATTGTGAGCGGAGCCGGATCCAGGCAGAAGGCGGGGACTGTGAAGGGAGACAGTGTCCTGCAGGAGCTGTGGAAGGAGTGCTGGCAGGGAGAGGAGTTTGCAGATTATGCACAGTGGGAGTGGGTGAGATGTCTGCTGCCCCAGGCGGTACCGTTTCACTTTGTGATTTTGGGAAATCCGTCCTGCGCACCGCTGTTGCTGGAGCATTGCGCCCGGCGGATGAAAAGTCTGCGCTGGTTCCTGCCGGAAGAGGAATATACGGAGGAGCTGGAAGAGCTTCTGGAGGATTTTTACGAAGAGAACGGGCTGGCGGCGGCACTTCAGCTGCTTCCGGGAAAATGCCCCTTTTCCAGGCTGCGTCCGGAATGCCCGGAGCCCTGCAGCATACTGGACTTTACAGAGGAGTACCGCATTTCGTCTTCCGGTCTGCCTGAGGGAAGTGTCTGGATCGATATGGCCTCCCGGGAGGAGAAGGGGCGCCGGCTGACTCTCCGGGGCGATATAAGATATGTGTCCTTAAAGGAATACTGGAAAAAGCTTCCGAAGCGGACAAAGCCCGGTTTTTGCATTCCCCGGGATACGGCATCCACGCTTCCGGAGGGACAGCTTCCTTTGTACATGCGGCTGACGGACAATGGTAAGCCTGATGAGTCTGGCTGCTGATTTCCATGTGGCTGTGAGTAGTAACATGATTGGGAAAAATAGAAAAGTTGTGCCTTGACACTGTGGGGGAAAGTGGTTATAATACGGTAGTTATAGAGACGAGGCAGAGAAAATATTTTATAGAGTCAATATATAAGAGGAAAGGTATAAGACAGGAAGGGGTATTAAGATGCAGGAGAAGAAAAATATTTTGACCTACGAGGGGCTGCGGAAATACGAGGATGAGCTTCACGAGCTGAAGGTGGTAAAACGCCAGGAGGTGGCTCAGAAGATCAAGGAGGCCAGAGAGCAGGGGGATCTGTCCGAAAATGCAGAGTATGATGCGGCAAAGGATGAGCAGAGGGACATCGAAGCCAGGATCGAGGAACTGGAAAAAATTCTGAAAAACGCAGAGGTCGTGGTGGAAGATGAGGTGGATCTGGATAAGATCAACATTGGCTGCAAGGTAAGGCTTCTGGATATTGAATACAGCGAGGAGCTGGAATACAAAATTGTCGGTTCCACGGAGGCCAACAGCCTAAAGGGCCGGATTTCCAACGAAAGCCCTGTGGGGAAGGCGCTGATGGGCTGCAGACTGGGTGACACTGTGGAGGTGGAGACGGCAGCAGGCGTATTTTCTTATAAGGTACTGGACATTCAAAGGAGCAATTGAGTTCTGCCGAACCGCCAGGCGGGAATTTCGAGTGAGAAATACCGGGGGAAAGCCCATGGGCAGCGGATGAAAGAAGTACCGGGAACAGCCCGATGAGGCGGAGCGGACAGGAAACAGATAAGGAGAGACATACATGGCAGAGGCACAGAACACTAACGTACAGGAACAGGATTTAAATCAGCTGCTGCAGGTCAGGAGAGAAAAGCTTGCGGCTTTGCAGGCGGCGGGAAAGGATCCCTTTCGCCACACCAAATATGATGTGACCCATCACAGCAGCCAGATTCGGGAAAACTATTCTCAGCTGGAGGGAAATACCGTCCGTGCGGCGGGGCGTATCATGTCCAAACGCGTTATGGGAAAGGCCTCTTTCTGCAATATTCAGGATCTTGCCGGAAACATCCAGTGTTATGTGGCCAGGGACTGCATCGGCGAGGACGCCTATGCGGATTTTAAGAAGTACGATGTGGGCGATATTGTGGGAGTGGAGGGCGAGGTGTTTACCACCAAAACCGGCGAGATATCTATTCATGCTTCTTCTGTAACCCTGCTTTCCAAGAGCCTGCAGATTCTTCCTGAAAAGTTCCACGGATTGACTAATACGGATATCCGTTATCGTCAGCGCTACACTGACCTGATTATGAACCAGGAAGTGAAGGAGACCTTTATCAAGCGCTCCAGGATTATAAGCGCAATACGCCATTATCTGGAGGGTGAGGGCTTCCTGGAGGTAGAGACTCCCATGCTGGTGGCCAATGCGGGCGGAGCTGCGGCCAGGCCCTTTGAAACCCACTATAACGCTTTGGACGAGGATGTAAAGCTGCGGATTTCCCTGGAGCTTTATTTGAAGAGACTGATCGTGGGAGGCATGGAGAGGGTCTACGAGATCGGCAGGGTATTTAGAAACGAAGGAATGGACACCAGACACAATCCGGAGTTTACGATGATGGAGCTGTACCAGGCGTATACGGATTATTATGGTATGATGGATCTGACGGAAAATATGTTCCGCTATGTGGCCCAGGAGGTATGCGGCACCACCGTGGTGCCCTACGGCGAGGAAATGATCGATATGGGCAGACCCTTTGAGCGTATCACCATGGTGGATGCGGTAAAGAAATATGCAGGAGTTGATTTCGACCAGGTACCGGACACTCAGGCGGCAAAAAAGCTTGCCGACGAAAAGGGTATTCACTACGAAGCGCGGCATACCAAGGGCAATATCCTGAATCTGTTTTTCGAGGAATTTGTGGAGGAACACTTGATTCAGCCTACCTTTGTGATGGATCACCCGGTGGAGATTTCTCCTCTGACCAAGAGGAAGCCGGACAAGCCGGAATATGTGGAGCGTTTTGAACTGTTCATCTATGGACGGGAAATGTGCAATGCTTACTCCGAGCTGAATGATCCTGTTGATCAGAGAGAGCGATTCAAGGCTCAGGAAGCGGCTTTGGCCGCCGGCGACGAGGAAGCCAACACCACCGATGAGGATTTCATGAACGCTTTAGAGGTGGGCATGCCGCCTACCGGAGGTATCGGCTACGGCATTGACAGACTGGTGATGCTTTTAACCAATTCTCCGGCCATCAGAGATGTGCTGCTGTTCCCGAC
>ERZ779621.90-NODE-90-length-64363-cov-8.798843_pt1 | contig 64363 bp, 50 predicted proteins | sample MGYA00514215_ERZ779621 | MGnify/ENA primary metagenome ERZ779621 (study PRJEB29562, sample SAMEA4376715) | mouse gut metagenome | isolation source: Cecum | study: EMG produced TPA metagenomics assembly of the A DSS colitis mouse model was used to assess the microbial...
CCCGCCGCTCTCTTCCTCTTCTCCTCCGGAAAACTCTGTATTGGCGGCATCTCCCGCCTCCACCGTCTTGGGCAGCGCCGCCTGTTCTTCCGGCGTCGACACTGACAGGCGCTTCGACCAAAGCAGTTGGACCGCCAGGGATTTAGAATCGGGAACGGGCAGGTCTACCATCCTGTCCGGATACCTCTCAGGATGATCATAGATCTGCCCGGCCAATTCCGCGATTCCCAGCACATATGCCTCCACCGCCCTGAACTTTTCTTCTATATATGCGGCCTTCTCCACCGCCACATCCCTGAGCTTTTCCTCCGCCATTTCCTCCAGGGCCTGTTCTGCATCATCTGCTGCTGTCTGTCCCAGCATCCTGCTGCTGTCCACAGAAATTTTTTTCATGGTATACAGACTGTAAATACTGATCCCGCCTGTCAGAAATATGGAGAGAGAAACCATGGCCAATAGCAATCCGTTTACCTTGCGTCCTATTTTCTTCCTTTTTCCCGCCATGCTGACGCCCCTTTCCCTGCCGGTCATTTTCGCCGCTTTTGGTATTCCTTTTCAACGTATTGAATCAGCCGTTGGAATTCCTCCGTGGCCTGATAATCGTCAAAATAAATCTCCACCTCACCCGGATGATGCAGAATCAAATATTCCCGCTGACTGCACAATGGCTTCAGCCCTGTGAAAAAATATCCCATTTCCTCCAGCAGTTCACAGGACCTAATCGCCCCGGGATCATTACAGTTCAGGAAAATCCCCGCCGTCTGCTTCCCTCTCAGGGGAAACCGGGAATGCAGCTGCCTCATCCGGGCCGGCAGGTCCTGTCCCACGCGGTGGATCCGGATCTCCAGGTTCGCCTGCAGATCATCGTTTTTATATGTCATGTCCGTGTATCCGGGGAACACTCCCAAAGCATTCTCCCCTGAATCCCGCTCTTGCCCATCGGACATTTCCGCCGTATTTTCCTTTGGCTCCGCTATCTGAAATTTCACCCCAAGACTCCGGTATATTTTTCCACAGAAATCTCTATGCCGGGCCGGCATGTAGAGGATCCCTGCATCTGTTTTTCCCAACGCGCATACCTGCACGCCCTGAGAGTGCTTGCGGTTCCTGCCATTGTCATAAGAATGAATCACCCGATCCAGATCAAATACATTCAGCACCAGCCCTGCAGCCCGCAGCCCTATTCGGTACAAAAGCCTCTGGGTCACAGTGTGAAACAATACAGGCAGACAGAACGCCGCGGTATAAGAGCGGGAGCGGAGAATCTCCATGCCATACTCAAAAAAAGGCATGGCAATCCCATATCCCCGATATCTTTTTCGGAAAATCTGAGAAGCGATCTCGCACATGGACTCCTCCGGATAAAACTGTTTCAGAATCATCATACCGGCGATCTCATCATCCTGTGTCCGGGCTGTCAAAAAAGTGATGGTTCCCTCCTCGGCCTTCCGCTTTATATATTCCGGGACATAAAATTCCCTTTTAAAATATGTATTTCCATACTCATCCCGGATACAGTCGATCATTCCTCTCTCGTCCCCTTCTCTGTACCGGCAGAATGTCACCTCCAGTTCATCGCCTTCTTTGTTTTTCAGCATCAGCCTTCCCATTCCCTTGCCTCCTCACAGCCTTCCGAAATTGCCTCAGTCAAAGGAGGAATGTGCAAACTCCGGAAGGCTGTTTCCCAGAAAATCACATGATTGTCAGAATTTCCGAAAAGCCCGTAATGGTAAAAACCTCCTGAACCTCTTCGTTGACTCCCCGGACCACCATGGACCCGCCCTGCTTTTTCATGGATTTGTGGGCGGAGAGCAGCACCCGGAGTCCCGCCGACGAAACATAATCCAGCTCCGAAAGGTCCATTGTCAGCAGCTCCGTTCCTTTCAGGTTTGTCTCCACCTCTTTATCCAGCTGGGGCGATGTCATTGTGTCCAGCCTGCCCTTTACCTTTAAGCATAGCTTTTCCTGCTCTCTGCTCGTTTCGATTGTCATATTTCCTCTCACTTCTTTCCGCCGCGCAGCCCCTGCGTCATAGTCCCCTGCAGAGGCCTGCGTTTGTATATGCTATATTGACGAGTCCTCCTCCCACGACGGCTTTCTGACAAAGCCCACATGGTAGGTAATTTTTTCCATAGTCAGCTGGTGATCCCCGATCAGATACTTCCCCACCGTTACATCCCGCCCCAGTATGATACCCCTGGGGTATTCATTAAGGCACCTGTTGAGAAGCGCCGTCTGAGCCTCCCTTGACTGATCCGAAAGGGGATGGTTGGGATTGACGCTTCCTATGGAAACAAGCTTCACATAATGGATGTCCTCCAAAGCCGTTTTTTCTTCCCTGCCCATGACCTGCTTCCTCTGTGTTAATATTCTTCAGGATCCTCCGTGTCCACGGAACCGTCATATCCTTCCGACTCCGGCAACGCCGCCCGGCCTGCTATGACATCGCTATATTCCGCCTTTTTGTCAAAAAGCTCTTTCTCGATAGTATTCACGTTTGCCTGGGCCGTCATGGAGTTTCTCTGGGCGCTGACAAAAGCCTGATAGCAGTCTCCGCCGCTGTACTTTTCTGCCTCGCCCATATCGCTCAGCCCCCGAAGTCCCAAAAGCTCAGATACACCGTCGGACTGGTCGTTGGAGTCCACCAGCAGGCGAATCATATCCGGCGCCTGATTCTGAAATGCATTCCAGCTCTGATTGATCTCATCCATGGCCTGGGAATATGCTGCGGCGGTTTTGTCATCCTCCTCATTGTCCTTCTCCAGATCATTCATCAGCTTCATCATCCTGCCCTGGAACGCATTCAGTTGGGTGGCACCCAGTCGTTTCATCTGTCGAATGCTGTTGTCCAGGCCGTCCCTGGCTGCTCCCAGGCGGTTTTCGATCTGGCTGATCTCCTGTCGGATCCCCTTCAGCCGCTCCGCCTTAAGCTTTGCCTGACCCGAAAGATCCTGTCCGTTCCCGTCCTTGAGACTGCTGCCCACCAGCGTAGGAGCCACGTTGGCCGCCATCATATCCAGCACTCTGGCCAGACCCTCGGGAATGCCATGGTTGGTGGCACGCACATCCACATGATACTTGGCAGAATTATCCGAGCTTCTGGTGTTGGACTGGTGAGTGCTGATATTGCCGGTAACGCTGACTTTTACAATTCCCAGATTCAATGTGCCGGAGACAGTAGCTCCCATATCCATGGAGGATTCCTGTTTCTCGCTCTGCTTGACTTCCATGTCAAAAAGGATATTTACCTCGTCCACCTGCAGATTGGGAATGGGCACAATGGCCAGCATGGGCACATTCACCTTCATTTCATCCAGATTGCTGGTGCCATCCTCGTTGACGCTGCGTCTCTGGTAGCCAAAGGCCACTGTCTGCACATTTCCGTTGGCATCAAAGCCCACACGGTTGATAAATTCTGCCGTGGAATTCGCCAGCTGATTGCTGGCGTCTGCCGCCGCCCGCAGTGGTGCACCGATCAGCTGATCCATCTGTAAGCCTGCAAATTGTTCCGCAATTGCCATAAATACACCTTTCTGCCCGCCTGTTGCGGGCTCCATGCTCTGGGTGCCTTCACACACCCGTTTACTGTTATGCTTCTCATGGGCTGTCGATTCTTCTGAACCGTCTCCATAGAGCTAAAATAAGCCTTCCTATTCTGAAAATTGCCCTTCTTCTGCTCTGAACCTCCGGTTTTGTCTTTTCAGGATACCGGATGTCTACAATAGAAATGCTTTCCACAAAAAGCGTCCGGTCCGGATCCTCCTCCCAGCAAAATCCATTCTCCCGGTCCAGAAAAAGTCTCAGGTTCATTTCCAACGTCAGCTCCTGTGCATGGTCATAAATCGCCTGCTCAAGCCACTGACTGTATGGCCGGCTATTCATAGTCCTTCTCCAATCCGAATTCGATTTCTCTGTTCATGATTTTTTCCTGATATTCCATAATCCGGTTTACGATGTTGGATTGTGCCATCAGATATTTATCCTTGTCGAATTCTCTGGTTGCCTCCTCAAAGGCATCCCTGCTGATCTGCTCCATCCGCTCCTGTTGTGCGATCATATCGGAAATCTTCTGGTAGAGCTGTTTCAGCTTCTTGATTTTGGCCCTCAGTCTGGCTGTCTGCTGCCAGATGTCCTTCTGATCATTGCTTCCCAGGTTGCCGTCCACGGCAACAGGTGTTGTATCGGTTTTTTTTGCAATCTGGTTGGAGCTGAGCATATCGGTCAGTCTCATAATTCCCTCTGTGGCAGGAAGGGATTTGATCAGCATTCTGTAGCTGACCCGGGGCAGAAAATCGCTTTCTCTCTGTTCCGGAGAACAGATCCGGGCGGTAATGACGCAGGCGCCTTCCTCCCCCTTTTCTGCGTTGACCTCTGTGGAAAAATCGATCTCCGCCTTTTCCACATTCAGATTCGTAACCGGGACAATGGACAGCAGGGGCACCTGCATCTGCAGATTGTCCACACTGTAGCCCTCATCCCCTTCCGGCCTCACCTGTTCATAGGCTATGTTAATATTGCTGAGACGAATCGTCTCTTCCTTTCCGTTCTGGCGCAGGGTTCCCATACTTTTGATATCCTCCACCACCTGTGCCCGGAGCTGTTGGTTGGACCGGGCAAGGGCGTGGATCGGTGCATACACCAGATCATCCAGCGGAATAAAATCGCTCTTTTTATAGCCCGCTCCCGACCCGCCTTCATCGGAAAGCTCTTCCCTGTATTCTCTCTCACCCGGCATGACGTACCTCCTCGTTTCCAGAGTGGGTTTTGGGCATCCTAATATACTACTCTGTTTTTCTGGGCTTTACTGGATCAGCCTTTTCAGCCCATCGGGAACAGTACCCGGACCTCCGGGATAAAAAATTTGTGCAAACCCCAGCAAATGATTCTTCAGCACATTCATAGGGTCTTTTGACGGAGCTTCTTTCCATTCATTGCTGGCACTCTGCAGCGCTTCCCTGAGGGCAATATGCATTCTGCCGCTGCCGCTGCCTCCATGGCGTCCGGAAAGTGATGTGTCATTTTCATTCAAGGCAAATCTGCACTGTGCGATCTGTGTCCGACAGGTCTTCACCAGCTCCATGTCTATCCCCATCTCCTTCAGGGCAGGTATCTCCACAATCATCAGCCATTCGTGCAGCCCTCCGGGGTACCGCATCAAACTGGATATTTTTTTTACGTTCTCAGAGCTTATGCTGTTAAATTCCTCCATGGTAAGCCTGTTAAGCCATTCTACAACATAAACGGAGCGGGGGTACTGGCTCTTCAAAGTTCTAGCCGCCACAAGCGTAGCGGATCCGACCCTGCAGTGGTCGATTTTCACCGGCTGGTGCTCCAGAGTCAGATAATTCTTCAAGTCCGCCCGCAGCTCCTTCCGGGTCATCCCCATGGCGATCAGCTCCCGATCCAGCTCCTCCTCATAGATAAAATCATCACTTTTGGCAGATCTTAATTTACTCCTGTCACGTAAACCCATGAATACCTCCTCCTTTTACCAAAGATTATAAATTTGTAACTGCTCTTCGCCCCTTATCAGCTTAAAAACAGCGCCCTTTCCTCTTTTCTGCGGCGGACCAGACCCGGGAGAACCTTTCCGCCCCCTTTATTGTACAACAAGAGCTTTTCCGCAATAGTGGCAGCGTCCCTGCCGGATACCAGCTTTTGCAGATTTCCGTTTCCGCAGTTGTAGCAAAAGCTGGTAAGTGCGTCAAACTGATTCTGGTTGATGGGAAAAGTGATCAGCCCCTTTTTCACACAGCTGTTTACATGATCTCCGTACTTCTTCAGGTCCTCCTTCAGCAACGCCCTTGCCGCCTCCTGGGAGGGAAGCCTGTCCCCCTGGCTGACTCCAGCGGTATGGCCGTACCCGATGGTCCAGACACCGGCCGGACATTTGTAAGCCTCCAGACGACAGCCTTCATATTTGGCCACCAGCTCGGTTCCCCGGTCAGAAATGGTCAAAGCCTCCTTCGGGTTCGGCCTCTGAACAGATTCTGTCACAAACCCCGCGGCAGAATGATTTCCCGAAACGCCTGACACTACTGTCAGATATTTTACATGAACAGGACTGTTAATCTCATGAGTTCCTGCCTGATTTTTTCCCAGTACAGCCCTGTCGCCGTTTACAGACTTGATCTGCCACCGGTCTCCTTTTACCCAGGAAGGCATTCCCTTTCCCGAATAGTAAACCCCTGCGGAGCAAATCTCCACCAATGCTCCCGCCCGGATGGTTCCGCCTGTTCCAAGACCGCGGGATTCTTCCGAGCTCCGGGCCGAACTGACGGAGTCCGAATCCGACGTTGTTTTTCGACTGCCCTCCTGGTTTGCGGTGGATGCCGTATCCGGCGCAGTCTTCTGACTTGGTACAGAACCTGCTGTTCCCTCTGAGTTGCCGCTTCCGGCGGGCCTCTCCTGTCCTGCTGCTTCCACCATGGCTGCCACATCTGCGCGAAATCTGTCCATGGTATAACCGCTCTTCAGACCCTTCCAAAGATGGTCGGGATCTCCGTGGCCCGAGGCAATCCCCCTGGTATGACCTTCTTTATGGCTGACAATCACGCCATCTGCCAGAGGATTCAGACCAAATTCCCTGCAGAGAAAGGCAAACAGCTCTACTGCAGCCTGATATGTCCTCCTGACCACCGCCATAGCCGCTTCCTTATCACCGCAGCTGAAGGAAGCTCCTTTGGTGTATTTGATGCAGGCCGGTTCGCACATTTCTACGCCAATGTGGGTGTTGTTGGAACTGCCGCCTCCATGCCAGGCCCGGTGATCCCAGGGCAGTGTCTGATACACCTTTCCCGTATTTCCGTCAATAAACGCATGAACACAGGCTCTGGACGCATCCGGCCTGTCCCATTTCCGCACAAAGGCTTCCGCCGAGGGTTGAGGGCAGCCCACGCTGTGAAGCATGAGGCCTTGAACCTTGATTTTTCTTCCGGCCTTATAACAGGGGTTTCTTGTCAAAATGCTTTTCACGATTTCCAAGCTTGATCCCTCCTTCCGTAAGTCCTGATGACATAATACGATATTTTGTTAATCAAAAAGAAAGGTATCAGGATTGTGATTTCACCATGCCCAGACCTTTCTTTTCAATCTGGCGGACATCTCTTTAGAATAGAAATATCCGCGGGATATATGTAAAAATAAACTTGACATACTACACAAAATATCGTATTTTGTTTCTTTTTATCCCATTCTGTCGATCTGGTTTTAAAATGCAAGCTCGTTCAATCTCCTTCGCTTTTCCTCCGCCGTGGTGGCGGTGTAGATTCGAGTAGTCTCCAGGCTGGAATGCCCCAGTATATCCGCCAGCCCCGTTAAATCTGCATACTGCTTCATATAGGTCACTGCAAAAAGATGTCGGAAGCTGTGGGGATGAGCCTTTTTCCTTTCGATACCGGTCATGTCCGCCAAAAAAATAAACATCTTATACACTGCCACTCTGCTGATGGGCTGCCGGTCCTTTCCTGTGAATATTACGCCCTGCTGTATCTTTTCCATTTTGCAGTATTCCATCAGCTCATCAATCAGTTTGGGCGCCAGGTACACCACTCTGGTCTTCCCCTTGTTCCCCACCGTAAATTTCCCCAGACTCAATACCTCCACTGTCAGTGACGACAGCTCGCTGATCCGGATACCGGTAAACACCAGCACTCTTAGAATATAATAGTACTTGCTTCGTCCGCTCTCCTTGGCAAAAGAAAGCATTTTTCTATATTCTTCCATGGAAATAACATTTTCCAGGCACCTGCTTTTCTGCAGGCGCTCTGTCTTAATGGTGCAGTGGGCAAAGCCTGCATATTTCAGATAGCTGTTCACCGCCACAATGTATAAATTTGTAGTGGAAACCTTTCTGTTTTTTTCGATCAAATGTCTCTTATATTGGATCATCTCCTTTCTGGTAATGGATCTTCCGTCCAGATAGGCAAGCAGAAGATGTGCCTGCCTCACATATATGCTGATAGTTCCCTCAGACAGCTCCTTCTCAAACAAATACTCTGCGTACTCCCGCATATCTTTTGTGTCCTTCATTTCCATAACCTCCTCTTCCTCCTGTATCTTTCGGTAAAAGAAGCCCTTAAACGAAAAAAGGAACTGTCCTGCAACAGTTCCTTTTCCTCCGTCAATTTTAGTCAGTCAATTTTCAATGGCCTCCTTCCGGCCATTGACCCTTCGGAAAAATGTTACTTTTCACGGCTTCGCCATTCAAAGCAACATGATGCACCCGTGAAAGGTAACGGAAAAATTTCATATCCAGCCCCTAATTCCGCTCTACGTTCATTTTCATTCCATGAGCATTAAAGCCCTGAAACCTCCACCTGACACATTTTCATAGTCAGCAGCGCCGCCCGATGGCTTTCCGGTGTCACACCTGCGCAGCATTCCCCGTCCACCCGGATCACCGCATCTGGCAGAGCCGTCTTCAAAAGCAGGGCGTTAGTCACCACGCAGATGTCCGTACACAGTCCCACCAGCTCAATCTCCAGAGGTTCCTCCTTCCCATCCTCCGGCGCGTTCTCCTCTGCCATATCTTTTAAAAGCTTCGCCAGCTGCATGGAACCGAATACGGGCTTATCTACCACACGGGCTGCGGGCATGACCAAAGCCACCTCCTCACAGATCTCCCAGCCCCGGGTACCCTGAATGCAATGCTCCACCGGCAGGTACTTTCCCTCGCTGGTCTGCAGATAATCCGCCTGATGGGTGTCCCGGGTGGCGATTACATGATCCTTGGGATACTGCCGAATTTTCTCACAAACCCCGGGGACAATGGCCTGCGCCTCCGGAGTGCCAAGTGCTCCGTCGATGAAATCGTTTTGCATATCAACTACTACCAGATATTTTTTCATACCGTCGGTCTCCTTTTCCTGTACAAGTATCGCCTACAAGGTCATTATAACTCCCGCACCCTGCGGATTCAACCATATTTAGCCCCCGTATTTTGTTACTTTTCACGGCTTCGCCGTTCAAAGCATCTCTTTTGTTTTTGGGGCAAGATACAAAGGAATATTTATAATATCTCCATCCTTCCGATAGCCGCGTTTCGAGAAGCGAAGCGCGTGCTTTGGATGGTGATCCGCAATATATTTTTTGAAAGACGGTGCAGATTTGTCTTCGCCGCCTTTTACTTCAATAGGAATAATCTCAGTGCCATGTTGCAGCACAAAGTCAATTTCATTGTTCTTATCCGAAAAGTATCTCAGCCCAACCTGAAACTGCCCGCGAAGCTGTTGTAAACAAAAATTTTCAGTCAGCGGACCCTTGAATTGATAGTCTGTCTTTAAAAGAATTGCTCTGTTGTCTATGCCGGCCATGTGCTTGAGAAGTCCGGTGTCAAATACAAAGAGCTTAAACTGATCCAGCTTGTCAAAAGCCGGAAGAGGATGCTCCACCTTAGCCACATTATAAACACGATTGAGCATACCGGCTGAAACAAGCCATTCGATAGCCTCTTCAAAGTTACGTGCTCTGCCGCCTTCGCGGACAACTCCGCACATGAACTTCTCGTTTGGTTTAGCGAGCTGTGCAACAATACTGCGAAAAACCATGAGTATGCGTCCGCTGTTTACCTTTCCGTTGTGTTTAGAAAAATCATTCTCGTAAACTTCAATCAACTCATGCTGTATTTGAGATATTTTCGCCGGGTCCTTATGCTTTATCCATGAATCAACACATTCCGGCATACCACCAATTATGAGATAGTAGTTATATGCCTCAAGCAGGCGGTTGTATTCTGGGCATAATCAAATATTGTATAAGAAAAAGAACCCGCCTCAGCGTCCAGCTGAAATTGCGGATTCCTGAAAATGCTGGTAGCCGGACTTGAACCGGCACGGAGTTGCCCCCGAAAGATTTTAAGTCTTTTGTGTCTGCCTATTCCACCATACCAGCAGGCTTAAAAATTCCAAATGCCTCCCTCTGAAAATGGATGGGGGTGGATTCGAACCACCGAAGCAATTTGCAGCAGATTTACAGTCTGTCCCCTTTGGCCACTCGGGAACCCATCCATGATTGAAACACTTTGCCAACCATGTGAAATTGTAGCATATACTGACGGAAATTGCAACAGCGAAATTCAGCCCTTCTCCAGACTGCTCTTCTCCGGATCATCCCCCAAGCTTCCGCAATCTTCCGTGGCATTCTTCCAGGGCCCGCTGCGGTAAAACACCACGGAAATCACCATTCCCACGATCCAGCCCACCGGCCATGCGCACCAGATCCCCATAGAATCCAGAGGGACAGCCAGCGCCACGGCCAGCACCACCCTGAGAATCAGATCCGTAAAGGTGGCGGCCATGAACCGGCCCATAAGCCCGGCTCCCCGAAGCACTCCGTCGGCAGTCAGCTTCAGAGCCACGGCAAAATAAAAGGGCGACACGATCCGTAAAAACAAGACTCCCGTATCTATGGCCTCTCCTGTGATATCCTTCATAAAAATGTACACCAGGAAACGTCCGGCAAACCAGTACAGCAACACCAGCGGCACACAAATCATCCACACCAGCCTCCAGCCGGCCCGAAAACCCTGTCTGACCCGAAACAGCTTCCCCGCTCCTAAATTCTGAGAGGTGAAATTGGAGATACCGTTTCCCAGAGTGGTCAGCGACGTGATCACCAGGTTGTTCAGCTTCACCGCCGCCGAATATCCCGCCATGACGCTGGGGCCGAACCCGTTGATAACCCCCTGAATGATAATGTTTCCCACAGAAATAAAGCTCTGCTGCAAAATGCTGGGAACAGCGATCACTCCGATCCTGCCAAGCATCGCCCAGGAAAACACAGCTGCAGGCTTCTCCGTCCTGACTGCACTCAGACGGCGGATCACAAATACCACTGCCAGCAGGCAGCTGACGCCCTGGCAGAGGAATGTAGCCCAGGCCACACCGGCCACTCCCATGCCGAATCCCTGCACAAACAATACATCCACCGCTATATTGGACAGAGACGATATGGCAAGAAAAATAAACGGCGTCCTGGAATCCCCCAGAGCCGAAAAAATCCCTGTGCTGACATTGTAAAAAAACAAAAACGGCAGCCCACACACATAGATATCCAGATAAAGCATGGAGTCTCCCATAACCTCCACAGGCGTATTTATCAGCTCCAGCAGCCACCTGCTGCACAAAAGCCCGAATCCCATCAACAGCAGGCACAGCACCCCAGTAGCAATCAGAGAGGTATATACCGCCGTTTTCATCTCTCCGTACTCCTTCGTGCCAAAAAGGCGGGATACAATCACAGAGCACCCGATATTGCATCCGAAAGCAAAAGCCAGAAAAATCAGGGTGATCTCATAGCTGTTCCCCACCGCCGCCAAAGCCTCTTCTCCCACGAACTTTCCCACCACAAAGCTGTCGGCCAGATTGTAAAGCTGCTGAAAAATCACACTCCCAAACAGCGGCATACAGAACTGCCGCAAAACCTTTCCCGGTTCCCCTACTGTCAGATCCCTGTTCATTGCCTGCTCCTTCTTTTCGGTTACTTTTCACAGCTCCGCCGTTCAAAGCAACTCTTTTCTTCCCCGGACATCGGAAGGACCCGGCCAAAATACCGCTGGGCCGCCAGACTCCGAAACCACATTTCTTTCTGGGTTATTATACTCCTTCACTTCAGACAGTACAATAGAAGAATTATAAAAGCAGCGAACAAAAACACCTCACGAAAACACTCCGTGAACAGTAACTGAACAGTACAGTCACTCACAAAATCAGAATTGAATGGGTGTTACTTCTATGGACAGCGGCTCCATTTTATATTCCGGAAACTGGTCGATCAGATCCTCCAGACACAAAACGGTATTATACTGGATATCATGAGCCAGCATCACCACCTTTTTCCGCCCCAGCGTGCTTTCCCGGGCATTCTGAAGCAACATCTCCGGTGTGGTTTTCTTTGCCGCATCCTCCAGGCTGGCATTCCAGTCAAAATAGACATATCCCTGCTCTGTCATTACGTCAATAATGTCCTCATACACGTCCTTGTTATAGGCGTTAATGCTTCCCCCGGGAAAGCGGAACAGCTCCACCTCCACTCCTGTGGTTTCGTACACCACATTCCATGCCTTTTGAAAATCCTCCAGGTACGCATCCACGCTGGCATAGATCTCCCCATAGTCATGGCTGTAACAATGAATACCGATGGTATGCCCCTCCTCCACAATCCGCCGGACCACCTCCGGATGCTTCTCCACATTTTTACCCACCAGGAAAAATGTAGCTTTGATTCCCCTCTCCTTCAGAATATCCAATACGGCGGTAGTATTTTCTTCAGATGGACCGTCGTCAAAGGTCAGATACATGGTCTTGGGATAAAAATAATATTGGATTCCCTGGGCGATTCCCGCAGCCAGCTTCTCCTGATAAGCGGGATCCGTGATCTTTTCCCTCTCCTTGCGGTTTGACAAAAAGGCCGTCTCTATAAGACAGGAGGGCACAGACACCTCCCGTATCACATATAATTCATCGCTTTCCCTGATCTCCCGATCCTTTGCACCGGTTTTCTCCAGCGCCCCCCGGTGCACCAGCTGCGCCAGACGCCTGCTGCCCTGGCCGCCTCCGTAAAACCAGGTCTCAATGCCGCTCACAGAGCTCTCTCTTTCCTCACAGGCATTTTGATGAATACTGATATAGAGATCCCCTTCCCGATCCTCGGCCAGCTCCACCCGGTCCTCCAGCGACATCTGTGTCACATTATCTGCTCTGGTCAGCAGGGTCTCAAAGCCCATTTCCTCCAGCTTACCCGCCAGCTTCTGCGCCAGCAAAAGATTAATTTCCCTCTCGGCCACATCTCCTCTGCTGCAGCCCTCGTCCTCTCCTCCATGGCCGGGGTCTATGATAATCAATGGAATTTTCGGCTCGGGCTCCTGAATCAGGACGATATCCTCAGGCGTAATCCCCGTGGATTCCGCCCCGGCTCCATGGGCCAGCTGTTCCAGCTCCACAATAGCCACCGGCTCCGGCTCCCCGGGAGAAAGAACAGAGTATAATAAACCGCCGCCTGCCAGAAACACCAGCAGGTATACTGCCAGAAGCAGAACCAGGTGTCTCTTCAATTGCCTTTCTTCCCTTTTGCGGACTCTGCCGTCATGAGGGCTTACCCTCACCAGCCTTACATCCCTGCCGTAGCTTCCTCTTTTGTCAAGTCGTCCGTGCATACCGCATTCCCCTTTTCATACCATACCACATCCACATTTGCGTGCAGGGTTACTTTTCACGGCTTCGCCGTTCAAAGCAACATGATGCACACAAAATGAGCAAAAAGCGCTCATTTTGGCGCGTGCTGTCTCGGGTTTTTGTGCAAACAGCGCACAAAAACACCTTGCGGCCCCTACCCGTGAAAAGTAACGCGTGCAGGCGCCTTGCACTATACCGTATATAAAAAGCTCCTCCGCAACTGTTTATTACAGTATACGAAGGAGCTCCGTCAGAATATCATATTTTTGGCATAAAAATCTCATCTTTTTTCCATACTTTTTGCATCATCGGGAAATTTTTAAGAATAATTCATTGATTCCCTCATAAAAGCCCACGGTCACAATGGTATTGCCCTCCTCCATCCCGGAAAAACTGAATTTTTTAAAGTACGGGGTGGTTTCGGACAATGGATTAACCTCCTCATATTCCCGGGGTTTTCCCAGCCCCATATATTCCGCCCAGGTCTCCACGATCTCATCCGCGTCCACATCATCCCAGCTGGAAAAATCCACTCTGGCATAAAATTCATAAATCTTTCCCGTATCTGCATCCACATAGGCGTCAAGAAGCCGATTCCTTTTATCCGCGTTCTGCTTTTTCGTGCTCAGGCTGATCTTCCACACCAGCACATTATTCCTGGGCTCCGGCACGTCGATAGCGGAATACATAACCGCACTGTAGGTACTCTCTGTGAGTGTCCGGATAGCTTCCGGCAAAATTCCCAGCTTCTGCAGCTCCTGAATTCCCTGATTGCATAATTCGATACCTGCGCTGGCCGGTATCTCCTTCCCGGAGGAATCCTTCCGGTTTTCCACAAAGGCATAGCTTCCCGTAAGCTCCTCATAATTCAAATTCGCCGGATCAGTTCTGGTCATGGCACTCTGCTCGCTTTCCGGCAGAGTCTGACTGTTCAGGCATTTTGATAAAATATAAAGTTTCTCATTTCCGCTGAGAGAGTAGCGGTACCCTTCCGTTTCCGTCGTGTCCACCTCCTGAATCCTGACCTGATCCAGAATGCCCTGATCCCGGTACTGTGCCAGAGCCTCCGGCCCCCACACAGCCAGCCCTACCACGGCGGCGGCCAGCGGAAGCAGCAAAATACTGAATTTTACGTTCTTCATAATACCTCCTGCCCCGGGACGCACAAACATTTATGTTCTCACGCCGACGGCAGCACAAAGCGAATACAGGTTCCTTTTCCCACTGTGCTTTCGATCTGAAGCGTGCTTTTGTGAAGACGCAGGATCTCAACACACAGCGCCAGCCCCAGGCCTGCGCCGTTTTTGCTGCGGGAACGGGATTTGTCCACCATATAAAAGGCCTCCGTCACCTTCTTCAGCTCCTCCTCCGGAATCCCCACACCGTAATCCTTCACCTGAAATTCATAGCCGCCCTCCGTCTGTTTCCCGTTAACCTCCACCACACCGCCGGGGCGGGATGCCTTCAGCGCATTGTCCACCAGGTTCAGCAGAACGGACTTAATCAGATTGGCTTCGGCATATACAGTACCCTCCTGACAGGATATCCGAAGCTCTTGCTCCGTGTTGCAGGCAAACATATCCTTCAGATACTGAAACAGCACGCCTGCCGGACCGGGCTGAGGCTCAATCTGCTCACGCTTTGTGACAATAATATCCAGCAGCCGGAAGGACATGTTTTCCAGCCGCTTCCCTTCCGTGTAAATGTAATTGGAAGACAAAAAATGCTTTTCCTCATCCAGCTTTCGGGACCTGAGCAGGTCCGCGTAACCGATAATGGCCGTCAGCGGAGTCTTCAGCTCATGGGCAAAGGCGGCAATGAAATCCTCCCTGGCCCGCACCTCCTCCTTCAGCTCGCCGATGGTGTTCTCCAGTACATTTGCCATACTGTTGAAATCCCGGGTCAGATCCCCCAGTTCGTCGCTGCCGATCTGGCGGGCCCGATATCCGTACTCTCCCCCAGCCATTTTTCTGGTGGCCCGGGTCAGGATCCGGATGGGCTTTGTGAGCCAGATGGTAATCAGAAACATAACCAATGCGCAGCATGCCAGCATGGCCAGGGTTACCCTCCGGTACACCGCAAATCCCATGGCCCGCTCATCAAATACCTCCGTCACGTCCTCCATGGTCTCCAGGTACAGATTCCTGCCCAAAGCGTTTACCTGAACCCCTGTCAGAATGTAATAGTGCTCTCCCTGCCGTATAATCCGCCAGATCCTGGTGTTTTCAGACACCTCCTGAAGCAGGGAAGCATCCTCCGCAAAGCCCTCGCTGGCATACAAAAGTCCCTTTTCCTCATCCGACAGCCTCAGCCGGCGCCCGGATACCTGGCCGCTGCTCTCCAGCCTGGCGCCGATCTGCTCCACCGCATTGTCCTGAAGCACATTGTATTTCGTAGGAATATTCAGCGCCGCCGTCTCAAAGGCAAACCGCAGAATATTGCTGTCATCCAGGGCCTGGTCAACCTCCCGCTCCAGGGCCGTCTGAAATACAAAATTCACAAAAAGAAATCCGCTGAGGCCGAAGGCTGCCGCCATGATGATTATAGCCCACAGCAGGATCTTGTATAAAAATTTCATAAATACACCCCGAAATCAGATCTCCAGCCGATAGCCCACTTTATACACCGCCACCAGATTATCTTCCCAGCCCATCTTTTTACGCAGTCTCTGAACATGAAGATCCAGCGTCCTGCTGTCTGCCAGATACTCGTCCCCCCAAACCCTCTCATAAAGGTTTTCCCGAAAAAGAGCTATGTTTTTATTTCGAATAAAAAGCACCAGCAGACCGTATTCCTTGTTGGTCAGCACCACGGGCTTTCCTCCCTTTGTGACCTTCCTGGCTTCTACATCCACCACCACATCGCCGGCGGACAAAATGCTTTCCGTCTTGTTGTAACGGCGCAGCACCACCTCTACTCTGGCCACCAGCTCCACCACATCGAAGGGCTTCACCAGATAATCCTCGGCCCCCAGCTTCAAACCCTTTACCCGGTCCTTTACCTCATGCTTGGCTGTGATAAAAATTACGGGAACCTTCAGCGGCCTTATGTATTCCATGATGTCATAACCGTTTGCGCCGGGAAGCATGATATCCAGCAGGATCAAATCAAACGGCTCTTTTTCAATCAAATCCAGGGCCTCCAGGCCATCCTGCACAGCCATGCAGTCGTAACCCGCCGCCGACAGATTAATGTCAATCAGGTCACAGATAGGCTTTTCATCATCCACGATCAATATCTTTATCATCTTCCTGCGGCCACCCCCAATATTCTCTGATCAGCTCCACCAGTCCGCTCACGGTATCCTCCTCCGTGCACTGGCGGATACTTTCGAATTCCTTATCCTCCGCAAATCCCTCTGTCCGCTGATAATATATGGAACACCTGGTATCCACCACAGCCTTTCCCTCCGGGCCGGAGTAGCTGTAGCGGCCCAGCACCACCAGGTCCTTCATGCCGTCTCCGTCCAGATCCCGGCAGGCCATGCCCTTTAAGGCATACAGGTTATCGTAATCCCCCATAGGCTGGAAGCTCCAGACGATATATCCCTGTTCATTTACCAGGTAGATCATAAACACATTGTACTCTCCCATGCGTATGACCCCCGGTACCACCCGCAACAGACCCTGTTTTTCAAAGCGCCTGTAGTAGCACTGCTCTTCTATAATCTGAAAACCGCTTTCCAAAAGCTCCATGAGAGTAGAGGCAGTATACAGCGCCTCCGTGGAATTCCCGTCCCGCACATAGGAGGCGATACAGTCGATACTCTTGTTCATGCTGAACCGATTGATCTTGTCCGAAACCCTCCAGTCCCTGTAAAACCCGCCGTCCCTCTGAAAAAGCACATCTCCCGTCTTGTAGGGCTTCTCGGCATATTCTCCCTGACTGTTCTCGCAGTTGGTGATCAGAATAATATCCGTCAGACCGTCCCCGTCCAGGTCCTGAAAGGAAACTGCAGCAATTCCCTTATTGGGCTGGGCCAGCTCCCCCAGGCACCGGTTGTTGGTCTCCAGCTGGTTTGTCTTGTACAGCACATTGCCCCGCCCGTCCAAAATGAGAATGGCAAGCCGGTTGTATTCCTCCTCCATAATCGGAAGAAAGGTCACCTCCTCCTCCCCGAAGGACTCCAGAAGAACGGGAAAGCTTTGTTCTTCTACGGCGGCATACCCGTTTACCGAAATATCACCCACATTTTCAATGGCCTCAAAACGGCTTTGATATTCCTCGTATTGCCTGACCAGCTCCTGGGTGCCGTCCTGCGCCAGAGCTCCCAGAGGGCACAGACACAGACTACCAGCCAGAATCAGAGGCAGCGTCCGGCTCCATCTTTTGTACACGGCTTTCTCCTTATTCCTCAAAATATTTCAGTACCATGGCGCAGGTCCCGGGTATCTCCACAGTGATCCGCCCCGCTGTCAGCTCATATTCCGGCCCGCCCAGGGAATAGCCCTCCCGCCCTGTCTGTATCAGAGTCCGCATTTTTCCGTGCTTGGGCGTCCCCAGCACCCACACCATCAGCTTTCGGGTGATGGGATGGTCATTATTATTTATCAAAATCAGACACTGCCCTCTCCTGTGGAAGCGTCCGTAAGCCAGAAAATTGTAATCCCCTTCCATCTGCATAATGGAACCCGTCCGCAGCTCGTCGTTCTCCCTGCGGAGCCGGATCATGTCTCTATGGAAAGCGATCAGCTCCTGATCCTCCCGCCCCCAGGGATAAGTCCGGCGATTGTCCGGATCCGTAAACCCGCACAGCCCAGCTTCGTCTCCGTAATAGATGGTGGGCGCTCCCGGCCAGGTCATCTGCATCACCACTGCCTCCCGAAACACCCCCTTATTGATATCCTGCTCCGCGGCATGAGGCCCCAGGCTTCCCGTCCGGCCCACCTTATGATTGGTGCGGGTCAAAAAGCGGGAATGATCGTGGTTGGAAAGCTCGTTCATGGCCACCTGCCAGCTGGGCATGGCAAAGCTGGAGCTGTGGTGAAGCATAGCCCCCCAAAAGCTGTCCGCATTGCCCAGCAGATCCTCTCGAAAATCATCGCTGTGCTTTTCCATACCTGTGAGGAACCAGGTCACAGGCTCCATAAAGGCATCATAATTCATCACTGTGTCCCACTCGTTCCCCTGAAGCCAGTCCCTGGTATTCCCGTAATGCTCCGCCAGAATAATGGCGTCAGGGTTGGCTTCCTTTACCGCCTTTCGGAATTCCTGCCAGAAATAGTGATTATACTCCGGGCTTCGTCCCAGGTCTGCCGCCACATCCAGCCGCCAGCCATCTGCATTATAGGGCGGTGAAACCCATTTTCTGGCAATATGCATCACATACTCAAACAGCTCTCTGGAATCCTCGTAATTCAGCTTGGGAAGCGTATCATGCCCCCACCAGCCGTCATAGGAGCCGTTGTAGGGCCAGCAGTCCTGCTGATGAAATTGAAAATAGCTTCTGTAGGGACTGTCCGCACTGACAAAAGCCCCCTTTTCGTAGCCTTGGGCATTTTCATAAATCCGCTCTCTGTCCAGCCACTTGTTAAAGGATCCGCAATGATTAAAGACGCCGTCCATAATCACCCGCATTCCCCGCCTGTGGGCTTCCTCCACCACCTGAATAAACAGCCGGTTGCCGGCCTCCAGATTTTCACGGTTTGTCACCCGGTTCACATATTTGGACGCGGTACGGTTTTCCCTCTGCCCCTCCCAGAGCAGATCCCCCTCATCATTCACCAGCTTTCCGAAGTGAGGGTCAATATTGTCATAGTCCTGAATATCATATTTGTGATTGGAGGGCGAGACAAAAAGAGGATTGAAATAAATCACCTCCACCCCCAGATCCTGCAGATAATCCATTTTATCCAAGACACCCTGCAGATCCCCTCCGTAAAAGTCCCTCACATCCATCTGGGCCGGATAACGATACCAGTCCTCCACCCGGCGCACCGGCTCGTTAATATAACAGTATTCGCCGGTTTGAACATCATTTGACGGATCCCCGTTGCAGAAACGATCCACATAAATCTGATACATAACGGCTCCCTTTGCCCACTTCGGCGTCTTGAATCCAGGAATTACCGTAAAATTATAATATTGATTTGGCTCATGCACCACTCCCCGGGTATCGTAATAGGCCTTCAGCCGCCCTGTATGAAGCTCAAAGTAATAGGAAAGCTTCTCCTCTCCCAGCTGAATCTGGCAGTCATAAAAGTCAAAGTGCTTTGTACACTCTGCCTTTTCCATAAAATGGCATTCGTCCCCGCTGACCAAAATCACACGATCCACATTATTTCTGGCCGTGCGGAAGCGGATCGTCACCTTCTCATGGGCCTCAGGCTCCATGGGCGTCACATACTCTTCTCCTGTGTCCGTATACAGCGCCTTTCTGTTAAACACCGGGCGCATGCCCAGAATATACCTGGAGCAATCCTCAACCTTTTCGATTTTTCGGATATCTATCTTCTCATACACGTTAAAAGCATCTCCTGTCTGTTGATTTCCACGTATGAATATTTTACTGAAAAATTCTTATTTATTCAATAGCAATTCTAAAATTATAGGCGAGGAAAAGCAAAAAGGACAGCCATGGGGTGACTGCCCTTTTCAGAGAAGGTATTTCTTTCTTATGGGGTATAGCAAAAACTATATAATGTATTGGGGGGTTACGTATATTATATTATCATCTGCTTTTTTATTTGACCATTCCTAAAATTCACAAACATTACAAATTCGGCATCATGTTTTTGTAAGTTTTGTACAAATTTATTTTTGTTCCATCAGGTATAATTCCACTCTGTTTTTCAGATGATCAATGGCCTGTTCTTCCGTGATAACTCCGGAAAAATAATTCTCCAATTCCTCCGTGATAATGTCAAGCAGCTCCCGGGGAAGATAGGACACAGGAACCGCCTGCTCCAAAAGGGCCATGTAATCCTCCTTCATGCGCTCTCTGTCAATCATATCCTTAAGAATATCAAAGCCTTCATAAAATGACGTGAACGTCATCTCCATCAGTTGCTCCTCGAATACATCCTTTCGCACGCTCATGTGAAAACCGATATCCAGAGCTCCTGCACATTGGCTGTCATAGGTCAGAATGCTCTGCAAAAACAGCCTGGCAATCTGTTTATCCTCCTCCGGGGCCTTTGCCCGGACCGCCACCGGTTCAGATGAAACAATATAATGATGCGCGCCATCCCTCCCGGGATAACCGATAAGCTTCAAGGAATCTCCCAATTGGGTCTGCCACTGCCCAAGATCCTCCGGATTAAGAAGCGATACCTCATAACAAAGCATGGAGCCGTCCTTCAAAGCTCCCGCAGCCTCCAAACCATATCCGCGGTTATCCTCATTATCCAATTCCCCGGCATAATGCAATATCCTGCGGAATCCATCCGAGTCAAAATATGTGACACCCTCTCCGGGATCCACCATATAATTGTCGTTCAGTCCATGAATGAAAAAGCTCGAGATAAAGCTTATGCTGTCCCTTGCATTACAAATATTGTCCAGCCGGGGGCGGGCCGCAATCTCTTCCAAAAACCCGTCGTAGTCCCAGTCATCCCGGTCTACCGACGCAGTAATCACCGTTTCAATATACCAGTCATCCACGATTCCATACAGCGTCTCTCCTATTTTCCCCCGCTCCAGCGCCTTCAAGATCAGCTCATCCGGCAGGCCGTCCTGCTCCAGCACCTGGTCAAGGGGCTCCCAAAGCTCTTCATGCTGGGTAAACCCGGTCAAAAAGGTATCGATGAGCACCGGCCCTTTTCCCGCAATCAGTTCTGTCATCAGTCTGGTATCGTTATATTCTGTCTCCTCCAGCCGAACCACATAATTGGGATACATTTTGGTAAACCTGGCCGCATAGACCTTATATTTTCCCATTTGACCGGACGATACGGCCATGGTGATCTCGTGAATCTCCCTTTGCTCCGCCGTAGGCTCCAGATAAAGGTAGTTCATGCCATCCACATCCTTGTATAAAAGGGAAATGGACTGGTCTTCCCCCACCTGCAGATCTTCGATGCTCTGGGGCTGCATTCCATGCCTGACCCACTCGTACAGAAGCTCCGGATTCCCGCCTGTCAAATCGCCGCGGTAAAGCCCTTCCTTGTCAGCATATAAAAATGTGTGCTCATCCCAAAGGGTAAAATACAGCATATCCCAGACCCATATATCAGCAGGAACATTTCCAAGAATCTCTTTTTTCCCGCTGGCAGGGTCGGCCTTCCACAGCAGACCCCCGGTGGCTTGTCCCGTGTCCTCTTCCTCTACATGGGAGTAAAGGGCAATGCTTCCATCATACAGCGAAACCAGTACAGGATCGTCATATGAAGGCTCAGTGACCTCTGCAAGAATTTCTCCCTGGGAATCCAGCACATAATACTTCCAGCCCGAAAAACTCATGGTGACCAGATGAATGTTTCCAAGACCGTCTGCCATGACCCCCCTGGGGCTTCCCTCCTCAGGCCAGCCCTCTTCCATGTCAAAGCTTCCTGTAACCTTCAGGTTTTCATCCACAGTCAAAAAACGGTAAAAACTGCTTCCTTCTCCGTCAAACTGCAAATCAACCAACACGTAACCGCCGCTTCCACAAATCTTTCCGGCGCTTTCAAGCAGGTTCAGATCATACTCCTTTAAATTCCGGGAACTCCATTCCCCATCTCTTGTAACAATATTTAAGCTGTCCTGGCTTTCTCCAGGAATCAGCTGTCTCACAAATACCGTTGCCCGGGAGGCTTCAAGAGCATAGTCAAGTGTCCTGATTTCTCCATCCTCCTCCGACTGAACCGGTTTCAGAGGCCGGTTAAACTGCCCTGTATACAGATCCAGCGTGTTATCCTGCCAGACTTCTCCAGCGGCCTGCTCATCAACAGTCTCCGGCGTACCCGATTCTTCCTTTCCGGCAGAATCTTTTTCCCCATGGGATCCGTTATGACAGCCGCTACAGAGTAAAAGCAGTGCAGCCAAAAACAGGTAAATAAACCTTTTCTTCATGGAACCTCCTGTAATATCTTTATCTCCTTCCATTCACACTTTCTAATGCTTTTCGCTATGATTTTCTGCTATTTTATGCGAGTGTCTTTTCCCAATTGGGTTAAGAAGACCACAATACGAACATTCATAATCACAATACACATATGTTGATACAACATTGCACGATCTAAGAGTTGCCAATCCATTATCGTCTACTGCAAAAACATAAGTATGAATGGATGGCAATTCAAACGTTTCAGATGATCTTCTACACCTATTGAAGTGATGTACTCCATCAGGAGCATTGTCGCAGACAGCCGCATTCGCTGTTATAGTGCTTCCAAAAAGCATCATGACTGCCAAGCTAAAAATTAAAATTTTCTTCATATAGTTATTCCTTTCCTTTTTTCTGAACAAATCATCTGCAGTGTATGTTCTATTTACATGCATGAGGCATGCCTACATCTCGTATTATACATTTTCTTCCATTAGGTGTCCATAGTACTTTGGTACCATTATCTTCAAATAGCCTTTTCCTGTCACAATAGACTTCCCATATCAACCTGCTCACCAAAAGCCACAAAAATCCCAGAAAGCATCCACATTCAGCCTTCCGGGATTCATATACCAATCTATGAAGTAATAGCATAAACAGGTTTACAAAGAAAACAGCGCCTCGAACTCCTCCCTGTTGATCTTCTCCTTTTCCAGAAGCAGCGCGGCACAGCTGTGAAGCACCTGCTCCTTCTCCAGAATGATGGCCCTGGCCCTGGCATAGCAATCGTCGATAATGGCCTTCACTTCCCTGTCGATCTCACCGGAGATGGCCTCGCTGTGGGGCTTTGCATGAGCCAGGTCGCGTCCGATAAACACTTCCTCGCCATCCTCGTCATAGCAGATGACACCGATATTCTCCGACATGCCGAACCTCGTTACCATTCTGCGGGCCACCTTGGTGGCTCTTTTGATATCGCTGGAAGCGCCGGTGGTAATGTCCTGGAATACAATCTCCTCCGCAATCCTTCCTCCCAGGGACACCATGATCTCCTGAAGCATCTGTCCCTTGGTCATGAACATCTCATCCCGCTCCGGCAAGGGCATGGTGTATCCCGCCGCTCCTGTGCCTGTGGGCACAATGGACACCACATACACGGGCCCCACATCCGGGAGCATGTGAAAGAGGATTGCATGGCCGGCCTCGTGATAGGCAGTAATCCTCTTTTCCTTCTCCGAAATGACCCGGCTCTTTTTCTCCGCGCCGATTCCTGCCTTGATAAAGGCCTTGTTCACATCCTCCCGGGTCACAAAGGATCTGTCCTGTCTGGCGGCGTTGATAGCCGCCTCGTTCATCAGATTCTCCAGATCCGCCCCGGTAAAGCCCGCCGTGGTCTGGGCCACCTGCTTCAGATCCACATCCTCCGCAAGAGGCTTGTTCTTTGCATGAAGCTTTAGAATATCCTCCCGGCCTCCCACATCGGGCCGTCCCACGGCCACCTTCCGGTCAAAACGCCCGGGCCGCAGAATGGCGGGATCCAGGATATCCACCCGGTTGGTGGCGGCCATAACGATGATGCCCTCATTGATGCTAAAACCGTCCATCTCCACCAGCAGCTGGTTCAGCGTCTGCTCCCGCTCGTCATAGCCACCTCCCATACCGGTGCCCCGCAGTCTTGCCACCGCGTCGATCTCATCGATAAATACGATACAGGGCGAGTTCCTCTTGGCCTCGCCAAACAGGTCCCGAACCCGGGAAGCGCCCACTCCCACAAACATTTCCACAAAATCCGATCCGGAAATACTGAAAAAAGGAACGCCCGCTTCCCCGGCCACCGCTTTGGCCAAAAGCGTTTTTCCTGTTCCGGGAGGTCCCTCCAGCAGCACGCCCTTGGGGATCCTGGCGCCGATCCGGTTGTACTTGCCCGGCTCCCGCAGGAAATCCACGATCTCCTCCAGCTCCTCCTTTTCCTCCTTCAGGCCCGCCACCTGCTCAAAGGTGATCGTCTTGTCGCCCATGACCATGATGGCACGGCTTTTACCGAAGTTCATCATTCTGGCGTTGTTGCCGCCCGCCGCATTCTGGCTGTTAATCATCATGAACAGAAAGATACCCACCGCCAGCACGATCAGCATGGGAACCAGGGTGGTAAGCACCCAGCCCTCCCGCTCCACGTCAAAGACTCTGGGATCAAATCCGTAGGATCGAACCAGCGCTTCCGCCTCCGTCACATCCGCCACATACAGCTTCTTTTGAGATCCATTCTTCAAATGAATCTCTAAAGACCCTGTAGGCGTCTCACCGTTCAGATGGATTTCTATGGAAGAAACCTTCCCGCCTTCCATGTCGGCCACAAACTCCGCTCTGGTATAGTCCTCCTCCATATTCTTTCTGCTGACGGAAGTAATCAGCAATATCACTCCCACCAACACGGCAACAAATATCAAATATGAAATAATCCCTCTGCTATACTGCCTCAATTCATGAGCCTCCTAATTGTCAAATTCCACAACCCCGATATAGGGAAGATTGCGGTATCTCTGGTCATAGTCCAGACCATAGCCCACCACAAATTGGTCAGGGATCTGAAACCCTGTGTAATCCACCTTTACCTCCACTACACGTCTCTCAGGCTTGTCCAGCAGGGTGCATAGGCGCAGTGACCTGGGTCCCCTGTCCCGAAGCATCTCCAGCAGATAGCTCAGGGTTCGTCCGCTGTCCACGATATCCTCCACCACAACCACATCCTTATCCTTCAGGGATTCGTCCAGATCCTTCACGATCTTTACCACACCGCTGGACTTGGTGTCGCTTCCATAGCTGGATACCGACATAAAGTCAAGAGATACCGGCACGCTGATCCTTTTTGCCAGCTCGCACATAAAAAAGCTGCCTCCCTTGAGCACACACACCAGATGCACCTGTTTTCCTGCATAATCTCTGCTGATCTGGTCTCCGATCTCCTGAATCCTCGCGTCTACCTCTTCCTCCGGCAAAAGTACCCTAATATGCTCTGCCATCTTCATCCTCCGTTCCGCTGTCGGGGCAGCTTACCTTTAATTGTACCTGCAAAATGCGTTTTGTATTCCTGCAAACCTTATAATATTCGCTGATCCGGTATCCCGCCAGCCAAAGCACATGGCTCCCCTCGGCCAGAAGGGGCACGGCATTGCGAATCTCCCTGGGAATCTTCTCCGTTACCATATAGTCCTTCAGGGATTTATGGATCATATGGCCGGCGCCGTCCCCAATAGTCAGAAAATCCCCTGTAAGCCTGCACCGAATTGTAAGTGATTCCTTAATTTTATCATAATCAAACCATTTCGTATACTTATTTCGGGGAACTTCTTCACAATTTTCACCGGAAATTACCGAAAATTCCATGGTCCCCAGACTTCCCAGCGCCGCCTCCACCGTTCTCCCGCCTTCCACCGGCAGAAAAACCTGCTTCCGGAGAGGTTCCTCCTGTGCCGGACACACCGCTCTGCTCCTCTCCAGGATGACCTTCGTGTACTCCCGCCTTGCCTGCAGGCCCATGGGCAGATCCACCCGTCGGCTGCCTGTCCCCTGAAACAGCTTCAGCACATCCTCCACATGGGTCATGGAAATGTCCCTGCCTGTAGGCGACAGCTCCTTTGCCAGAGCCAGAATCATTCTCTTCTGCAACGCGGTATGCTCCTTTAAAAACCCTTCCGTCTCCAGCGCCGCCCGCTGGAGGCTCCGGGAAGTCTCCCAGGAAAAGATCCCGCATCTGGCCAGGGCTTCCCTGGTCTGTCCGGCCATATAATCCTCCGTTTCCGCCAGAATATCCGCCGTCCGATACATATGCCCCACTACACCGGAGGATATTTCCTGCTCCGCATATGGAAGGATGTGATGGCGAATGCGGTTTCTGGCATAGGCATCCCCTTGATTTGTGCTGTCTCTGCAGAAAGGAATTCCACGGACCTTCAGATATTCCTCCACCTCCTGCCGCTCCAGACACAATATGGGGCGGATCACCTGAAGCCGGCTGCGTAGGGACGCATTATCCGCTCCGGCTGCGATCCGTTCTTTTCCAGCCCCCGGCTCCAAACTTGTTGGATCCTGTTCCTGCTCCCACTCTTCCCGCACAGGAAAAATGCCGCACAGGCCTTTAAGGCCGCTTCCCCGAAACAGGCAAAACAGCATGGTCTCCGCTCTGTCGTTACTGTTGTGGGCCACGGCGATCTTTGACCCCCCGAAGCGCTTCGCCGCCTCCCGGAAAGCATGGTACCGAAGCCGCCGCCCCGCATCTTCCTCCGAAAGCCCCTGCCGGGCCGCCAAACGGGGCACATTTCCCTTTTTCAGAAAAAAGGGAATCTCCCTTTCCCGACACAGCTCTTCCACAAATGCGGCATCCTCCCCCGCATCCTGCCGGATTCCGTGATTTACATGAACCACAGTCATGGAAAAGGGGACTTTTTTACTATACTCCAGCAATAGAAATAAGAGGCAAACTGAGTCTGCCCCTCCTGAAACCCCGAGGATTACTTTATCCTCCGGCTGTATCATCCTGTGTTCCTCCAAAAACGCGAATACCTTCCGCTCTGTCTTCCATTTGCTGTCCATGAGATGATAGTACCGCATTCCCGTGGGAAAAGTCAAGGACAAACCTCCCATATACCGATCACTCCAATGGTCATATCATCCTTAACCCTGCCCTTGCCGGCACGAAGCGCCGCCCGCAGCAGCCACTCCGCCATCCCCCCGGGATTCTGCGTCTCCGCCGCCTCCACCGCCTGGAGCAGAGCGTCCTCATACGCCTCCTCAAAAGCGTCCACCACTCCGTCGGATACCATAATCACATAATCACCGTCCTGCAGATTCCTGCATACAGGCTGTACCTCAACCTGCTGAAAAATTCCCAGAGGCAGATTTCCCACAGTCAGCGCCTCCGTCTCCGACTGTCTTTTCAAAAAGGTCACCGCCCCTCCCGCCTTTCGAAGCTCCATGGCACCCTTGTGCAGGTCCAGATCACACACATCCAGTGTAGGGTGATTCTGGTCCTCACCCAGTGCAAACAACGCCGTATTCACCATTTTCACGGCGGCCTCCACGCTGTAGCCCGTCTCCATCATTTTCTCCATCAGGTCCAAAACCTTTCCGCTGTCCTGCCCTGCCCTTTCACCTGATCCGGTACCGTCCGAAAGCATCATCACAAGTCTTCCCTTCTCCACCTCCAGCACGGAATAATTATCCCCCGAAATCGTCTCGTCCTCCTTTATGGCCCTGGCAAAGCCTGTCAGCGCCAGAAACCGGGGCTGTTCCTCCAGCACAAAACTGTGAGGTGTCTTCTCTATCACACAAGGGCTGACCACGGACAGCCGCAGCCTTCGTCCCAAAAGCACGGTGAGCATGTCCGCCGCCTCTTCACCCGGGATTCCCGAAGCCTTGTCCGTGCTCATGGTCAGAACCACGGATTCGGTTCCCTGCTCGTCCGGCACATAACAGGGATTTTCCACCTGGATTCCCTCCTCCTTCAAGGCCCGGACAATACGTTTTTTCTGTTTTTCTTCCATGGGTCTGTAGCACAAAACCTCACAGGCCAGCTCGGTCATGATTTTCGCCGCCTCATTCAGATGGCATTTTATGACCTGCCGATTCTCCCACAGCTGACGCCGGGAATAAAGCGTCTGCCGGTCCTCTTTTCCAGGATTAAATTCTCTGTCATAATTCCTGGCCAGTTCATAAAAGGTATCTGCATAGTTTAACAGCTTCCTTCTGCACAGCTCCGAAACCTGTGCCGTTTGGAGCTCTCCTTCCTCTGCCTTTTTTCCGGCTGTGTACCGGAAGCTTTTGTGCAGCTGCCTTGGCTCTTCCCGCGTCATTCTCATACCCCCTTGCCTGCTTCAATACGCATATCTGCCCGCCTTGGGCGGCACAAATGCAAGCCACGTCTTATTTTATTAGCCGCCTCACGCTTTTTTTGTCAAAACCGGGACAGGCTGCCTTAAAGTTTTGCGACAAAAAAAGCAGGAGCCTCACGCCCCCGCCTTCTATTTTGATTTAAACAGGATCTCACCTTCATACACCAGCCCCAGCTTTTCTCTGGCAATATCCTCTATATAACCCTTTGTCTGAACCTCTTTTCCAAGCTCCTCAATCTCAAGAGTGCGGTTTTGCTCCTTCTCGATCTGCGCATCCAGAGCCATCCCCTCCTGAACCTTGACATCTATCTTCTGGCGAAGCTCTATGCCCTTCACAAAAACCACCAGGGTCACCATCGCCACTACCAGGGTCACCAGGATCATGCTGAAACGGTTCTGGCGCCTTTTTCGATAGGCAATCCTGCGCCTCGTTCTTCCTGCCATGGGCCCTCCTTGTCCCGCCGGTATCCATGCCGCATCGCGGCCCCGGTGTCCTTCTCATCACTGTTTATAGTCTACCTCAAATTTATTTTAAGCAATCTCACAAAATTCGTCAATCTCATTTTTATACGTCGTCCAAGTCTGCAGGCTATGGCACCCATGCCTTTCCCCGCCTTGCAGGCCGCAGAACCTGTCTTTTTCCCCAAAAGTCCAAAAGGACGAAGAACCCAGCGTATCAATCGGAAAAGCCGATCAAGCAGCCATCGAAGCGCCAGAGATATGTACTTTACAAAATACGGGCTCACCAGCTTTTTATAGGAAAAAATCCCTGCCAGAGCACCGATTACAGCAAACCACCGCAACGTACCGTTACTCTCATGATACATCAACAGAAATACTTCTGCACCACAGTAAATCCAGAATGCCAGATCCTCCAGGGATACAAAAAAAGCCTTGTGAGGAACCACCCTGCGGAAAATTCTCAGCAGATCATAGACAAATGTAATAAAAATGCCCATCAGAAGGGCATGCAGGAGAAATTCTTTTTCACTTGCCATAGGACTTACCGAAACAGCTTGCTCAGCAGAGACTCACCCTTATGGCCGGCCCCCGCCACATCAGAATAGGTAAAGCTGTCGATTTTTCCGTCTATGTCTACTTCTCCTTTTTCCAAGGTAAGCCTGTTCACATGCAGGTCGTCTCCCTTGATCATCAGCATTCCCTGTTCCGTCTCCAGGAGAATCTCATGTATATCGAAGGACAGAACATCATTGACACCATTTATGACGCAGCTCTTCCGATTTGTCATAGTCACCTTGTGCATAATGCGTGCACCGCCGCTTAAATCCTCCATAGGCCCCTCCTGTCTGCGGAATCCCTTCTGTCAGATTCCCTCCTATAGAGTATATGCGCCGATTCCCCTACAAATACCTGAAAAGCTCCTTTGCCTCATCCTTTTTCACGGTCTCCTGCACATCCAGAACCTCCACCTTGACCTCTTTGTTTCCAAAGGATATGGTGATCACATCACCCTCCTTCACATTGGCGGAGGCCTTGGCGGGCTTTCCGTTGATCATCACCCTGCCTCCGTCACAGGCCTCGTTTGCCACGGTCCGCCGTTTGATCAGCCGCGACACCTTCAAATATTTATCCAGCCTCAAGCTTATACCTCCTGCTTCGCGAGCCTGCACAATCGAGCAGGGGAAAGATCTTCCCCGGATACCCGTATGCAAAAAAAACAGCGGAGAACCTTCCACAGATCCCCCGCAGTACAAACAAGATCCTTATGCGTTCAGCATGTCCTTCAGAGCCTTGCCAGCCTTGAATCTGGGAGCTTTGGAGGCTGCGATCTTCATGGGCTTGCCACTCTGGGGATTCCTGCCCTCTCTGGCCGCTCTCTCGGATACCTCAAAGGTACCAAAGCCTACCAGCTGAACCTTCCCGCCCTTCTTCAGTTCGTCAGCAACAACATCCGTGAAAGCCTTCAGGGTTTTCTCTGCGTCCTTCTTGGAAATCTCGGCTGCCTCCGCCATGGCGGCAATCAATTCTGTCTTGTTCATATTGAACTCCTCCTGTAATGAGTTTTCTTATTTGTATCTCCGTAGATGCTTCTTGTGAAACGTCTATTAATATATATATATGTTTTCAAATAGTTTGTCAAGGCATTTCCCCTTATTTTGCGGCTTTTTGTTACTTTTCATGGCTTCGCCGTTCAAAGCAACATGATGCACACAAAATGAGCAAAAAGCGCTCATTTTGGCGCGTGCTGTCTCGGGTTTTTGTGCAAACAGCGCACAAAAACACCTCGCGGCCCCTACCCGTGAAAAGCAATGGCTTTTTCGTTACTATTTGCTGCTGCTTAAGGAAGTACCGCATCCAGCAGCGTATCCGTCAGGGACGCGGTGCCCGGAGACAAATCCGCAAAGGAATAGGAGATATCCTTGTTTTCTTCATCCACCTGCACCGTATAGCTCCTGGTCTCATAGCCTGTCTTTCTCAGGGTAATTACATGAGCTCCTGCCGTCTTCCTGAAGCTGCAGGGAGATATTCCCATATAGTTGCCGTCCAGATACACCTCCGCGCCCTCCGGGGCATCTACATACACCTTATAATAATCCGTAGCAATAGGAGCGGACGGATCCGGAGTCTCTTCCTCCTCTTCCTCAGACCTGCTGGCCTCCAAAACCACATTGATACTGGCGGATGCCTCCGCTACACGGATGTACTGGGTCACGGACTGGTACCCCTCGGCTCTGGCAATCATCTGATGGACCCCGTACTCCAGGGATACAGGTCCCGACACATCCACCTGGGTTCCGTCAATGTAGAGGTCCGCACTGGAGGGATCCAGGGAAAACAGCACAATTCCATATTGAGGCTCCGGAATCTCCAGATCGCCGATATCCAGCAAGGTCTCTTCATTTCGGTTAATCACCACGCTTTTGACGCCGCCGCCCCCTCTGTGGCTGATATTTACCTGATAGCTTCCCTCCGGCACCAGCAGGAGCATGTCCTCTGTGATCTGCCGGATCTGCGCCGCTCCTACCTCAATCCACCCCCCAATAAAGTTCTCATCGTTTGCAAGCCGCAGATACCCATGACCCTTTTCCACCCGGACTGTAAGGATCTGCTTGTCAATTCCCAGAAAGCTCACTATGTCCGCCGGATTCAGATCCATCATATCCAGCGCCATGCCCTCTGCCAGGTACTGGGTGTTGGAGGTGAGCTTATAGGTTTCCGACCCAATGGTAACCTCACTGCGCACCGGATTTATCTCATACCGTTCCACGTTTTCTAAAATCCAGCTTTTGGACGAAAGCCGCAATGTAGTTAAATGCTTCTTGGATTTCAGAAAGGTGATGTCCACAACGTCGCCTAAATGAACCTGATCCAGAGAGATACCTTCTCCATACTTGTCATACAGACCGGTGGTTCCGTCCAAAGAAAGCGTATATTTCCTGCCCAGCTCCAGATTCAAAAAGGTCACCGTATTTTCGTCCCCATTCCGGCCCACCAAAACAGCCGTATCCGCCGAGTCATAGCTTTCCGGCCCGGTGAGGACAAAGCCTGTGTCCGCCCTCTCCGGCGTGGGAGAAGCAGTCTCCGGCTCCGGGCCGCTCTGGCTCCGGAAAGGATTGGCACAGGCTGTCAGGAGCATTGCCATAAAAAAAGCCGTCAAAAGCAGTATACATCTTTTGTTTTTTTTCACGATTCTTTAACCCCCTGGTTTTTACACTGACAGCAAGCTGTCTTTACTTATTTATCCTTATATATTCCACATTGCGGAACACTTCATCCAGAAAATGCTGTTTTTCTTTTTCCTGGGATACCAGCTTTTCCAGCTTTTCCTGGTTTCTCCCCGGTATCCAGGCTTTTCCCGAGTTAAAATAAAAATTGGCGATCTTCCAAAACTTTTCCGGATAAGCCAGCCGGTAATAGAGATCGATCCAGCTGCCGGCGGCCACAGGCCTCTGGCGCCCATAAGCCTCCAAAAGCTCCGTCCCCAGAGACACGGACCAGTTTCCCTTTTCCAGAAGCTTGCGCAGCAGCAGGTAAAGGTCTCTGACCGGATCATCCGGAAGACATTTTTCAAAATTCACAAGGAACCATCCCTTGCTCCCCAGCAAAATATTATGATATTGGTAGTCGCCATGACAGAAGGCAACGGTTCCTTCCTTGTCCGAGGGCTCCTGCCCCTTCATATTCCCACAATATTCCTTCCACTGCCGGGTTACCTCCTCCGCCTGTTCCAGAAAATAATCACAGGCTCCCTGGAGACTGATCTCAAAGCTCTGCTTCTGCCCCTTCTGGTGCAGATACTTACGCACCCGCCTGATTTCACGATTATGCTTTTCATATTCCTTTTCCGGCGAAAAAGCCGCCGGAAGCCCCGGGGTATCCACAGGCAGCTCCATACATTCGTGGAGCTGTGCCAGCAGACTTACCGCCTCCCTGCACTCGCTTTTATCGTAAATGCTGCACTCTCTCCCATCCTGCCAGGTCTTCAGCACATATGCCGTGCCATCCTGATCCTTTACCAGAAGGCCTCCCTCCCGGGCAGGAACAATGGCCTCCACGCTCACCGTTCCCCTCTGTGCCACCGCCTTAAGCAATCTGTCCTGCAGCTCTATTTTCTCCGCATTGCCCGCATATTCCTTCAAAATCAGGCATCCCCTGTCGGTATCACACAGGATGGATCCTCTGCCTTTTCTGGTCCGGAGCACCTCTACCTCATACTGTTCCAGCAATTCCACTGCCCTGTCATTCACTGACCACCCCTCCTGAGTTCTCATTTTCCATCCGGTCTCCCTTCCGGAAAACCGGCCTGTAACGGCCTTGGTTCAAGGTCTTTACATCATATGTGGCGGCAGTGAAAAGTATGTTTACAACCGGTCAGCCGGCCAAGATATTTTTGGCCTCCTCCAGCAGGCGCTCCCTGGTATTATACCCGGGATCCTCCAGAACCAGCTCCAAAAGCTGCTGCAGAACTCTGCCCACTTCCTTTCCGGGCTCCATCCCATCGGCAATCAGATCTCTGCCGGACACAGCCAGCTGCTTTAAAGATATACATTGCCGTTCATCCATTACTCTGCGGTACAGCTCCTGCCAATGCTCCAGCCTTTCCAGCTTTTCCTGTCTGTGATAATCACTCTGGGCCAGAATATCCGCCCGCTTTACCTCAAAAAGCCCCGGGAAAGCATCCGTTCCGATTTTGTTCACAGCACGGCGCAGTTTCCGCATATCCGGCTCCTGGTCGTTTCCGTAATCGTGGTACAGCACCAGCTTTTGCACCAGGGAACAGGTGTCATTGTCAAATTTCAGACGCCTCAAAATCTTTTTCGCCAGGTCGGCACTGACAACGGAATGGCCGTGAAAATGCGTGATTCCCTCATGGTCCCGCTCCAGAGTATCAGGCTTGCCCAGATCATGGAACAGCATTGCCAGACGCAGAATTCTGTCTGCCCTGACAGCCTTCATGGAATGCAGAATATGCTCTCCCACAGAGAAGCAGTGATGAGGATGCTCCTGCTCCGTCTCCATGGCCCTGTCAAATTCCGGAAAGAACACCCTGGTCACTCCCAGTGCATATGCCTCCCGGAGGAAATCCGGATGAGGGGAGCATACCAGCTTTACCAGCTCCGCCTGGATCCGTTCCGCGCTGATACAGCGCAGGTTTTCTGAAAGCAGGCGGATCCCCTCTCTGGTGCCCTCTTCAATCTCGTATCCCAGCTGGGCGGAAAAACGCACGGCCCGCAGGATCCTCAGGGCATCTTCCGAAAAGCGCGCCGCAGGATTGCCCACACAGCGAAGAAGCCCTGCATCCATATCCTCCCGGCCCCCGAAAATATCCACCAGTCCCTGTCTGTGGTTATAAGCCATGGCATTTATGGTAAAATCCCTGCGTTTCAGATCCTCCTCCAGGCTGGGCGTAAACTGTACCTCTGTGGGGTGGCGGCCATCCTCATATTTTCCGTCTACACGATAGGTGGTTACCTCAAAACCCTCCCGTCCCATCATCACCGTCACCGTTCCATGTTGAATCCCGGTATCGATACAGCGGGGAAACAGAGCCTTCACCTGCTCCGGCCTGGCGGAGGTGGTAATGTCCCAATCCTGAGGCTCACGCCCCAGAATGGAATCCCGTACACACCCCCCCACCGCATACGCCTCAAAGCCGGCTCCTTCAATAGCGTCAATAATCTGTTCCGCTCTTTCCGGTATTTTAATATGAACATTTTCCTCCACGGCTTCCTCTCCCTTCCCCTGTTGACAGCATCCCGAATTTCTCCCGCACCGCCTCTCCGGTCTGCTTTTCTGCGGGCAATAAGCTGCGTGGCTGCCCGGCAGAAACAGACATTTGACAAGTACCGCAAAGGCGGTGAGAATATCCCACCGCCCTGTGTCCATAATCATTATTGGGCTCCGCCCTCATTTGATCCATCTGTATTTCCTTCGGTTCCCTCCTGGGAATCCTGCTGCTCCTGGTCGGATTCCTCCTGATCGGATCCCTCCTGTGAGGATTCCTCTTCCTCCGGCCTGTAGGGCTCCGTCACCTCATCTACATATTCCGTCATCCTCTGACTCAGAAGTGTCTGCTCAATCTCCAGGCTCCATCTGGGATCGTTGGGTCCCACATAGTACAGCACATAATGCAGCTCCTCATTCTCCGGAGAAATCACTGCTGTATCGCCTGCCGCACGGGCGCTGTCAAAGATCCAGTCCGACAGCTCTGCCGCCAGGGCATTGGGAAGTACTCCCTGGGACAAGCCTCCCTCCGCCGCAAAAATCTGGGAATCGTTGTAATTATCGGCAATCTGGCCAAAGCTTTCCTCTGTGGCTGCGCCGCCCTTCCACTCATCCAAAATCGCCTGGGCATTGTCCTCCTGGGTGGCAATCACCCGCACATCCGCTGAAGGCTCCTGATCCAGATATCTCCTGTCAAAGGCAACCACATAATACAGATTGCTGGTGCTGTTTTCTATAACTGTGGTATCCCCTTCCTTTCTGGCAGGATCAAACAGCCAGTCCCGAAGAGCCGAAGCCACGGCAGATTTGCGCTGATTTTCTCTTAGCTCGCCGTCTGCAGCTACCGTATCCTGCTGGTCCTCAGCCTTCTTTTTTGCCTCTTCCATGGCAAAGGCCACCTCGGCCTCGGAAGGCTTGTACGCCGTCTCTCCGTCGCCGTCCTGGGCATCCTGATCCTCCGACTCGTCTACAGGATCCGCCAGCTCCGTGGGCTCTGTAGGAAGCTCGGCATTTACGGTTATCAAATGATAGTCCACAGAATCATAATCCTCTGCATGCTCTTCGTAGTAAGCCTGAATGTCTTCCTCGGAAGGCTTCCTTTCATCCGATATGGATTCGTAGAAGGCATTCACCAGCATCGCCTCCTCCACATAACCCTTCAGCCTGGACATGGTGGCGTAAGGGCCGTACAGCTGCTGTACGTATGCCTTCAGGCTTGTCTCCGCCTGGGCGGCAGCATCCTTCAGATCTTCCTCATACTGCGCATATTCTTCGGCGGTATCAAAGGAAAACCCGGCCTTTTCGGCCTCCTTCCTCAGCGCCTTGTTCTGCAGAATCCTCTCCTCAGCCGTCTCCTCAAAATACTCCTGCCAGGTCTGGGTATCGGAATAGGACAAATTTGACAGATCCCCCGTCAGATCCAGCCCGAACATGCTCATATAGGAGCCGTACTGGGCGATATAAGCATTTTTCACCATGTTATAGTTATAATCAAATTCCACCTGGGAAACCTTCTCGCCCGCCACGGTCATGCGGGTGCCGTGGACGGTCAGGAAGCTGCGGACAGGAAAGGATATGACTACGCAGGCCAATGCCGCCACGATCAGGACTCCCAGAATCGTACTGATCCTTTTCTCCCTGGCCTCTCTCTCCTTTTCCTCCCGGCGCTTCTGCATCTTCCGGTCATACCGGGTCTGGATTTTTTCCGGCTCCCGGTCCTTCCCACTCTTTTGTTCTGTATCTTTCATCTCTTTATCCTGATCAGACATCAAAATGCTCCTTCCCGTTTGATTTGCCCCCAAAGACTTACGTCTCCAGAAAGCTATTTGATGCTGCGGCTGTATCATTTTATTGAAAGCCACTTTGTCATTCTACTTTATTTTATGGAAAAAGGGAAGCTATTTCACATATTTTTCAAGTTTTTCCACAATATTTTTCAAGCATCCCTCCTCAAAGGGACTTCCAAGGCCCACTTCCTTTATCATATTGGTAAAGAAATCGCTGGCAGACAGCCTGCAAAGCTTCAGATAGCTCTCCCAGGCGCCGGCAAAGTCAGCGTCCATCATCACCTTATACTGCAGAGCGCAGGTCTGGGCCAGACAGTAGTCGATATAGTAGAGCGGGTAATTATAAATATGAAGCTGCTTCTGCCAGAAGCCTCCCTGTCCGAAAAAGCGGTTATCACCGTAATCCAGATGGGGCTTGTACTCCTTCTCCAGCCTGCTCCAGGCCGCCTTTCTCTGGGCGGGAGTCATATCCGGATTCTCGTATACGATATGCTGGAACTCATCCACCATACAGCCGTAAGGAATAAAGGCCGCGGAATCCTCCAGATGCATGTCAATATAGTCCCGGGCCCGATCTCCAAAGAACAAAGGCATCCATTTTTCCGTGAAAAATTCCATGGACATGGAGTGAATCTCCGCCGTTTCCATGGTGATATCCGCGTGCTCCCGGATGGGATCCTGACCCGACAAATAGCCCTGGAAGGCATGGCCGCACTCATGGGTAATCACATCCACATCGCCGCTGGTGCCGTTAAAGTTGGCGAAGATAAAAGGTGAATGATACACAGGCATATAAGTCATATAGCCTCCCGCTCTCTTTGTCTTACGGCCCAGCACATCGAACAGCTGATTTTCCATCATAAAGTCAAAAAATTCCCCTGTCTCCGGCGACAGCTCCCTGTACATTTTCTGTCCTGCCGACATGATCTCATCGGGGGTTCCCGTGGGAGCGGGATTTCCCTCCTTAAAATACACGGACTCATCAATATATTCCAGCTTCTCCAGCCCCAGTCTCTTCCTTCTGCGGTCATGGAGCTTTTCGGCAAAGGGCACAAAGTATTCCTTCACCTGACGGCGAAAGGCCTCCACCTCCTTTTGTCCATAGCAGTTGCGGTTCATGCGATAATATCCCAGCTCCAGATAATTCTCATACCCCATCTCACGGGCCTGGGCTGTACGGTTTTTCACAAGGCCGTCAAAAATCTCATCCAGCTTTTCGGCATTTTCCTGAAAAAATGCCGTCTGGGCCTCCCAGGCCTCGGCGCGCACGCTCCGATCCTGATGAACCAGATAGGGGCGCAGCAGGGAAAGGTTCAGCTCCTTGCCGTCAAAGGAAATTTTCGCGCTGGCAATGAGCTTGTTGTACTCCAGCACCAGAGCGTTTTCCTCCTGCATCAGCGGAATCAGCTTTTCATCCATGGACTTCTGCGCAATCTCCATGTTTTTAAAGGCCACCGGCCCGATCTTCTCCTCCAAATAAGCTCTGCAGGGTGAAGCATACAGCTTTTTCTGATAAGCCAACACCAGATTGCTGTAGACAGGTCCCTTCTCATCATAGTATTCATGCTCTTTACTGTAAAATTCGTCGGAGGTATCCACGTCATAGCGGATATGAGCGATAGTCATCATGGTGTTCACTCTGTCGGTAAGCTCATAAAATTTTTCATGTACCGCAAACTGCTCCCTGCCGTCCGCCGCCCTGTCAAATTCCTCCATCAAGTCTTTTATCTGTGCCTCCACCTGATCAAAGTCTACGCGCTGGTACGGCATATCCTGAAATTTCATATTTACATCCTCGCTTTCCAAATAATTTTCTCAAATTATTTTACAAGATTTCTTTTCTTCTGTAAATATAATGTTACTACTTCAGCCCCTCCATTCAGATTTGATCTTGAAATTTACACCCTATTGTGCTAAATTTTTTATATCAAAAATATCTTTCTTTAGCAGGAGGGAGTAAAAATGTTTGATGCACTTAAGAAAACATCAATCAAAAATTGCCTGATCATCGCTGTGATCTGTCTGCTGGCAGGCGGCGCACTGATCGTATGGCAGGGAAAAGGCGCGTTTTACGCGGTGACCGGCTACAAGAACTTCGAGTCTCTGGCGCCGGAACAGATCAAGGGGCAGCTGGTGGAAGCCCACATCTCGGAAAACTTCGGCTATTATTTGGAAGAGTACGAAAAAGACAAAAATACTGGCCGCACCACCACCAAGTTTCTTTATTACATAATCTGGACCGGCGATGAAAACGCCACAGATTATCGCTACATGACCATCAAGGTTCCCGTAAGCTATCGCAGCAGAATGAACGATATGGCCGAAGCCTATCAAAACGGTACTTCCGTCGAACCCATCACCTTCTATGGCGAGATCAAAAAGCTGGACGAAGAGGAAAACGATTATTTTGAGAATACCCTCACCGGCTTGGGATGGACCCAGCAGGAAATCGCGGACGGAACGCTTCCTTATTACATTAATGTTTTTGCAAGCAAGTCCAGCATGGACGGAATTGCCATCGTGCTTTCCCTGGTGGGCGCCGCACTGATCGTCTTCGGTCTGGTGAGAGGCATTAAAGCTTTTACCGGCGGTTATCTGAAAAAGATAAAAGAAGACATTAACTCTGCAGGCTGCACGGAAGCCTCTGCCGAATCCGATTATAATTCCGCTCCCTCCTACACCAAGAAGGGCGATTTAAGAGTAGGCAGACTGTTCACCTACCATGTTGTAGGACCTTGTCCCAGAGCCATTGCCAACAGCAAAATTCTGTGGGCTTACCAGAACACCGTAACCCACCGCACCAACGGCGTCAAGACGGGAACCACATACAACGTTATGGTCTATGTGGACGGACAGAAAAACCCTGTTACATTGGATGTGCCCAATGAAACCACCGCTCAGGATATTCTTCAGCGCTATATGACCATTCTTCCCTGGGTCGTGGTAGGCTACACCGACGATTTAAAGAGAATGTTCAATAAGGACCGCGCTGCCTTCCTGAACCTTCGTTACAATACCGTGGAGCATGTTGCCGTAGAGCCCGGAATGGAGGGCTATTCCAACGCCCCTCAATAAACGGAACACTTAAAGCCAGGTGAAAAAATCACCTGGCTTTTTGCTTTTCCTATGTATTTCTATTTCCCGGACATCTCTATTCTACACCTGTTTCCGGTACTGGACTGGCGTCATTCCGTAATCCTTCTTAAACAGCCGGTTGAAATGCTCCACGTTTTCATATCCCACCTCTGCAGCCACGGTCTCCACCGTTTGATCGGTTTCTCGAAGCAGAGCGCGGGCTTTTTTCATGCGTTCCTCCTTCACCACCTCCTGGAAGGTCATTCCTGCCTTTTCCCGGATATATTTGGATAGATAGGGCCTGGAAAGATGGAAGCTTTCCGACAGAGATTCCAGCGTCACATTGCGGTAATGGTCCTGGATAAAGCTGATAATCTCCACGATCCGCTCTTCTCTGCCCGAGGTTATATGCTGCTGCGCCGTCAGTTTATTTACGGCGGCGGCCAGCGCGGCGATGGATGCCTTGATAATATCCTCGTCCACTCCCACACCCCAATACATGCTGCCGTCGTGCATAATTCCCACATAAGCCGCCGCCCTGGAGCTGGAGCCCTTGGACACGGCATGTTCCTCATACACCGCCAGCTCATAGCTGATCCCGAAAAACGTCTTCAGACAATTGCTCACCGCGTCCAGCCGTCCGTTGCCGGAGCTCCTAATCACCCGCAGGGCTCCCTTCTGCTCCACAGTCACCTCCGCCTGAATCCCCTTCCCCTGCTTGAAATGGCACTCGGGAATCCAGAAAATATGGTGAGGCGTAATATAATTTTCTTCAAATATGGCGTATATTTCCGCGGGAAGCAGCTCCTGGTGGCGTCTGTCGGAAACCCCTTTAACCAAGTAGCCCACCTCCTCCCGCATGGCCGCAGGCAGGGAAAATCCAAACTGCTGTTTCAGCACAAAGGCCACTCCGCCCTTACCGGACACGCTGTTAATCCGGATTACATCCGACTCATATTCCCTTCCCACATCTCCGGGATCAATGGGAAGATAGGGAACATCCCATCTGCTGCCGCTCTTACCTTCCTTCATCCAGGACATGCCCTTGCTGATGGCATCCTGGTGGGAGCCGGAGAAGGCGGTGAAAACCAAATCTCCTGCATAGGGAGTCCGCTCGTGAACCTTCATGCCTGTAAACCGTTCATAGGACTCCCGTACCTGCATGATATGTGTAAAGTCAAGACCGCTGTCCACACCGTGGCACATCATGTTCAATGCTACCGTCACCAAGTCCACATTGCCTGTGCGCTCACCGTTGCCGAACAAGGTGCCTTCCACCCGGTCTGCTCCGGCCAGAATGCCGAACTCCGCATCGCTGACGCCGCATCCCCTGTCGTTGTGAGGATGAACACTGAGAACCACATTGTCGCGGTATTTCAAATGCTTATGCATATATTCCACCTGACTGGCGAATACGTGAGGCATGGCCACCTGTACAGTGGTCGGCAGGTTAATGATGGCCTTTTTTCCGTCCTCCGGCCTCCACACATCCAGCACCGCATTGCACACCTCCAGAGCATAATCCACCTCAGTCTGGGAAAAGCTCTCGGGGCTGTACTCAAAGGTAAAATTACCCTCCGTCTCCCGGGACATCTCCAGGAGCAGCCCGGCTCCGTCCACCGCCAGCTTTTTAATGGCCTCTTTGTCCTTTTGGAATACCTGTTCCCGCTGCTCTACGGAGGTGGAATTATACAGATGTACCACCGCATGGGGCGCACCCTTCACCGCCTCAAAGGTTTTGCGGATAATGTGCTCTCTGGCCTGGGTCAGCACCTGAATGGTCACATCCTCGGGAATCATATTCTTTTCAATCAACGCCCGGATAAACTGATACTCCGTATCCGAGGAAGCGGGAAAGCCCACCTCGATCTCCTTAAAGCCGATATCCACCAAAAGCTTAAAAAATTCCAGCTTTTCCTCCAGACTCATAGGATGAACCAGCGCCTGGTTTCCGTCCCGCAGATCCACGCTGCACCAGATCGGCGGCTTTTCTATGGCGTCCTTCTTCACCCAGTCCCAGGTCACCTCCGGCGGCATATGGTATGATTTTTTGTATTTTTCGCTTACGCTGATTTTTTTCATAATATTCCTCTCTTCTGCACCTTTTTCATCAAAAACTCTGACCTGATTATCTTAGCACACATTTTTTCTTATCTCAAGTATAAGTTTTAATTTATTACTTGATTTATTTTTGCATCCTGTTTTGACAATTATCCGAATAGTATTGAAATATACTGCATTTCTGCTTTAATTGATATTGCTTTTTCTTTATATATAATATTGCTTGATTTTAATGTTGTCTCTTTATAAAGCTTGCGCCTCCTCTGTAAATATGCTATGAAGACAAATTAACCTTCTCAGGAAAACTCTGATAAATCCATGGTGAAAGGCTCTTGAAAAATCGCATATTCCGGAGTAGAATAGAAATAGTTTTCGGTCTATTTTCAACCGTTGCATAAAATACGAAAGGGAAACAGAAAAAATATGAAAAACTGTCAAAACAAATGGGTGCGTGCCGCCATTCCGGCTCTGCTCCTCCACTTCAGTATCGGAACCGTATACTGCTGGTCCATGTTCAGTCAGGAAATTGCTGAGCATATAGGGTTTTCCAAAGGCGCCACCGAATGGGCCTTCAGCTTCGCCATCTTCTTCCTTGGCATGTCCGCCGCTTTTTTGGGCAATGTGGTGGAAAAGGACATCCACAAGTCCTCACTGATCGCCGCCATCACCTTTGCTCTGGGCATGGCAGGAACCGGCTTCTTTATTTATTACGGAGGCCTTCATAAGGGAAGCCTTGTATCTCTGATTGGTATCTATGTGTGTTATGGCTTTATTATGGGCGTCGGTCTGGGCACCGGATATCTCTCACCGGTAAAAACGCTTATGCTCTGGTTCAAGGACAAAAAGGGACTGGCTACCGGCCTGGCCGTGGCAGGCTTCGGCGGAGCGAAAGCGATTGCCAGCCCTATAATGCAGCTTTTGATGAATAAGCTGGGAGACAGCGGTATTTACAAAATGTTCTTTATTCTGGCCGCAGTATATTTTGTAATGATGTTTGCAGGCCACCTGCTTCTGGCAAAGCCCGCAGACTGGCATGAGCCTCAGTCAAAGGAAAAGAGCCAGGGCATCATGGCCACTCTGAAGATGCGCCCTCTCTCCAACTACGTAGGCATCTGGCTGATGTTCTATATCAATATCACCTGTGGACTGGCTCTGATTTCTCAAGAGAAAATGATCGTAAAGTGTATCGGTCTGGTGGGAATTGCAGGCATTATTTCCACCATTTCCGCTATCTTTAACGCCGGCGGCAGACTGGGCTTTTCCGCCTGGGCAGATCATCTGAAGGATCGGAATACCATTTACAAGCTGATCTTTATCCTCTCCATCGCCTTTACCGGCCTTGTGATTCTCACCAGCGGAATACAGAAGGGAGAAGGAAATATTTTCCTGATTATTCTGGTGCTTGCCCTGATCTTTATGGTTAACGCCGGATACGGCGGAGGATTTTCCAATGTGCCTACCCTGCTTTCCGACCATTACGGCATGGGCAGCATCAGCGCCATTCACGGAATTACCCTCTCTGCCTGGGCCTTCGCAGGACTGACGGGCAATCAGATCGCAACCCTGATCGTGAATAACACCGGCTCGTTTTTCACAGATTCTCACGGGAACGAGATTAATCCTATCGGTTACCAGAACGTATTGTATTTTACCATCGTACTGTATATAATTGCTCTGCTTATCAGCCTGTTCCTGGTAAAGCCCTTCAAGAAGCAGTCCTGATGCTGTAAAACAGGATGCTGAAAACAAGGACTGTGGGAAATGGAATGAAAATAATTCCTTTTCTCACAGTCCATATTTTAAGTCCACAAAACATAAAACAAATTATATAATCTCCACCCTCTCAAAATATTTCATCAGAATCCCCGCACAATTCTGTATGCCCAGCTGAGATGTGTCCAGTATCATATGGTAATTGTTCACGTCTCCCCAGACCTTTCCCGTATGCTCGTTATAGTAATCCGCCCGTTCCCTGTCATTCCTCTCCAGCATGCTTTTGGCTTCTTCCCGGGACAGGGACTTCTTCTCCATGACCCTCTTGATACGGTCTTCCTTGTCCGCGCAGACATATACGTTAAAAACATTAACCTGATCCTTCAGGATCTCCGACGCGCATCTTCCCAGTATGATACAGGGGTTCGCCGCCAGTTCCCGTATCACATCCGCCTCATTGGAGAAATTATCCTCATGAAGCTCATGCTCAATATAAGCCTTGTCATATACGGGAATATCCAGCTTTCTGGAAAGCTCTTCCGCTATGAGGCTCGCCCCTGTGCCATATCTGCGGCTCATGGTGATCACCAGATTCATATATGCTTCCTCCTTTGATGTATATTGGTTGTTTATTTGGGCTCTTGGCTCTGCCCCTTTCGAATAGTATACCACGCTTTTCGTTCAGGTACAAGAAAAGTCTCCTTCCAAATAAATCATGCCGAAAGCGTGGCTTTTAACCGCATCTTCGGCATGAATCGTCTCACTATTCGAATTCCTTAAAATCCTCACCCCACATCCGGCTCGTCGTAAAAGCAGATTTCTCCGGAAGTTTTTCCCTCTGTCTCAAATACAATAAACTGGTTATTGCCCTTTTTCAGCAGAGGTCCCGGCACATACAGCCGTTTCTGAGGTCCGATCTCCCAGAAGCGCCCCAGGTTAAAGCCGTTCAGGAATACACAGCCCTTCCCCCAGCCCTCCAGCTCCACAAAGGTATCCGCCGGCTCCTCCACCATCAGTTCAAACTCATAAAAGGCGGGCATTCCCGGGGTATACCCTGCCGCAAAGTCCAGACGATCCAGGTTATCCAACGGCAGCGTATACTGCTTCCAGCCGGTATGCATATGGCCGTTGATCTGGACGCAGCCATCAATGCCCTTCCTCTGCCCGTTCATTCTGGGACCGAAATTCACACGCCCCATATTTTCCACCAGAATCCGGATCTCTTCTCCCTCTTTGGCCGCCTTATCCAGCATATGCTCCGCCTCCAGCTCATGGTCGTAAAGGTTCAGCAGGCGTTCCTCTCCCAGGAAAATATTGGCCCGGTCATTGGCATCCCACAGGCGGATTTTCTCCAGCCTCCTCTCATTGCGGACAGGAGACGTATACAGAATATAGCCGTAGCTCTGTCCCAATCTTTCCATGCTCTGAGGCTGCAGACTATTTACTGGTGCAGACAGCCCGGGAAGCGACTGCATCAGGCCCACCTTTCTTTTTACCTCCGCCCTTCCATAGGCCTTTTTAGGTATAGGAACCGGCAGACCCTTCCGGGCCGTTTCCCCCGTCACCCTGCGGATAATGTCCTGATACCGGTAAAACTTCTCCGTCAGGTCTCCCGCCTCAGTCAGTACGGCATCATAGTCATAGGAGGTTACATCGGGAGACAGCTGGCTGTAATAATTGGAGCCGTTCATAAATCCAAAGTTGGTGCCCCCGATAAACATATAAATATTCACATGTCCCAGGCGGATCATATCCTCCAGGTCCTGAGCGCTTTGTTCCAGGTTGCCTGTCATGTGGCCTCCGTTGCCCCAGTGGTCGAACCAGCCTACCCAGAACTCGGCGCACATCAGGGGACCTCCCTGGGTAAATTTCTTCAGAACCTCAAAACGCTCCCTGGTCTTGGAGCCAAAATTTCCGGTGGGAAGAGCTCCTTCCACCTGTCCTCCCATAATGCTTTCGTCCTTGGGCTCATCGGAGGTGATCAGAGGAACGGTGATCCCGCCCTGTCTGAACAGATCCCTCATTGTCTCCAGATAGGCCTTGTCATCTGCAAAATACCCGTATTCGTTTTCCACCTGCATCAGGATTACATTACCGCCCTCCGTGATCTGAAGCGGCTTCAGTATCGGCAGAAGCACCTTGTAGTATTCCTTCACCTGCTCCAGAAATGCAGGAGAAGAGCTTCGAACCTGCATGCCGTCCTCCGCCAGCAGCCATCCCGGCAGACCCCCGAACTCCCACTCCGCACAAATATAAGGAGAGGGGCGCAGAATCACATACAAGCCCAGCTCCTCTGCCAGCCGTACAAATTCTGCCACATCGGCTATTCCCTCAAAGTTAAACTGTCCCTTTTTCGGCTCATGGATATTCCAGGGGATATAAGTCTCTACCGTATTCAACCCCATGGCTTTTAATTTTTCCAACCTGTCCCGCCAGTACTGGGGTACGATTCGAAAATAATGAATGCTCCCCGACAGTATTTGAAAAGGTTCGCCATCCAGATAAAAAGTTTCTCGAATTTCAAATGTTCTTGCCATTACTGCTCCCTCTGCCGAAGCCGCCGCGGTTTATAGCTCTCACGGCGGCTCGGTCATAATAACCTTTCAATCCTCCCCGGCCCTGTTACCTGGCCGGCCCGTCCGTCAATATAACTGTGGTTACCGACAATCTGGGAATCATAATTACCGTATCGGCGGAAAATACATCCTCCGAAACGCATTCCAGATCTCTGGTATCCGATGTCTCATAATACGCAATCCGGCTATAGCCCTCACAGCCCTCCAGCACAAATTCCTGATCCTCAGTCTTGCTCTCATTGATAAAGACCATGACCAATTCCTTTTCACCCTTCTCATTGACGCCGGTAAATGCCGTGGGCAACATCTCTTCCTGCCCCCGGGTGTCCGCCTGGATCTCTACGCGCACGTAACCGGGCCTCACATATCTGCTGTAGTTCCCAAAGCTCCACAGCCGCTTCAGCGCCCGGAATTTCTGGCTTTTTTCGTCAATGTAAATCAGCCCGTCCCGATATCCTCCCGGCGCCACGGCCACCCAATTCTGCCAGGAGACCACATCCAGTATCCGCAGATCCTCTGCAATTTCCTGGGCAATATGAATCGCGGAATCCATGGTCACATCCGAGCCGTTCACCATCTCACACCACTCGCTGGTGCGAAGCTTCACATCCGGGTAATGTACCTTCATGTAATTACGATAGGCCTTCTTTGCCGTCTCGTCCGACCAGTAGGAGTGATTATCCAAGGTATCAAAATGAGCCGCCAATCTTTCATTTCCCAAAATCGCATTGGTGTATTCCAGGGCCTGGCCGCCCCATTCTCCGCTCTCCGGACCGGAAAGCTTCACACCCGAAAGGGCCTCCCGGCTCTCCAGCTCATCCAAAAAGGCCAGATACAGCTCTGTGGTCTGCTTCGGCTCATAGTGGGCGCCCTCCTGTCCCCCGATCCACTCCCATTGAGGCTCATTGATGGGAGACAAAAGCTTTACGGGAATGCCCTCCTCCAGAAAATGCTCCGCCACATCCATCACATAAACCGCAAAGGCTTTATAATTTTCCTCAGAAATATTGCTTTTCATCCCCTGGTCCAGATGGGCCTTTCCATTGTCGGTGAGCCTCTCTAAGGGACTGTTGCAAAACAGCACCACTTCCTCCACGCCCAGCTCCACGGCCTTTTCCAAAAACCATACCGCATTGGCATCCTTGTCAAAATCATAGACTCCCTCAGATACCTCAAAGCTCTGGGCTCTCCTGTGAATATCCGAGTAGCTTCCCTTTCTGCTTTCCGCAGACCCGGCTCCCAGATTAAAACGGTAACAGGTCAGGCCGATCCCCTGCTCCTTGTCAAAGAGAAGCGTGGCGATCCTTTCTCTGGAGCTCAGGCCGCTGTCATCCACGCTCTCCGTGAATCCTCCCACATACTGACTCCACCAGGCGCCGCTGGTGCCAAAGCTCTCCATGGTCTGGTAGGTGGTTTCCGTATCCACCTTCATCTTATGATACTGCGACGTATCGTTGGTCTCCTCCGGATCCTCCTCCGACAGGCTTTCCCGGGTATCCTGGGCAGGGGGTGAATCTCCCTGCCCGCAGCCTGCCAGAAGGCCGCCCAAAAGCCCCAGACAGGCACATAAAATGACTCCTCGCTTCATTAAAATTTCCTTTCCGACATATTTTCCAGGCAGCCGTCTCCGGCGTTTTAAAAATATCCGCATTTGGCAATTTATCCGTTACTTTTCACGGCTTCGCCGTTCAAAGCAACATTTATCCCACTAGTCCGGAATTTTCCATATTTTCCACCAGCTTCCTCTGTCCGATCAGATACACGATCAAAAGAGGAATCAGGAAGATCAGCACTCCCGCCTGCTTCACTGCGTCAAAGGCCATATCCGAAACTACAGGCACGTCAAACCAGGTGGTAAGGGCATTCAGTATATAATCCTTATTGGCCGAGATAAAGGTAGAGGAAAGCAGGGTACTCATATAGCTTCCGCTGGGATTAAAGTAATTTGTATAATAGGTGTCTCCGTAATTCCACACAAAGGACAGAATCGCCACCGTGGAAATGATGGGTACCGCATTGGGCAGCATAATCCTGAAATATGTACGGTAAAATCCGCAGCCGTCTATCAGAGAGGCTTCTTCCAGCTCCTTGGGTATATTCTTAAAGAACTGGCTGAACAGGAAGATAAACAGGCTCTGATTGACTCCGAATCCAAATATTGCCAGCAGCACCAGCACAATGGGATTGTTGATCAGATTTACCTCTCCCGCCGTTGTAAACAGCTTCATCAGCCCCATCACATCAAAGTGCACGAAGGAAATATACTGGGCCAGCAGCAGGGACTGTCTGGGAATCAGAAACACCAGAATTACCATGCCGAACACCAGGCCCCTCCCCCAGAATTTAACTCTGGCCAGGGAATAACCCACCATGGCAGAAAAGAATACCTGTACGATCATGATCCCCACGGCATACAGCACAGAGCGGACCATAGTCATGATCCCCTGGGGCATCACCAGCCGCACCGCCGCCTTAAAGCTGACAGCGGAAAATTCTTCGGGAATCCAAATCACATTCGGGTTTCCCAGATCCTCAATGGTAGAGAAAATAGTAGGCACCAGGCTGAGTATAGGGTAAATAATGGTAAAACACAACCCTAAAATCAAGACCATGGAGAAAAACCTGGATGCACCTTTTTTAGACTTTTTCCTGAACAGGTAAAGAGCCAGGCTGGCATCCGCTTGCGTATATTGCTTATTTTTCATTCTTCTTTACCACCTTCCTCAAAAGCAGGGCCGCGATGGCCAGCACCAGGATCACGTTAAATATATAGATCACCGACAGAGCGGAGCCGACGCCGATTTTGCCCTGGGTAAAAGCAAAGGCATAGGCTTCCTCGGCGATGGAGGATTTGAGAAACAAATCCACGATGGTATAAATCACCACGAAAAACGTAATGTTCATAATAGAAGGAATGGTCACCTTCCAGAAGGTCTCATAGGCCGTAGCCCCTTCCATCTTTGCCACCTCATAAAGACTGGGGCTGATGGACTGCAGCGCCGTCAGATAAACGAGAGTCTGCACGCCTGCCTGAGATATCAGCTGGAAAATATTTTCCACATAAGTCATGATAGGGTAAAGCACCCGCATGGGCACATTCAGGGTCCGCACTAAAAATATAGTCACATAGCTTCCTGCCAGCAGATTGCTCCCTGTGTCCAGACCTGCAGAGGAACCGGTGGTGATGGTCAGCATATCCATGACCACATCCAAACCCAGGATAATGGGCAGGAAAAACAGCAGACGGACCACCGCCCTGCCCTTGAATTTCTGGTTGGCCAGCAGGGCCATGAACAGACTGAACACCACGATCAGCGGAAGGCTCAGCAGCATGGTGCTGTTTTCTTCCGTAAATAGCCTCAGCATGGGTTCATTGCCGGTAGTGACCTCCGTCTGAAACAGGTTGATGTAATTCTGTATTCCGGTCCACTCGAAGGTCATGCCGCCCTGATCCGCCACACCTACATTATTCAGGGAATAGTAGATCGTATTGAACAGAGGCACCAGGAAAAAGGCAATAAATCCGATGAGGAAGGGACTGACAAAGATAAGCCCGTGGATCTTCCACATTACCCGGAACGATAATTTTTTCTTATTTTTCTTCATCTACTTCCCCTCCTTTATCAGGTAACCCTCGGCGGGCAGCTGCGTGCCGTCGGGAAGTGTCACTTCATATAAATTATAGTTAACATAAACCTCCGCCCCTCCGGCATAGGTAGTATGATAGACGCCTCCGTCGATCACCTCATGTCCGGTAATCTCATTGGTTCCGATCCTGCTGCGGATCGATGCGCACTCCTGGAAGACATCCTTGATTTTATCCTCCAGCAGACGAAACTGAGCGGAATACAGATAGCTGAAGTCGGAATTTTTCAGCACATCCACATTTTTCCAGGTAAGAATAAATTTGGGGAAGGATCCCAGCTCCGCCGCCTGAAGCACAAAATAGGAAGCGTTTTTGCTGGACAGGTTCACATCCTCTGTGGTGTAATCGATCAATCCGTTCATAACCAGCTGCTTAAAAGGTATCGTGGCTGCAAAGGTGGCATAATCACTGCTCTCTCTGGACACATCCGAAGCCACGCTGCCGTATTTGAGCTTGTCGATATGGGGATTGGTCAGCGCCAGTTCCTTTTCACCGGAAAGCTTTTCCAGATTCTTTTCCAGCACCTTGTTTCCCGTCTCACCGCTGACATAATTCTCATACCGGTAATCCGCATAATACATTCCCGCCAGGTCTGACACCGCCAGCCTCGAATACTGATCCGCATCTTTCAGGAAAGAATCTGTTACACCGCTTAAGAACCTCGGCGACAGCAGATAATAATCGTCATGGGTCATGCCGTCGCTGAGAGCACTGTTCAAAATTCCCAACACCAGCTGATAGCGGGAAAGAGACACCTCCTCGTTGGCATAGTCCCGCACGGCATGACTGGATGCCCTGAAGCCATTGCCATTCTCCCAGATCTGGCTTAACGCCACCTGCATATACAGCGGAATCTGATGCTCTTCAGCATAAGAAAGCACCTGCTTTAGCCTGGATCCGCTTCCGTTCTGGCCTGCCAGATCTCCGCCTCTGTTCAGTTCATTGTTCCAGCCGCCGTTGAATGCGCCGTCATACTGCATCAGATAGTCAACGTCCTCCAGCTGTTCCATCATGGTCAGCAGCTCTTCGTAATCCGTCATGGAATATGCCTTGCTATAGGGAATTCCCACAAAACGGGAGGTTATATTCAGTCCCCCTACCACCTCCAGATACATTTTTGCAGCGCCGTCTCCGTATTCTACCGGCATCCCCTGGCTTTGTGCCAGGTATGCCTGGTATCCTCTGGCCATGTCGTAATAGGTGACTCCCTTGCCGTAGAACTGGTATCTCATAGTCAGATCCAGATCCTGCATCCCCGTATTCACCAGATATGTACCGCTGCTTGAGCTGTATTCCCCATTGATTTTTACCCGCTTGTATTGGGTAATCTCAAAGGAATTATAAGCCTTGTTGTACTTGGCGCTGTCCGCGTTGGGGCTTGCCAGCTTCACGTTCAGATAAGCCGTTCTGGCTCCCTCCTCAGCAATTGCCAAAAAGCCTTTCCTTGCGTTTTCGGACGGGCCGTACAGCATACCATAGACCGGCATATACAGCTCCTCTGAATATTCGGGCATATAGTAATAGTCACTGAAAAAATCATTGTCATAGTACGGACGTTTGTAATCCGTTACATTTGGCAGGTAGGAATTGAATGCAGCCAATGCGCCGCTCCCATCCGGCAGCAGAATGTATCCCTCCTCATACTCGTCTACCGTGGTAGCGCCGAAGTTGGGAAGAAGGGTAAGACTCTGAGGCGTATAGTAATCATTATGGGAGACGATGCTTCCGCTGGGAACATGAACCACCAGGTCCCCGTTGTCATCCAGCACAAGCTCCACAGTCAGGTCAAATTCCGCCGGCTCCGTAAAGGTCACGGAAAATCCAAACTCCTCCGCATCCTCCATAAGCATATCCGTGTCATAGCCCACCAGCTTCGTAACCTCGATCATCTGATTGGTGGCGCTGACCGGCGGGTTGCCGGTGTAGGTCACGGCATAGCATTCCTCCGTCAGGCTCCTTTTGTACACCAGCCCCAGCGTGGTCAGATATCTCTCTCCCACTGCCTGATCCAGCGTCCCCTCTTCCATCAGACGCTTCAGGCCTCCTTCAAAGATTTCCTCGTATACATCAATCCGCATTTTCTTGGGCATGTACTCGTAAAATCGATTGGATTCGCCCTCGTTCAGATTGATGTCGATCCTGACACCGTTATTGATCTGATACAGGGAATAGCTTGAAAACAGAATACTGTTGTCATAAGAATTCCACTCGTACAGGTTGTTGTCCTCTCCCAGATAGGTAAGGGCAAGCAGTGCCAGTTCACTTCCCGAGCTGCCCTTTGCGGCGCTGCTGAAGGTATTTCCGGAGGTCTCGTCCTTCACCTCAATGGTCATGGACTCGGTGTCCACCGTCAAGGTTTTACCGCCGCTTTGAGCCACCGTCACTTTTCCGGCCTCCCGGCTGATCTCCGTTCCCTCCTGAGGCTGTCTGGAAGACGTGGCCTCAGGCCTTTCGCTCTTCAGGGTCCACACAGGGATGCTGATGATTACATAGACCAGCAGGATAACCGCCAGAATTGTCAAAACAATTCTGCGAATGGTATGTCTGTCATAAAATTTTTTCAGAAAACCTGAAATGCTCTGAAATATCTGTCTGATCGCCGCCATCTTTCTCATTCTCCTTTCTAGTCACTGTCTCATCACAGTCGTCTAATGAACTCCTGTCCCACCGAGATCACGAAAAGCACCATCTGCTCGATCAGGGTAAAAAACAGGATTCCAAGGAACAGGATAATGGCTGCCGCCACAAAGGTCAGCAGGATGGCTATCAGATTCTTGCCGAAGCCGTATTCATGGATCACACACAGCCCCGCCAGCAGCATGAACAGAGACCAGACGATGCCGATGCCCGTGATTACATACACGATCATGGCTTCCTCTTCAATGATAAAATTGCTGGCGAAGACCTGAAAAATCAGAGTGCACATAAAGGGAACCAGCGAATAGGAAGTTACCTTCAGTATATCCCCCAGATTGCCCTTCCCGTTCAGCAGTGTGGTCACAGACCAATTACTGACAATGAAAAGCACGAACCCCAGCACCCAGGTCATAAAAATGGAGATACTGTTCATCGCTGCCAGATCATTTATGTTGATTACGAATCCGGTGTACTGATAGCTGACACACTGTAAAATACCGAATATTGCCAGGATCAGCACCGCCAGGGGAACACTTCCCTTTCCCCGGAAGCGGATCTCATAAAAAGCATCAAAGGGATGGAAAACCGACTGCTTCAAATAGCTTAATTTTTCCTTTACCGTCGCTTTCATTCTGTGGCCCTCCCTTTCCGGCTGTTTAAGAGCTTCATGGCCGTCTTCTGCTTTACCTTGCTCTGCTTATGATAGCGGACCTCCGATCCCACCACTGCTGCCACCAGCAGGATAAACAGGACCATAACAATCAGGAAATGATCCTCCAGCCATCCTCCCCGGTAGCCGTTATAGGCCTTGGAGTAAAAGGTTCGGTTATTTCCCATCTTGAAATAATACATGGCCGTTTCATAATCATCCTTCATCAGATAATTCTTTCCGATGCCGCTGTATGCCGCCTCATAATTGGCATTTAGCGCCAGTGCCTGCTGGAAAGACACCAGCGCTTCGTCCCAATGTCCGAAATAATAGCTTCTGTTGCCTTCCAGAACCGCCTGCCCGAATGCGGTGGGCGTCAGCACATAGACGCAGTTTAATGTGCCGTCGGATACCACCAGCTTGCTTCCCAGCCAGGCAATACTGGTGGGATTCTTAAATTCTCCCTTCAGATTTCCCAGACTGCCGAAAGCGTTCAGCAGCTCTCCGTCAAAATTATACAAAAAGATACGTCCCTTGGTCCGGTCCAGCAGCGCGTAGGTACCGTAGTCCGTCACCGCAATATCCACAAACTGACTTCCGGTATCGCTGGAATTCATACTCCAGACGTCTCCCACCACCATAGTATTGCCTTCCTCCCGAAGAACGTTCTCTCCCTTGGAGTTGAGCCGGAACACCATATCCTCCGCGGACAGATCATAAGTCACCGCCATAACGAAGCCTTCTCCGTCCAGGGTAATATTATTGAACGCCGGAGCATAGGTTTTGGACATTTTTTCCTTTTGTGCATCGCTGGCGATGGATTTCCAAAAATAGTCCGCCAGGCTGATCATTGGCGTATTCACGCCATAGTAGCCGCTGAATTCACCGTCCCCGGTAAGCTCCAGAATCCCCTCATAGCTGGACTGCACCACCACATAAATTCTGTTGGCCAGATCCACGGCAATCTTTGAAGGGCGGAATTCCGAAACGCCCGCCAGATCCATCGGCTCGTTGATGATACGCAGAAGACCGTAGGTGTCCAGATCCAGCACTACAATCCTCTTATTTCCCGTATCCGCAATGTAAATTTCCTTTTCCTTTTCGTGAATAAAGATTCCCTCGGGAGCATTCAGCATGATCTGGCTTCCGTCCTCCGCCAGGGCGATCTTATTGTCCATCGTGCGGATCAGCTTGCTGGAATACAGAAAGCCTCCGTTTTCGTCAAATACATTGAACCGGCTCTCCAGAGTGTCAATGATAAAGATCCGCCCGTCCCGGCTGGTGCACACATCGTTTACACCGGACAATGGGATTCCTTGCAGATTATCCACCGTTATGGTGCGCTCCAGCAGGAACATGGCAGGGCTCTCTTTTGCGTTTCCGTAAAAATCATAGGTATAACCGTCATATACATAACTGGTTCCGTCCGAGGCCTGAGCCTGTGCAGGTGTCAGCATCAGACTGAGCGCCAGCAGGCCGCCGGCCCATTTTACCAGTCCCGAACCTTTCGTCCGCTTCATGGGACATCCCAAAATCTTCCCCATCCTGAACCTCCTATCCTTTGATGCCCGAGGTGGCCATGGTCTCGATCACGTTGCTTTGGGAGAACACGAACACGCCGATGGGCACGATCAACATGAGCAGCGATACTGCCGAGGCCACACCTGTCCGGGAAATTCCGCCGCTGACCAGCTGGGAAAGCACATAGCTCAGGGGCTTGAGCTCCTCCGAATAAATGAAGACGCCGCCCGTGGTTCCCCACATCTGCTGGAAGGACAGAATCACCAGTGTGATCCACGCGGGCTTGCACAGCGGCATCACCACCTTCCAGAAGGTCTTGAACTCCGTAGCTCCGTCGATCTTGGCGGCCTCCAGCATATCGTCCGGAACCTGCACCATAAAGTTTTTCATCAGATACAATCCCAGAGTACCTCCCACCGCGGGCAGAATCACCGCCCAATAGGTGTCCACAATTCCCAGTGCGCTCATGATCAGGTAGTTGGGAATGGCCGTCACCGAGGTGCTGAACATCAGGGCATAGACAATAATATTGCTCATCAGCTTTGAACCGGGAAATTCATATTTCGCCAGAGGATAAGCCGCCATGGAGCCCAGAAGCACCGTTCCGAAGGTTCCCAGCCCCGTGATTACCAGTGTGTTGAATATGTATCTGGACAACGGAATCGTAAAGTCCTCAATGATGGTTCCCAGGTCAAAAAAATTGTTCAGCGTAGGGTTTTCCACCGTCAGCTTCGGCGGATACATAAAAATCTCCGAAAACGGTTTAAATGCGCTGGTCAGGGTATAAAGCAGCGGAAACAGGCTGAATATTCCAAAGAATGCCAATACCACGAAAAGAATCACATCCCCGCCGATACTCCGGTTGCGCCTCTTAAATTTTCTACGATAGTACTTGTTTTTTATAAATGCGATCACCTTCATAGCTATCCCTCCTTACCCCAGCTTTCTCAGCATCTTCTGCACGATAATGTTACAGAACAGCATGATGAAGAACAGGATCACCGCAATGGTACAGGCGTATCCCAGCTCGTACCTTACGTTACCGAAGTCATGCAGATGGGTCAGTATGGTATGACCCGCATAGCTGACGGAAGGGAATCCCACCAGGTCGATGGAAAGCTGTGATACCGACAATGAGCTGGTAATCTGCATCACCGCGCCGAACATCAGCTGAGGCTTCATGGAAGGCAGAATAATATACCACAGCTCCTGCCAGCGGTTCTTGATTCCTTCCACGCTTCCTGCCTCCAGCTGGGATTTATCCAGGCTCTGGAAGCCGGCAATAAAGGTCAGGAAACTGACGCCCAGGCTCAGCCACAGCTGAACAATGATCAGTATGGGCATGATATATTCCTTCTTCACCAGCCAGGTCACCGCCTCCTGAACGATCCCCAGCTTCATCAGCCAGGCGTTGACCCATCCGTAGGAGTCCGAGGACAGCAGCAGCTTCCATACCAGATAGGCATTTCCCGATATGGAGGGCGCATAGAATACCAGGGTCATAATTGCTCTTGGTATTCTGGGCAGATCATTGACCATCCAGGCAAACAGAAAGCACATAATATAGCTTAAAGGGCCTGTGACAATAGCAAAAAACAAAGTATTTTTTATGGCCGTCAGAAAGATGGGATCATGCACCATCAGCTTGACGTAATTATCCAGTCCGGCAAATTCCGGCGCTTCCACCATGTTAAAGGTGGTAAAGCTCAAAAATATGGCAACAAGCACCGGCAGGAGGGTAAACACGATAAAAATCACGGCAAAGGGCGCGATCATTATGTATTTATACTTATGTTTCTTCCAGACCAGTGCAAAGGGTTCCTTTTTACCGCCCATCTCAATCCTCCCTCTCTTCCGCCGTGGACAGGTGAAGCTCCTGCCGTTTCCTTGTAAGCTCCTCATTGATATCCTTGATATTCAGATACAGCGTTTCTCTGGGGTTCGCATTTTCCGCCACAGAATCGTTAAAGGCATACTGCACCATACGGGTGGTCATATAATTTCCCGGCACAGCAGGGAGCCCTGCGGTATGCTCAAACTGTCCCAGAAGATTTTCCAGCTCGGCATTGCTCCAGGGAAGCTGCCTGAGCACCTCCGGATCCGCCGCGGCGTATCTGGCGCTGGTTCCCATCAGGGACTCCAGCGAATTGGCAAAGGAAAGCTGCGTATCTGTGCTGGTCCACCATTTGACAAATTCCCAGGAATCGTTTACATTATCCGTCGCCGCCATAATCACCGACTGTACGGTATCCACCACAAAGGTATTGTCTATACTTCCATCCTCCTGCTCCATTCCCGGCAGCGGATGGAAGCTCCACTGTCCCTTGATCTCAGGGGCAAAAATCTCCAGTGCATTAAACATGGTATAATTAATAATTCCTACCGGCACCTCTCCCGTGCGGAAACGGTTTGCAAAGTCCAGCTGCACATCCAGACCATAGCTGATAAAGAAATCGGTATAGTCCTTAAAGGCTTCTGTGGCCTCATCCGAATCCAGGCCGCTCTTGATGCCGTAATCATTTCCTTCGCCGATATACACATCTCCTCCACTCTGGAGCACCAGCGACTGATAAAGATGCATGTTGTACTCGATACTGGTTCCGATCAGGGAATTTTCCGTCTGCTGAACGTTGGGCACATACACATTGTAGTTGTGCTTCTGCAGCTCAGGAATAATTTCCAAAAGCTCTGTCCATGTTGTGGGAGGCTCCAGCCCCAGCTCACCCAGAATATCATCCCTGGTAAACAGCATCATAAAGGTGGCCTGCTCCGGTATTCCGTAGGTGCCTCCCTGAAAGCCGGCTGAATCCAGGGTGCTCTGGTAAAACCGCTCTGTGGCTTCCTCGAAGCCTTCCAGAGAGGAAAGCTCCACCACCGCATTTCTCATGGCAAAGTCCTGTAAAGTTCCCTGCCCAAGACCGATTACCACATCAGGACCGTTGCCTGCCAGAGCCGCCCGCAGCACCACGTCCACCGGAATCAGCTGCAGATTCACGGATATATCCGTATTGGGCGTAAAGTCCTCGTCTATCATGTTCTGAATCATCTGTGCCTGTTCTCTGCCGTAGGATGCCAGCCATACCTTGATGGAATCTGCTCCTCCTGCATCCTGAGAAATCTGGCTGTCCTTCACCACAAAGGTGGAGAAAAATCTTACCGTTCCGTTCCATGCCCCTGCCCAGAAGCTATCCTGTGCTTCCGGAAGCTGGGCCCCCGGAGCAGACAGAGCCAGATAATCCACCTCCAACGGCATATCCGCCACATTCACCAGCCAGGTGCCCAGAGCAGAAATATTATTTTTCAGCTGATTCAGTTCCTCTGTGACACTTTCCGGATCCTCTGCCAGCTCCGCCGCTTCTGTGGCCATTTTTTCAAGCAGAGTGGTGTTCTCGCCTTTTTCACCGGTAATCGCAACAATTTCATCCACGATCCGGCGCAGAACCTCCGCCTGCTCTCCCATGGTTTCGGTAAAATCCGGGATATTACGCACAATCTCATAATCGATAAATTTGCTGGGAGACTGACCCGTCAGCTGAACCACCTTTAAATACATGCTGTTCAGGGCGCTCATGCTCTCTTCCACCTGGGTGATAATACCGCCCATAGGACCCATAACGTTTTCAAAGGTAATGGTGTTGGTTCCTGCCTTCAGATGGAAAAGATAGGGCTCGCCGTTCTCATCGACAAGGGTATAATTATTCATAGATGTCTGGAAGGCAAATCCAACAGACATCATCTCCGCATAGGGCACCTCACCGTTGATATAAACTCTCCGGTAACTGGTAACACCCCTGTTCATATTCTGTCTGCCCTTAAGACTCAGCTCATACAGGCCTTCCTGTTCCACCTCCACGATCCAGCTGATGGAATCTCCCGGCTGGGACCAGTCCTCGGCTCCGATGGTGTTATACAGAATGTGGTACGGGTGATAGGGCTCCAGTCTGCTGTCGGAATAGTTTTTCTGAATATTAATGGAGGAAGAGCTTTTGACAATATCCGTCGTGATGCCCTCCTTACGTTCTGCCTGCCCGATCAGTGTCCCGCCGCTGTAGACAGAGTACAGATTTTTAAGCTCCGCCACAGCCTCCCCGTAGGAAGGTGCGGACTCTTTCCTGCAGAAGGTCAGGGATGTATATTCCAGCGGCTCCTTGATGGCCTCAAAGGAAATGGTATGCGTGCCTGCCTCCAGATAAAATATAAGGGGCTCGTTGTTCCTTCTCTGATAGTCCTCCACAAACCAGTCCTGTTCAGAGTAAACCTCAATGCTTTCCGGACGAATCTCATTATTGTTTTTCACCCGAATCTCACCGTCCGTCCAATATCTGCTGATAACCACCTGAGAAAGAGATTCATAGGGAAGCTCTCCGTCTATGTAGACCTTTCTCTGAATATCGGACGTGGTGCCGGGCAGGGCGATATAACCCAGCTTCAGATTATAAAATCCGCTTTTCTCCACCCGGAAATTCCATTCTATGGTTCCCTTGTCCTCGGTGACAATCCCCTGCTCTCCCGCATAGGCCGTCATCCCCTCCGACACCTTATAATTGCTCAGATCCACCTCGACGGTGTCTTCAGACAGATCTCCCTGATATCCGTGCTCTGTAAGATAATCCTCATAGCTTTCCTCATAAGAGATCACACCGGATTGCGGAACAGCATTTTTCTCCTGGGCAGTGCTGTTGCTTATCATACTCACTGCCAGCAGGATCACTATGAGAGCTGCGATGGAGCAGACCGCTATTTTAATGATCATGCTTTTGTTTACAGATTTCATAAGCCTACCTCTCCGTGCTTTTCTATACACTCATTCCATCTGCTCTGCCCGCTTTCTCTAAGGGTACCTTTGAAAGATTCGTACCACAATATATGAGGGCGATATCCAGCGTCATCATCATATATTGTGATGCGTAAATTTAAAAAGCACTTATCGCAGAAAAACAAAGCAGTTGGCAGGCAGATGGCCAGATACAATGCATTATGCTGTAATGCATCCTGCAAAGAAGAAAGAGATAGGGCAGGAGACTGCCTCAGCCGCCTGCCCTTATCCTATCTCTTTTACGTTGTAACCGTTCCGGTACGTCCCGGTTTATATCAAGTTCTTTCTTACTTTATTCCACGGCTCCATTCCGCAGGCCGGTGTCTTATTCCACCGTAACCTCCACGGTAATGCTGCTCTCGTTTCCGGCAAAGTCAGCCACGGTGAGCACCACCTCATAAGCGCCGGGTGTGGTGGTATCCAGCTGAGAAAGATCAGCGGTAATATTGTCGCTCACATCCAATCCGTCCACATCCACTGCCGATTCCACAAAATCCTTCCAGTTAATGCCGGAGGTCTCCGTATTCAGAGCCACCACAGGCAGTTCAGCCTTTGCTTCAACCGTAGGAGCAGTGGTATTGTCCCCATTGTATACGGTTACCGTAATCTTCTCTTCTTTCTCGTTGCCTGAGCTGTCGGAAACCTTTACAACTACGGCATCATCATACTTTCCGGGAGTGGACAGATCCAGCTCCTCGCTGACGGTAATATTGTCCGCCGTTACAGTAATCACGCCGTCCACGGAATCCTCTGCGGTAAAGTATGTGGTCCAGTCAACGCCGGCTGCATCCGTTCCTGCTGCCAGAAGTACATTTTCCTTGGTCACCTTAGGCGGCTGATTGTCATGAACCTCATCTGTCTGCAGGATTGCTGCGATGTTGTCAGTTTTGTTGGTCAGGTCGGAAATATTTGCCTTGATCGCTACGTCATAGGAGCTCATGCCGTCCATACCGTAGAGAGATTTGCCCAGGATCGCTTCCCAGGTGTTATCCCACAGACCCATCATATGAGCAAAGTTCATATTCATATGGGTTCTGATATAAGTAAAGCAGTCGATCAGATCCTGTCCGTAGGTCTCATTGTATACGTCCACTCCATAGTTGGCCAGATCGGACACTGCTGTGGCCTCGCTGTATTCGGCTACTGTCTCCACGCCGCCCAGTACCTTATAGAATGTCTGCCAGTAAAGGATATAGGACTTAAGAGCCAGCTCTGTCTTTTCGGGGCTTACACCCTTCAAGATAGCACAGCTGTTGCCGCCGTTGGTGCTCTGCATATATTCCTCGCTGTCAAAATCCAGACGGTCAGGTCTGGGCCAGGGAATAATACCGATACTCTCGTTCCTCTCGGCACATTCGGAAGCATACCAGCCGATGTTCCAGTTCTGGGCATCTGTAAATACAGTACCGCCTCTCCGGAAGTCGTCTCCGCCCACACCCCACTGAGGAGTATATCCATTATCATATGTATCGCAGTCTACCATCAGCTCCGCATCCATCAGCTGCTTGATAAAATTCACACCCTCGATAGTCTTGTCGGAATCCGCCGTTACCTCACCGTCAAAGATAGCTCCGCCATTGGCATGAATGGCTGCCAGCGCCGCATAACGGTGGTCGGTCTCATATGCCTGCACAAAGTCATATACAGTACCGTCGGGAGCCTCTACGTTAGCGTAGTAAGCCTGCACCTTCTGCAGATAATCCTGGAAGGCGCTCCAGGTCCAGTTGCCTTCTTTAAACAGATCCATCGGATAAATGGTCTTTCCGTTCTCGTCCTTTAAGGCATCCACCTTTTCCAGCATGGTCAGGTTTACGATCAGCGGGAAATACGTCATAAAGGGCGTCTCGTTGTTCAGCAGATAGCTGCCGCCGAACATGGAATCCTTCAGCATCCAGGAGCTTTCCTCATCTGTAAACAGATCCGCATAGCCGCTGAGATCCTGCAGCACGTTCTGGGAAAGAATGGTGGGCTCCACGCCGCCCCACAGAAGCGCAATATCACAAATGGGATCATTCGCCAGTACGCTGGTCATCAAATCTGTTGATACGTCATTGGGATACTGTAAAAACTCAAACTCCACATTGTAGGCTTCCTTGATGGCCTCAAGCGCTTTTATGGAAGCCTGTCTCCGGGATTCCTCCATGGTATAGTCGCCCGACACATCATCCGTATGATAAGGATCCAGATCATTGATCCAGTGGGTGCCATAACGGATTACCACAGGTTCTCCGGAAACCTCGTTGCCTGCCTCCCCTGCGTCGGATGAAGATTCCTCTGATTTGCTCTCCTCCGTAGAGGGCTGACTGGAATCAGAGGGCTGGCTGCTCTTCTGGTCGCCGCCGTCACCGCCGCATCCCGCCAGTGAAAGCGCCATCATTGCACTTAAAACCATTGCCAGTGCTTTCTTTTTCATAGCTTTCCTCCTTCTTTTTGGGAAAATGTTGCTGATCCGGGTTAATATTCATTATGCACAGATACTATGTGAAACCCGTTTCATATAAATAATATTAGTTATATATTTATATATTGTCAATAGGGAAAAATAATATTGTATATTTTACACTTTTATAAGCTTTCTTTTTGTGCATTATTCACAACTATATGTTTGCCGCGGATTTTTGATTATCGTTATGCCGCGGGTTTTCTGAAAAGAAATTTACGGGAAAACATTATTTTCAGCCTCGTTCCGGTTGCCGCTTTCTTATTTTTTCAAAGTATCCGAAACCGTTTTCATATAGGAAAAAGTGAAAAAAACACATCCGCACTTTCTTACGGATGTGGCTCGCTTTATCCCTTTATTCCCTGCTTCAGCCCACTGGCGGTTTACTCTTTCACCGCCGCAGTACTCTCCCGGACCACAAGCTCGGGGGTAAGAAGCTGAATCCTGGGCATGGCCTTTCCCGAAATGGCGGCAATTGCCGTCTCTACCAGCCTTTGTCCAAAATCCTCATAATCGTAGTCCACACTGGTCAGCTTAGGACTCAAAAGCTCCGTGATTTTTGTGTTATCGTAGCTCACAACGGAAATATCCTCAGGAACCCGCCGCCCATGCTCCATAACGCTTCTCATGACTCCCGCCGCCGCATAGTCATTGATGGCAATAACTGCCGTGGGTATCCTGGAACAGTCAAACAGCTCATTCATCCTGTCGTAACCCGTTTCATAATCGTAACCGCCCGTAGCCACATACTCCTCATGATAGTCCAGCTGATAATTATTCAGAATCTGCTTATATCTCTGCAGCTTTTCAAAGGTAGCCAGAACATCCATCCTGCCCCCTACCAGCGCGATCTCCTTGTGTCCCAGGTCGATGAGATGCTCCATGGCCAGATCGATAGCCCTCATGGCATCGATCTGCACCTGGCTGCACATGGTACCGTCCAGCTTGCCGGTAACCACCAGCGGAATACTGTTGATCATCTGATTCACCCGCTCCACATATTCCACATCGCTGGTCAGATCGTCCGCCCGGCCCCCCAGCTGAATCACAGCCCCTACCCGCTGCTCGTAAAGCATTTCCAACTGCCGCTCCTCCTGTTCCTTTTCTCCGAAGGAATTGCACAGAAGCACCGTATATCCGGCCTTCCGGGCCGCCATCTCACAGGCAACAAATACATTGGCATAGTAATAGTTTCTCACATCTGCCGCAATAATACCGATCACCTTGCTTTTGGTATCCGACAATCCCCTTGCCATGGCATTGGGTTTAAAATTGTATTTATTAATAAGAAACTGGACCTTTTCTTTCTTTTCGGGCCGTACATTGGCGCTGTTGGTCAGCACTCTTGAGACTGTGGCAACGGAAACTCCCGCTTCCCGCGCAATATCATAAATCGTAATAACCTTATTTTCATTTGGCTTACGGCTATCCATCAATTATGCCCCCTTCTCACGGCTTTCTTTATCAGTAAAAAGTACTCCTGTACGCTATTATAAAATCGACTTAGAAATTCTGCAACCCCATTTTTCCGGAAAGCTTTCCTCCCCGCCGGGAAACCGAGGCTGTAAAAGTACAGAATTTAATAGATATATTCAGGTATGTATGGTAAAATGTCCTTATTCGAGGCAGAAAAGTGGCCGAATGGCCATCATGCCGTAAATTATGGGGCAATTTATGAAAGATCTGTTATATTTACATGTTCCGGCTTATGAAGAACTTTGGTATCGTCAGAAAATCATGCAGGATCCTGATACCATGTGCTACAACAAGGGCTATGATTTAAACTTCGACGGTTATGATAAATTAACAGGATGTATCGCTTTTCCCGAAAAGGAATGGGCCCACTGGTATTCTTATTTTATCGGGCAGGAACCCGTGCGGTTTTATGCGTACATTGTCCGGGAGTCCGACGGCGAATTTATCGGTGAAGTCAATGTTCATATAAACGAAAACGACGACTGGTACCATATGGGTATTGTTTTGGAAGCGAAATACCGCGGAAAGGGCTATTCGGTCATTGCCCTGCAGCTATTGCTTCAGCATGTTTTCGAAAAAATGGGTGCAGAAGCCGTACATAATGATTTTGAGGAAAATCTGATTGCTGCAGCGCAGGCACATTTGTCTGCCGGATTCACAAGATATCGGCAGGAAAATGGAATTCTCGAAGTGTTAATTACCAGAGAACAGTATTTCCGGCTCCGTGAACAGTAACCATTGCAATCCAAAAGATAAGGCAGGATATGGAATATGATCAGAGACAAAGGAAAAAGATTGCTCTACCACGACGGAAACTATATTGTTTTTGACCTGGAGACCACAGGCTTAAGTCCTGCCAATGACGAAATCATTGAGATTTCCGCCATACGGGTCCGGCAGAATCAGGCGGCAGATGAATTTTCCACTCTTGTGAACCCCCATATTCCCATCCCATATGCCGCCACACAGGTTAACGGCATTACGGACAGCATGGTCGCCTCCGCGCCGGATCTGCGCCAGGCTCTTGACGATTTTCTGGCTTTTGTGGGCAGGGATATTCTTGTGGGCCACAACATCCACACATTTGACACCAATTTCCTCTATGACGGAGCGGTTCGTGAGCTGGGCACAAAGGTGACAAACGACTATGTAGATACCTTGTATCTGGCCAGAAACTGCCTGCCGACGCTGCGCCATCACCGCCTTACGGACCTGGCGGAGCATTTCTCCATCTCCACCAAAGGAGCCCACCGTGCCCTGCAGGACTGCCATATGAATTATCAATGTTATCTGGAGCTGGGAAAGCTTTGGAAGGAAAAGGAGCGGCTGCGAAAAATATCTGATAAATAGCCCTGCATAAGCGGGCACAAAGGATTGTTTATGAAAAAAAGCAAAAAAAAGATAGGAACCGCTTTTGTTCTTCTGCTCATTTCACTTTTTCTCATATCGGGCTGCGGCGCAGATACCTCCGCCGCCCATGCAGATTCCCCCGGAGATGCTGCCGGGGCCATTTTGTTATCCGCATTTGCAGAAAATTCCTTTTCCGTAAGCGCCGGCTCCAAAAACCCGGGAGCCAAAGAGCCTGTCTCCAAAGATCCCGCCGACAATACCCCCTCTTCCAACGACTCGGTTTCCGGGGATCCTGCTGACGATGCTCCCGCTTCCAACGACTCGGTTTCCGGGGATCCTGCTGACGATGCTCCCGCTTCCAGCAACTCTGCTTCCGGGGATCCTGCCTCCGAAGGCGCTGCCCAT
>ERZ779621.92-NODE-92-length-64262-cov-10.810301_pt1 | contig 64262 bp, 59 predicted proteins | sample MGYA00514215_ERZ779621 | MGnify/ENA primary metagenome ERZ779621 (study PRJEB29562, sample SAMEA4376715) | mouse gut metagenome | isolation source: Cecum | study: EMG produced TPA metagenomics assembly of the A DSS colitis mouse model was used to assess the...
CACACCGTAAATTGCGAAGCAATTTATGGTAAAATGTGCTTATTCAAGGCAGGAAAGGGGCCAATCAGGAGGTATTCCAGTGAGATTTGACTATTTAAAACAAAAACGCATAATGCTGGTGGATGACGAGCAGGAGCTTTTAGATTTGGTGGCATCGATTTTAAAGGAGGAGGGCTTTACAAATGTTCAGACCGCAAAAACCGTGAATGAAGCCATTGCCCTTTCAGAAAAATACTGTCCGGAGCTTGCAATTCTCGATGTAATGCTTCCCGACGGCAGCGGCTTTGACCTTATGAAGCGGCTGAAAAGCATAGCGGACTATCCGGTATTGTTTTTGACAGCCCGTGGTGAGGATGAGGATAAATTCTGCGGCTTTGGTCTTGGAGCAGATGATTATATGGTAAAGCCCTTTTTGCCGAAGGAGCTTTTATTTCGAGTCAATGCCATTCTCCGCAGGAGCTATAAGGCGGAGAATCCGCTTGTGAAGCTGGCCGCCAGTGAAATTGACTTTGACCGTGCGGAGGTCATTAGGGGCGGGGAGCATCTTTCGCTTACGGCAAAGGAGCATGACATTCTTGCCGCTCTGTATCGGAACGCGGGAAGAATTGTTACAATTGATGCTCTGTGCGAAGCCGCCTGGGGAGATAATCCCTTTGGCTATGAGAACTCGCTGATGGCACATATTCGCCGCATCAGAGAAAAGATTGAAGCGAGTCCATCCCATCCTGCTTCTCTCATTACGATTAAGGGACTGGGATATAAGCTTATGGTGGAAGGAAAATGAAAGGGAAAATGAAAGGGAAAATGAAATGAAAAGCGTGCCGAAGCTGATACGGCGTTTTGTGGGCATCATGCTCCTGGCGGCTGTTTTGCTGGTTGGTTTGAATTTTATATTGCTGGCCGTATATACGTTGAGCTGGATGCCCAATGCCCATCCCTGGAAGACCGCGGAGGAGGTTGCCGGTTACCTGGTTCAGGATGACGGCAGCTATTTCCTGCCGGAGGAAATAGCCCGGGAATTGGAGGAAGCGGATGTATGGGGCATTTTGATTGACAATACTGCTATGCAGGTAGTGTGGCAGTCCGACAATCTGCCGGAAACGGTTCCTGAAGCATATTCTGCAGCAGATATTGCACGCCTCACCCGAGGTTATATTGACGGGTATCCCACATTTACAGCCGGAGCAGAGAATGGACTGGTGGTATTGGGCTATCCGAAGGACAGCTTTTGGAAGCATATATGGCCCAGCTGGGACTATGATCTGATCGCAGATTTGCCGAAGACCATGTTTTCTGTCCTGGCGGTAAATATTGCGTTGATCTTTGTGATCTATATGCTCGCCAATTCAGGAGTGCTGAAGGCGGTAAAGCCTATTGTGAGAGGAATACAGGCGCTGCCTGCAAAAGAAGCCATTCATATAAGAGAAAAAGGTCTTTTGTCCGAGCTTGCGGTAAATATTAATAAGACCTCGGAAATTTTGCAGTCTCAAAGCAGGCAGCTTCGGAAAAAGGAGACTGCGAGAGCAAACTGGATTGCGGGAGTATCTCACGACATACGCACACCGCTGTCCATGGTTATGGGCTATGCAGGCCAGCTGGAAAGCGATATGCGGTTATCGGAGGAGGACCGTAAAAAGGCGGCGGTCATTGTACAGCAGAGCAAGCGAATGCGAAATTTAATCAATGATCTGAATCTTGCCTCCAAATTGGAGTATAATATGCAGCCGGTCAATCCTGCAAGGCAGAATCTGATTGCCGTTGTCCGTCAGGCAGCAGTGGATTTCATCAATATGGATATTGATGAAAAGTACCCTGTTGAATGGGAAACGGATGAAAATCTGACCGCCTGCTTTTCCGAGGTTGACGGGGAGCTGATAAAGCGGGCAGTAAGCAATCTTATATCAAATTGCATCAATCATAATAAACAGGGATGCCGCATCCATGTGAGCGTGCGGGTTGAAAACAGTAACTGTATCACAGCGGTTGAAGATGACGGTGTGGGAGCTGATGAGGAACTGATCAAGCGGCTGGACAACGCTCCGCATTATATGGTTTGCGATGAAAATATCTCCGAGCAGCGCCATGGTCTGGGACTGCTGATCGTGAAGCAGATTATGGCGGTACATGGCGGGACGGTTCATATCGGGCACAGCGCATATGGCGGTTTCTCCGTTCAATTAATATTGCCGCTTGCCGGGGCTGGAAATGGGAAATAGAATTTTTAGAAAATAGATTGACTCTCCTGTAAGGTCAGATGTTATACTGCATACAGATTCGAATCGATCATCATATGAGAAGGGAGACAGTATGTTGCAGATAGGAGAATTTTCGAGAATATGTCAGGTCAGTGTGAAAACACTTCATCATTATGATAAAATCGGTCTGCTTGCGCCGGCGGAGGTGATCGGTTTACAGGCTATAGATATTATCAGATCTCGCAGATAGACGAGATGAATTATATCCAGCGCCTTAAGCGTTATGGATTTTCTCTGGACGAAATTCAGCGGATGCTTACCCTTTCGGATGATAAAGCGCTCTTGAATGTGCTGCGGCAATCGCACCATGATGGGAGTGGACGAATTCGAAAAGTACTACGGCACGCTTTTTGAACGGGTGCCCGGGGAGCGGGTTACGCCTACGGGGCTGAACGGCGCCAGATACTACGATGAGGAATTTAATCATGAATCATCGGACATAGAGGTGTTTATAGGGATCAAGGAGAAGGAAAAGGCCGACACGGTGATAGAGCCCTGTGAGTGCGCCATGACCATTCACCGCGGCGGATACTCCACGCTTTCGGAAGCCTATGGCGCGGTGGTATCCCGGATCGCGGAGAACGGATACGAAATTGCAGGAGCGCCTTTTGATCTCTACATCAAGAACCAGTTTGACACGCCTTCGTCGGAGGACTGGGAGACGGAAGTATATTTCCCTATTCGGAAAAAATAATAGAATAAAGGTTACTTTTCACGGGGTGTGCATCAAGTTGCTTTGAGCGGCGAAGCCGTGAAAAGTAACGAATAAAGTGATTTCCGACAGAGGCCGGACTGCTGTAAAAAGCTTCAGGCCTCTGTCCGTTTTCTCACAGGCAGCATCAGATCCAGCTGACCGGTAATGCAGTCGTCGGGCCAGCCTAAGTGGGAGGCGTAGACCCAGTTCAGATGTTCCTCAAGGCAGCCGCCCATGATTTCTTCCCCCAGCTCGCTGTAATTGGGCTCATAGATTTCGCTGTTTTCGACCCATTGTGCGAGGCTGCCCCAATACTGAAATTCAGGGAAATTAATTGCAAGTACCGCATACAGGCCGCCCTCAAATTTCTTTTTTGCCAGGTGGTCAGGAAGCTCCATTTCCTCGGGTACAGTGACCCATACCTCGTAGCCGTGGACACCGTTTTCCAGTATCCCGGGATTGGGGTGATTGAAACCGAACATTCTGGCGTCAGGCTTTTTTTCGTAGAGCCCGCTCTCCTGTACAAATTTGCAGATCACGTCGCCGGCCTGCTCCTCAGGATTTTCTCCCACGAATTGATAGGCAGCTACTGTGCAGGGAGGCAGAAGAATAATTCTTACATTCAGTGATTTATCCAGGATTTCATTGGCCTTGTTCAGATCGGACATATTCGTATTCTCCTTTATGGTTGTTTTGGAAAGGGCCAGTCTGCCTATGGCTTTCGCGAACTCCGAATCCTCCAGCATATCAAAAGGAATGTTTTTCCGTATACTCCTGTCAAATCGCAGCACAAGCTCCTTCAGCAGTTTTTTGATCAGGTTTAAAGAGGCCGCTTCCTCCTCCAGCTCATCCAGGTTTTCCTGCAGGATTTCCAAGGCATGAAGCTGGTTTGTATCCTGCAGAATCATGGCAATCTGCTTCAGCGGAATACGCAGCTTCCGAAGAATGACGATCTGCTGCAGGCGCCGCACAGCTCCTTCGTCATAAATTCGATAAGAATTGTCTTCTCTGCGCAGGGATGTGAGAAGCCCCAGCTTTTCATAATGCCGGAGCATTCTGGGGGTGACATCGAGCATTTTTGAGATCTGGCTGATTGTAAGGTTTTCCATTGACATAGCTCCTTTCCCTATCAGAATAAAGGATGACACCGTGTCAATGTCAAGAAAAAATTTGTAAATCCAATCATTATTGGTTATAATGGTTATTTTTGAATGAAGATGATTTAAACTATGTAGAACCGGATATCTCAGTCATATGCGATCTGACAAAGTTGGATGAAAAAGGCTGCCACGGTGCGCCGGACTGGATCATTGAAATTGTTTCTCAAAGCAGCAAATCAAGGGATTACATGACAAAATTGATTAAGTATCGTACAGCAGGGGTTCGGGAATATTGGATTGTTGATCCCGGGAAACAAATGATAACCGCGTATTCGTTTGAACGGGACTGGGTGGAACATTATGGTTTTGAGACAAACATACCCGTTGGAATTTTTAAAGACTTTTTTATAAGGATACAGTAGATATTGGGCGGAGCAGATGGGCGATGAAAAAGCACTTGGAAAATAAAATCCAGGTGCTTTTTCAGTTGTATTCACGAAATAGCGAACTGAATATCAAATTTTTAATTATTGTGATGAATGGTTTCCTGTATAATAATAAGCATACAGTGGCTTGGTGTTTGCAGAAAAAGGGGAGGTGTGCCATGCTGATACACAACAAAGAATTCGGGAGGATTGAAATTCGCGATATTCCTCTGTCCAGAGAGACAATTCCGCTTCTGGATGATATGAAGGATATTTCCGGAACCTATACCAGCTCCGGAAGGGTGCTGGTTTCCGGCCTCATATCCGGAGAGGAAGGGGAACAGGATCGATATCAGGTGCTGACCATCCGGGATGACGGAACGGATATGCACAAGGTTTTTGAAGGTGTGATTCCCAGGCGGAAAGGAGCAAACGGAATACGCTGGATGTGCTTTGCAGATAATAAGCGGATTCTTTTGGGGGATTATATACTGGAGTGCCAGCCGGATGTGGACCGTTGCGAAAGGGCAAGACTGCTGCGGGTCTATTATCCGGAGGATCTGGATGACGGAGAAAATATTTTCTTCAGGTGGTCGGAGATCGTGATTGCCCCGGATAATATACATATGTGCTGGACCATGCTGACCTATATAGGGTCGGTTAATTATCTGGGGAGGCTGAAAAGGGAGGAGGACTGCTATCGGCTGGAGGATGTGTATGCCATCAGCCATGAAGAAGCTTATGAGCCTGACCCGGAGCATGAGGGGTATGTGCTGCCAGTTCCGGCCCGGGGCGGGGAGCTGAAGCAGGTGATCCGGGGCGGGAAGGCGCTTTCAATGGCGGGAGGCGGAGACAGCGTCAGCGAGAGCATGATTCTGCCCCTGGACAGCCATGAGCTGATTCAGCTTACGGATACGCCGGGATATGAGGAAACCACGATCCTTTCGCCGGATGAAAGGCTGGGGGTGGTTATGTCTCCCCGTTTTTCCCAAAAGACAAACTGCGGTGTATTTGGGCTTGTGCCTCAGCCCCATGCCTTTGCGGTGAGTGGGAAGCTTATTAATTGTCTCTATATGTATTGCGTCAGTGGTGTGCGCCAATTCCGCAAAGGGAACATCGGACCGGTGCTGATTGATATTGACAGATCCCTCAAGGAGGGTCGTGCCTGCAAGGGCGCAGATCTCAGTGATCCGGAAGGAAAATGGGTGTATTATTCTCCTATCAGCTGGCATCCGGACAGCACCAGAGCCATGTGGATCGAGGGTACCAGACCGGCGGAGGGGGAGAAAAGGATGCGGTTGAGGATGTGTCATTTGCTGGACAGGGAGGCTTCCCATCCGGTGCCGGCGGGAAAAACACCGGATGGTTGGGAGGTGCCCTATGCCGTGCCTGCAAAGGCCCCGTCGAAAAGGCCGGAAGGAGCTTTTTCCGTAAGGATAAAAGGGAAACACAGCGGATTTGTGGTAAATGAATGTGAACCGGGGAACCCGCCGCTGTATCGCACGGTTTATCATCAGTTCAGTGACGACGGAAAAACCTTTTACAGCGGAAGCATGAGGGTGAAAGCCTCCGCCAACATATTTGCACCGGGGGAGACGGTGTTTGAAGCGGATGCAGCAGTGACGGGAGCCCATGTGGGAGAAATGAAGCTGCGGGCGGTATTCCGGAGAGACAGAAGCGACGCCCCGGCCATGCTTTCTTTTGCACCGGGAGAAGACGGTCTTCCGGAAAGTCATGGCTGGTCTGCCTATGACGGACAGACTCTGTATGTAGAGGACATGGAGCCCTGACAGGGATTCTGGCTCTGGGGCGTGGGAATTTTAAAGAACAGCCGGGAAAGCCGGAGGGCAGCTCCGGAATATAAGTGGAGGAAATAATATGCAGGCAATTTTTTTGAAGACAGAACACATGACAAATCCGCTGGGAATCGATATTCGAAAACCTTATTTGTCCTGGCAGTGCAGGGGCGGGATAAAGCAGACAGCCTATGAAATCCAGGCTTTTACCGGGGGACAGGTGATCTGGAACAGCGGAAAGGTAGCTTCTTCCAGAATGAATGATCTTTTGGGAGTGGAGACGGCAAGCAGACAGCGGGTTTCCTGGCAGGTACGCCTGTGGGATCAGGAGGATGTGCCCGGGGAATGGAGCGAAGAAGCTTTTTTTGAAATGGGGCTTTTGGAAAAAGACGAGTTTACAGCAAAATGGATCAACCCGGAGTTGACTTGTGACCCCAAGGTCCACAAGCCTGCCAGCTATTTGCGCAGATCCTTTCAGGTGGATCGAAAAGGGTCTGCCAGGCTGTATATTACCTGTCATGGGCTGTATGAGGCATGGATCAACGGAGAGAGAGTGGGAGATTTTGTTCTGGCTCCCGGGTGTTACACCTATGACCGGCGGCTGGCATATCAGACCTATGATGTGACGGAGCTGGTAAGAGAGGGAGAAAACCGGGTACAGGTAATCCTGGGCGACGGCTGGTACCGCAGCTGTTCCGGAGTGGACGGAGAAAGAAATCTTTACGGGGAGGACGTGGCTCTGTATTTTCAGCTGGAGATAGACGGAAAGGCGGTCTGCGTTTCCGATGAAGGCTGGGAGGCCTCTCAGGCAGGTCCTGTGCGGGAAAATGACATGCAGCAGGGCGAGACAGTGGATGCCAGGCTGGAGGAAATCGGAGATTGGCATCTGGTAAAGACAGAAGACTTTGGGACAGCAAATCTGTGCTGCTCCAACTGTGTGCCAGTGACAGAAAACGAGCGTTTTGAGGGAAAGCTTCTGCAGACGCCGGACGGAAGCATCGTGATCGATTATGGGCAGAATCTGGCCGGATATGTGGAGTTTACGGTAAAGGCCCACGCCGGACAGCGGATTGTTATAACGCACGGGGAGACTCTGGATGAAAACGGCAATTTTACAGCCGAGAACTTTCAGGATAGAAAGCGTCACAAGGAAGGCGGGATCTGTCAGAGAGTGATGTATGTCTGCAAGGAGGGAGAGAACCACTACAAGTCCGGGTTTACCATATGGGGCTTCCGCTACGGAAAGGTGGAGACGGAGGCGGATTTGTCCTCCGGGAAGTTCACCGCCATAGCCGTGTATTCTCGAATGGAGCAGCTGGGCAGATTTGAGTGCTCCAATGAGGACGTTAACCGGCTGGTGGAGAATAGTATCTGGAGCCAGAAGTCCAATTTCTGCGATGTACCTACGGACTGTCCCACCAGAGAGCGGGCGGCCTGGACGGGAGATATGGGAGTGTTTGCCCGGACGGGGATATACCTGGAGGATTGTTATCCGGTGATTCGTAAGTGGCTGGGCGAGTGCAGGCTGAACCAGCATGAGGACGGGAAAATAGCCAATATAGCCCCCAGAAATAATGTGCCGGGATTTTTTGCCGGTCTGCTGGCCGGGTCCGTGGGCTGGGGAGATGCCTGTATCACGGTGCCTTATGACCTGTATCGGCGGTACGGGGACCGGCGGATTTTGGAAGAGAATTATGAGATGATGAAAAAATGGTACCGTTTTCTGGAGAGCAGGGCCGGACAGAAGGCAGGAGAGGGGGATGCTTCTTCAAAGGGAAATTCCTGGGAGGCCTATGGCATCGAGACGGGAGTGGATTATGGTGAGTGGTGCGAGCCGGATGTGGATAGTACCATGGCCATGCGCACTCCTCAGGGAAAGGTAGCCACCGCGTATTTTGCCAGATCGGGGCAGTTGCTTTCAGAGATTGCGGAAATTCTGGGCTGTCAGGAGGAAGCGGCAGAATTTGCCCGGACGGCGGCGGGGGCCAGAGAGGCCTTTCGGCATATGGCGCTGGAGGGCGGCAGGATCCGCTCAGACCGGCAGGCAGAGTATGTGCGGGCCATATCCTTTGGCCTGTTGGACCAGGAAGAGGAAAAGCAGGCAGCATGGGATTTAAATGATTTGGTGGTGAAAAACGGATATCATTTAAATACCGGTTTTCTCTCCACACCTCAGCTGTGCCCTGTGCTGGCCCAACACGGTTATGTGGAGACGGCTTATCGGCTGCTGCTACAGGACACTATGCCCGGATGGCTCTATGAGGTGAAAAAAGGCGCTACCACCATCTGGGAAAACTGGGACGGCATCAATGAAAAGGGGCAGGTGAAGGCCTCGCTGAACCATTATTCCTATGGAGCCGTCTGTGGGTGGCTGTTTGCGGGAGTTTGCGGTATTGTGCTTGAACGGGGAGAAATCACCATCAGTCCCTGCCCCCATAAATCCCTGCAGTACGCCAGGGCGGTGTATCAGTCGCCGGCAGGTGAGATCGTCAGCGGCTGGAGATATGAGGGAGATCATGTGGTCTATGAAATCGAAATTCCAGCAAATGGGGAGGCGCAGGTGATTCTGCCTGACGGACGGAAGGAGACTCTGACGGCTGGAAGCTATCGGCTGTAGGACAGGGAGCAGCTGCCTTTGCGAGGGGGCGGGGGAGGTACCAGTTCAGCCCGCGCCTATTCGCAAAGCCGCACCTGCGGTGCTTTGCGCTGCTTCGCAGCTGCCTTTGCTCATAAGATGGCGCTCCCTCAGTACATGTGAAGATCTGGAAATTCGTGCAAGCACGATTTTCAGATCTTTACATGTACTGGCTGAACTGGTATGTGTAAAGTGTCGAAATATAATATTTTATGTTGACTTTGTTTGAGCAATGTGATAAGATGTAATAAATTAATTTATCAAATTAATTCAAAAGTCTGTGCAGATTGTAGGCTGTTTATTTTTGCTGAATAAATTAATAAAACAAATTAATTCAGCAATGGAGGAGCAAGAGGGCCGTTTGGCTTATTGCCCCGGGAAACAAAGGAAAGGAGTATGGTGTATGGAACAGGAACTCAGAGACCAGGTGAATCAAATACTGCAAAAGGATCTGGATGAGGTGTATTTTTCCATTGGGAAAAAGATTTTAAACGATCATCCGCAGTCGCGCTATGTTCCCTGGATGCTGGCGCATAAGATGTCGCCGGAGGAGGCCCGCGTGATCGATGCGTTGCCGGATCCGGACTGGACGCCGGAGCTGGGAGAGCTGAAAATCTCAAAGGCTTTTGCGGATAAGCTGGGAATGGACAAGTATGAGGTGGATGCCCAGCTTATGGACCGGTTTTTCAGCGCCGACGTGATGTCCGATCCGGAGGTGGGGCCCAAGGTCCGGACAGATCCGGTACAGTGGATGGATCTGCAGCACAGTCCGGTGTGGAGGGACCGCAATGGACGAGCCTACTATGTGGTGCTGCAAATGTTTTTGGAAAATGAGCTTTCTCCCAGAATGGAAGCATCCACGGAGGCATCCAGGGTGGGAAATCCGGATTGGGTCAATCCCTCCGGAGGAAGAATTCTGCCCCGGTATGATTCGGTGAAGGATTTTCCAGAGCTGCTTCCTATTGAAAATTATAAAACTGTATTGCAGTCCTGTGAATTGTTGACGATTATAGAGTGCCCGTGCCGGTTCCGTCATCCGGAAACGGAAAAGAATCCCTTTGTGTGCGTGGAGGCCAACGATGCAGCAAAGCTTTTGATTGATATGGGATTTTCCCGTCAGTATTCGTGGAAGGAGGTTTTTGATATTGTTCAGAAGGCCGGGAAAAAAGAGCCCTTTGTACACACTGCCCGGAACAATGACATGATGGACGAGACCAACACCAGGATTACATCTTATTCCAACGTTTTGTGCAACTGCAATGTGACAGCCTGTGGTGTGCTTTCTAATATGCATAATTATGGAAGTACCCAGAAGCCCTGGGATTATTACACCAAATCCCGCTTCCGGGCACAGATCGATCTGGACAAATGTATTGACTGCGGCCTGTGCGAAAAATCCCGCTGCATGTTTGGTGCGATCCAGACCAAGTATTATGTAGACAAGGGAGTTCACGGAAGATGCGTCAACGAGACACAGTGTATGGGCTGCGGCTGCTGTGTGGAGACCTGTCCTACGGGAGCGCTTACCATGAAGCTGGTGGATCCGCCTGAAAGTCTGCTGGGCTATCACCCTCAGCCTGCTGCTGGATCCGGGAAGGAGGAATAATATGAGGACAGATTATACCAACACAGAACCAGAGATGCTGGAAGAGATTAATAAAATCTTCCACAAAGATATCGATCCGATTTTTATGGAGCTTGCCCGCAGAATTGAGCCCCGCATCGAAAATCCCCGCTATATGCCCTGGCTTCTGGCCCATAAGATGAGTCCGGAATGCGCCAGGATCCTGATGGCGCTGCCGGATCCGGACTGGACGCCGGAGCTGGGAGACCACATGGTATCCGACAAATTCATCGAAAGGCTGGGCATGGACAAAGAATTTGTCCGCAGTCAGCTGGAGGACCGATATTTCAGCGGAGATATTTTTTACGATAAATCCACAGGTGAACCCATTGTGACGCCTGGAGGAGCTCTCTGGGCAGATCTGCAGAACAACCCGGACTGGATGAAAAAGAACGGACCGGCCTACTATAAAGGCGTTGCTATGTTCCATGAGTATGATTTTGCGGCATGTATTGAAGAAACCATGCATGAACTGATGGAAAAAGGGATCCATGGTCTGAACCAGATTTGTCCCCGGTATGATTCGGTGAAGGATTGTCCGGACCTGCTTCCCGTGGAAAATTATAAGGAGATCCTTAAAAGTAAAAAGAAGCTGACTCAGAATCAGTGCGCCTGCCGTACCCGATACCCGGAGCTTGCCCAGGATGACCATGTGTGTATTTCCGCAGACGAGACGGCCGATTTTATGATTGCACACAATCTGGGAAAAGAGATTTCCTTTGAGGAAATGTTTGATTATATTCAGAAATCAGGGAAAAAGATCCCCCATGTCCATGTGGTGGCCCATACCATGGACATGGAAGATATCGGTACCATTTTGTGCAGCTGTAATGTGAATACCTGCTCCGGTCTGCGCCATATCACCGCTACCGGCGGAAAATATCATTATCGGGAGATATACAATAAATCCAGGTTCCGGGCGGTGCTGGATCCTGCTAAATGTATCGACTGCGGGCTGTGCTATAAAAAACGTTGTATGTTTGACGCCATTCACCGGAAATTTGACCGGGATTATCAGGATGAGGCTTTGTTCGTAAACGAGTTCAACTGTATGGGCTGCGGCTGTTGTGTGGAGACCTGCCCCACGGGAGCGCTTACCATGAAGCTGGTGGATCCGCCGGAGGCGCTGCTGGGATGGAACGTGGTAGACGGGAAGGCTATTGACCCGGACACCCTTCACAAGAAGGAAGAAAAAGAGCCGGATATCGCCTTTTATTGAGGCTTTGGAGAGCCCCGGCTTATGGAAAGGAGGCCTGGTCTGAGAATGTCAACGGAGGAAGTACAGGCATATTTTAACGATATCGCGCAAAGCTGGGACAGCATGAATCATTGCAACGAGGAAAAGCTTCGGCGGATCGTGGAGCTTTCCGGCATTGAAAGGGGCTGCAAGGTTTTGGATCTGGCCTGCGGAACCGGCGTCCTGACCGGGTATCTTCTGGAGACCACGCCTTTTGTGACGGGCCTGGATCTGGCGGAGAACATGGTGGCCCGGGCCCGGGAAAAATATGCCGGAACCACGGCACGTTTTCTCAGGTGTGATTTTTACGATTTTGCGGGAGAAAGCTTCGACGCGGTCATCCTGCATAATGCCTATCCCCATTTTGAGGACAAGGAAAGGCTGGTCACATGCCTGGCGGCTGTCCTGAAGCCGGGAGGGCGCCTGGTGGTGGCGCACTCTATCGGAAGGGAGCATCTGAACCGGGTGCACCGGGGGCGGCCCCGGGGCCTGTCGGCACCTCTCGGGCCTGCGGATCAGGAAGCATTGCTGTTTGCCGGGGCATTTGAAATCGATCAGATCATAGACGAGAAGGATTTTTACGCCTTTTCCGGAATCAAAATATAGGCACGTTTTTTGCGGCAGGAAGAAAGGCCGTGAGAATAAATTTACAAGATGCCCGCCAAAGCGGGAAGAAGGGAGATGTAATATGAAACGGTTTTTAGGTGTGTTTTTGGCAATGGTAATGGTGCTTTGCATGACGGCCTGCGGAAATGACGACGGAAAGTCTTCGTCGAGCACTCCGTCCAGCGGTGCTGAAAAGTCGGAGCAGCCCTTGGGAGGTGGTGACGCGTCGGACGAGAAGCCGGTGGAGATCACCTTTGCCACCTGGGCCATGGAAAGCGAAATGACAAAGATGGTGGATCTTTACAATTCATCTCAGAGCAAGGTCCATGTGACACTGCAGGTGACGCCGCTGTCCGAATACGGAACCCTGATGAATGCCGTTCTGGGAACCTCCGAGGGCCCGGACGTGCTGTGGGCAGGACTGCAGACCAGACTTTGGGGAAATGCGGGAAAGCTGGCTGAGCTGCAGGAGCGGGCGGCACAGGATAACCTGGATTTTGGCGTATTCCTGGAGTATCCCCTGAAGCAGAACTATGTGGGGGACAAGCTGTACGGAATTCCCTGCTACACGGACTCCTACGCCATCTGCTATAACAAGGCCATCTTTGACAAATACGATGTGGCATATCCCCAGAAGGGATGGAGCTGGACCGATTATGAGGCCATTGCAGAGGAGCTGAATGCCAAAATCAAGGAACAGGGAGGCAGTGAGTTTGCATCTGCTTTTTCCATCAATGAGCCGGCCCATGGAACCCTGCTTATGCTTACCGGAAACGGAGCGAAGCTTTACAATGAGGATGTCAGTGCATGTGCCCTCAATGTTCCGGAATCTGTGGAAATGCTGGAAATGATGCGCAGGATGATCGCCAGCGGCGCACAGGCCGATTACGATACTCTGGTAGAAACCAGCCCCAACTCTCTCTTCATCTCCGGTCTGGCAGCCATGATCGTGGTCTGTCCTGACCCGGGTGCCAACGGGCTTTTTGAGGGAACTGCCGTGAAGGATACCCTGGAGTATATTGCATTCCCCAACGGACCGACCTCCGGAACTAACTATATATCTACTGTTACCATGAACAATCTGGTAATCAACAGCGGAACGGAAAAATTTGACGCCGCATGGGATTTCGTTACCTGGTACACCATGGATCAGGCGGCGGTGGATCTTTTTGCCCAGATCGAATGGCATCTGCCTACCAATGTCAACGCGCTGGATTCCTGGAAGGCTTCCCACGATTATGCGGAGGTTTATGTGGAAGAGGCCGAGAGGGTTGTGACCGTATGGGATGTACCCTTGTGTAATTATTCCTGCCTGGGCCAGATCAGCCCCAGTCTGATTCCTGTATTCAATGGGGAGATCAGTGCCGAGGAGGGACTGGCCAACCTGGAGAAGGCTATCAATGATCTGATCACAGAGGAGCGCAGCAAATAAGGAGCTGCCCACAGCGGCAGTCCATGTGAAACTGTATATGGAAACCAGGGTGGAAGCCGCCCGCACTTTTCTGCGGCGGCTTCCGCCGCTTTTAAGACCGGATTTGTGTCTGTGCAAGCCAGAGCACACAAGGGGGTAATTTTATGGAGAAACGAAAACTGGGAAAGAGGAGAAAGAAGGAGATACTGACCGGATATCTGTTTATTCTGCCGTTATTCATAGGGTTGGGGGTGTTTCATTTCTACGCGTTTTTCAACAATATCTGGATCAGCCTTACGGACCGCAGGGCGCTTCAGGAGGGAACATTTATCGGACTGAAAAATTATTTAAAGGTACTGCAGGATGAGAATTTCCGCCAGTCTCTGGGAAATACCATTCAATACGTATTGATCTGCGTGCCGTGCATTTTGGTGCTGTCTACAGTCCTGGCGGTGCTTCTGAACAGCCGGATCAAAGGGAAGGGTATTTTCCGTACTTTAATATTTTTCCCGCTGGTGACGGCGCCCTCGGCCATTGCTTTGACCTGGAGATGGCTGCTCAACACCCGCTATGGCATGATCAATAACATTTTCCGGGCCTTCGGAGGGGAGGAGGTTGCCTGGCTCATTGACAAGCGGTATACCCTGTATTCCTGTGCGGTGGTTATCATCTGGGCCGCCATTGGGTATCAGGTAATAGTGATCCTGGCGGGACTTCAGAATATTTCCACCTCCTATTACGAGGCGGCCAGGATCGACGGGGCAAGCGGGATCAAGCAGTTCTTCTTTATTACGCTGCCGCTTTTGACACCCACCTTGTATTTTGTTCTGACGCTGTCCGTGATTTCCATGTTCAAGGAGTTTGAGATCGTATATATGCTGATCCCGTCCACTCAGTATAATACCTCGTCGCCGGCCATTGATTCCTCCAGAACGGTAGTGCGCTATTTTTACGACCTGACCTTCCGGGGAGAATTTAACGAGGGATACGGATCCGCCATTTCCGTGTGTCTGTTTTTGATTATTCTGGTGGTGACACTGATACAGAACAGACTGCAGAAAAAATGGGTATTTTACGCATAGGGAAGGGGGAAGGTTACATGAAAAGAAAAAATTGGATGATTTATCTGGCGCTGTCTATTGCCGTTGCCGTGATGGTGGTACCGTTTATATGGATGCTGCTGACCTCCTTCAAAACCTTTGAGGATTCTACAAGGATTCCGCTGCAGATTCTGCCGGAGAAATGGGTTTTGACAAACTATCAGGAGATTCTGGAGGTGTTTCCTGTGGCACAGTGGTTTATGAACTCTCTTCTGTCGGTGGTGATTTCCATTGTGGGGCAGGTATTCCTGGGATCTCTTGCGGCCTATGCCTTTGCCAGGCTTAAGTTTCCGGGAAAAGAGGTATTGTTTCTGCTGTGTCTCTCTATCATGATGATACCGGAACAGATATTCATCATTCCCCGGTACAACACCCTGTCTGCCATGGGGCTGACCAATACCCGGACTGCGCTGTGGATCGTAAGGCTTTTTTCGGTGTTCGCCGTATTTCTCATGAGGCAGTTTATTCTTTCGGTTCCCAATGAGCTGGACGAGGCGGCCATGGTGGACGGAGCGGGCCATCTTCGGATTTATGCCACAATTATTCTGCCTGTGCTGAAGGCCCCGGTGATCTCACTTGCCATTTTGTCCGGACTCACCACCTGGAAGGATATGATGTGGCCTCTGATCGTGATTCGTGACCGGGATAAGATGCCCGTGGTATCAGGACTGTCCACTTTGGCAGATTATTTTGCCAATCGTTTTCCCCATCAGATGGCGGGAGGAGTGCTTTGCTCCGTACCGGTAATTATATTCTTTTTTATTCTCCAGAAGCATTTTGTGGCCGGCATCGCTTCCCAGGGAATCAAAGAATAGGGGATATATATTGACATTTTTTGGAAGAGTCCTATATACTTAAAACGATTGCACTACATTATATTGAGCATTTTTGTGGGTGCAGTGATTACGAAAGCGAAGGGGATGGAGATATGCTATGTGGAACTAATATGTCTGATATCAAGATATCCAACAGGAGCGCTATCCTGCGCCTGCTGCATGAAGAGGGCGCCATGTCGCGCAAGCAGATCGCGGCCCGTCTGAAGCTGACGCCTGCGACCATCACTGTCATTATCAATGAACTGATGAGTGAGGGCATCCTGGTGGAGGGAATCAGCGTCCCCAATGCCGGCGCGGCAGGAAGAAGGGAAGTGATGGTGGAGATCAGCCGCTCAAAGCATGTGGCGCTGGGGATTGCCTTCGGCAGCCGCTCGATGTTTATCGTTGTAGTAAATCTGCATGGCGAACAGATCCATGGGGAGGAGCTTGGTTTTCCGGAAGAGCTGACGCCCCGGGCCTTTGTGGAGAAGGCGGCGGCCCGGATCAAGGAGCTGATCAGAGAGCAGGGATACCTGGAGGATTATATTATCGGGCTGGGGATCACCATCTGCGGTGTGGTGGACTGCGCCAACGGAATTATTCTGGACAGCGGCGGAATTTGGGAAGAAAAAAATGTTCCCATTGTACAGATGCTGAGAAAGGAATTTTCCTTTCCTGTTATTGCTGCCAACAGTGTGCGCGGCTTTGCAAATGCATATACTTTCCTGCAGTATGATCCCAAAACCCAGAACATGCTTTTTATCCGCAACGAAGCCACCATGGGGGTGACCATTTTGCTGGACGGTCAGTTTTACGGAGGAAACCGTGAGATGTTTGACGGGATCGCACACTGCACTGTCGTTCCGGGCGGACGCCTGTGTGCCTGCGGAAAGCAGGGATGCCTGAATACCATAGCCTCTATGGACGGAATGCTGGAGAGCCTTCGGGAGTGCTTTGGAGAGGAAAGAACGCCTCTGATTTACCGGCAGATAGAGGGGGACTTTTCCCGTATTACCTTTTCTTTGTTTGTGGAGGGGGCTTATGCCGGAGATCCGGGGGCCTGGGAGGTTCTGCAGAACGCCCAGGAAGCCTTCGCCAATGCGGTTACCTTTTCGATTCGTCTGTTGAATGTGCAGAAGATTGTATTTTATGGTGAAATGTTTGAGAATGATCGATTCTTTGAATCGCTTCAGGAAAAGCTGATAAAGAAGACGGGGGGAAGCTATAAGGACAACATTTATAAGGTGGTTCCCTCATCCTTGCAGCTGGAATGGGTCGCCGCTCCCATTATGGCGGTAACATCCTTTTTCAACGAAGGCGGACATACGGATTATTGAAAAAGGAATTATAATGGAAAAAGAATTATATATGGAAAAAAGAAATATCATGAGAAGGCACCAGAGCCACGGGCGTTTCCCGCCGGGGTTTTGGTGCTTTTTGGGTTACGGTTTGGCGAAGGGCACTGTGTATCCGCCATCTTGCGCAGGCCCCCGGGATGTGGTAAGCTTTAATTTGCAGGAAAGCGGCCCGGGAAGAGCAGTTAAGCAGTCCGGGGCATAAAGGAACAGAGGGGTATAAGTATGGCTGTACAGGGAGAGACAAGAGAAAGAACAAGAATAAAAATAAAGGAGCCCGGGCATTATCGGGTGATTATGCATAATGACGATTTTACGCCCATGGATTTTGTGGTAGAGCTTTTGAGGACGGTTTTTCATAAGGAGGAGCCGGAGGCGGTGCATTTGATGCTGATCGTGCATGAGAGCGGCAGAGCCTCGGTGGGAGAGTATCCTTATGATATTGCAGCCACGAAGGTCAGAACGGCAACGGCCAGGGCCAGAGAAGAGGGGTATCCCTTTCGGATGACGGTAGAGGAGGTGTGATCATGGAGATATCGGCAGAAGCGGCAGGGCTGATCAATACAGCCATCTCCCTGGCCAGGAATGCGCAATTCGAATATGTGACACCGGAGCTGGTATTGTATGCAGCCTGCCGGAATCCGGCGTTTGCCCAGGCCTTTAAAAACTGCGGCGGAAATGTGCGGGAGCTGGATTACAGCCTCCGTACCCACCTGGAGCGGTATATGGAATGTAAAGAAGAATCCGGGGAGGAAGAAGGCGGGAACGAGGAATCCGGAAACGACCCGGAGTTTTCCCAGGATATGGAGAAGGTGCTGAACGGCGCCTGGGAGGCGGCGGGAAACGGTGAAAGAAACGTAGTGGAACTGATTCACATTATTCATGCCATGTTTACCCTGGAGGAGAGCTATGCGGTCTACTATATGCGGGTTCAGGGCGTGGAACGGGCGGAGCTTTTAGTGGAGCTGCAGGAGCTTTCGGAGGAGGCGGGCAGGATCGTCCAGGCGGGGGAAAGCCGGGAAGGGGCTCAGGATTGGGAGGAGGATGCCGAAGATGGCGGAGAAATCCCAAAGGAGGCGGATTCTCGGAGCCGGAAGGAATTCTGGAGGCAGTATGCGGTCTGTCTGAACGAGACGGCACAGGAGGCCAATCCGTTGATAGGCCGGGAGGAGGAGCTGGAGAGAACCATGGAGATCCTCTGCCGCCGGGACAAAAACAATCCGCTGCATATAGGGGAGCCGGGCGTGGGAAAGACGGCTGTCACCTACGGACTGGCAAGGCTGATGAACGAAGGCCGGGTTCCGGGGCCCCTGCAGGGTGCCCGGATATTTTCCCTGGATCTGGGCAGCCTGCTGGCAGGCACCCAGTATCGGGGGGATTTCGAAAAGCGCTTTAAAAAGGTCATGGACAGCATCGGCCAGGAGGAAAAGCCGGTGGTGTATATTGACGAGATCCACAATATTGTGGGGGCCGGGGCGGTAAACGGCGGCACCTTTGACATTTCCAACATGCTTCGTCCTTACCTGGCCCAGGGGAGCATCAGGTTTATCGGCGCCACCACTCATGAGGAGTATAAAAAGCACTTTGAGAAAAGCAAGAGCCTGGTCAGGCGGTTTCGAAATGTGGAAATCCCGGAGCCGGGGATTTCGGACAGCGTCAGGATCCTGGAAGGGCTCAGGGAAAGATACCAGGAATTCCACGGCGTGGTTTATGAGGAAGGCGTGCTGGAATATGCCGTGGAGATGAGCGCAAGGTATATCAACGAACGCTGTCTGCCGGACAAGGCCATCGATTTGATGGATGAAGCGGGAGCCTATCGGCGCCTGCATCCTCTGGACGGAGCGGCACAGACGGTGGACCGTGAGCTGATAGACCAGATTTTGTCCAAAATCTGCCGAATTCCGAAGCAGACGATGGAACAGGACGAGACGGCGGCCCTGGGCTCTCTGGAGGATCGGCTTAAGAGCCGTGTGTATGGTCAGGACGAGGCCATCGCCCAGGTGGTCAACGCCGTGAAATTTTCCAGGGCAGGGCTTTTGGAGGAGGGAAAGCCTCTGGCCAGTCTGCTGTTCGTAGGGCCCACGGGCGTGGGGAAGACAGAGATCGCAAGGAGTCTGGCACAAGAGCTGGGCATAAGGCTGATACGCTTCGATATGAGCGAGTACGAGGAAAAGCATGCGATAGCCAAGCTCATCGGTGCTCCGGCGGGATATGTGGGTTACGAGGAGGGCGGACTTCTCACGGAGGAGATCCGTAAGAATCCCCATGCGGTTCTGCTTCTGGACGAGATTGAGAAGGCTCATCCGGATATATATAATATTCTGCTGCAGGTCATGGACTATGCCACCCTGACGGACAATCAGGGCAGGAAGGCGGATTTTCGGAATGTGATCATCATTATGACCTCCAACGCAGGAGCCAGCCGGATCGGAAAGCCCGGGATCGGATTTCTGGAGCAGGACCGGAAGTCGGATGTGGTGCTGGAGGAGGTAAAAAGGATATTCCAGCCCGAATTCCGCAACCGTCTGAACCGGATTGTGGTGTTTTGCGGCATGGATTCCTCCATGGCAGAGCAGGTGGTGGAAAAAAAGCTGGGCGAGCTTTCGAAGCTTCTCCTGAAAAAGGGAGTGGAGCTGTCCGCCGATGGAGCCGCCCGGAGGCTGGTAAAGAAAAAGGGAATCAGCGCAGAGTTCGGCGCAAGGCAGATCGAGCGGGTCATACAGGGCGAGATCAAGCCTCTTTTGGTGGACGAGATATTGTTTGGAGCGCTGCGTGAGGGCGGGAGCTGTCTGCTTACCGCCCAGGAGGATCGGTTCAGGATTCAAATTCTTTAAGTATGAGCGCCCGGACCGTAAAAGCGGATAAGGCTTGAGGAGGAGCAGGATGCCGGTTTACCGTTTGAATGAAAATGTGATTTTTCCGGATCCCGTATTGGCAAGAGAGGACGGGCTTTTGGCGGTGGGAGGAGATTTGAGCCGGGAGCGGCTTCTGCTGGCCTACGCCCATGGGATTTTTCCCTGGTATGAGCCGGGGGATGAAATTTTGTGGTGGTGTCCGAAGGAGCGGTTCGTGATCTTTCCCCGGGAAATTCACGTGTCCCGGTCCATGAACAAGCATATGAAAAAGCACGACCTCCGATTTCAGCTGAACCGGGATTTTGGGGATACCATGCACCGCTGCCGGGTAAAGAGAGAATTTGCGGAGGGCACCTGGATCTCCGACGAGATGGAAGAAGCTTACTGCCTGCTTCACCAGGCGGGGCATGCGGCCAGCCTGGAGGCTTACCAGGACGGACAACTGGCCGGAGGCCTTTACGGGGTGGTTCTGGGACGGTGCTTTTTCGGAGAAAGCATGTTTTCGGAGATGGAGAACGGCTCCAAGCTGGCCCTGATCGCCCTGGCCCGGCTGCTGGAGCAGAGAGGCTTTCTGTTTATCGACTGTCAGTTTCACACGGAGCATCTGGAGAGCATGGGAGGCCGGTATATTTCCTGGGAGGAATACGACAAACTTTTGCAGGAGGGCACAGGCCGGGTATAGCGTTATAGACTGCCGGGGGTTGGCGGGCTGTGGAGTACCTGACCAATTGCTGCCGTTTTGTCATGAACAGGAGAAAAACTGCTACAATGTAGGGAGAAGTTTTTTCGGAGCGTCTATGAAGGGAGCAGTAAAAGTGTGGGGCCCCGATCCGGGAGGAAGGCTTTCGGCGGCGGTACTGCTGGGGGCGGCGGTATGCTGTCTGGCGATGATTGCGGTGCAGGTTTCCTGGATAGATTATGCCCGGCAGAGTCGGCGGGAGAGTGAAGCGGAAGGCAGCCGGGACAGTGAATCGGAAGGCGGCTGGATCAGCGGAAGTGGGGCAGGGAGTGCTCAGCCCGGGGCCGGCATCCCGGAGCCGGGAAGCGCTGATATGGGAGAGGCTGCGGCCCGGTATGCCCTCCGTTTTTTGGGAACTCCTTATGTGTGGGGCGGGGACAGCCTTACGGAAGGGGTGGACTGCTCGGGCTTTGTGATGAGCGTATATCAGTATTTTCAGATCAGCCTGCCCCGTTCGGCCAAGGAGGACAGGGAGGCAGGCTATGAGGTGGATGGGCTGGAAAACGCGCAGCCGGGGGATCTGATCTGCTATGATAATCCGGAACATGTTGCGATTTACCTGGGCGAGGGCAGGATTGTCCACGCCACGCTTTCTGAAGGCGTATGCATTTCCGGGGTGGATTTTGGAGAGATCAGTACGGTGAGGAGGATCTTTTAAGCAGTATCTTTCCATTGTATATTGCGGAGAAATTTGCTACAATGGATAACAGTTGGACGAAGGCGGTATGAAGATGAAGGAACAGAAGCTGAACAGAGGGGTATGTGCCCTGTTGATCACATGGATGCTGCTTCTGGGAATGTGCTTCCAGGGGGTGGAGGCAGATTCTTCTTTTTTGCGTGTTTTCGAACAGCAGGAAGAGATTCCTGAATCTTCCTTTATCCGCGCGGCAGGGAATACCAGTCTGTCACAGCAGGCATATCTGAAGGAGAGCGGCGGAAGCCGTGAGGCGGAGACAGCAATCCGCCAAACCAGGGGAAAGACGCTCCACAGAGCTCTCAGGGAGGGCAGGGGCAGTTCTTTCCTGGCATCCCTGGTGGATCAGCCCTTTTTGGGAAGGTTTTTTGGATTAATCGACAATGACACTGTGGGGACGATCCACAGCAATATGGTTATTCTGGAGTATATTCATCAAAAGGACGGAAAAAAAGCATAAACGTCTTCTTAATTCTCTTATTTTAATTTACAGCTAAACGAAAATAAAATAACGGATCTGTGCGAAAAAAGTCTTCCGGCGGGAGGCTCTTTGACGCATGGCTTTTTTGTGTACCCTTTACACTTGGTAAGGAGAAAAAATATGCTGGAACATGTTGTTTTTATTGCTATGGTGATTATAGCCGCGGCGGCAGGAATCTGGATCTGGTGGAGGGAATACCGTGGATCTGCTGCCGGCGGAACCGGGAGGAACTCCGGGACGGCAGATCAGAGAAAAGAGAATTCGGAGGGCTCATTATGAATATAGGTATGCTGTTTGTCATGATTCTGGGCGGAGCGGCAGGGCTTTTGTCCACTTTTTATATTGTTGTTTCACTGTTTGCCGTGATCATCTACAAATTTTACCGTAAAGTGAAATACGGAAAGAAGATGTATGATTAGGAAAACCATGATTTAATCAATGTATCTTTAGAAAAACGGCCCCGGGAGTCAAATCCGGGGCCGTCGGCATTTATTCTTCAGTGCTTACCTGGATCCCGCTGTCTTCCGAGACGCCTTCCAGGATCGTGTTTTTTCCACACCAGACCATCTGAAAATCCGGCAGGGCTTCCAGAGGCTTTAAGCTGGTAACGCTGTTGTCCGTGATCTCCAGGTACTGGAGAAGAGGAAGGTTTTCCACGAAGTCCAGACTGTCTATCCGGTCAGACCGCAGCTGCAGTACGATCAGAGAAGGGAAGCAGCGAAACAGTTCATAGTGCTCGGAGAGATATATCTTGTCCCCGTTGTTGTGCGAGGGGTCTCTCAAGATCGAAATATCATTCATGGACAGCTCCTCCAGCGTGGTGTTGGTGGGAATTTTGTCAAAATCCATGCCCACCTGACAGTTGTCCAGGCTGAGGCGGCGCAGGGTGGGTATGCCAAAGATTTCTTCCACATTGCCGAATATGGAGGTGCCGCCCAGATCCAGGGTATCCAGCTTGGAAAGCCGGGTCAGAGGCTCCAGGGAATCCACATAAGAGGAAAAATCATTGATATACAATGCGGTAAGCTCCTGCATGGAGGCCAGCGCTTCCAGCTCCCATCCGGAACATTCCTCCAGCTGAAGGGTGGTTACGTTCACGGCATCCTTCAGAGGAGAAAGGTCGCCGGCATGCTTTACGGAAAGCTCCTTCAGGGAGGCCAGCTTTTGGAAGGAGGGCAGAGTGCTGTTTGATTTCATATGCAGGGCCAGTGTGGTCAGCTGGGTTAGTTCTCCTACGGAAGAATAATCATCCAGCAGGTTATTGTCGATGAGGCTTAGAGCCGTAAGGTTGGGGCAGTCCGTCAGGGCGTCCACATTGGAGATCTGACTGTCCTCCACATACAGACTGGTCAGATCCGGCATGGAGCTGATAAAGTCTATGGTTTTGAGCTGGGAGGACTGCAGGGACAGGGAACGAAGCCAGCCCAGCGACAGCAGGGGACTGTAATCCGTTAAGCGGTTGCAGCCCAAAAGGCTCAGTCCTTCCAGAAATGGCAGGTTTTCCAGGGCGGAAATATCTTCCAGGAAGTCGTATTCTACCGTCAGATACTGAAGATTGGAGAAAGCCTCGATGCCGTCCAGGGAACGCTCAAAAATAGAATCCGTAATGCTGAGACTTAAAATATTTTCCGGGTTGGGAATGATTTTCAAAAGATCCGAAAGATTATTCTCTACATGGATCCACTGCAGATGCTCCAGTCCGTCCAGATCGCCCCAGGACAGATCATCGTCCAGCCAGATTCCCTCCAGACCGGTAAAGCAGGCCAGATCGGACAGCTCCATTCCGATGGTATTGGAAAAGGTGAGGTACTGGTATTCCTCCTGGTCTCTCAGAAGATAATAGATATGGTGATCCTCCTTGCTGATTTCGAGAGCTGTTAAGCTGTCATATTCCTCCGGGGTGATGGTGTCGTAGCTTTTGCCGAAGATAACCGAGGCCAGCTCCTGAAAGAAGGAGGACCGGGGAAGTTTGGTTCCGGCGGCAGGCTTTGCATGGCTCTGAGATTCACTTTCCTGGATATCCTCCTGAGCGCGGTTCTGAGAGGAGGAGGGCTGTTCTGAGCGGTGGGACTGGGCAGGGGCATCGGAGGAGATGAGCCCTTCAAACAGAACCCTCAGATCTGACATGGCAAAGCTGATCATGACTCCCACCGCAATCACCACGCAGAAGCTGATACACGCTACGGCGATCTTGACGCCTGCGCCTCCGGATTTTTTTTGCTGGCCGGAGGGCTGATTTGAGCCGGATGCCTGGGAGGAAGCCGTCTGCTGGCTCTGCCAGGTCTGGGAGCTGTTCTGTTCCCGTACATAGTATCCGCAGTCCTTGCAGGTCATCCTGCCGTTTACATTCTTCAGTTTTGTGCCGCACATGGGGCACTTCATTTTTTCTGCAGCCATATTTTTTCGTCCCTTTCTTTATGTATGGCGTCTGGAAGGTTTTAGTATATTTTTATTATACAGAGAAAAGGCGGATATTTCAAGCCGCGGAAAGTTTCCGTTGTGAAAATCCGGGGAGAAGGATATAATAGAGACAGCTACATATTATTAAAACAGATCATAACATACGTTCCATGATCCATGGGGGAAACTATGAAATTTATTCCCAAAATATTGGACTTTGAGAAAAGTCCGTATACCGGTCTTACCAGGGAGAGCTGGCTGGAGGCCGGAGCTTATATGCTGGAGGGTATATTCCGCAATATAAAGGCTTTCGAACAGCCGGTGGTAATGCCCAGAAAGGAAACCAGGATTACATATCCCCATCTGCAGGATCCCCCGGAAGCACAAAAGATTCAGCGCTCGGCGGAGGTGTTTGAGGGGCTGGCCCGTTCTTTTTTTATCGCCGCACCAATGATTTCCAGCCTTCCGACGCTGGAGATCTGCGGATATTCCATGGCGCAGTATTATAAGAGCCATGTGCTGCGGGTGTGTACCAGGGGGGATGAGCTCTATGTGGGGACTTATGAGGACCAGCAGGCTGTGGCGGGCGGCCTGGATCCCTTTCGGACATTCCAGCAGACGGTGGAGACCTGTGCCCTGGTAATTTGTCTATGGGTTTGCAGGGAGCAGATTTGGGATACCTATACCCGGCAGGAGAAAGATACCATCGCGGCCTTTCTGGAATCCTACGCCCATGCCGGCACGGTGCCTCAGAACTGGCGTCTGTTCAATATGCTGGATATGGCTTTTCTGTATATGGAGGGATATCCCATTCAAAAGGATGTGATGCGGGACCACGCTCAGGCCATATTAAACTATTATGTGGGAGACGGCTGGTATCGGGACGGTCATTCCTTTGACTATTATTCCTGCTGGGCCTTTAATGTGTATGCCCCCATCTGGAATCTCTGGTATGGTTATGAAAACGAACCCTGGCTGGCACAGCGGTTTGAGGAACAGTCCAATGCGCTTATGGAGACCTATGGCGATTTCTTTGACCGGGATGGCTGGACCAATATGTGGGGCCGCAGTAATATTTACCGGAATGCGGCGGCCAGCGCTTTTGAGGGAAATCTGCTGCTGAAAAATTCCGCTGCCGATCCGGGCAGGGCGAGAAGGATCGCGTCAGGATCGCTGATGCAGTTTTTAGGCAGAGAGGATTTCCTGTATCAGGGGGTGCCCGCCCTGGGCTTTTACGGACAGTTTTCTCCCCTGGTCCAGGGCTATTCCTGCGCGGAATCGCCCTTTTGGATGGGCAAGGCATTCCTGTGTCTGCACCTGCCGGCGGAGCATCCCTTCTGGACGGCCCGGGAGAACAATGGCACATGGGAGCGGCTGGGTGAGGGAGAGGTAAAGGTTACGGCGCTGGACGGTCCTGCGCTGTGTTTTTCCAATCATGAAAAAAACGGGGAGACGATCCTGCGCACAGGAAAGGTGGTAAAGCACCCGGGTGATCTTCACGGCATGTGGAATTATTCCAAGCTGTGCTATAATACGAAATATCCCTGGGAAGCTTCGCCGGCGCCGGAGGTGGAGGCCCAGCAGTATGTGCTGCGGGATATCACCACAGGCGGACTGTCCCGGGCCAATGTGACCTTCTGGCAGGGACAAAGAGACGGCGTGTTGTACCGCAGGCAGTTCTTTAACTATAATCTGGAGACCGAGTGTCATTGGCTTCAAGCTGTTAATCTGGCGGATATGCCGGTGCCCTGGGGCATTCTGAGAGTGGATAAGCTTAAGCTTCACCGCTGTCCCGCGGGGCTGACTCTGGGGGCCTATGGTTTTCCGGATAACGGAACTTGTATCACGGAGAAAACCCTGGGAGAGGCAAAGTCGGTGATCCTGAAGGGCCGGGATGCCGTGGGATGTGAAAAGCAGCTGGCTATGACTATTTATGACGGTTGGAAGGAATTAAAGCTCATTCACAGTACAGGAACCAATCCGGATTCCGCAAAGTCCATCATAGTCTACGGGGAGACGGAGCGGAAAAAGCAGTATGGTTATGAGCCGTACATTCTGATTTCTCAGGTGATCACCAAGGAAAGCCATGAGGACTTTTCGGAGGAGGAGCTGTTTCCGCTGGAAAGTGTGGAATATACGGATCCGGAGGGCTGCGGGGGCTATGGTCCTGTGATTCTGAGACTGAAGGACGGAAGCGTAAGACACGTGGAATTTGAAGGACTGGAGGGAAAAATGATGCTGTAGAGGCATTTTTTCAGGGCCTGGGGAGCGAAAAGTAATAATTTGTCAAATAAAATGAGAAAAAACAGTGGAAAAAGTAAAAGTAATCTGTATAATAGAAGTTAACGGCAGAAACATGACAAGTTCATGACAGGAGGAGAAAAATGAGCGAAGGAAGAAATGATGATCTGGTGCACAACAGCGCCGGGAAAAAGCAGGTAAACCTGTTCAGGGGGATACAGGCGAAAATTATTTATCTGGTAATTGCGACGGTGGTCCTTTCAGTGACGGCAGCCGTGATTGTGGGAATTATAGCATTCAGGTCAGCCCTCACTGACATGGTGGAAAACAATATGCTTTCCGTGGCCAAGGCCTATGGGGAAAACCTGCGGAACACCCTGTATCTGAACGGACAGGAAATGTTGGATACCGATTCATTGTCTCAGCTGCTGGGCAGTGTGACAATAGAAGGCGTGGACGGCAGCTACTGCTATGTGGTGGATGAGAACGGTGTTATGCTCATGCATCCCAATGCCGCAATGGTGGGGCAGACAGTGACAGATAACGTTGTAATAAGCAAGCTGGTGTCTCAGCTACGCCAGGGGGTGATCGCGGCACCCGGAGTGGAAACCTATGAGTTTGAAGGGGAGGAAAAGATTGCCAGCTACTATGTGCTGTCCAACGGACAGGGGATTCTGGCCATGTCGGCGGACAGGAACGAAGCTTTGAAGGCTATCAATGACTTTATCTTCCAATGTGTCATTGCTGCTGTGGTAGCGCTGGTGGCGCTGGCGCTGGTGGGAGCTTTTATCGCCAGATCCATTGCGCGGCCTATCAAACAGCTGACAGAGGTCATCGATCAGAATGCTTCCTTTGACTTTACTGAAAATATGGCAAGTAAAACTCTTTCCAGAGGAAAGGACGAGACGGCTGTTATGAGCAGCGCCTTGGATGCCATGCGCGGAAATCTGGTCAATATGGTGTCTCAGCTGGCAGATACGGCTGACCGGCTGAAAAATAATGCGGACGGACTGCAGGGCATTGTGGAGGAGCTGAACAGCAATTCCTGTGACAACTCTGCCACCAGCGAAGAGCTTGCCGCCAGCATGGAAGAGACCTCTGCCACCACCCAGATCATCGATGAGAGGATGGCTGATATCAACGAAAACGCCAAGAGGATCAGCGAGCTCACCGGAGAGGGCGAGAGGAATGCAAGAACCATTATCGGCAAGGCGGAGGGCCTGAAGAAAAACACGGAAGAGGCCAACAGCAAGACCAAGGAGATCTATGCCAAGGTTAAGAGAGAATCTGACATAGCCATTGAGAAGGCAAAACAGATTGAGCGGATCAATGCGCTGACCGAAGCCATTGCCGCCATTGCCAGTCAGACAGAGCTGCTTTCCCTGAATGCTTCCATCGAGGCCGCCAGGGCCGGTGAGGCGGGAAGAGGCTTTGCTGTTGTGGCAGGTGAGATCGGAAGTCTGGCTTCTCAGTCCACCGAGACTGCCAGCAATATTTCTTCCATTGTGGCCAGCGTGAAGGATGCCGCCGAGAGCATGGAGGACTGCCTGCGCCAGATGATTACCTTTATGGAAGAGACGGTCATTGTGGATTACGAGACCTTTATCAATGTCAGCGAGGAATACAGCGCCGACACCAGAGGCTTCTCTGACAGTCTGCAGACCATCAGCGAATCCATTTCCCAGCTGGAAGAGAGCATTACGGATATCGCCAATTCCGTGCAGGGCATCAACAGCACCGTAAATGAGGCAGCCATCAGCATCAACGACATTGCCACCAAGGCTACAGATATGGTGGGATTTGCCGGAGATACAGGAGCCAAGGCCGAGGACAATGCTGAGTTTGCGAGACAGCTGGAGGAGATTGTAAGAAAATTCAAGATTTAAGGAATCTTGATTATAGCGGGAATGAAATGGCAGATAAAACGGCCGGAAGAGCATAAGAGTTCTTCCGGCTGTTTTACATTATAGGAAAGCATTTATTTTTCATAAAAAAGTGGTTGACAAGGAATGAGAAGCATAGTAATATACTGCTCAAATAGTTTGATAGTCAAAATATTTGAAACTCAAACAAATAGACTATCAAACTATCAAACATAGTATCAAAAACCATAAAAGAAGAGGAGAGCAATCATGTTTGAGAGAGTCAAGGCGATTATCGAAGAAAAATTGAATGCGGACGGAGAGACTATTACAGAGAGCACAGATTTTAAGGAAGATCTGAATGCGGATTCCCTGGATCTGTTTGAGATGGTCATGGCACTGGAGGATGAGTTCCAGGTGGAGATTCCCTCAGAGGATCTGGAAAAGCTGTCCACTGTGGGGGATGTGCTGGAGTATCTGGAGGAGAAGTGTAAGGCCGTATAAATTATGAGACGAGGACGGCAGGTCTGGAAACCGAGACCGGCATTACGGTACGAAAGCAGGCACAGCCGGGCGTGGAGCAGAAAATGATACGACAGGGGATGGACATGGGCATGAGATATAAGGAGGGGTGGATATGAAGACAAGAATAACGGAGCTTTTGGGAATCGAGTATCCCATTATTCAGGGGGGCATGGCCTGGGTGGCAGAGCACACACTGGCGGCCGCTGTGTCCGAGGCCGGCGGTCTGGGTCTGATCGGCGCGGGCGGAGCTCCGGCGGAGTTTGTTGAGGAACAGATTCGCAGGGTTCGGGAGGCCACGGATAAGCCCTTCGGTGTGAATATTATGCTGATGAATCCTCAGGCTGATGCCATTGCCCAGGCAGCCGCCCGGGAAGGGGTTAAGGTGGTAACTACCGGCGCAGGGAATCCGGGACGATATATGGCTATGTGGAAGGCCGCAGGAATCAAGGTGATTCCCGTGGTGGCCAGTGTGGCCATGGCGAAAATGATGGAGCGGGCCGGGGCCGATGCCGTAGTGGCAGAGGGCATGGAGTCGGGAGGTCACATCGGCAGCCTTACTACTATGGCGCTGGTGCCCCAGGTAGTGGATGCGGTGTCCATACCGGTGGTGGCGGCAGGCGGTATCGCAGATGGCCGGGGGCTTGCGGCAGCCTTTATGCTGGGGGCAGAGGCGGTGCAGATAGGCACCCGTTTTGTGACGGCCAGGGAATCCATCGCTCATGAAAATTACAAGAATAAGATCATTGGTGCAAAGGATATTGACTCCGAGGTGACGGGAATGAGTCACGGACATCCGGTGCGCCAGATCCGGAATCGCATGACAAGAGAATACCTGCGTCTGGAGAAGGAGGGCGCTCCCTTTGAGGAGTTGGAGCAGCTGACCTTAGGGGCTCTGCGCAGAGCGGTTGAAGATGGAGATGTGGTGAACGGAACGCTGATGGCAGGACAGATTGCAGGCCTGGTGAAGGAGCAGCGCTCCTGCAGAGAGATTATTCTGGAGATCATGGAGCAGGGAGAACGGCTTTTGGGAAATCGGGACGTGTAAGGAGGTCCCGGAGTGGAAGGAGGTATAGGATTGGGCAGGAGAGCATTTATTTTTCCCGGCCAGGGAGCGCAGTATACCGGCATGGGGAAGGATTTTTATGAAGGCTTTCAGACGGCCAGAGAGGTGTTTGACATAGCCCGGGAGGCCTCAGGACTGGATGTGGCACAGCTTGTGTTTTCAGGGGATGAGCGGCTGAACATTACGGAGTATACTCAGATCGCCATGCTCACCGTGGAGGTGGCTGTCTTAAAGGTGCTGGAGGAAAAGGGGCTTGCGGCGGACTGCTGCGCGGGCTTAAGCCTGGGAGAGTACGGTGCGCTGGCGGCAGCCCGGGTTATGGAGCTTCCCGATCTGTTTCATCTGATCCGCCGCCGGGGCATCTATATGCAGGAGGCATATCCCACAGGAGGGGCCATGACGGCTGTGCTGGGCCTGGAGGCAGATGTTGTCAGAGAAATCTGCGCCGCACAGGAGGGGATTGTGGCGGTGGCCAATGACAACTGCCCTGGGCAGGTGGTGATCAGCGGAGAGGAAAAGGCGGTGGAGGCCGCTGCGGCTGCGTTGACAGCTGCCGGAGCCAGGCGCTGCGTTCCTTTGAAGGTCAGCGGTCCTTTTCATTCTGTGCTGCTGGCCGGGGCGGGCGAGAAGCTGGCCGGAGAGCTGGAGAGCGTGGAGGTGAAGGATCCGGTGATTCCGTATCTTTGTAATGTGGAGGCGGCTCCGGTGACAGAGAAGAGCCGGGTCCGGGAGCTTTTGGCAAAGCAGGTTTCCGGGACGGTAAGATGGCGGGAGACCATGGAGCGTATGCTGTCAGAGGGCGTGGACAGCTTTGTAGAGATCGGCCCGGGAAAGACCTTAAGCGGTTTTTTGAAAAAGATAGATAAGACGGTAAAGGTCTGGAACGTGGAGACTGTAGAGGATATGAACCGGCTTTTCAGTGAACTGACTCAGTGAGAACGAAAGCCGGAAGGGGATGCGCGCTGAAGCGCGCACGGGGGTATATAAATGGAAGATAGATGCAATGAACAGATAAGCCCGGCTGGGCCGTTGGCGGGGAAGGTGGCGCTGGTCACCGGGGCCGGCAGGGGAATCGGGCGGGCTGTGGCCAGAAGGCTTTCCGATGACGGGGCTCTGGTTCTGGTAAATTATAACGGCTCCCGGGAACGCGCCCTGGAGGTGGTGGAGGAGATACGAAGCGCCGGAGGGCAAGGGGAGGCCCTGGGCTGTGACGTTTCCGATTATGAGGCCTGCGGGAGGCTGGTAGAGGACGTGATCGCAAGATACGGACATGTGGATATCCTGGTCAATAATGCGGGCATTACCAGGGATAATCTGATCCTGAGAATGTCGGAGGAGGAGTATGACCGGGTATTGGATGTGAACTTGAAGGGGGCGTTCAATACCATCCGCCACCTGTCCCGATTTTTCCTGAAACAGAGGTCAGGAAAGATCATTAATGTATCTTCGGTGTCGGGCATTATGGGAAATCCCGGTCAGGCTAACTATGCTGCTTCAAAGGCGGGGCTTATCGGCCTGACCAAGAGCGTGGCCAGGGAGCTGGCCGGTAAAGGGATCTGTGCCAATGCGGTTGCTCCCGGCTACGTGGAGACGGAAATGACGCAGGCTCTGACAGACAAAGCGAAGGATGCCCTGAAGCAGATGATTCCCATGAACAGAATGGGAAAGGCGGAGAATGTGGCGGATCTGGTGGCCTTTTTGGCAGGAAGCGGGTCCGACTACATTACCGGCCAGGTGATCTGCGTGGACGGCGGCATGTGCATGTGAGAGCGAAAGGAGACAGTATGAGACGAGTGGTAGTGACGGGAATGGGGGCAGTGACGCCCATCGGAATCGGTGTGGAGGCCTTCTGGGAGGGACTTAAGCAGGGAAGGAAAGGGTTTGCCCCCATTACCAGGTTTGACGCCTCAGAATATAAATGCAGTCTGGCGGCTGAGGTCAGGGACTTTGACCCGGAGAAATACATGGACAAGAAGACGGCCAGACGCATGGAGCAGTTTTGTCAGTTTGCAGTGGCGGCTGCCGGGGAGGCTATTGCGGATGCAGGGCTTAATCTGGAGCAGGAGGATCCCTGGCGGGTGGGGTGCAGTATCGGCAGCGGCATCGGCAGCCTTCAGGCCATGGAGCGGGAGTATGACAGACTGACTCAGAAGGGACCCTCCAGGGTGAGCCCTTTGTTTGTGCCGCTGATGATTTCCAATATGGCGGCGGGGAACGTGAGCATTTTTTACGGACTGAAGGGGAAAAACCTGAATGTGGTCACTGCCTGCGCCACCGGCACCAATTCTATCGGAGAGGCTTTCCGCGCCATCCAGTACGGCGATGCGGATGTGATGGCGGCAGGCGGCGCCGAGGGCTGCGTCACTCCTCTGGGGATCGCCGGATTCTGCGCATTGACGGCTCTTTCCTCCAGCACGGATCCCCAGCGGTGTTCCATTCCTTTTGATAAGGACAGGAGCGGCTTTGTCATGGGAGAAGGCGCCGGAGTGGTGATTCTGGAGGAGCTGGAGCATGCCAGGAGGCGTGGAGCGCGCATTTTGGCGGAGGTGCTGGGCTATGGCTGCTCCTCGGATGCCTACCACATTACTTCTCCTGCCGAGGACGGGGCAGGGGCCGCCAAAGCCATGGCAAATGCTTTGGAGGACGGGGGAATCCAGCCGCCGCAGCTGACCTATATCAACGCTCACGGCACGGGAACCCGGTTAAATGATCTGTTTGAAACCCGGGCCATTAAGCTGGCTTTTGGGGAACATGCCAAAAATCTGAAGATCAATTCCACCAAGTCCATGATCGGCCACCTGCTGGGAGCTGCGGGAGCCGTGGAGTTTATCGCCTGCGTGAAACAGCTGCAGGAGGGGTATATCCATAAAACAGCGGGACTGCGGGAATCGGAGGAGGAGCTGGACTTGGATTACTGCCGGGAGGACAGCCGGGAGGAGGTTCCTTACGCCCTCAGCAATTCTCTGGGCTTTGGCGGGCACAACGCCAGTCTGTTGATCGGAAAAATGTAATAGAAATGAGGCTTTCCAAGGCGGGAATCAGGAAGGAGAACGGAAATGTCATTGTATACAGCAAAGGAAATCATGGAAATCATACCCCACCGGTATCCCTTTCTGTTAATCGATACCATCGAGGAGCTGGAGCCGGGTGTGCGGGCTTTGGGAAAAAAATGCGTCAGTGTGAATGAGCCCTTTTTTCAGGGGCATTTTCCGGGGAATCCGGTTATGCCGGGCGTGTTGATTCTGGAAGCTCTGGCTCAGACAGGAGCCGTGGCCATGCTGTCCGTGCCTGAAAGAAAGGGCGGCACGGCGTATTTTGCCGGGATCAGCAAGGCCAGGTTTCGGCAGAAGGTATTGCCGGGAGACGTGCTTGTGCTGGAGACCTCTATTGTGAAGGTGAAGGGGCCCATGGGCGTGGGGTACGGTGTGGCTTCGGTAAACGGTAAAGCAGCGGCAGAAGCAGAGCTGACCTTTGCCCTGGGATAACGGAGGGTGAGCAAGTGAAGGGGATAGATCGTATCAAAGAGAAACGGGCGGAATATTTTGCACAGAAATTCAGCCGTCTGAATCTGTCCCGCACTTCAAACCGGTTTTGGAGTGCGGGAAGCGGGGAGAGCGGAAGCACATCACGTCAGGATCCGGGACAGGAGGGGGAGAGATACCTGATCCGCTGCCCAAAGTGCGGCAGGACGGTGGATCGGGAGAGAGTGGTCCGGAGAAAATATATCTGCTATGAGTGCGGCGGGTATTTTCGTGTGAAGATTCACAACCGCATCCGCATGGTAGCGGACCCCCATACCTTCGAGCCCTGGTTTTCGGATACGCCTGTGCGCAATCCTCTGGATTTTCAGGGCTATGAGGAAAAGCTGGCTCAGGCCCGGGAAAAGACGGGGCTGGACGAGGCCGTGACGGTGGGCCGGTGTAAGGTCTTTGGCGAGAGTATTATGCTTGGAATCTGTGATTCCAGGTTTCTCATGGCCAGTATGGGTCAGGCAGTGGGAGAGAAAATTACTTCTGCCATAGAGAGGGCCACAGAGGAAGGGCTTCCGGTATTTTTGTTTTGCTGTTCCGGCGGAGCCAGGATGCAGGAGGGGATTATTTCTCTCATGCAGATGGCAAAGACCTCCGCGGCCATTCAGAGGCACGGCCAGGCAGGTCTGTTGTACGCCACAGTATTGACAGATCCCACTACGGGCGGCGTTACCGCCAGCTTTGCCATGCTGGGCGATGTGATTATGGCGGAGCCGGGAGCCCTGATAGGATTTGCGGGGCCCAGGGTGATCCGCCAGACCATAGGCCAGGAGCTTCCCGAAGGATTTCAGACGGCGGAGTTTCTGGTGGAGCATGGGATCATTGACGGCGTGGTGAAACGGGAGGATCTGAAAAAGACCATTTATTTTCTGGTGAAGGCTCATCAGTGTCGGGAGGGGCAGTATGCGGAGTTTCTGCCCGGTACGGATTTTCATTTTGTGCCCAGCGAAATCCTGCGGGAGCAGGCGGCCAAGGGCAGTCCCAAGGATGCCTGGGACAAGGTGAAGGCGGTTCGGAAAATGGAGCGTCCTCAGGCCTGCGATTATATGGAATATATATTTGACCAGTTTGTGGAGGCCCATGGAGACAGGGCGTTTCGGGACGATCCGGCGATTATAGGCGGAATCGGTTTTCTGGCGGGACAGCCGGTGACGGTGATCGCGGAGCATAAAGGAAGGGATATCAAGGACTGTCAGAGGTGCAATTTCGGAATGCCCATGCCGGAGGGATATCGAAAGGCGCTGCGGCTCATGAAGCAGGCGGAGAAATTCAACAGACCCATCATCAGCTTTGTGAATACCTCAGGCGCTTTCTGTGGTATTGAGGCGGAGGAGAGAGGGCAGGGGGAGGCCATTGCCAGATGTCTTCTGGAGATGTCGTCATTGAAGGTGCCGGTGCTGAGCATTGTGATCGGAGAAGGGGGAAGCGGAGGGGCTTTGGCCACCGCGGTGGGAAATGAGGTCTGGATGCTGGAGAACGCCACCTATTCCATTTTGTCTCCGGAGGGTTTTGCTTCTATTTTATGGAAGGATTCCTCCAGAGCCAGGGAAGCCAGCGAGATTATGCATATCACTGCCCAGGATCTGAAGAAGCTTGGAGTCGTTGAAAAAATTATTCCGGAGTTCGGAGGAGCGGACAAATCCACGGCGGAGGCCATCGGCGGCTGTCTGAAGGAGCAGATCCGGGACTTTCTGGAAAGGTTTCAGGGTATGACAGGGGAGCAGATCGCCGCCCACAGATATGAGCGGTTTCGCAATTTTTAGCCGTCTGGGGAAGGCAGGTTCTTTCGGGCAGAAGGTTTGTCATGGGAAGGACCGAAAGGGCTGTGAGATTACAGAGCAGGAAGGATGGTAACACAAAAATGTCTATCAGAATAATGGGAACCGGGAGCGCACTGCCCGCCAGGCAGGTGGATAACAGAGAGCTGGCCGGAATGGTGGATACTTCCGATGAATGGATCCGGGAGAGAACCGGCATTGGCAGCAGGCATGTGTCCACCGGGGAGACCGTGGTCTCTCTGGCGGTGGAGGCCTGTGAGAGGGCGTTGGAGAATGCGGGAAGGGATGCGGCTTCAGTGGAACTGATATTGGCGGCTACCTGCACTGCGGAAAGAGGGATTCCCTGTGAGGCCTGCCAGGTCCAGAGTCATCTGGGGGCGAAGCAGGCGGCGGCCTTTGATCTGAATGCGGCATGTGCCGGCTTTTTGTTTGCACTTCACACAGCCTGGGCATACGTGGAAGCCGGCATATATGATAATGCCCTGATTGTGGGAAGCGAGGTGCTGTCCAAGCTGGTGGATTGGACGGACCGAGGCACCTGTATTCTTTTCGGGGACGGAGCCGGGGCGGTGTTTGTGGAACGATGCAGTGAAGGAGGAATTCTGGGACTGGTACAGCATTCAGATGGAGCCGGAGGCGGTGTCCTTTGCTGTGACAGCAGGGAACTGCAGAGCCCCTTTGTGAACCGGTCCATGGAGATTCCCAGGATCAGAATGGATGGCAGGGAGGTTTTTTCCTTTGCTCTGCGGCAGGTTCCCGCCGGTATTTTGGAGGCGCTGGAAAAGGCAGATCTCTCACCTGACGAGGTGGATCTGTATGTGCTTCATCAGGCCAATCGGCGAATTATCGAAGGGATCGCAAAGAGGCTGGCGGTGGATATTTCCAGATTTCCGGTGAATCTGGACAGAGTGGGTAATATGTCCTCCGCAGCAATTCCGGTGCTTTTAGACGAGCTGAACAGGCAGGGGATCCTCCGGCGGGGAATGACGGTGGTTTTGTCCGGCTTTGGAGCCGGCTTAAGCTGCGGAGCCTGCGTGATCAGATGGTAAAACCGCTATTGACTTTTTCTGTGGAATAGGTGCATTATAGTTTATAATAGGTAAAAGGAAGGATTTCGGAAAGGAAATGGCACAGGCGACAAAAAGCTCGTTGAATGAACTGCTGGTAAATCTCTTTGACAATGTGATGGATATGGAGGCAAAGGCAGTTATCACGGAAGAATATCGTGACATCACCAACAATGATATGCATATCATTGAGGCCATCGGAGTGGACGAGCCAAGAAATATGTCTGTGATCGCCCACAGGCTTTCCGTTACGGTTAGCACCCTGACCACCAACATGAACGGACTGGAAAAGAAGGGGTATATCCGGAAGGAACGAAGCCTTAATGATAAACGAGTAGTGTATGTAACCCTGACCGAAAAAGGACGGAAGGCCTTTTATCACCATCGTGACTTTCACAAGAAAATGATTAAGGCGATCGTGAAGGATTTGAGAGAGGACGAGATGGAGGTTCTGTATCGATGTCTTACGAATCTCAACAGCTTTCTGAGGCCGGAAGCGGAGGACAGATGAGGTGGAGCAAAAAGAGATTCCCGGCAAAGGCAGTGCTTGTCGGTATTATCCTTACACTTTCAGTGGTCACAATAGCGGGGGTTAGTTGTATCGCGGATCAAATTTTATGTGGGAGCGGGGGCAGTGCGCAGATTTTTATCCTGGGAGGATTGTTTATCTGCGTGCTGACCCTGCTTTTGTGTGCTGTCTGGCTGTTTTACCGCGGCTTCAGCACCAGGAGTGTATTGATGAGAACGGCTTTGTACACTTTGGGAAAGGCATACCCGCAGATTGCCAGAATCAATTACCGCACCGGCCAGTGTGTTTTTATCAAGGACCAGGAGAATCCGGCATGCCGGCTTTTTGAGGTCTGCAGCTGGGATGATGTAAGGGCGGCGCTTTTAAATATTGTCCATCCGGAGGATACAGAAAAGTGCCGGACCTTTACTTCCATGGAAAATATGCGGAGAGTCAGAAGGCTGGGACTGGACAGCGACACCTGTGTTTACCGCCGGAGCCGTAAGGGGGACTACCAGTGGATACAGGCGATTATCGTTCCTGCGCCGGGAGAGAAAAATCAGGACTATGCTATTTTGTATACCAGAGATGTGGACGACTCCATGAAGGCGGAGGAGCTTTATAAAGCTCAGCTGTGGGAGGGGATGCTTAAAGCCAGGGAGTCCGAGTCGGAAAAAACAGAATTCCTGAAATATATGGTGCACAGTACCCGGGCGCCTTTGAGCGCAGTATCGGATCTGAGTGACCTGGCCTGCGGACTGATGGAAAAGGGAGAAATAAAAAAAGCGGAATATTATCTGAAATTTGTGGGACGGATGGGAAGCTATGTATCCACCGTCATGGAGGACACAGCAGAATTCAGTGTCTGGAAGGAGCAGCGGCAGGCCTGTGAGAGGGAGCCTTTTTGGCTGGAGGGGCTGATGAGCGGTTGCAGAGAGTATTGCGAGCTTCAGGGGCGCGAAAAAAATATTTCTTTGGAGTTTGAGGTCGACAGCAGGCTTCGCCCCGGGTACATTGGGGATGTGAACCGCCTGATGGGGATTCTCTACAATCTGCTGGCCAACGCTTTCCAGTTCAGCCAGGAGAACAGCTGCGTCCGTCTGGAGGCGAAGCTGGAAGAAAGCAGCGGGAGGGCAGACAGGGTTCTGTTCTGCGTCAGCGATAAAGGGAAAGGGATCAACAGAGAATTTCTTCCCAGAGCCTTTGATCTGTTTACCAGGGAACAGCCCGGGGAGGGCGGCACGGGACTGGGGCTGGCAATGGCGCGGGCAATGGCGGAGGCTATGGAGGGCGTTATACTGGCGGAAAGTGTTCCCGGTCAGGGAAGCAGTTTTAGGCTGGAGGTTCTTCTGGAATATGTGCCGAAGGAAATCAGGGATTTGTACCATGCAAAAAAAACAGGATATTTCAGGATTCTTTTGATGGACAGCAGGGAGCTTCCCCTGAAAAACGCGGCGGATATTCTGGTGATGGACGGGTATAAGGTGGTAGGCTGCTCCGGAGGCGGGGAGACGCTGGGAGCCTTCGTAAGCCGCATGCCGGAAAATTTTGACCTGTTGTTGACGGATATTCCCATATCGGAAATGGATCAGGCCAGGCAGGCCGGGGATTCTGTCCCGGAGAACTTCGAAGGCAGGATCCGTATTATGGCGCTGGCGGCGGGAACAGAGCGCCGGGAAAGCCGGGACACCAGGAAGTATGATCGGAAGACTTTTTTGGAGAGAACCTTCCGCATCGAGAAGTTTAGTCATTTTGTACGAAAAAACAGAGGAAGTATATGAGTACCGCACAGAAAAAAAACAGAAAGATTGGGAATATCAAAACCGTGATCTATGGCAGAACGGCCATGATCCTTGTGGGTTTTTTGGCACAGCTGACCGCCCTGGCGGTAGGCTATCTTTTGCTGAGAAGCTACAGCATCGGATTTTATGGAGTGTTTTTGGTCGTCAGCGCCGTGGCGGTGGTACGTATCTTTAATGTGGGGGACAATCCTGATATGAAGCTTTCCTGGATGCTTCCCATGGCGCTCTTTCCAGTGTTTGGAGCCATCTTTTATATGACCATAGTGACCCAGCCCGGTACCAAGGTCATGTATCAGAAGCTTAAGGAGCTTGCCGGCTGTACGGCAAAGTATGTAGTGTCCGATGCCGGAGTCTGGGACAGGCTCCGGGCGGAAAGCCCCCACATGGGACAGCTGGCTCGGTATTTGTATTGCTATGACAACAGTCCGGCCTATGAAAATACCCAGGTAAAGTATTTTCCTCTGGGGGATGAGCAATTTCCGGCCATGCTGGAGGAACTGCGAAAAGCGGAAAAATATATTTTCATGGAATTCTTTATTGTCAGTGAGGGCCGTGTCTGGGATACGATTTTGGACATTTTGCGGGAAAAGGCGGCGCAGGGGGTGGAGGTCCGGTTTATGTACGACGGAACCTGTGTGCTGTTCAATCTGCCTGCTTATTATTCCGAAATTCTGGAGGAGGACGGCATCCGCTGCAAGATGTTTGCGCCGATCAAGCCTATTTTTTCTCCGCACTATAATAATCGGGATCACCGCAAGATCCTGGTCATTGACGGAAAGGTGGCATTTACCGGGGGAATCAATCTGGCCGATGAGTATATCAACGAAAAAAAGCGTTTCGGGCACTGGAAGGATACCGGTATTATGGTGAAGGGGGATGCGGTGGAGCGTTTCACCTTTATGTTCCTGGAAATGTGGAATGAGTCCGAGCGGTGCAGAGATACCTATGAAAGGTTTTTGCGCCCTGCAGATGTGTCTATGCCCTCCGACGGCTATGTGATTCCTTACAGTGTCTGTCCGCTGGGAGAGGAGCGGGTAGGGGAGCGGGTGTACCTGGATATTATCAATACGGCGCACACCTATGTGCATATTATGACGCCTTATCTGATCCTGGATTATCAGATGATGATGGCCCTGGTATATGCGGCGAAAAGGGGGGTGGAGGTAGTGATCATCATGCCCCACATTCCGGACAAAAAGTATGCGTTTATGCTTGCCAAGACCTATTACGAGCAGCTGCTGGAGGCGGGAGTGCGTATTTGTGAATATGAGCCGGGCTTTGTCCATGCCAAGGTGTTTGTGTCGGATGATGTCAAGGCGGTGGTGGGAACCGTGAATCTGGATTTCCGCAGTCTGTATCATCATTTTGAGTGTGGCGTGATTCTGTATAAGAGCTCTCAGGTAGCGGTGATCGAGCAGGATGTGCAGAATACCCTGCAGAAGTGTCTGAAAATGTCTGTGGCGGATTATGGGAAGCTTAAGCTGCGGGACAGAGTGCTGGCCCGGATCATGCGGCTGGTGGCGCCTCTGCTCTGAGGCTGATCAGCGCTGGCTGGCTTTGTGCGTGGAGGATGTGAATTGTAACGGAAACTTTTTAACCGGGCAGAACTTTTTATTGCAGATGCCGTTTATACAGGAGAGGGCCGGCGGGACTTTCCGTAAGGAAACCGGCGCTGACCCTGGGAAGCAGGAGGAAGCGTTTTGAAAGATACACAGATACTGGATCTGTACTGGGCGAGAAAGGAACAGGCGATCACAGAGACCCAGCAAGCGTACGAGGGGTACTGCTACAGCATTGCCTGGCACATCCTCTATGACAGAGAGGACTCCGACGAATGTGTAAATGATACCTGGCTGAGGGCCTGGAATGCCATTCCGCCCAAAAGGCCCGGAAAGCTTTCTCTGTTTTTGGGAACGATTACACGGAATCTGGCACTGGACAGATGGAAAAAGAGGCATACGGTGAAACGGGGCGGCGGGGAAATGACTGTGGCGCTGGATGAGCTGGCAGAATGTGTTCCGGCGGCAGTAAGTACGGAGGACGTTGTGGAGGCGGCAGAGCTGGAAAGACTGTTGAACGTTTTTCTGCGCACCCTGTCCCGGCGGGACTGCGATATTTTTCTGCGCAGGTATTGGTATGTGGAGGAGTACGGCGAGATCGCAAACCGCTTTGGAATGAACCTGAATACTGTTAAGACCAGTCTGTTCCGAACCCGTGCAAAGCTGAAGGGATATCTGGAGAAGGAGGGCATCACGCTATGAAAGAGTCAAAGGAGGACCGGGAACAAAGGGAGAGGGCGGCGCTGCGGCTTATGGAGGCGTTATCCGCCGCGGAGGAGGAGCTGCTGGAGCACGCTCAGGGAGAAACAGGAAACTCCGGGAAGGGGCGGAAAAGGCGAAATTTATGGCAGTATGGCAGGGCCTGGGCGGCAGCTGTATGTCTTCTGGCGGTGGGTGCTCTCTCCTGGGGCGGCATAAGTCTTATGAATATGCGCATGGGGAGCGCCGACGGTGATTCCAGCGGGAATGCATATGAAGGGGGACAACAGGCTCAGGCTCTGGAGGAAGGAGCGGCGATTTCCGGAGGACAGGCTGAGGATGCTGCCGGGGACAACGGGGCGGCGCCTCAGGATTTTTCTTTGGAGGAGGCCGCTCAGGAAGAGAAGAAGCAGGAGGAAGAGGGATACCCGACAGACGGTCAGGCTGGGGACGGTCAACAGGGGAGTGGTCAGGACGGAAACAGTCAACAGGGGAATGATCAGGATGGATCCGGCCCGCGGGGGAACGGTCAGAATGGAGACAGCCAACAGGAGAATGATATGCAGCAGGGAAACTTTAGTCCAGAAGGGGCGGAGGATTCCATAGGGGAGCAGGAGGCTGCAGGGTGTCTGGCAGCCCCTCAGAGGCAGAAGCTTACTGAGGCGCAGGCCCGGAAGTCGGAGCTGGGGGCTTATGTGCCCAAGGCGCTGCCGGCCGGTTACATTCTGGAAGAAGCCAGCCGGGAGACGGGAGAGGAGGACTCTCAAACACTGCAGGATCTGCGGCTGACCTGGTTCAGGGGGCTGGATTCGATTACCATTCGGATTACCCGGGACGAAAAGAGGGAGATTTCTGTGGTGGACGTGGACATTCCCCAGACCTATGACCTGAGGCTGTATGAGATTCCTCTGACAGAGTCGGTGCCCCGGGAATATTGGGAAAGTGTCAACAATCCTGTTTTTGCGGCGGAGGATCTAAGCCTGGAGGCGATAGAGAGCCGTATGATTTCCGGCACAGGAGACTCGGGGGATACGGATACGCCCAGAGGAAATTTTGCGGTGCTGTATTCCGACGGCGTGCTGGTGGAGTTTTCCGGCCGGGGAACGGCGGAAGAGATATGGAATATGTTTGAGGGGCTGGAATGACCAGCCCCTTAAATATTTTCGTTTTCCAGCATTCTGTACCCGATTCCGATCTCTGTGAACACGTACTGAGGCTGGGCAGGGTTTTCCTCGATCTTCCGCCGGATATTTGCCATGTTGACTCGGAGGATCTGGTTGTTGCTGTCCATGTAGGGTCCCCAGATGGCATTCATGATAAAGCCGTAGGTGAGCACCTTTCCGGAGTATTCCGCCAGCAATGTGAGCAGCTGGTATTCGATCTGTGTCAGATGAATTTCTTCTCCCCGCAGAAATATCAGACGTTTTTCAAAATTAATTTCCAGATCCAGCGCTTTGTAGATTCTTTCGGGAGAATTTATATGGCTGTGCCGGAGAGAGGTGCGGATGCGGGCCATCAGCTCCGAGGTGCCGAAGGGCTTTGTAATGTAATCATCGGCGCCCAGATCCAGAGCATGTACCTTCTCCTGTTCCTTTGTTCTGGCGGAGATTACGATTACGGGCATTCGGCTCCAGGTGCGCAGCTGCATAAGCACCTGGCACCCGTCCATATCGGGAAGTCCAAGGTCCAACAGAATAACATCAGGGCAGAGGGAGGCCGCAAGACTCAGTCCTTCCTTTCCAGTGAGAGCGCTGGTGATCCGATAGCCGTTTCCGGACAGGGAGGTGGTGATAAAGGAACAAATGCTTTTATCGTCTTCCACTAACAGAACATGTATTTTAGTTTTCATAGGTTCCTTTCTTTTTTGGCAGCGTGAAGGTGAATTCTGCTCCATGCCCGTGATTGCGTCCTGTCAGAGTGCCCTGGTGGGCGTCAATGATGGTTTTACAGATCACCAGACCGATGCCGATGCCCTTTTGGCCGTCTGCCGTGTGGGAGGCGGAATAATCTGTGCCGTCGAAGAGATGATCCAGAAGACTGTGGGGAAGGCCGCTTCCGTGGTCCCGGATGGTAAAGGAGACCCATTCGGGATGGTTTTCCACGATCAGCTCCACAGGCTCATCCGTGCCGGAGTGGGACAATGCATTCTCCAATAAATTGATGGTCACCTGCTCGATGAGGATTGCATCCATGGGAAGCATGATAAGTTCCTCGGGGATCCGGGCCCGGATCCGACACGAGGGATGGCGCTTCTGCATTCTCTGGAGGGACTCGCCGATCACCTCCTCCACCGATTCCTCGCTGGTGCTGATGGCCATATCCTCGTTTCTGATCCGTGTGATTGACAATAGATTTTCCACCATATTCACCAGCCAGCTGGAGTCCTCATATATATTCGTCATGAGAGAGAGCTTTTCTTCTTCTGTCAGGTCGGCGTGGTGGTCCATATAAGCCTGGCTGTTGCCGATAATGCCGGTGAGAGGTGTGCGCAGGTCATGGGAAATGGCCCGAAGCAGATTGGCCCGGATTTTTTCTTTTTCGGCTTCGGCCAAAAGCCGTTCCCGTTCGGCAAGCGAGGCGGATTGCTTCGCCAGGCTGGAGGTGAGGGAGCCCAGCAGTAAGGTAATGGCTGTCATGCACAAAATAGTGACGGGATAGCCGGCAGGGGAAAGGTCCAGATGGCAGCTGTGACGTGTGTCTATGATATAAAGCCAGAGCACCGAGAACAGGGAGCAGAGGACACCGTAAACATATCCTGTAGTGCAGCAGGATATCAGCGCCAGGAAAAAGGCAAATATCAGGGGCACATTTGCCGAATTGCCGGGAGAGGCGCATATATATGCCGAAGAAATGCCCGCGGCGGCAGCCATGCATAAAATGGACAACACCAGGCTGTAGAGGTGTTGCTGGAACTTGGGCAGAACCTGGATCCTTTTGCGCATCAGATATTCCTCTTTTGTAGGTGCAGCAGGGGAGGGATCCCCTGTATTGAAGGTGTGTGGATATGTCACATTATACAATAGTTTTCGGGGGAGAGGCAAGGAAGCGACGTAAAGAAAGTGTTAAAAATAATTAATTCGTGCCGGAATTTCTATTTTAATTTTTTTTTAATTCCTATTTTTCGGCAAGTGTTGTATGATAATAGCAGGGCAAATGCTGCGGACAGCGGCAGCGGGCCATATTAAAAAAGGAGGGCGCCAGACTGCATGAATGAGAAGTTAAAGGAAAAAATCAGGGAATCCCTGTCGAGCGTACTGCCCATCACGATGATCGTTTTGCTTTTGAGCGTTACGCTGGTGCCGATGCAGATCAGCACCCTTGCGTTGTTTCTCACGGGAGCGGTTCTGCTGATTATAGGCATGGGTTTTTTCCAGCTGGGGGCGGAGACGGCCATGACGCCTCTGGGCCAGGGCGTCGGCGGAAGGCTGGTGAAAAGCAGAAGTGTACTGGCAATGGTGGTTATCTGTTTCCTGATGGGGGCTATCATCACCATTTCGGAGCCGGATCTTCAGGTGCTGGCCAATCAGGTGCCCACCATTCCCAACCAGGTGTTAATCTGGACCGTGGCGCTGGGAGTGGGTATTTTTACCGTGGCGGCGCTTTTGCGTATTCTGTTTCAGATCAGCCTTTCCAAATTGCTGATGATTTTTTACATATTGATGCTGGTGCTGTCCTTTTTTACGCCGTCAGAGTTTGTGGCGGTGGCCTTTGACGCAGGCGGTGTTACCACGGGGCCTATGACGGTTCCCTTTATTATGGCCATGGGGGTGGGGCTTTCCGCCGCCAGAAGCGACAGAGACAGCGGAAACGACAGCTTCGGTCTGATCGCACTGTGCAGCATCGGTCCGATTCTGATGGTATTGCTGCTGGGGATTTTCTTTCATCCTACGGAAGCGGCTTTTACGGAGGTGGTGATTCCCAATCTGGTGACTACGTCGGATGTGGTCAGGGAATTTGCTTCCTCGGCCCCTCATTATGCCCGGGAGGTATTGCTGAGTATTCTTCCGGTGGCAGGTGTCTTCGTTATTTTTGAACTGTTCACCCGCAACTACCGTAAGAGGCAGGTGCAGAGGATGACGGTAGGTTTTGTATATACGGTGTTTGGACTGATTTTGTTCCTCACGGGCGTGAATATCGGTTTTGCGCCTGTGGGAAGTCTGCTGGGAGGCGGCCTGGCGGGAGGAAGCTTTAAATGGGCGCTGATTCCCATCGGGAGCATCATAGGTTATTATATCGTCAAAGCGGAACCGGCGGTGAGAGTGCTCAATGAGCAGGTGGAGGAGATCACCGGAGGCATGGTTTCCTATAAAATGATGAACCTGGCGCTGTCTGCCGGCGTGGCCTGTGCGGTGGCGCTGGCCATGGCAAGAGTGCTGACCGGAGTCAGCATCTACTGGATTGTAATTCCCGGATATCTTCTGGCCCTGCTTTTAAGCAGGTTTGTGCCTCCGGTTTTCGTGGGTATTGCGTTTGACTCCGGCGGAGTGGCCAGTGGTCCCATGACGTCCACCTTTCTGCTGCCTCTGACCATGGGAGCCTGTACGGCGGTGGGAGGCAACGTGGTGACGGATGCGTTCGGTATCGTGGCCCTGGTGGCTCTGGCGCCGTTGATCGCCATACAGATCATGGGCCTTGTCTATGTGAGAAAGACAAGAGCCGTTCAGCAGCCCGCAGAGGTAATCCTGGAGGATGTTATCGTGGATCTGGACGATATGGTTGTGGATTTGGAGGAGGAACAGGCATGACAGACAATAATCGACAGATTTGCCCGCGGATGCTGATCACTGTCACGAAGGAGGAAGATCAGAGGAGAGTGGAGGAGGTGCTGGAATCCATGGAGATTCCTGTCTTCCTTCAGATTCGGGGAAAAGGTACGGCGCCCTCTGAGATGATGGATATTTTTGGGCTCAGCGGAACCACGAGGCTGTTGACAGTGGCTTTTCTGCCAAGGCTGCAGGTTAAGCCCTTGTTTGAAATTCTGCACAATAAGCTTTCTTTCCGTCATAAGGGAGGAGGCATTGCTATTACCGTTCCCGTCAGCGCTCTTCAGAGCTATATTTTGGAAAGGCTGGGAGATGAGGAGCGGGCTCAGGCGGAGGAGGTATTGAAAGGAGACGAGGAAGAGATGAAGGAGAAGGCAGAGTATACGGTGATTCTGGTTTCCGTGGCCAGCGGTTACAGCGACGATGTGGTGGATGCGGCCAGGAATGCCGGAGCCAAGGGCGGCACGGTGATGAAGGGACGCCGCCGGAATTCCGAGAAGGTGAGCAGACACTTTGGCATTTCCATGCAGGAGGAGCAGGACTTTGTAATGATCGTGGTTCCCAGGGAAAAGAAAAACGAGATCATGACAGCCATCTCCGGCGCTTGTGGTCTGGGTTCCAAGGCTCACGGGGTGGTAGTGGCGCTGCCGGTGGACGATGTGTTGGGGCTGGCAAACTAAAAGCTGGCTGACGCGCCGGCTTCCGGCGGATGCGCAGAGATTTTCGCATTTATATGAGGCCCGGCAGGATTTGAAGAATGTGTAAAGGCAATCAATATGAAGCAAAGAGAAGTATTTCCTGATATATTGAGGGCAGCGGCCACCTGCGCGGTGGTGCTGCTTCATACGGTGACCGGCGTCATGGATCATACGGATATGCTGGAATATCCTGTGCAAAGCAGGATTTTCCAGGCGCTGTTGGACCTGAGCTGCTGGTGTGTGCCGGTTTTTGTGATGATTTCGGGATATTTTTTTCTGGACCCAAAGCGGGAGCTTACCTTCCGCCTTATGCTGACGAAATACTGCAGAAGGATTGCACTGGCGCTGCTTTTGTTCGGCGTGCCTTTTGCCTGGCTGGAGCTGATTATGCGGGAGAGAACATTTCGGATAGGCATGATAGGAGAAGGCTTTCTCATGGTGCTTAGGGGCCAGACCTGGTCCCATATGTGGTATCTGTATCTGATTCTGTTTTTGTATCTGCTGACACCGGTTCTTCGATGGCTATTGAGCCGGCTGGCAAAGCCTGTGATTTGGGGGATTTTGGCGGTTCTATTTCTGGGAAGCAGCGTACAGCCGTATCTGATGAAGCTTTTGAGTCTGGAGCTGCCGACGATAATCCCTGACTGGGGGATTTACTTTTTTTACTATGTCTGCGGATATCTGTTTGCTGTGAAGGACCGGGAGCGGCACGAAAGCAGCCAAAAGACCGGGAAAATCTGTATGCTGCTTTTCTTTCTGCTGCTTGCGGGAATGACGGCCAGCAGGTTTGTGGGAGATTATACGCTGCAGCTGGCATACAATTATCCCTTTACCGCAGTTGCCGCTCTGCTTTTGTTCGGCTGGGCAGCAGAGGACTTTGGGAAAAGGGTATTCGTTTCCGGAGAGGACGGGGGAATTTTTTGGCAGAGGATCTCAGGGCTTTGCTTTGGAATCTATCTGATTCACCCCGTATTCCTGAATCTGTTGTATAAATTTCTTCATGTGACGCCTTTGTCCGTTGGGGCAGGGCTTTCCCTGCCGCTGTTTTTCTTGGGAATTTTGCTGCCGGCGGCGCTGGGGGCCTGGGTGATGAAAAAGATACCTGTTCTGGACCGATATGTGTTGTAGTAATAGTCGGAAATGGTTAGGGCGGACGGCAATGCCGTCTGCCCGGTTGAACAAGAATAGAGTCACTGGCGGTTTTACTGGCTCCACCGTCCGGATGCCCCGCAGGGAAGCACCAGACCGCTTGCTCTTACGGGCAGGCCGATTTCTGCCGCCTCTACCCGGCCCCCGAACCTTTTTGCCAGAACAGTCTGGAGCATGTAGGACAGGACTGCAGGCTGGAGGCCTGTGGTGTAGGAATTGAGCAGAAAGAACAATGGTTTTTCTGACAAGATGGAAGCTGTGAGTTCCAGAAAGGGCCATATGCTGTCCTCTATTTTCCAGATTTCTCCCTTGGGGCCTCTGCCGTAGGAGGGAGGATCCATGATAATGGCATCATATCGATTTCCCCTGCGAATCTCCCGCTCCACAAATTTTACACAGTCGTCCACCAGCCATCGGATGGGGGCATCCCCCAGACCTGATGCCTGGGCGTTTTCCCTGGCCCAGCCTACCATGCCCTTGGAGGCGTCCACATGGGTGACGCATGCGCCGGCGCTGGCTGCCGCCAGGGTGGCGCCGCCGGTGTAGGCAAAGAGATTCAGCACTTTGGGCGATTTGCCGGTGCTTTCCGCCTCCCGGCGCAGAAGCAGGGAGAACCAGTCCCAGTTGACGGCCTGCTCCGGAAAAAGGCCGGTGTGCTTAAAGCTGAAGGGCTTCAGGCGAAAGGTGAGCTCCTCTCCGGTTCCTTTCTCCGAAGAAGGGCCGGAAAGATTCTCTTTGGGGCAGGCGCTCAGGCTGTAGGAGATGCTCCATTCGTCCGGCAGGTCAAAAAACTCCCATTCGCCGCCGCCCCGGGAGCTTCTGTGATAATGTCCGTTTTTGTGTTTCCAGCCCTTATGGCTGCGGGGAGTGTTCCAGATGACCTGGGGATCCGGTCTTACCAGAATATAATCGCCCCATCTTTCCAGTTTTTCACCGCCTGAGGTGTCCAATACTTCGTAATCCTTCCAACGATCTGCAATCCACATGACAAGGATCCTTTCTGTAAAAAAGTCGTCTGCCGTCTGCGGCGGCATTTTGTTACAATTTATCATGTTTTTTGCATTCCGGCAACTATAAGTTTGGAGGCAGCTCTTCAATGACGGCGGCGTCCTGGGGAAGGAGAGAGACCATGGATATTCCGTCCGTGATTCTGAGCCTTTTCATAGGCTCGTCATTGCGCCACAGTACAGCTTCCTTTACGGATGGAGGGAAGGCTATGGGGAAGGTCTGGGTGTGGGAAGAGATATTGGCGCAGACACAGGCACGGCTTTTGTCCGGAGCCTCCCATCGGCAGAAAAGCACGGCGGGCTGCTGGCCGTTACCCTTTTTCCAGCCGGAGAAGTTCAGCCCGGTGTAGGATACGGTGATTCGGGGAACCGGAAGCTCGCTGAAGGGCAGCATTTTGCCGTTTATAAGGTATTGGGGGAAACGGCAGTGCAGGCTGCAACAGTTTTTTCCCATTTTCAAGATCGAGGGATCACAATTTGACAAAGGCTCGTTTATCATGGATTTCATCATGGTCTGGGGGCAGGCGGCTGGCAGGCTCCCATATACGAAATTGGCGGCATGATTGTAAATACCGCAGGTATTGTCAGACAGCTGAGAGGACCAGTCGCCGCCGTAGCAGGGCATATATTCGTGATAGAGGTATGCGAACAGGGGAATTCCGCCGATTCCCCGGGGTTCGTCGAATACCCTGGCATGACAGATATCCAGGTGCTGAATAAACAGCTCCGACATGAATTCCTGGGAAAGCACAAAGTCGGGATCCTGTTTTTTTCCGTCTCTGCGGATGGCGTCGTAAATGGCAGCAAGCTGTTCTGTCTGCCATTTCCCTCTTCCGGGAGGATGACCGTGTGAGGTCTGGAAGCATTCCGTCACTCCGCCGCTGAAAAGCTGATCTGCCTGTACAATTTGGGCGCCCAGAGAGACCAGCTCCATGGCCGCTCCATAGAGCTGATTTCGGGCCTGGTTTGTGGAGACGCAGGCATATGCGTGGAGTCCGTCCCAGTCGGAGGGTTCAGAGTCGGTAATAAACTGTCCCGCGGCATCGGTGGCCGCGGCAGGGCTCAATATTTTTTGAAAATATTCTCTGTTGTCATAGTCTATGGCCAGCTCAGGCTGGGGGTGGTCTGCGCCAATCAGCTTGCGGATAGGGAGCTTCAGACCGGACAGGCCGAAGGGAAAAGGGAAAATTTTTTCCTGCTTCAGGCTTGTGCAAAGTTGCCGGAAGCGCCTCTCGCCGCCGTAGGGAGGAAAATAGTCCGGTCCGACCCACTCCCCATGCTTTTCCCAGCCGCACATCATTGCAGCCATGGGCACGTTCCAGTATTGCTGCCAGTCCTTGAGGTATTCGGGCAGCTCATCAGGGAAGCCGTTTTCCTGGCCCCGCAGCCGGATATTGAAAAACAGGGCTCCCTTTTTAACCCATAAAGGAATATCTTCCCTTTCCCACAGCTTTTTTGAGCACCAGCTTTGCTTTTCTGCGAATTTTTTATACAAATCCGCCGCACTCTGCCAGCCTCCGTGGAAGCAGCAGATGACTACTTCATAGCCGGGATTGTAGCTGTTTCCCGAAACCGGAGGCAGATGAAAAAAGGGTGTAAAGGAAAGGGTTTCCACAGAGGCGTTTCGATTCCATACAGGTCCCAGCCTTTTGGGATTTCCGCCGCCGTCGTGAACGGCCAGGTAGAAGCCGCCCTCCGGGTCATAATAGGCCAGAAGCTGTGCAGAAATGTTTTCCGGAAATTCCCGTCCGTTTCCCGGGTACTCAAATCTCTGGTCAAAACTGCGAAAGGGAAGATCGCCCTCCCAGGGGTGATAATGAGGGGAGGGGAGCAGATACCCGTCCTGTTTGGGAAGCAGGATCCTGCTTTGAGAGGGATCCTGTCCCAGGAAGACAGGACATTCTATGACAGGGTATTCCAGAAAGTGCAGCCCCAGTGTGGAGTGATTTTCGATGTGTATGGAAAAATGGCACAGGCCGTCCGCCGGATCCATATGAACATGACAGGAGACATGAATGTTCCTGCCGCCCAGAAAGGAATAGCGGAAGGTGATCCGGTTTTTGTCCTGTTCCACGAAGGGCATGGTCAGGTCGGAAGTCAGTATGATATTTCCGGGCTGGCGTTCTCCCTGCAGAAACTCCGTACAGCCAATGCGAAACAGCGGCCTGCCGGGAGCAGGGGCGGCTATATAGTTCCTTGACAGGGACGGGTCGGTAAAGGACAGGACACAGCCGGTGTCCGAAAAAGCAATGTGCTGATGTTCTCCTTGTAATGTATACATTATTCTATCCTTTCACTGCTCCGGCAACGAAGCTTTGCTGTATATTTTTGCTGAAGCACAGGTATACGGCCAGCGTGGGAAGGGCGGCGATGGTAAGGCCGGCGGCCATGGCGCCCCAGTTAGTATAGTATTGTCCCTTCATAGCCAGCAGGCCTACCGTCAGGGTGCGCAGCGTTTCCTTGTCCAGCAGGATAAAGGAATACATGAATTCGTTCCAGCAGGACAAAAAGGTGAAAACCATCACGGCGGAAAGGGCCGGGCGGGTCAGAGGCAGAATGACCCGGTGATAAATATACAGGATGCCGGCTCCGTCCAGAGCCGCCGCCTCCTCCAGCTCCACGGGCAGACTTTTCAGAAAGCCTGAAAGGATAAAGATGGCTGTGGGAAGGGCGAATACCAGATACACGATCACCAGGCCCGGCTGAGTGTTGTACAGACCGGCACGTTGCAGAATCAGGTAGATCGGAAGGATTACTGCCTGGGAGGGAACCATGATTCCCATAAGGAAAATCATCATGACCCAGCCTGAGTATCGCCAGCGCATGCGTGTTATGGAGTATGCGGCCATGGATGCCAGAAGGGTGCTTAACAGAACCGCGGAGGCAGTGATCACCAGGCTGTTGCAGGTGTAGCGAAGGACATTTCCGGTCTGCATGGCGGATATGTAATTATCCCACCGGAGGCTGCGTGGAAATCCCATGCTTCCGCCCCCATAGATCTCGCTGTTGCTTTTCAGGGACAGAAAGACCATCCAGACAAGAGGGTAGAGCTGGATTATGGCGATGACCATGAGGAGCAGATTTATAATGGCTTTTTTCATGGCTGTGAATTCCTTTCATGATGGAAAATTCTTCGTATGATTAGGGTAAAAATGAGGCATTCCGCTACAACGAAGCATGCTGCGGCGCTGCCTGTACCGTAATTGTTTTTTTCAAAGATCAGCTTGTACATTACTCCCGTCTGGACGATGGTGGCTCCCAAAGGCTCGCCGTTTGAGGTAAGGATAAACATGATGTCAAAGATTTTCAGGGCGCCGATCACAGCCAGAGTCAGCGTCACCTCCAGCATGGGAAGCAGTTGAGGAATGGTGATATACCGCCAGATGCGGAAGGTGCCTGCGCCGTCTATTTTCGCGGAATCCAAAAGCTGTGGAGGAATGGCTTTTATGCCCGCATACAGGATCAGCATATGATAGCCGATATGCTGCCATATAACGGGGACAAACGCAGCCCAAAGGGCGGTGGACTCGTCATAGAGCCATGGCCTGCACCAGTTCTCCAGCCCCAGAGAGCGGAGAATGGTATTCAGCGCTCCGTAATCGAAATTATATATTTTCAGGAAAAGCTGAGCGATGGCGGAGGAGGAGATCACCACGGGAATGAAATATACGGTTCGATAGAAATTCTCCCATTTTACGCCGATGGTTACCAGAAGCGCTAGGAGCAGCGCCAAAGGGATCTGTATAAAGACAGACAATGCGGCGATGATGAGGGTGTTTTTTACGGATACATGAAAATGATAACTGTCTGTGAAAAAGAGCTTTTCATAATTACGCAGCCCCACAAAGGTCATTTCGCCCAGTCCGTCCCATTTCTGCAGGCTGAAAAAGAAGGAGGCAAGGATGGGAAGGATCATGATGCAAAAGAACAATAAAAAGGCGGGGAGCGTGAAAAGCGCAATGGCCTTTTTGTTTCCCAATACTTTATTCATAGAAAGTCCCTTTCTAAAAAACCGGCTTTTCTAAGGCAGAAAAGCCGGTGTCTGTTATTCGCTGTCAAGTCCGGTATTGATTTTCTGCATTTGACCGGAAAATTCCTCCGGGGTTATTTTTCCCTGGATCAGCTTCATGACCAGCTCCTTGTGAAAATCGGCGGCCTCGCCTCCCAGGGCGGTGTCCCACCACAGGCAGTAGCCGCTGGCGGTGGTTGCCAGTGTGTATTGCTGTGCGATGAACGGGCTGAGGGTCTGTGTATCGACGCCGCCGCTGTTCCAGGCGGGCAGGCCGTTTCCGGTCATGACGGACACATTGCTCATCTGCTCGCACAGGTAATTGACGGCCTGCCAGGCAGCCTCCGGATTTTTGCAGTTTGCATTGATGCAAAAGCCCTCAAAGGCGCCGCCGAAGAATTCGTCAGGATCCCCGTCTCCATCGGCCAGGGACGGAAAGTTGATCACCGCTACCTTGTCACGGATGGCTGAGTCTTCCCCTGTGACCACAGCGGTAGTCCATGTTCCGTTGTAGAGCATTGCCGCTCCTCCGGCGGAAAATTTGGCGATGCCCTCGTCCCAGCCGAGAGAGAGGTCATTTTCGTTGAAGGCACCGGCTTCCACCAGCTGAACCAGCTTTCGAGCGGCTTCCGTGAAGGGCTCTTCCTCAAAGGAGGCGTTTCCGGAAAGGGCTTCGCGGCATCTGACAGCGCCTGCCTGACGGATGGCCAGGATATCATAATAATCCATGGCAGGCCACAGATCCTTTCCTGCACACATGATGGGCGTTATTTCTTTTTGGTTGAAGATCTGTATACAGTCAAGCAGGTCCTCCCAGGTTTCGGGCAGGGCCAGACCGCATTGCTGAAACAATTCCGTATTGCAGTAGAGAAGACCCAGGCTGGTAATTGTGGGAAGTCCGTATATGCCGTCTTTGATTGTAAAGTTATCCAGAGTGCCGGGCAGAACCTTGTCGGCTGTTTTGTCTGCCGCGATCATGCCGCTCAGATCCAGAAGCTTTCCGGCCTCCGCAAAGGGAGCCAGATCGCCGGGCGCCTGGATATATACGATATCAGGGGCCTCGTTGGCGGCAAAGGTGACCTTTAACTTTGTGGAGTAATCAGAGGAGGATTGACCGGTCACCTCCAGGCGGATGCCGGGGTTTGCCTCGGCAAAGCCGGCCAGAACCTGATCGAAGGCGATCTTGTTTCCGTCCTCCTCCGTGGTCCACTGATGCCACAGGGTGAGTGTGACCGGCTCTTCGCCGCCGGCCTGGCTTTCTGTCTGCTTTTGCCCCAAACTGCCCGAGGAGTCTTCCGGGGAGGCGCTTTGACATCCGGCCAGCTGCGTCAGGATCAGCAGGCTTCCGGTGACCGCTGCCAGCGTTTTTTTCAAAATTTTATTTTTCATATGGTTTTGCCCTTTCTTTTTGTTGCCTGTTGTGTGTCGACCGGTCTGTTTTAAGTATAGCGAAAAAGCCGGGAGGAACGTGAGTGAAAATATTTGACAAACATAGTAACTATTTTTACCTCTTTTTATACTTTTTGTTCAAATATTGACTGGGTGATCAGGGATCGGTATAGTTAGCTTATTCAGGTGGCATAAGACCAGAGAAGACATGGCTTTACAGGCAAAAGAAAGGCGCGGGTAACTTAATGAAAAGGAAAAGTAGTGTTTTTTGGTCGGGCATCGGGGCCAGAATGTCTTTCTGCTTTTTGTTGCTGCTGTTATTGGTTATTGGAATTTGCATGGGATTGAGTCAGTATGTATATTTGTATACTCAAAGACAGAATTTATATGATGCCGCAAGACAGGCGTCAGATTCCTGTATGGCCGGCATCCGTGCCCGTGTATCTGAGGCAGACGCATATTCCAGACTGGTAATTTATGACACGCAGGTGCAGGAGGAGCTGAAGGCTGTGACAGAGGAAAATTATATGGATTTGTACATGGATCCTCAGTCGGCCATCAACAGCAGGATCAGTCAGGCGCTTCAGATAGCATCCTTTTCCTCCATCTATTTGTATTCCATGGAAGGTCTGTGCTTTTCCGGATATCGTTCCAGCGAGGCCAGACTGGAACGGATCGATCTGCAGAGCATGAGATGGTTTCAGGAGGTTATGGAGGCCGACGGGAGGATTGTGGTGGAGATGAATGCTGCGGGAGCCCCTTATTCCAGAAATTCCTCCAGCTATCTTTCTCTGATCCGGTGCATATTGGACATTCATGATTTCAGACCGGTGGGGGTGGCCATGGTTAATATTCCGGAGACGGACATTAGGGAGGAGCTGGAGAAGACTCCGGGCGCTCCGGGAACCTATGTGATATTGCGGGACAGCTGGGGAAACCGGCTCACCAATCTCCCTTCAGAGGGAGAGCTCCAGACGGTGTTTGACGAAGGGGATACTGCCAAGGCGGTCTTTTGGGGAAAAGAGTACTTTTGCTATAAGGCAGTATATGAGGATTATGGCTGGACCCTGGAGTATATGACACCCATGCCCGGAGGCAATTACCTGCTGTCCATGATCACTAGGTCATATTTTGCGGTGCTGGGAACAGCCGCCGTATCGGTCTGCGTGGGCACATTTTTGATTTCCCGGTCTATCACGAGACCCTTAAAGAGTCTGCTTTTGTCCATGAATCAGGTGCAGGAGGGAAATTTTGTCAGGACGCTTCTCCCTAAAAGGCAGGACGAGGTATATTATCTGATTCGGGGATATAATAGTATGATTGACAGAATCGATCATTTAATCGGGCAGATTTTGAAGCAGGAGGCCGACAGGAGGAAATATGAGCTGGAGGCCCTGCAGGCTCAGATTAAGCCGCATTTTCTCTACAATACCTTTGACATGATCAGCTATCTGGCCCTGCGGGAAGGAAACCGGGAAATGTTTTCTCTGATCCGGGCGCTGGGAAATTATTACAGGACCAGCTTGAGCCATGGAAGCGAATTTATCACGCTGGAAAAGGAGATTGAAATTGTCAGGGATTATCTTTATATTTTGAGCTGCCGCTATCCGGAGCTGTTTGAATGTGAGTATGAGATCGCCCCAGGGATTTTGCAGTATCCGATTTTGCGTCTGTCCCTGCAGCCCTTTGTGGAAAATGCCGTTTATCATGGGCTGAAGCCCAAGGGCAGGGGAGGAATAATCCGGATCGCGGCCCGGGATGAGGATGAGGTGATCGTGATTTGGATTCAGGATAATGGAGTGGGAATGGACCAGGAGAGGATCGATGTCCTGCTTGGGGAGGGAGATCTGACAAAACAGGATTCCTTCGGCATCCGGGGAACCATACGACGGCTTGGGATATACTACGGCTGTGATCATATCTGCAGTATAACGGGAGAGCCGGGAGAGGGAACCACGGTTACACTGCGTATACCCAAGGATCGTTTCCTGAATTGAAGGCCTGGGGCTGACACATGGAGAGGCAGGGATATTATGGAAGAATATGTATACAGAGTGATGCTTTTGGATGATGAATACCCGGTGAGAAGGCTCTTGAGGGAGTGCGTGGACTGGGCATCCCTGGGGGCCTGCGTCTGTCAGGAGGCGGAAAATGCGGCGCAGGCCCGGGCGCTTCTGGAAAGGTCCGTGCCTGATATGATCTTTGTGGATATCAACCTGCCTGTGGAGAACGGTATTGAATTCAGCAGGAAAATCCTGGGGGAGTATCCGTCTGTTCAGGTGATTATTGTCACGGGCTATGAAGAGTTTAATTATGTACAGGAGTGCCTGAGAATCGGAGTCGCTGATTTTATTACAAAGCCTATCGACCCGGAGGAGATTACCGAGGCCGTAAAAAAGGTGATCGAGCGGGTAAGGCGCCGGCGCTTCCATCATGAGGAATACGAGGCGGCAAGAGAGCGGCTGAAGGAAAGTACCCAGGTATCCAGGGAGAATTTTGTCCGTCAGCTGCTCCAGGGACTGGTCACCTCGGAGATCATTTATATGCAGGATTGGGATCTGAGGGACTGGATGGCAGAGGATATTTTTCAGGCGGCTCTGTTTTTGTTTTCCCGGGATATATCCCCGTCCCTGCGGGAGCTTTTCCGGGAGCGTGTCCGTGGGGAAAAGGGCCTGCTCTGTACATTTCCGGACAATCGGCGTCTTGCTCTGGTGAGCAATCGGATGGGAGAGGATATGGGGGAGGTCATAGAGCGTGTCACAGAGGGGACAGGGCAGGTCTTTCGCGCAGGAATAGGATGTGCCCGCAGCGGTATAAACGGGGCGGGCCTTTCGGCGGAGGAGGCGCTGACGGCGCTTCATACGGCAGGGGAGCAGGAAGTGGTTCACTATATCAGTCTGGAGGATGCCGCCCTGGAAGATACCAGGCTGAGGGCGCGGCGTGATTTGAGGACTGTCTGTCAGTATATCAGGACCGGACACACGAAGGAAGCCGTGGGGCTGATCCGGCAGGAGCTGGAGCGGCATTCTTCTATTTTAGAATTGAATTTATGCAGGGAATCGGCGGTAGAGATCGTATCCGCGCTGATAGAGCTTCTGAGGGAAAAGAACCTGGAGGAGAAGATTTTATTCTCCGGGGAGGATGCTCCGCTGAAGAAAATATTTCAAACCACATCCTGCCCGGAGCTGGTCCGCTATATGGAAACTCTGGTGAGAGCCGCCTGCCAGGCGATTCGTGGAATGGACGGCTCCGGCGTTGTGGAAGGTATCTGCCGGTATCTGGAAAGAAATTATCATGACACCTCGCTGACGCTTCAGAAAATAGCGGAAGTTTTCCATATGAATTACAGCTATTTAAGCCGCTTGTTTAAGGAAGAAATGGGAGTTAATTTCTCTGAATATCTGACAGGAATCCGTGTGGGGGAGGCAAAGCGGCTGTTGCAGGAAAGCGACCTTAAAATATGGGAGATTGCGGAGAATGTGGGATTTTCGGATCCTCATTATCTGGAAGTCTGTTTTAAAAGAATCAACCATATTTCCATGAGCAGGTATCGGCAGCATCACAGGAAGCCGCGGGAATAAATCAGCGATAAAAAGCTGGAAGGGTTCATGAAATATTGAATAAAAGAAGTAAATTTTGAACAGATCCTAAAATTGTTTCCTGTATAATACAATCCAGAAGAGTTAAAAACGGCTGCCGTTTACCGGAGGCCGGGCAGACCGCAGCTGCAAATGCCGCAGGATCATAAGGAGGATCAAATATGTCTCAGAACAAAACAAACACAGGCGGAACCGGGGAAGTGAAGTACCGCCGCGCCAAGGTATGGCAGATCATCATGGTATCTTCCAGCGCTTTTATCGGAATGAGCTTTTATTTTCTCATGGGTATGGCCAGCTATTCGGCCAGCGTAGGCTTCGGCATTGCGTCGATAGCGGTGGGAGGCATCTTGACATTTACCCGCATTTTTGACGCTGTTACGGACCCGCTGCTGGCATTTGTCTATGATAAGGTTAATACGCCTTTTGGAAAAATCCGGATTTTGCTGGCCAGCGGCTGGCTTATCATGGTGCTGTCCGTGCTTATGATGTTTGACTGGGCGGCGGGAAAGGGCCATGGGAAGGTCACCTTTGTGCTTTTGTACATTGTTTACATTATCGGATACACACTTTACAACATGACGGGCCAGACCCTGGGAGCCCTTATGTCCAATGATCCAAAGCAGCGTCCTATGATCGGAGTTTACGGCACAATATTTAACTACATAGTTCCCATTGCGCTGAATATGATAGCTTTCACCCAGCTGATGCCCAAATACGGCGGCTATACGCCGGAATTTCTGTCCTCGGCCTGCTGGCTCTGCGTTGGGCTTTCCGCTGTGGGGCTTGTGCTGACCTGCATCGGTATCTCGGAATATGACAAGCCGGAAAATTTTGTAGGCACAAATATGAAAAAGGAAAAGCTGAAGCTCGGAGACATGGTGGAGGTGCTGGCCCATAACCGTCCTCTCCAGTGCTTTGTGGCATCCGGAGCCTCGGACAAGATCGCTCAGCAGGTAGCCAGCCAGACTATAGTGGTCACCATGCTTAACGGAATTATCATCGGTGATATGTCCATATCCACCATACTGTCCACCCTGGGAATGATACCTTCCATCCTGTTTGCGTTCATCGGAGCCGCCTATGCCAAGAAACACGGCAATAAAAAAACCATCGTTACCTGGACCTGGTTCTGCATTTTCGTGACCTTTGCAGCGGTAGCGTTCTTTACGATCCTCCATATCGGGGGGAATACCCGCAGCATATCCGCCGTTATGCCGTTGATGATCGTGTTTATGATTCTGCAGCTTTTGACCAACGGCACTAAAATGGGTGTTACTACCGGCAACAGCGCATTTATGGCAGATGTAATTGATTATGAGCTGGACCGGGGCGGCAAATATATTCCTGCAGTGGTAACGGGAGTCTACAGTCTGATCGACAAGGTGGTATCCTCCGTCAGCGCGCTGATCGCCACTGCATCGGTGGCCCTGGTGGGCTACACCACTTCCCTGCCCCAGCCTACGGATGAACTGACCCCCGGTATTTTCTGGATGACCATGGTGCTGATGTACGGTTTTCCTCTGCTGGGCTGGGCCATCACTCTGATCGCCATGCGGTTCTGCAATTTAAATAAGGAAGAGATGGAACAGGTACAGAAACGGATTGCGGAAAAGAAGGCGGAGGCCCAGAAACAGGCTCAGGCAGGATGAACTGTTAAAAAAAATTTAATATTTCGCAAAAAAGCCCTTGCAAAAAGGGCTTTTTGCATGTATAATGCTAAATGCTGTGGCATGATAGCTGTGAAGCGAGAGGTTGCTGGCTGTCAGCAATGACGGTCAGGTTTTCCGTGGAGCGAATGTCAAGTTAGAAAACTGACGACAAGTCACTGTACCATTGAAGTCTGTGTAATTGCAGAAACGACGTGTGATGCTTTGATCGGGTAGGTTGCGGCAAGGTCAAGGACACACACGGGAGAGTGTACAGTCACCGCTTGTCGTACTAAAATGAAAATGAAGAATTTTCATTTCGTAAAAGTGCGAAAAGGAGGCGACTTTTTTTATGGCAAGTCAAGTAATGAGAATCACCCTGAAGGCTTATGAGCATCAGCTTGTAGATGCATCTGCAAAGAAGATCATTGAAACTGTAAAGAAGACCGGATCTGAGGTGAGCGGACCTGTGCCCCTTCCTACCAAGAAAGAGGTAGTGACCATTCTGAGGGCCGTGCACAAGTACAAGGATTCCAGAGAGCAGTTTGAGCAGAGGACGCATAAGAGGCTGATCGACATCATCGCGCCTACTCAGAAGACGGTGGATGCGCTGCAGAGGCTGGAAATGCCCGCCGGTGTGTACATTGACATTAAGATGAAGACAAAATAAGCAGACAGCTGAATAAAATCAAACCTCTACTAGACGTAAGAACACATCTCCCGACGGAATATTCCGGGGAGAAGGGGAATCCTCCGGGAAAGCCCCGCGGTCATAACGCAACGATGGCCGGTGGTCCGCTATGTAGAAAGCCTGTAAGGGCAGAAAGAGAGGAAAAATGAAGAAAGCAATTTTGGCAACCAAGGTCGGAATGACTCAGATCTTCAACGAAGACGGCGTGCTGGTTCCCGTGACGGTTCTTCAGGCAGGTCCCTGTGTGGTGACACAGGTCAAGACTCCTGAGAACGATGGATACAGCGCAGTGCAGGTGGGCTTCGTAGACAAGAAGGACAGGATCGTCAACAAGGATGCGGGCGGCAGAAAAGAGGTCATCCACAGACACGGCGTCAGCAAAGCCGGCCAGGGCCACTTTAAAAAAGCAGGAGTAAGCTCCAAGAGATATATCAGGGAGTTCAAATTTGAAAATGCCGGGGATTACACCCTGGGGGCAGAGATCAAAGCCGATATCTTTGCCGAGGGCGATAAGGTGGATGCCAGCGCCATCTCCAAAGGAAAGGGATTCCAGGGCGCGATCAAGAGACTGGGACAGCACAGAGGACCCATGAAGCACGGTTCCAAGTTCCACCGCCATCAGGGTTCCAACGGAGCCTGCTCTTCTCCCAGCCGTGTGTTCAAGGGAAAAGGGATGCCCGGACATATGGGCTGCGTGAAGGTGACTGTGCAGAATCTGGAAGTGGTGAGAGTGGATGCAGAGAAGAATCTGCTGCTGGTAAAGGGCGCTGTGCCCGGGGCCAGAAAAGCTCTTGTGACCATCAAAGAGACCGTGAAGGCGCAGGCCTAGTTTCGTGCGAAAGGAGGACCAAAACAAATGGCAAAAGTATCTGTTTTTAATATGGAAGGCAAGGAAGTCGGTACCATCGATTTGAATGATGCGGTATTTGGCGTAAAGGTAAACGAGCATCTGGTACACATGGCTGTGGTACAGCATCTTGCAAATAAGCGTCAGGGAACTCAGAAGGCAAAGACACGGTCCGAGGTGTCCGGAGGAGGCAGAAAGCCCTGGAGACAGAAGGGAACCGGCCATGCAAGGCAGGGATCTACCAGAGCTCCTCAGTGGACCGGCGGTGGAGTGGTATTCGCTCCCGTTCCCAGAGACTACTCCTTCAAGCTGAACAAGAAGGAGAAGCAGGCTGCCCTGAAATCCGCACTGACAGACAAGGTGCTCAGCAGCAGTCTGATTGTTCTGGAAGAGCTGAAGTTTGACGATATCAAGACGAAGAGCTTCGTGAAGGTGATGGACAATCTGAAGGTCAACAGCGGCCTGGTGGTTATCACTGATAATGATAAGAATGTGGTTATGTCCGCCAGAAATGTGGCGGAGGTGGATACCGCTTCTGTGAGCACCATCAACGTATACGATATTATGAAAGCGAAAAAGGTAGTCCTGACAAAGGATGCCGTTGCAAAGATCGAGGAGGTGTACGCATAATGGCTGATATCAAATACTATGACGTGATCCTCAAACCGGTTGTCACTGAAAAGAGCATGGCCGGCATGGGCGAAAAGGAATATACCTTCCTGGTCCACACAGAGGCTAACAAGTCTCAGATCAAGGAAGCAGTGGAAAAGCTGTTTGACGGCGTAAAGGTAAAGAGTGTCAACACCATGAACTGCCAGGGAAAGAAAAAGAGGCGCGGAATGGTGGTGGGCAGAACCGCAAAGACCAAGAAGGCCATTGTGAAGCTCACAGAGGACAGCAAGGATATCGAGATCTTCGCAGGGCTGTAAAACGCTTTACACGGCGCTTTGCGAAGCTGATTTAAGTATGCGGCATAAATCTGGCCGCGCAAAGAATCAATGAAAAGGAGATAAGACAATGGGAATCAAGAAATATAATCCCTATACACCTTCCAGAAGAAATATGACCGGCTCCGATTTCTCTGAGATCACCAAGAAGACTCCCGAGAAGAGCCTGTGCACATCTCTGAAGAAAAATGCCGGACGCAACAATCAGGGCAAGATCACAGTGAGACACCATGGCGGCGGCAACAGAAGAAAGTACAGAAACGTGGACTTCCGCAGAAATAAGGACGGGATCCCTGCAACCGTCATCGGTATTGAGTACGATCCTAACAGAACAGCCAACATTGCGCTGATCTGCTATGCGGACGGCGAGAAAGCCTATATCCTCGCTCCCGAGGGACTGACCGACGGCATGAAGGTCATGAACGGTCCCGAGGCAGAGGTGAGAGTGGGCAATTGCCTTCCTCTTTCGGAAATCCCCGTTGGTACCCAGGTACACAACGTTGAGCTGTATCCCGGCAAGGGCGGCCAGCTGGTGCGCTCCGCAGGCAACGCCGCTCAGTTGATGGCTAAGGAGGGCAGATATGCCACACTGCGTCTCCCTTCCGGCGAAATGAGAATGATTCCTCTCGTATGCCGTGCCACCGTGGGCATTGTGGGAAATGTGGACCACAATCTGATCAATATCGGTAAGGCAGGACGTAAGCGTCATATGGGTATCCGTCCTACGGTCCGCGGTTCCGTCATGAACCCTAACGACCATCCTCACGGCGGCGGTGAAGGCAAGACCGGTATCGGACGTCCCGGTCCCAGCACTCCCTGGGGCAAGCCGGCTCTCGGCCTGAAGACCCGCAAGGCGAAGAAGGCTTCCAACAAGCTGATCGTAAGAAGACGCGACGGCAAGGCTATCAAATAATTGAGGAGGAAAGACAATGGCTAGATCACTGAAAAAAGGACCTTTTGCAGACGCAAGCCTGTTGAAGAAAGTAGATGCTCTGAATGCTTCGGGACAGAAGCAGGTCATCAAGACCTGGTCCCGCCGTTCTACGATTTTCCCTTCCTTTGTGGGGCACACCATCGCAGTCCATGACGGCAGAAAGCATGTTCCCGTGTATGTCACCGAGGATATGGTAGGACATAAGCTGGGTGAGTTTGTGGCTACCAGGACCTACAGAGGCCACGGCAAGGATGAAAAGAAATCCAAGGTAAGATAGAACAGTGGCCTCCGGGCCATGGCAAGGACCCCTGTGTGACAGGAGGGCGCACGGTCCCCCGGGAGGGGGATCGCATGAAGCTTTAAAATGTCTGACTGCGGCATAAACGTAGCAGATGCGTTGGGGGACTGCGCGAGGTACGCGGCCCCGAAGGGACGATGAAGGAGCCGCAAGGGCAATAATCGTCCCTGGAAAAAGGAGGATATAGATCTATGGCTAAAGGACATAGAAGTCAGATTAAGAGAGAGAGGAATGCCCAGAAGGATACCAGGCCTTCCGCAAAGTTATCTTACGCCAGAGTATCCGTACAGAAAGCATGCTTTGTACTGGATGCCATCAGAGGTAAGGACGTACAGACGGCGCTGGCTATTCTGGAGTACAATCCCAGGTATGCTTCCAGCCTTATCAAAAAGCTGCTTGAGTCGGCGATTGCTAACGCCGAGAACAACAACGGTATGAACAGAGATCACCTGTATGTGGCAGAGTGCTATGCCAACAAGGGGCCGACCATGAAGCGCATTCAGCCCAGAGCACAGGGCAGGGCCTACAGGATCGAGAAGAGAATGAGCCACATCACCGTTGTGCTTGACGAGAAGAAGTAAGGAAAGGAGCGAACAATAGAATGGGACAGAAAGTTAATCCTCACGGCATGAGAGTCGGAGTTATCAAAGATTGGGATTCCAAATGGTATGCTGAAAGCGAGTTTGCCGATTATCTTGTGGAAGATTATAACATCAGAAAGTATCTGAAGAAGAAGCTGTACAGCGCCGGCGTATCCAAGATCGAGATCGAGAGGGCGTCCGACAGGGTGCGAGTAGTGATCCACACTGCAAAGCCCGGTGTCATCATCGGCAAGGGCGGCGCTGAGATTGAGGCTACCAAAGCCGAGCTGTCCAAGATTTCCGACAAGAAGATCCTGATCGATATCAAGGAGATCAAGAGACCCGACAGAGACGCACAGCTGGTAGCAGAGAACATTGCTCTGCAGCTGGAAAACCGCGTATCCTTCCGCCGTGCCATGAAGTCCTGTATGGGAAGGAGCATGAAGGCGGGCGCCCTTGGAATCAAGGCTGCCTGTGCAGGTCGTCTGGGCGGCGCAGATATCGCCCGCACAGAGTTCTACAGTGAGGGCACCATCCCTCTTCAGACGCTGAGAGCCGACATCGACTACGGCTTCGCAGAGGCTGACACTACCTACGGCAAGGTTGGAGTTAAGGTTTGGATCTACAAAGGCGAGATCCTTCCTACAAAGGGAAATCAGATGGAAGGGAGCGATAATTAATTATGTTGATGCCTAAGAGAGTAAAACGTCGTAAACAGTTCCGCGGATCCATGGCGGGCAAGGCAATGCGGGGTAATACGCTTGCATACGGTGAATACGGCCTTGTGGCAACCGAGCCCTGCTGGATCAAGTCCAATCAGATCGAGGCGGCACGTATCGCCCTTACCC
>ERZ779621.93-NODE-93-length-64196-cov-10.616345_pt1 | contig 64196 bp, 56 predicted proteins | sample MGYA00514215_ERZ779621 | MGnify/ENA primary metagenome ERZ779621 (study PRJEB29562, sample SAMEA4376715) | mouse gut metagenome | isolation source: Cecum | study: EMG produced TPA metagenomics assembly of the A DSS colitis mouse model was used to assess the...
CAAATCCGGCATAAGCATATCGGCCCCCAACAGTTTCCCGGTCTCACACCTTATACTATGGTTAATGATCACCCCGGGGATACCCATAGATGCGCATATACCTATTCCATGAACCCTGCATCCTATCACAAAATCAAATTGTTTATATATTTCAAAATAATCGTGGGAGTCAAAACTGTAATAATATTCCTGCCCCGGGAAATCTTCCACAACATAATCCAGTTCCTCAATATAGTGGCATACAAATGCCACATTATACTTTTCCATAAGAATTCCATACAACCGCTTCAGATATTTTTCCGTTTCGATTAAAACATTGTTGTTAGCTGAAACTCTGCTACTGGAATAAATTAAGGCAATCTTCCTAACTTCTTTTACACTTTTATGAAATCGGCTGCTACATATTGACGGACATGTTATGCACTTCGTATCAGCCGTTTTCCATCTTTCCTTTTCTATATCCTTTCCATTTTTTTTGGCATGTACATGAAACATATCTGACGTTAATTTATCCCTCGTCGCAATATAAAGTGCTCTGTCGATAATATCCCATTCGTACTTTTTAATCTTTTCTTCAAGTCTTTCTTCTCCCGTGCCGATACCCATATAAATAACCGGAATATTGTACTTTTTTGCCGCCCAATAAAGCATTCGACTTCTATCTCCATACCATTCCGGCGAACCCGCAAAGATAATTAAATCTATATGCTTCCATTCGGAATCCTCTCTAATAGAATTATCCCATCGAAATATCCTGAATATGGAAGACGCATAAGAGGAACCCCGAAACTGCTTCTTATTAAAGGATGTTCTAGTAAAGATAGAGTGAAATCTTTGGTTAATATCTGGATTTCTATTATAGATAATGGAATTAAAATCCTTCTTTTTCATTACATCATGTAAAATATTAATAATTCCATATAATATAAATTCATCTCCGGGGTTAAACTGTCGTGTTGTTGAAAAAACGATATTTATCATATCTGTTTACTTCTAAGAAAAGTCTTTCCTTGAAAAATAAGTGGAAAATCTTTTCTTCCATATTCCTTTCCTGTCAATACATTTAATATTTTTTTGACTATCTGGAAAAAACAAAATTTCCAAAATCCTTTCTCAAAACATTGTTTGCTATATGCTTTATCATATTCATCATATACCACAACTTTATCCGGATGCCTCAATGGAAATTTCAATTCATAAGTTGGAACTGCCGCAATTTCATCTGCACCCACAGCATGTGTAGCATCATCCCCAATGCCAATATTTTTCACTAAATTAACTGATGGAACGATACATATTTTTCTGTGATACTGAAGGGAAAATATCATTTGGTAATCCCATGTATTGATTTTTCCCCTATAGGTATCTTCATTCGCTTTTTTCTTACAGATCCACTCTTTCCATCCCATCCACTCTCGTATATGTCCGCCATTTTTATCTCGGATTTCCGGCCAATGCGTCATATTGATGTCAAACAGTTTCCAGCTTCTTGCCCATGTACCCCATCCCCAATTCGGTCCATGATGCGTGAAATAATAATCGTAATTCTTCTCATTAAATTTCCCGTGATTATTACGCCCTGAAACAAGAAACACCCTATCTTCATCTTTATACCGCTCCAACATTTCATCCATAAACCGAAAAAAACTGATATTCGGTACACAATCATCTTCCAGAATGATAGCCTTCTCTTCCCTCTGCAATACATAAGATATACCGCTTGCAACACGGTCACGGCACCCCATGTTCTTTTCTGCATACACCTGTACCACCTGACATTCCCAATCTACCATTTCTTTGGCGATACACCGGCATTCCTCTGTTTTAATCTTCTCATCTACATGCCTTGGACCATCAGCCACCAAATAAAGTCTATCTGGCTTCGCTTTTCTTATCTGCTCTAGCACATATACCATGGTCTGTGGCCGATTAAAGAAAATAAAGACTACCGGGGTTTTACATTTATATTCCGTTTCATATTCTATCGTACGCAAATCCATTCCATTATCCTTTTCCCTATATATTTTATATTGCAATAACAATATCTTTACTTACGACATTCTACATATAAACTATCTATCTGTCTTTCATATAAATCCAATCCCTCCACTGCTTCAAAAGTAGTTTCTCCCGCTTTTAACACAGTGATATCCCGAAATTCCATTTGTCTCAAAAGCTTACATACAGAATCTGAATCATACATATAAGAATGCTTATCTACTCCATTGCCATATACCAGATATCTTATTTTGTTCCGAATATTTTTTCTACCCCCCATGAATCTGATGATGTCAAATATGTTTTTCTTAAGAATTCATCTGCATCATGATTTTTACAATAGCGATTTATGTAGTGTTGTAAATCTGGAAGCACTAACCGGAAACCCCCTCCGCTTTTTAGAATCCTCAAAACCTCTTTCAGAAATTGTTCTGCCTCCTCATGTGTCAAATGTTCCATCATATGAGAGCTATACACTATGTCCGCATCTTCATCTTTTACCGGTAGATTCGTTGCCCGTCCCCATTTGATAAATTCACGTACAGGATACAAGTCTTGAATCAACTGATATCCGGTTCTGCTTAAAAGTCCCATATGACACATAATGTTAGCAATTTTCGGATATCTTATATATTTAAATGGTCTAATATAATCAATATTTACTGCGTTGGGAAGTATTGTGTTCCCACATCCTACATGCACTACTTTCATTTTCAATCTTGTACTCCCTTTCCTAAGCTACACAACACATTTTTATACATCACTTTAATCTCTTTTATCAAAAATATAAATCCATATAATGATTTCCACTGTACCTTAGTCATTTGTCTTAATTTCGGACTGATGAACGTAAGCATAAATCCCTGTACCCAGTATGATATGACACTTGCAATTGCCGCGCCCAAAGCACCAAATACCGGAATCATTAAGTAATTCATGGCCATATTCATTACCGCCGCTGCTATAGAAAAGAAGAAACTTAAACCGGAATACTCCATAATAGAAAGAAATATCCCACGCATACAACCCATACATACTGGAATCACTGTCCATATAGTAACCATCAATATTTTGTATGCTTCTGCATACTCCTCGCCGTACAGGAAATGAATCATCCATTTTCCTAATACTGCCAATACTATGACATACATGTATGCTATCGCATTCAAAGCACTTGCAAACCGTTCGTACCTTGTCCAAAAAATAGTCGGTTCTTCCATATACTGTTTGGCAAAATATGGAAGCAGTCCTGCCGTAACGGCTGGCGGAATAAAGAAAAAAGCATCTACCAACTTTATTCCTACAGAATAAATTCCTAACTGTTCCTCCCCAAGCATACTCTTTATCATCACCTGATCAATTTTCATATATATGGTGACCGATAAACCGCCTAAAAGTAATGGCAGACATAGGTGTATCAATTTCCCTATAATAAAAAATATCTCACTGACAGCCGCTTCCTGATATCTAATTTTTTCTTTCTCTCTGGAACACAGAAAAGCCAAAAACGATACACCAAGGGTTCCACACTCTTTTAATGCATATACTAGGATAAACCATTCTACGGAAGCCTTATTCATAATCAATACTATATATATAACGACCATCCATATCAGCACTATATTTTTTATCTTCACGACATACTTCAACTGATATGTCGCTGTCAGATAATAATAAAAGATTTGACATACATTAAAAAGGCATATCACTCCCAATACAGCTACTTCCAGCCATGACAAGAATCCCGTTATTAATTGCAGGATTAACACGCCAAGTTCTGTAATCATTCCCGTTGCAAATGCAACAATAATTGCCGCATACAAAACTGCTTTCCGTTTATTCTCATATGCTGCAAATTCTTTGGTGACAATTTGTTGCATCCCGAAACAGGCAAAGCTATTTACAAATGTATATATCACACCAAAAAAGGTGTATCTCCCGTAATCTGATGCCCCCAGATATCTGGCAAGCGCAATGCTGATAAACATACTGAATACGAAAACAATTGCTTTATCTATTAGGGAAAAGAATACGTTGCCAAAAACTTTTTTTTGCATATCACCTTTCCCCCATTAGCTTTCGCCTCTGTTTGCCAAAATTCGCACTGGATGTATCATTCCCAAACAAGCTCTCCGCTAAAAAGATCATAAATACCCAGCCAAATAAGAAAGGCCATATCCTTTGCTCCATAGCATATAACGCTCCGCAAAAGAAGATAATAACGGTCAGTGTTTCCTCTTTCTTTACAAACCGATACATAGAAGAAAAATATACATAGATAAATATGATTGAAAAAATAATTCCATAATGGCTCAAAAGGTATATCCACATACAATCCATATAGAAATTCCTTTCACCCTCAAGACGCACATATGTATTCAATTCTGTAAAATCAAACTCCTGTCCAAACAAGCTTAAGCCATAAACTTTAAATGTCCTATAGACATCCGCAAAACGATACGACATTATTTTATCTATTCGGCCCAGTAACGGAATGTCTGAAACATTGATGACACTCAATATAACCGCCAATCCTGCAAATGCCATAGACATATAAAAAAGAATAAGCAACCCTCTCCTCGTTTCTTTCCCATCCGGAACAACCCTTTGGAAAAGAAATATTGTGCAAACAAATACCAGCATAACAACCGTCGTCCCCAGGCTGTTCATAAATATATATGTTATTGCTGTAATGACTGCCAGAAACAGGTAATCCTTTTTATTCAATTTTTCTTTCTTTAACCAACAGTAACAGGCAGCAATCAGGAACAGTATATTCCCTGTAAAATTTGGCTGGCCTAATCCGAATGTATAACGAGTTGCCAATACACTTCTGCCTTGCACCATAATATCCTGATGTATTCCTGTAGCCGTTGCGATAATACCGACAGCAAGCCCTATACAATGACAATACAAACTAGCTCTTATCCATTTATCATAAGAAACCGTTTTGACCAAAATAATCCATGTCCAAAAAGGAAGCAGGCCCCTTTCACCCGCAGACAAACAAACCACCAGCATTAATAAGTATCCTGCTGCAATAATACTTATTTCCTTTCTGGTATATTTCCCTTTACAAATAAAAAGAAATAAAGATAGATAAATTACTACATCTATTGCTAAACTGAAAAATCTTATTCCTTCAGAAATTGTTATAAATACTAGCGCACCATCCAGAAAATATTCTTTCAACAGACTAACTGCAAATAGAATCAAAATCCATGTTTCGCGGTTAAATTTATGTAAAAAATCAATATGTACTTTCTTTCTATTTATCATCTGTCAAACACTCCATTAGCAAAGATTTGACTGTAGATACAGAAACTTGCTCTATACACGGGAATTTTTTCTCAGACCGATCTTTTATCTTTCTGCACCGCTTTGAACAAAAATTACAATTGTAACAATCCATTTCATGATACGCCGTTAATGGAAAACGATATATTTCTGATGTAGGCTTTAAATCATATGGGATAAATCTTCCCCAATGCCACCCTCCCGCGATACAGACACATTTGGTGTTTACAGCTACTGCTATATGTACGAAGACTGTATCATTTGTAAGTACTAATTCTGCGCCGCGTATTATCTCAATACTATCCAAGATAGTAGTCATGCCAGTAAGATTAACAACTCTATCTCCATCATGAATCATTCCACAAATCAATTCACTATCATCCTTATCTGCTTTCGCACCAATAAGATAGCATTTCATATTCTGCTTTTCCAATATATAGTTCCCTATGGAAGCATATTTCTCATTTTCCCATTTTTTAGCCGGAAAACTTCCGCCCTGGGCAATAACAAAATATGGTTTTTTCCCAATATGCGTACATGTAGTTTTTGGTAGAAGCGATTGATATGGAACAATGTCTGTATTCGTAATTTTCTTCAACAGATAAAAATATTTCTTCATTTCAAAATCATTTTTATTATCATATGGCAGTATCCTGCTATATACCCTGTCCCATCTCTTTCGTAATATACTTTCTTCATTATCTCTGCTCAATGCGATTTTAACATCCGACTGAAGGCGGCCGACAATATACTCCATTTCTGCCGTACGGTTAGCAACCAATTGTATTACCATCTCTTCTGATATATCCGACAGAATTTTATTCATTGATTCTCTATATGATTTCTCCCTGCTATATTTCTCCATTTCAATTGCAATTACTTCATCAGCTATATTCCAAGTCCGTGCAAGCAGTTCGCAACTGGCAGAACAGATTAGGATAATTTTCTTATTTTGATAAAACTTCCTATATTCACAAAATATACTGTATGACATTATAAAATCACCAATAGCATCCAGGCGCACCAGAACTACCGTATTGTTACATGCAGCGGAACAATTAACATTTTTTATTCCTTGTAACTGTATAGAAAAAAATAGTTTCCTAATTTTCTTTCTAAAAAAATCAATATTCATAAATCTTTGCTCTACTTCCCTTTTCTTTCCGTCTCCTAATCTAATACGTTTTTTATACAATCTGCATACTGCTGGCAAATAAACTTCCTTGCGGCTTTCTGAAAATGTATATGATCTATTCGCTTATAATGAGTCATCTTCATAATCTCATTAATGTCACAAAACATTAAAAGTTTTTCATCGGCAATCTGTTTTATAATTTCATTTCTCCTCGTTATTATCCTATTTTTTGAAATATCATACTGTGGCTTTTGTATTAACATTACAACTTTATCTATATACTGAATCAGCTTCATGAAATATTCGTTCTTTATGTTATCATGTTTCGGCACAATAACTTCTTCAAAAATACTCAACAATATGATTTGATTTGTATACTGCAACAGAAAATCTATTAGCCCTGAATAATCTTCTTTAAAGATACTAAAATCACCTTCCTCTATACCCCCCCCCGATCATTTTTCTTAAAATGATCTCCTACTTGTATAAATATCGCATCATAAGAATATCTTTCACTTGAAAAGAAAGCATCCACTTGTGCTTTAAATAAAATATCATGCAAATTCGATGATGAACCTATCATATCAGCTGCAATATTATATTTTTTTGAAAATGTACTCCTCACCATTCTGATTGTACTGTCACCAATCAGAAGTACTCTTTTTTTTTCACTACTATTGGCGTAATCATACCAGAAATTGGACCATTCTATGTTTTCTCTGGAAATGTATTTATCTGTTGTATTTTTTATATAATGATTTATTGTCAACATAAAAATCTCCACTACTATTTCAAGTTTCCACTCATTTGACAAAGCGATTACAATGTTGCATATACTACAGTTTCAATACTTCTATCTGAATGGTGCCGAATATATATTTTATATTCTGGCACTAAGCTTTTTATATAGAGCGGAATTCTATATAAGTCTTCAAAACTATGATAAATACAAATTGCCAAGTTAGGTCTATCTCTCATAATTGTGTGCTCTGCTCCCTTTAAAGCATACATTTCTGCTCCTTCGATATCCATTTTTATAAAAGACACCTTATCTTCTACATGTACATTATCAATGGAATTGGCTTCCAAGCTAATAGTTTTTACAGTTGATTCATGATTGGCAACTACCTTTGAACCGGCAGTCCCCTCTTCGGAAAAATAGAGGGTCGTCTTTTCGCTCCACAATGCATATGGTATATTTTTAACGTTTGGATGATTTTCTATTATTTTGTTTAATATTTCAATATTTTTTCTATCTGGTTCCCATGCATATATCCTACTATACCCCCCCCCACACACCTTAGTACTTGTTCCGTCACATCTCCAATAAAAGCACCTCCATCGATAAAGGTATCACCTGCAAAAACCGGAAATATATCTTTTTGAAAATATTGAGGTTTAACAAAACACTTAAGCAATTCTTCTCTTTTTCCTGAACATCTATAATGGATAACTGCTTTGTAAGTTCTTATAGACAAATCATCCTCTAAAATACTTTCTACTTCTTCAAATTCCTTCATATGCATACTATAAAATTCTCTAAAACTCTTTGTGTCCAGTCGTTCCAGAAGAATATGTATTTTCCCAACGATTCCAGAATTAATTAAAAAATTTACACTCTTATCAAGACCTAGTTTAAAAAGCAATTCTTTTACTAATTTCACTATTTTTCTCATGACGCTCTCCTCAAGTTCATACAAAATATATACACATTGTATATAGACCTACTTTTCTTTAAGGCATATATTATATTATTCTGGAAAAATCTTCTGACTCGGTAACGCCCATATAACCCGTTTTTTATCTGGATTTCTTCCCTCTCATTTCTTGCTTCTGTTGTACTGTTCTGTGATATTCCCGATAAATCAAAAAGGGCAATATCACAATCTATCTTTTTATATTTTTCTCCATTTACATACATTCTTGTAAATAAATCATAATCCGCACTCACTTTATAACCCATATCAAACCTATACCGCTCCATCACTCCTCTTCGGACAAATGCTGCTTGATGGACAAATGGTACTCTATAATATATAGTCTCAATATCATAAGCACGTTTGAAATATAACTTCTTTTCTTTCACATTCCATGTATTCCCATAAATGCAACTGACCTGCTCACCATATTTCTTAGAAAACACTTGCTCTAATGTGCTATTCTGAAACAGTCTATCATTCGCATTCAAGTAATATATCCATTCACCACTACAATAGCCCACCCCTTTATTCATAGCATCATATATCCCCCTATTCGGCTCAGATATATGAATATAAGTTATATTTCTGTCTGCAAATTTCTTATCATATTCACAAATTATTTGGTATGTTTCATCCGTTGAACTCCCATCAATAATGATATATTCGATACGGTCATATGTCTGATGCAATACCGACTCAATAGTCTTTCGTATTGTATCAGCCGCATTGTAAGAAACTGTTATTATAGATACCTGATCACTATCTGTCATACGCACTCCAATTATTATAAGAATTACTAACTCTCAATTTAATATCTTTCTTCCCCAATTAAGCATTGTGTTATAAGGAAGGTTAATTTTCAAAGTTTTTTTAAAAAAAGCTGCTTTCCATTTACAATCTTGAAATGCCTTCTTAAAAACCGCTGGATTTCTAATATCCGCCATTGTAATATTTTCTATCAATGGAACACTTGTCCCATTCTCATAAAAATGTAACAATGAAAATCTATTAATATCCTCTCTACTCGGACTGCCGCCAATTTTAATTAACTGCTTGAGAATTTTTTCATAATCAAAACAACTTTTTCCTTTATACACTTTTAGCAACTTTACTAACTCTTTTGCCCCTGTCTGAACAGCTGCAATCTTCTTGTATGAATCTTCATCAAATTCAGACACATCAAAATCTGGTATAATCTGCAATTTGTCTTCATTATATAAATATCCAATAACCGAACCATATTTCGGCATCATCAATATCTCAAGAAGACCTGAAAAATTTAAGATACTTCTGCTGATTTCATTTTCGTTATGAAACAGAAAGCCCTTATATCTTTTCTTATTCTCAGCATTCAGTACGCCAAGATACACCCCTCCAAGTTCTATCCGCCTGCCTTTTGCCACTACATATCTTTCCAGAATATCCTGCATGGTTCCACGCCATCCAATATCTACTAACACGGAGGAAACACTTAATTTATCATTTATATATTGATCAAATATATAATTATTCTTTTCTAAATCTTTTAGTAAATCCTTCTTAACATTTATAAGAAAATTCTGGCTGGAGCTGTCTATTTCTAATTTACTTCCCACTTTTCTGGAAATTACAGTTTCCGGACTAAGATGTAGTTTTGTCATCTGACTTTCATACTTTTCCAACCCTATCCCCAAACGCTGAAAGAATTTTTGAATCGTTATTTTCCGCTCTAATCCCATTCCGGAAACAATGGAAATAAAATACTCTATTCCTTCAGATTGTAATAATATATATGCCGTTCCCCTAATTACAGAGATTCTCGATATATGAAGCATCTCTGATGCATCTGAGAATAATATGTTATATATTTCTTTTAAAAATTCTCCCTCTCTTGAAACAAATAATAATTTCTGATCACATGAATTTTCATGTACCCATAAGCAAAATTCATAGATAACAGGGCCTAAGATGTTAAATCCAAAATCATAATAGTAATTATCAGACTTTAACAATTTGTTCACCCTTCTGACTAACTGAGATTTTATCCCCAGAATTTTAGTATTAAAATAATCACTTCTTTTCGCATCACCTATATGTAATAATTCCTGCCTGTTTATCTGTAAGTCTTTAAGCACAATATGATACAATCCCGTATCCCGTTTTGATTTTCCATATTCGCAAGATACATATACCTTCTGTATGTCACAGTACCCATTTTTTTCTAAAATCCGTTTAATCATACAACTGCTAAGATACATATCACTTATACAGATCATCGGATAACATTTCCTGTACTTTTCATAAAGTTTCTGTCCATAATAGCTGGGGACTGTATTTTGCATTTCATATTCTGCTTCCAATACGCATAGCTTTTCTTTTTCATCCTTATTTATATCAGCAAAAAAACCTGTATCATAAATATCCTGTAATGTATAATTCCGCCAGAACTTTCTGAGTTCCTTTTCGGCCTCAATTCTATGCTTTGCAAAATTCTCTCCATATTGGCAACCATCTGCTTTTAACTTTGACTCTATTAATCTATATAATGCATCCGGACTCAATACCCGCTTAATCAATGTGTCATATACATCAAATGATACATATCGTATTCCCATAATAAAAACTCCCAACATAAGACAATTACATACCTTACATTGAGAGTTTTCCTCATCACTATTTATAATCTTTTATCTCATTTTCCTGCAGCCGCAAACTCCGTCTTCGTACACTGCGTTATCTTCCGTATGAAATGTTCGTCCATTCCCTCCTCTATCATTCTTCTGATAATATAAATCTTTTCTTCTCTTTTTCCCTCTTTTTGACCCTCTCTTCTTTCTTCTTCCATCCAATCCCTGATTGCCTTGCACATAGGAACTCCCTCCTTTTCCATCTTCTCTATCAGCCCTTTCATATGCAGGTGCACTGCTATGGCCTGTTCGGTTTCGGCAGACAGATTTTGAAACCGCTCTGTCTGTAACAGCTGCATCATACGTTTCCTGTCCTCCCTGCAATGCATTGCCTGGAAAAATTCCCGTAGTTCTGTCTGGTAGTCTTCCGGTTTTACTTTATGTACCTCTATCAATGGAAAACCGTACTCTCTTATATACCTTTCGGAAATTTTGTCTGCCCCGGCGGCTTTGTGGAACATCTGCAAAAGTGTATTCCGGCCTGTCCAGCCTTCTTCTCCCAAATACAATACAACCGTTATGATCGGAAGAAGAAAATCGCTTCCTTTTATCCTGCTTTTCTTTTCGCGGTAATGTTTATAATCTTTTTCCCGGATATGTTTCTTATGTATTGCCTTGATCTGATATTCATATTCACAGGCATCGTATACGAATACTCTCTCCGGCATACTGTAATCAGACTCTGTTTCAATTTCTAATCCATAACAGATATGATGTCCCTTATCCAGCATCATCACATCCCGCTCATTTTCTCCGGATTCACTGCCCAATGAAGGATATTTTCTTTGCATAAGTCTGAGATTTTCCGGAACAAGAACCTTTTCTCCCTGATAAAGATTAATATTGATAAGTTCCGCAAACCGTTCTGCATCAGCAAAGAACGGTCTGTCCTTTCTATCCAGTCTTCCCATGCTCTCCTTTCCGGCCTGCTGCATATCATTGCAATGACTTTTATGATGCTGCTTTCAGCCATTTTTCAATTATTTTGTGAAATATGGCTGATACCGCCGGAATCGGATATTTCCGATTTATCGTCGTCCTGAGTTGAACGAATCTGAACATTTCACCGAGAAAATATTCTCTATATGGATTCATTATAGGAAATATTTCTACATATGTCAACAAAACATTTTCAAAAAAGTGAACGTTTTATCGTTTTTGTACTGCTTTTGTTTTCTCGATGTAAGATATGTAATTGTCAATGTACCTATTTATATCAAAATTTACTTGTACGAGCAATTCACAGTATCCGATTCTTAACTTTTTGGATAGTCAGCTTCACCCCGTACTTCTGGATAATTTTTATTCCATAGCCTAATGAGCGAGTTACGCCATACTGCTTTATAAACTTATTTACCAGCCGCCCTCCATTATTTATGCGGCGGTGTCTAATCGCTTTTTCATTGGAACCATTCAAAACTCCTAGCATTAGTTTATCCATTTCTTCCGAAAGTTCTGTCTGTTTATCGGGATTCCATATCTTACGAAATTTCTCCAACAGAAAACGATCAACTACAAAAGGCAAATCTGTATTTTCATCTGTCCTTGATGTTTTAAAAATTTCAACAAGCGAATTTGCATCTGTATTTAACACAGCACACCATCCATCTGTAAGTGTGGGCACATTGGCTATATACGGGTTTTCTTCTGCACATCTGCTTTTGTCCGATTGTCCTTTAGAAAAATCTATCCAATGCAGTGTACCCGGATTCACTGCGCAGTACTTTAATTGCTCAAAACCCCTGCCTATGCGGACTCCTGCGGTCATAAGCACAATATATGCATGTTCCGGAAGTTGTCCTGTCAAATACCGCCAGTCCCTATGCTCTGTTTCCAACACGGTATAGAGTGTTCCCACATATCTTTTGTTCATTTCCCGTGTTTCTGTATCCTTATCCTTCTCTGCTTCATCCCTGTAAATCATAATGCCGTAGAAATCACCTGCATAAATCGGCGTACTGCTCGATACCCGATTCTGGGCATCCTCCATATAAGTAACACCGTGATATTTGACGGCAGATTTTTTACTTTCCTCTGAAATAACCCCGTCTTTGATTTCCACACGGTTTACTTTTTCCTTTGTAAGCCGGACATTGGGCATCCGGGACATCTTTTCATAGTTGGTGTCTGAGATATCATCCACCCCGTCTCTTGCATCCCGGGCAAACGTTTCCAGAGGAATGCCGCAGTATTCACACCACATAAACTGCTCGGCAAAATCCTCAATCGGCCGTTTCCACCATCCCTTTTCAATCGGCAGTCCTCCCGGCCCGTCATACATATAATCCAGTGCTGCAGCCACTTCACAGAAAAAACATCCCTTAGGTGTTACAGAGCTGCTCCATTGCTGATTCACCCAACAGTTTTCCCGCATTTGTAACCATTCCTTATCTTTGATACCCATATCTTTTCTGGAAATCAACACCGGCTGATGATATGAAATATTTTGATGATCATTTAAATTCTGAAAATTGAACACATCCTGAATAATTTCATAATTTTTCCGGTATTTTGATGTTATGGATGTCCACAACCCGGCACCCCGGATAATAGGTCTTGGTCCGTCCTCATATGGATAAATTTCATACTTATCCAATTCCAGTTCCCGCCTTACCTCTACGAAACTGTCTGTGGGTAATTTCATGCTTCCCCTATCGGGTTTCCATTCTTTGGGCAGTTTATCTTCCAGATAACGGCACATTCTGCCAAACTCAGGATGAATAGTGGGTTCACCGCCCATCACTCCAATCAGTCCAGGATGGTCTATTACGGAATCAACCGCTCTACAAAAAGTTTCATAATCCATAAAAAATGGCTTTTTATGATGTCCGCAAAATCTGGTGCAATTTGAACAAGTATTAACACAAGCATTGGTTACTTCTATCTGGATAACCCAATGATCTTTTGGTGGTTTCACTCTTTTCTCCCTATCTTCTACTCTTTAATTTATGAAAAATTACCGGATTGTTCTTCCTGATCAGATATATTATTTCACCCATTACATAAGCTCCGGGTGTCCAGTTCCACCTGATGGGCATAACAAATATCCTCATTTTCAAGGAACGGCACCTGGCATATCTTATTGCTTCCCGTACATCCTTATGATGAACCATATCCCCGATTTTTCTATATTTCTGAATCCATGTCAGTTTCCTGCCGGCATGGAATACATTTTCAATACACCCCGCTATCCTCTCTATGAACTCACGGCACGTATACTCCCTTGATTTTTCATTCCAAATCTTTAATTCATGGAAATGCTCTTTAAATTCATTGTATTCTTTATCACGGATAATAAAGGAGTCATCCCTGTACTTTTCCGTTGTCGAACCGGTACGTTCACGGACATAATAGTACAAACATTCATCCGTTATTGCCACTGACTGGCATTTTGACAAAAACAAGCGGTTAAAAACCCTGTCCTCTGTATACACATGCCCGTCACGGAAACGCATCCCATATTTGTGGATGATTTCCATGCTGTACAACTTATTCCACACATTGGAAAACATATCAGAATCCCATATGTCGATATATTTTTCCTTTATTTCCTTAAAATTATGGAACACAGAAAACGGGTATTTTTTCTCTTCCAGGTACGTTGTTATGGTCTGCCCGTCCTTTTTACCCTCTATCTTGAAATAGTATCCACAGACCACCATGCCAACGCTATTTTCACTAATCAACCGAACCATCTTTTCAATCAGCTCAGGCTTATATCCATCATCCACATCCAAGAATGTTATATATTTCCCTTTAGCCTTGTCTAAACCGGCATTCCTTGCTCTCGCAGTTCCTCCATTCTTCTTATGAATAGCGCAAAAACGTTCTTCATCCTTAATCAATTCATCTATTTTCTCACCACTGCCATCTGTTGAGCCATCGTCGACAAATATCACTTCAAAATCAGTGAAAGTCTGCGCTTTCAGACAGTTGATGCACTGTTCTATATAAGATTTTCCGTTGTAAACTGGCACAACAATACTGACTGTCAATACGCCCCCTCCCTCCTAATAACTGCCCTAACTGTTCTCAATATCAGTTTCGCATCCGTCAGGATTCCTGCTTCCCTGATATAACGCATATCCATCTCCATCCATTCATCAAATGGTATGTCATTTCTCCCACAGCATTGCCAGTAACAGGTCAGTCCTGGCTTCATCAAAAGTCTCTGGTTCTGATACTCATTACACTGGGCCGTCTCATAAGTCGGCAAGGGTCTTGGTCCTACGATACTCATGTCCCCTTTTATGATGTTGATAAGCTGCGGCAGCTCATCTATGCTGGTCCTCCGTATAAATTTCCCGATTTTTGTCACTCTCGGATCGTTCTTCATCTTAAATGCCGGTCCATCTAATTCATTCTGACTAAGGAGCTCCTTATGTATCGCTTCAGCATCTACACACATGCTGCGAAACTTATACATACGGAATACTCTCCCATAAAGACCGTTGCGTTCCTGCACATAAAAAACAGATGCGCCGTCTTCAATCTTAATGAACACTGCTATAATCAAGAATAACGGTGACAAAAAAATCAAAGCAATGAAAGACAGCACAATATCACCAACTCTTTTTAGGAAATGATATATGTTGCTTTTTTGTCTGCATATTGTAAACAGATCATCCCTCCGATATTGAGTTACATCTTGTTGTAATATTTGTGCATCCATTTTTGTGACTATACCTCTTTCTTAAGTCTATGAGTTTGCATGTGCTAATTTTTTTCGAAGGAATAGCCGCCGAAAGAACACGGCGGCCACCCGCTTTTTACACATTACTGCTTCGGTACAAATACCAGTACGGAAATGGTTGTCGGTGCACCCTTGAAAGCGCCCATAACCTGTCCGGTTACAGGATCAACGATACCTTCAACATACTCCACGGTTCCATCTGCATTTACACTCATGAGCATAACAAGAGAACCTGCCGTAACGCCCTTGATCGTACCTGCTGACGCGATCGTGTTGCCGAAAGCGTCCTGGGCTGTTGCCAGAGTCTTGACTGTACCACAGTCATTGATGGCTACATTTCCGCCAAGTGCGTTGATGGTAGCTCTAAACATCGGAGTTGCCGGTTTTGTCATCATCTGAGAAACGGCTGCTCCTGCGTTCTTGCCGGCTGCGATCTGGGAAGTTACCAGATCAGCCACCACTGCTTTAACGGAAGCGATCTGCTGTGTCAGAGACACTGCGGATACGGAACCGTCTGCGTTCACAATGGCAACTCTCACACTGTCAGTCTTAACGGCTGCACCCGGAGCCGCTGCCTGAACACTGACGCCTGCTGTAGCTGTAACTGCGGCAGGTGCCGCAACACTAGCGCTGGAAGAATCGTATGAGCTTTCGCTCTCCTCCGAACTCTCATAGTTGGAGACTACAGCCTGTGTTGTCACAGACTCCTTCGCTGACACAGTCATGGATGTGAACAGCATAGTAACCATGAATAAAGCAATCATTCTTTTCATTGTCTTTGTCCTCCTTTCTTTATTCTGTGGTCTATATCAATATCCGGACACATTATCCGGATATCAATACCGGTTCATAAAACACTTCTAATATCAATTCATAAAGTGCCGTCTCGTCTATGTAAAACTCCTCAAACAATTCACCTTCTGTGGTTTCTCCAGCAGTCATATGGAAACTGTCTTCTGTGATACGATAATCCAACACTTCTGTAGCGAGATAAAAGGCCTCGTCCATGGAAAGATTGGTCACCATCATGGGGGATGCCGTCTGATACAAGTCCATGATCACGGAAGGGTTCTTTCGGGCTGCCGCCTTTGCGGCATCGGCAAAGCTTTTGAGATATTGTTTCTGTCTTTCTAATCTGGTGTCCGCCGACCCCTTTACACTGGTGTCCCGGTATTTTACGTACCAGAAAGCGCTCTCTCCTTCCAGATGAACCTGACTGCCTTTTGACAGCGAAGCGTCTATTTTCGTCAGATCTTCCAGCACTGTCACATCCACACCGCCTACCGTATCATTGAGTTTTGTGATCGCACTCATATTTAACGATACATATCCATGGATAGGCAGTTCATAAAACAATCGGCTGACTGCCTCTGTCTGATATTCACAGCTCTCCTCCACACCATTTCCAAAACCATGCTGTATGGCAATCTGCGCTGTGATCGTATCCACAAACTCTCCCTGCTCATCATACATATCTATGGCAGTCATGGCATTGCGGTTGATGCCGATAATATCCACAGTCTGGTCGTGGGGGTCCATCACAAGCAAAAACAGCGCATCTGCCTGACCGCCGTCTGTTCCTTCTGATATTTTCTGCACCGTCTCATCACTCTTATCAATCCCCATGAAGAGAAACGTCAAAATATCCTCGTTATAGTCATACACCTTTTCCTGGTATATTACCCAATCGTCCTGCCAGGCTTCCACCTGAGGTATGGCATCCAAAGGATTTTCAGTTTCCTGCATATTATGCAGTTCAGGTGCGCTTTTTGCAGTCTGTCTCTGTAGCCGCCTGTATCCCATCCCCCGATAAAGCAGCGCGCCGCATCCCAAACATAGAAACAGTAACAGCACTATGATTCCTGTAAGCAGCAATCTGTCTCTGACTTTAACCGCACGGCTTTTTGCAGTCTTCTTCCGTCTCTTTTTCTTACGCTTTCTTTTCCTGCGTTTCTTATGGACTCTCTCCGTATCGGCTTTATGCTTGATCGAAGTCCTCTTCTTTTTGACTGCATCTGCATCCAGATCAATGAAGATTAAATCATCCTCCATCATATCCGCATCCGATGCGCTGGAATCCGGCTGTTTTACAATTTTCAATTCTCGATTCTGTTGATTTTTCTGCTCTTCCAACTTGTTTTGCTTCTCAAATATTTCTCTGTCTCACAACAGTTCCAATTTTTGATTCATTTAATCTTAACCTGTTTCAGGTTAAAAGTCAATGTGAAAATTGGAAATGTATTATAATATTTTAATTAGGGCACAATACTAATCTTGTACACATGCACGAAATTTTCTGGTGCAACCACTCATTTTCACAAGCAGAAAGGAGCATTGATTCCCTTGTATCCTCGTATCAGAGCACTGCGGGAGGATTGTGATTTAAACCAGACAAAAATGGCTGCTATTTTAGGAATGTCTCAGACCGGTTACTCCAAATATGAAACTGGAGAAAATGACCTGCCCACTTCCGTACTGATTCAGTTAGCGCACTTTCATAATACGAGCGTGGATTACCTGCTTGGGCTGACCAATGAAAGGCATCCTTACCCTGCATCTAATACTTCTTCCCGCACATAATGCGATCTTTAGTTCATTTTTTCTAAGTGAATCTAAACTCTAAATATACTACAATACAACAATTCAATGAATTTTCTATTTGACAGAACACAATCAATTGTCCTATAATACGGGCTATGACTAAAAAATCTTATATACAAAAGGCGCTGTTATGCGCCGCCATGCTCTGCTTTACAACAGCATGTGGTTCCACCCCTGACAGTGAACCGGACAACCGGGAGGCAATGATTGAGGAGGTTTCTAATCTTCCGGACGCTAAAATCAAGATGCCGGCGGTACTGGCAGGTGATGAGCTTACAGATATGCCCGTTGACGCAGACAACAATATTACTTATGAGTTGGATGGGAAAACCAGAACACAGATTCTAAATGAACTGGCCGCAGAGATTCAGACCAGTATTGACACTGTTCTTGCGGACAAAGAATATTATCCCAACATATCGGATATCACTGTCAATTCCGACTGCACGGAATTTGCAATCTATCTGACTACTGATGAGCCCAACCTGTATGAATCCACTCTGATGATGTCTTTCTATACGGTGGGCGACCGTTATCAGATTTACAATGGCGTCTCTGCAGAAGATGTCAAAACAACGGTCATTTATAAGAATGCAGAATCCGGCACAGAGTTAGCCAGAACAGATTCCACTTCAATACGTTAGAATGTAATCGTATTCCAGTCTTTGCCGGACACCTTTATCTGAAACATAAATAACCGCCGCCACCCTTCTTTCCTTCCTGGGTGACGGCGGTTATGCCATGTTCATTCCTATATTTTTATGTGATAAATCGTTTTGCAATCACATCGGCGTTGGCGAAACAACTCTGGCTAAAATTCAATAAGCCCGCTATTTCTGCACAATATTCACGATTCTGCCGGGCACATAAATCTCCTTCACAATCGTTCCCGTGAGCTTATCTGCAATCACTTCTTTGGCCTTGGCAATCACTTCGTCTTTGGGATCGTCCTTGCCGATATCCATTGTAGCCCTGGTCTTACCGTTAATTTGCACGGCAATCTCCACGGTAGACTCTACGGTCTTAGCCTCCTCATATGCCGGCCACTCGGTCTGGTAAACTCTGCCCTCAAAGCCAACCTTCTGCCACAGTTCCTCCGTGATATGAGGCGCCACCGGATTTAACAGTGTGATCAGAGTCTTAAACTCACCCTTCGTCACTGTGTTTTTCTTGTAGAACTCATTCACCAGCGCCATCATCGCGGCGATCGCCGTATTGTATTTCAGGCTCTCGAAATCGTTGCTGACCTTCTTGATGGTCTGATGCATCTTGATCTCCATATCTTTGGAGTAGTCCATCTCTTCTGTCAGGATATCCTGCAGTTTCCACACTCTCTCTAAAAACCTGCGGCATCCCTTAACGCCGTCTTCACTCCATCCGGCGCTCAGCTCAAAGGCACCGATGAACATCTCATACGTACGAAGAGTATCTGCACCGTAATCCGTCACAATATCATCGGGATTAACCACATTTCCCAAAGATTTGGACATCTTCACCACAGGGTGTTCCGCCATCTCACCGTACTTCTCTTTCAATGCCTCCCTGGCCGCTTTCTCACTGCCATACTCTGCAAGCAGCTGCTCCTGCTCTTTTGCAGGCAGGTTGGAGAAACAATGGGGATTCAATCCCAAAATCATCCCATGAGACGTCCTCTTGGCATAAGGTTCCGGACAAGGCACAGCTTTCTGGTCATACAGGAATTTGTGCCAGAACCGTGAGTATAACAAGTGCAGCGTGGTATGCTCCATACCGCCGTTGTACCAGTCTACCGGCATCCAGTAATCCAGTGCCTCTTTGCTGGCAAGGGCCTCACTGTTATCGGGGTCAGTGTAGCGCAGGAAATACCAGGAAGAACCTGCCCATTGCGGCATGGTGTCAGTCTCCCGCTTTGCCGGCCCGCCGCAGCAAGGGCAAGTCGTATTGACCCAATCAGTCATCAATGCCAGCGGCGATTCACCCGTATCCGTGGGCATATAGCTCTCCACCTCCGGCAATTCTAAAGGCAGCTCGCTCTCATCAAGGGGCACATAGCCGCACTTCTCACAATGTACAATCGGAATAGGCTCGCCCCAGTAACGCTGTCTGGAAAATACCCAGTCACGGAGTTTAAAGTTAGTCTTGGCACAGCCCACACCCTTTTCTTCCAGGAAAGCAATCATCTTCTCTTTGGCCTCAGCCACGTTTAAGCCATTGAGGAAATCGGAATTGACCAAAGTTCCCGTGGCCACGTCCGTATATACCTCTTCCTGCACATCTTTACCGCCTGCCACAACTTCCACGATGGGAAGACCAAACTTCTTGGCAAAATCCCAGTCTCTCTCATCATGGGCCGGCACTGCCATGATGGCACCCGTACCATAACTCATCAACACATAATCCGAAATGAAAATCGGGATTTCTTTGCCGTTCACAGGATTGATGGCCGTCATGCCGTCAATACACACACCGGTCTTATCTTTTGCCAGCTCTGCCCGCTCAAAATCGGACTTTCTGGCTGCCTGTTCCCGGTAAGCACTGATGGCATCCCAATTCTTTAATTCGTCTTTATATTTATCAATAATCGGATGCTCCGGAGACACCACCATATACGTTGCACCGAATAAAGTGTCACAACGTGTGGTATAAACCCGAAGTTTGTCTTCCTTATCCTTGATTGCAAAATCCACCTCCGCGCCTGTGGATTTACCAATCCAGTTCTTCTGGGACACTTTCACACGTTCCACATAATCCACCGTGTCAAGGCCTTCAATCAATTTGTCGGCATACTCTGTAATCTTGAGCATCCACTGGCTCTTCACCTTGCGGACTACCTCGGCCCCACAGCGTTCACATACGCCGTTTACCACTTCCTCGTTGGCCAGACCGACCTTACAGGAAGTACACCAGTTGATGGGCATTTCTGACTTGTAAGCAAGACCCGCCTTAAATAATTTCAAGAAAATCCACTGGGTCCATTTATAATAATTGGGATCTGTGGTATTCACTTCCCTGTCCCAGTCAAAAGAATATCCCAGAGAATGAAGCTGGCTCTTAAAACGGGACACGTTATTTTGTGTCACAATCTTCGGGTGAATGTGATTCTTAATCGCATAATTCTCTGTGGGAAGTCCGAACGCATCCCAGCCCATGGGATAGAGTACGTTATAGCCCTGCATCCTTCTCTTCCTGGCCACAATATCTAAAGCCGTATAGGGTCTTGGATGTCCCACATGAAGCCCCTGCCCGGAAGGATAGGGGAATTCCACCAACGCATAGTATTTCGGTTTGGAATAATCGTCCGAAGTCTTAAAAGCCTTCTCATCATCCCATACCTTCTGCCATTTTGTCTCCACTTCTCTGTGATTGTACACTTCTGCCATTTTATTGACCATACCTTTCCCGCCGCATTCACACGGCATATATCACACCATAATCTACGCCGTCAAATGACCTGTCTGGCCGCAGATTAAAAGATTTTCTCATACTCTTCTCATTTTATTATACTTGCAGGATTTGTCAACTGTTTTCTTGCTTCTGACTCCTTCTGACAGCCTGTCCGCCAAATAATCCGATACCAGCCAGCAGAAAAAATATTTCTAAAACATTCACAGCCAGGCATTTACTCTGGCTGCGAATAATCCACAATATAGTATTCAAAAGCATTGACTATGGTTGTCTCCCCATATTTGTCTATCCTTTTATATTTTCTGCTGTAATTCGCGTGCACATGTCCGTGAAAGAAAAACTTCGGTTCATATTTCTCCAGCAGTGTCCGAAAAACCTCAAACCCACGGTGGGGCAGGTCTTCCAAATCATTGATCTGACGGGCTGGCGCATGGGTCACCAGGATATCGAACCCCTTGTGCTTCCAGAGTTTGTATTTCAGCCGCAAAAGCCGCCTTTTCATCTTCTGTTCCGTATACTGGTTAGCAGCTCCCGGCAGATACTCCATGGAACCGCCAAGTCCCAGGATGCGTATCCCCTGATGCACATAAATATCATCTTCAATACAGATGCATCCTTCCGGCGGTGCCGTTTCATATCTGCCGTCATGGTTTCCCCTGACATAAAGAAGCGGCACATTGCACAGGGTGACAAAAAAGGACAGATAATTGGCCGGAAGGTCCCCGCAGGAAATGATGAGATCTACATCTTTCAGTTTATCTGGCTCATAGAAATCATACAGGTATTTAGACTTCTGATCGGCAAGTACTAAGATCTTCATTCTGCTCCTTCGCTCCCATCCGTCTTATCTTCCTGTACACTGGTCTTTTTCTCTGGACTGGATTCGTCTACTTTGATTCCCTGAAATTCTACCAATTCCCTTGCATCTTTTGTCAATTCGTCTAACTCCGGAATCTTTCCGATCACATTTTCTACCAGCCAATCCATGGTAATAATCTCATCTGCTCCCAGGCATTCTCCCTTTTCACACTGCAAAATCCCGCCCTGGGCATAAAGAGGGCCGCAAAACGGCTGGAACTCTCCGGAGCGAATAGAAGTCTTCAAAAGTTCTATCAGTCTGGCGGTCTCATCCGGCATGGACTTAGAGCAGATGACATCAATCACATCTGCGGACATACCCCACCAGTAATTGACCGCCTTTTTCCCTTTCTGCGCGCTGGATTCTGTACTGCCGCCGCTGAATATATTTTTGATTATCCGCTCATAAAATTTGCCCCAGTCCCAAATCGGTGTGGCCAGATTTTCCAGGGTTCCGTCATCCTTTTTCGCATAAAGTCCGTACTCTCTGGACGCATTTTGAGGGGTGATCATATCATTGTCGGACACAAACACGATACCTTCCTGATCTAGTTTTTCTCTGGCATCATTGCCCTCCACCTTCGTCCATTCCAGATGTATCTTTACATAGGGATTGATCATTTTGGCCCCTAAGGCAAAAGCATTGATATTCGCAAGCGCTCCATAAATAGGGTAATCCGCCACGTACCCGAGTCTGTCCGTCCGAGACAGAGCCGCCGCGATCGCCCCCATTAAGAATTTCGATTCATACATTCTTGCATAGTATGTGCAGATAGAAGAATAGGACATCTTAATGGAACAGTTATAGATCTTTACCTTGGGATACTGGATGGCAGAACGCACGCTCTGATTTACCATCTGTGTGGCTGTGGTAAAGATCAGTTCACAGCCGGCCGCAACCGCCTCATCGATGGCCGCCTCCACCTGGGCTTCCGTGTCTGCATTTTCAAATGCCATGGTTTCAATCTTCCCCACAAACACCTGCTCCAGATACTGTCTTCCCAATTCATGGGCATAGGCCCAGCTGGAAGTGTCCGTGGTCTTGGTATAAATAAACGCTATTTTCAGAGAATCCGGCACCCCTAAAGGAATCAGTTTATTCAAAAGGGTAGCCTTCACATTCTCCGGATTCTGCACCAGCTCTACCTGGCTTCCCCGATCGGCCAGCGTAATCTCCGTCCACATCTTCTGCAGACAACGGCTTATCTCCTGTTCTGTCTGATCTATCACTTTCTCATAACCATAAATTTCCACATACAAAAGAAACGCGTCAGAGACGTTGATATCCAATTTTTCGGTATTGACTTTACTGAAGGCAAGTTCAAAGTTATAGCAGGCAGAATGTAAGTCCATTCTGTCGTCATCACTAAATTGCTCCCCTTCCTTTTTCCCCATATATTTTAAAAGTTTCTGATAATTCCCTTCTTTATAGAAGCAGACATCATAGCTGCGTGACACATTATAAAAGTCCAGGAACTCATAATACAGGCGGTTTTCCTTGTCCTCTGACCTCTTGGGCACCAGACGGGTGACACTGGCCGGAAGGCTGTAAGTTTTCAGATGTTTCATCACACTGACCCGTTTATTACCCTCCTGCACATAGAACTGATTCATAAATTCATAGGCAATCACGGGATCGTTTATGCCGTCATTAATCTGATGATTATAAACGGCCGCCCACTTTCTCCCAAATTCCGACTCCTCCGGAAGAAGCGGCATAAAATTATTGGCAAAGGCATTAGACCTCCCCACGGTCTTTGTCCCTACGATTTTAGATAAGGGAATATCCATAATCCCCAGATTCTCAATGGATGCCACCTCCGTATAGGATATCATCTCATCCAATACCGGAAGGTAAGGATACTCACCCTTACTAAGCGCGGTCCGATAACTGCGCCTTCCCTGTCTCAATGCTGCCGAATACTCACTTCCTGCCATGGAAATGCCCTCCTTATTCTGTCCAAAACACTTTTTCCATATCCCATCTTACCATTTCACGGGGCTATTGAAAAGAATTTTATGTCATCAGACATAAAAAAGGAGCCGTTGCCCCTAGGTATTCCCTACTTTGCAACAGCCCCCTCTTGATATCCTCATTCATAATCTGCAAGGAGAATCCTCTGCATATAGCATTCCCCTAATTATTATGCATCCACATTTGCTTCCGCAACAGCCTTCGCTCTTGCAGCCACTTCCTTCTCCTGTACATCGCTGGGCGCCTGCTCATATCTTGCAAACTCATATTTGTAAGTGCCGCGTCCGCCTGTCATGGAGCGAAGATCGGTGCAGTAACCGTTTAAGCTTGCCGTCGGAATATCCGCCTCAATCACAGTCTTGCCATTTCCGGCAGGATTCATACCGAGCACACGGCCTCTTCTCTTATTGAGATCACCCATAACATCTCCTGTATAGGAATCAGGCACGGTAACCTGTAAGTTTGCAATGGGCTCTAAGAGCACCGGACCTGCCTCCATAAAGCCTTTCTTAAACGCCTGTATCGTCGCCATCTTGAAAGCCATCTCGGAAGAGTCTACCGGATGATAGGAACCGTCATAGAGAACCGCTTTCACACCAACGACCGGATACGCAGCCAAAGGTCCTGCCGATATAGAGTCCTGCAGTCCTTTTTCCACTGCCGGGAAGTAATTCTTCGGCACGGCGCCGCCAACCACTTCCTGTTCGAATACATAAGGAGTCTCCAAGTCCCCGGATGCCTCGAAACGCATCTTTACATGGCCATACTGCCCGTGTCCGCCGGACTGTTTCTTATACTTGTATTCCACATCGGATTTTTTCCGGATGGTCTCACGATACGCAATCTTCGGATCAGTCAACTCGATCTCTACCTTGTACTCATTTAAGAGACGGCTGGCAATGACATCCAGATGCAGATCGCCCATGCCATACAGCAGAGTCTGTTTGTTCTCTCCATCGTTTACAATCCAAAGTGTCTGGTCTTCATGTTTCATTTTCTGCAGAGCCTGGGATACCTTGTCCACATCTCCCTTGTTCTTTGCCCGATACCGTTTGTATGTATAGGGCGTGGAAATTTCTGTCTTACCATAACGGATGATTCTCGCCTTGGTGGAAAGGGTGTTGCCTGTCCTGGCCGCCGTCAGTTTTGCAATGGCTCCGATATCGCCGGCATGGAGTTCTTTGACCTCAATGGGTTTATTGCCCTGCATCACATAGAGCTTGTTAACCTTCTCTTCCACTTCCTTCTCATCGTTATAAATGACATCATCATTCTTCAATACACCGGAGCAGACCTTAATCAGAGAATACTTACCGATAAAGGGATCCACGATGGTCTTAAAGATATAAGCAGACTTCGGTTTGGAGAAGTCATAATTTGCCTGGAATATCTCGTTGGTCTTTAAATCAATACCTGCAAGCTCTCTATTCTCCGGGCTCGGCATATATTTGACAATATCGTCAAGCAGTGTGAATACACCCTGACAGAGCACATTAGAACCCATGGACATAGGAACGATACTGCCATCCATCACATTGGTACGAAGCGCCGCGCGAATCTCAGCCTCCGAGAACGTATCCCCATTAAAATAACGCTCCATAAAGTCTTCGCTGGTCTCCGCCACCGCTTCCATCAGCGTATCACGGCACAACTGCAGATTGGCCTTACTGTATTCGGGCATCTCGCACTCTACCACTTCCTTACCTTCCCAGCGGTAAGCCTGCTCCGTAATCACGTTGATATAACCCACGAACTTCTCATTTTCACGAATCGGCAGATGGAAAGGCGCCATCTTCTTGCCGTATTTGTCAGTCATATCCGACACAACCTGTCTGAAGGATGCGTTGTCAATATCCATATCTGTCACAAACACAAATCTGGGCAGTTTATACTTGTCACAAATCTCCCATGCCTTCTCTGTACCCACTTCCACGCCGGCCTTACCGGACACTACGATGATTGCCGCGTCTGCCGCGCTGACTGCTTCCTCTACCTCACCTACAAAATCAAAGAAACCGGGAGAGTCTAACACATTAATCTTCACGCCCTCCCACTCAATGGGAACAACAGAAGTGGCAATGGATATCTGGCGTTTCTGCTCCTCCTTACCGAAATCGCTTACCGTGTTCCCGTCAGCAACCTTTCCCATTCTGGATGTGATGCCGGACAGGTAGGCCATTGCCTCCACCAGACTGGTCTTGCCGCAACCCCCATGGCCCAGCAGAACCACATTACGAATCTTATCCGTTGTGTAAACATTCATGTCTTGTAATCCTCCAATTCTGTTATTCTATCATAACCGGCGAACAATTCTCTCTCACATTCCTGTCAGAACCCTTTACTGTGCACAACAAACAAATCAGTAACTTTATTTATCGCACTACTTCGCCCGCAAAAATAAATTGCATTTATATTTTACTAAATTTTATAAACAATTTCAATAACATTTATGAATTTTGCTTTGGTTTTACAATCCTTGCTTTTCAGACTTTTAGATGCTATAGTAAGAACGGATTTATTAAAGGAAATACATTCAGAAAGGCAGTGCATATGAACACACTTACCTGCGGTTTTATCGGTCTGGGACTGATCGGCGGCTCCATCGCCAAGGCCATCAAAAGCCATATCCCCTCTTCACGGCTGATTGCATACGATATCAATACTGACTCTTTGGAACTGGCCTATAAGGAACAGGTGATCGATCAGATTTGTCCGGCCATCGACGCATCTTTTGGCGGCTGCGACTATCTGTTCTTATGTGCGCCTGTCTCACACAATGACGAGAATCTTCTTACTTTAAAGCCTTATCTTTCCCCGGATACCATTCTCACGGACGTGGGAAGTGTAAAGACCGGAATCCACCGGCATATAGAGGCATTAAACCTGCAGTCCCAGTTTATCGGCGGCCATCCCATGGCCGGGTCCGAGCGGTTTGGCTATCAAAATTCCTACGCTTCCTTGTTAGAGAACGCTTACTATATCCTGACACCCTCAGATACGGTGCCCCAGGAAAAGGTAACGGCCTACCAGACTTTGACCGCCTCCATAGGCGCCATTCCCTTAGTCCTAACCTGTGAAGAACACGACTATGTGACAGCCGCAATCTCCCATCTGCCCCATGTGATTGCCGCCTCCTTGGTGAATCTGATCAAGAGCAGCGATTCGAAGGAAGGTATCATGAAAATGATCGCGGCAGGCGGTTTTAAAGATATCACCCGGATTGCTTCCTCTTCTCCTGCCATGTGGCAGCAGATCTGCCTGACAAACACGGAGAACATTTCCGCCCTTTTAAAGACCTACATACAATATCTGACTGTGCTGTCCTCCTATCTTGACAGGAAGGACAAAGATGCACTCTATCTGCTCTTTGATACCGCACGTACCTACCGGGATTCCTTTACCAACAGTTCCAACGGCCCCATCAAGGCAGAATATGTACTGACGGTAGACATTGCCGACAAACCTGGCGCCATCGCCACACTTGCCGTTCTTTTGGCCAAACACCAGGTGAGTATCAAGAACATCGGCATCAATCACAACAGAGAGCTGGCAGAGGGTGCCCTTCGGATAGAATTTTATGATAAAAATGCTGCGGAGGCCGCCGTCAATATCCTGACGGAACATAACTACAGGATTCACAGGCGTTAAAGTATCCATAGAAATACAGACAGGAGCAATATTTCAGGTTTCTTCAGACAAACTCCCAAGAAAGGCAAAGGTTATCATCATGATTTTTCAGAGCGCAAAATCCTTAAGAGGCGAAGTCACAATTCCTGGGGACAAATCGATTTCCCACAGAGCCGTCATGTTTGGCTCCCTGGCGGAAGGTCTCACGGAAGTGACCAACTTTTTACAAGGAGCAGACTGTCTCTCCACCATAGAGGCTTTTCGAAACATGGGCATTGAGATTGAGAATACACCGGAGAAAATCTTAATACACGGCAAGGGGCTGCATGGCCTGCAGGCCCCCGCATCCATCCTTGACATGGGAAACAGCGGCACCACCACAAGACTGATCAGCGGTATTTTGGCCGGTCAGCCCTTTGAGAGTACCTTAACCGGAGATGCCTCCATACAGAAACGCCCCATGAGACGGATTATGGAACCGCTGTCCATGATGGGGGCACATATCACAAGCATAAAGGGCAACGACTGCGCGCCTTTACAGATAGCAGGCCGTCCGCTTCACGCAATCCATTATCAATCCAAAGTGGCTTCCGCCCAGGTAAAATCCGCTGTGCTTTTAGCCGGTCTTTATGCAGACGGCATAACCCGGGTGACAGAGCCTGCCATCAGCCGCAACCACACGGAACTGATGCTCCGCTATTTTGGCGCCGACCTGCATACGGAAGAGAAAACTGCCGCAATCAGTCCCAATCCTCATCTTACCGGTCAGAAAATCAATGTGCCCGGCGATATTTCTTCCGCCGCGTATTTTATGGCCGCCGGTCTAATCGTTCCGGATTCGGAAATTCTGATACACAATGTGGGCATCAACCCCACAAGAGACGGTATCTTAAAAGTCTGCCGTCAGATGGGCGGTAATATAACGCTTTTAAATGTGAAAAATAACGGAGAACCCGTTGCCGATCTCTTAGTGAAATCCAGTTCCCTTCACGGTATTACCATCCAAGGAGATATCATCCCTACGTTGATTGATGAACTGCCAATCATCAATATTATGGCCGCCTGTGCAAAAGGCACTACCATCATCCGCGATGCCGCCGAGTTAAAGGTAAAAGAATCCAACCGGATCGACGTGATGGTGCAATATCTTAGCGCCATGGGCTGCGATATCACAGGCACAGAGGACGGTATGATCATCCGCGGCGGCGCTCCCCTTCACGGCACCACTGTGGACTCCCACTTAGACCACCGCATTGCCATGAGCTTTGCCATCGCCTCTCTTATCGCCGATGGCGAAACACAGATAAAGGGCAGCGATGTGGTGACCATCAGCTACCCTGGATTTTATGAAGACCTGGCAGGCCTTATGCATTAACCTTTTGGGGCAGGATAATAAGAGTCATCCTGTATATCTACAATACGGACGTATCGTTATACAGTCTATTTTATTATCTTCTGCCTCAAAATAAATACTTCTGTTTCCCATGCCGTCATACATATACACAAAAGTATGCCTGCGATTATTTTCTTATTTCCAAGCTCTTTCTTATTCCCTTTTCCGTACTTTCTCATACTCTGACACTTTAATCCTCTCATGTAAGCTTCACCAACAGCCGGTTTAAGAAATAGGAAAACACCATGCAGACGATTCCCGCCACACTTCCATACCAGTTCAACGTCGCGTCCGACTGGCTAAAATGCCGACCTTCCACGAACTGTTTATAATACTCTGTATAATAAGCCAACAGATAGCACACCGCTCCCGCTCCTATCACACCTATGATTCGATAAAATCCACGGAAGATTACCATACTGACAAAGGTCGTCACCAGACCCACCACAAAAAAGAGACTCAGATGCGCCCCGTAACGTATCATCAGTTCCGTTGTCCTAATCTGGTCCTTTGTCGGGTCTGTAAAAATACGCCGGGCAATCTGCCCGGCCAGCTTGCTCGTCACGTCCGAAGAAACAGTCCCATTCTGAAAAGATACAATCATCACAAAATATAGAAGCATCATCAACCCCAGCATAGAACCTGTGATCACAACAATCTCCAGCGCAATATTTCTATTCTTTTTACTTTTCATTCCAATTCTTTCTCTCTATCTATAATCGCTATATACTGCAAGAAGCACCTTGCGATTATCATTCTTTACTATCCTAACCTATTTAGACCGCTTTGTAAAGAAATCTCTAAAAAAGAAAGAATCCTGGTAAGCATTTTCTTAATAATGATATCTTTTCCGTTTCCCCAGTAAAAATAACACCGTCACCAACACTGCCATCACTTCCGCCGCAACAATAGACATCCAGATTCCCTCTATTCCCCAGAAAATGGGGAAGATTAAAACCGCCAGGCATTGAAATAGCAATGTACGCAAAAAGGAAATCAAAGCCGATGTCAGACCGTCATTCAGCGCCGTAAAAAAGGATGACCCCATGATGGCAAATCCCGAGAATAAGAAGGAGAAGGAAAATACCATAAAGGCGTGTGCCGTTATCTGTAAAAGCTCTTTATCATACCCTACAAATAACACGGAAAAGGGCCTGGCTAACAGCTGGCCGGCACCAAACATCAGAATAGAAAACACGCCGATTAACATGATGTTCCTTTTTAACAATCCTTTTAATTCTTCATAGTTTTTCGCACCATGATGATATCCGATCACCGGCGCTGTTCCCACAGCATAGCCGATAAAGACTGCCTGGAACACAAAACATACATACATCAAAACACCGTAAGCCGCTATGCCATTCTCCCCGGCATACCGCATCAGCTGCATATTATAGAGCATACTCACAAGCGATGCGGAAACATTGCTCATCAGCTCGGAAGAACCATTGACACAGACTTTCCACAAGGCTTTTGCGTCAAACTTACATTTCACCAGCCGAAGCAGACTGGTATTCTCACGTCCAAAATACAGAAGCGGAATCACACCGCCCACAAACTGGCTTAAGGCCGTCGCTGCAGCCGCACCTCGTAACCCCCAATGAAATCCTGCCACAAAAAGCGCATCCAGAATAATATTGGTAAGGCCCGATGCCACCGTCACATACAGTCCCAGCTTTGGCTTCTCCGCCGTTGCAAACAGACACTGAAACTCATATTGCAAAATAAAAAAGGGCAGGGCAAGAAGACAGATTCTGGCATAGCTGATGCTGTCTTTTAACAGCTGCCCCTCCGCTCCCATCAGCACCGCCACCGGGCGGACAAACACAAATCCAAACAGCGCAAACGCCAAACCGCAGACCGCCGCTGTATAGACCACCAGGGAAAACACCTCATTGGCCTTCTTTTTATCTCCCATTCCCAGGGTGAGGGCTATCAACGCACTGCCGCCTGTGCCGAACATAAAACCCACACAGCCTAAAATCATCAGAAAAGGATAAATGAAATTCACCGCTGCAAAAGGAGTCTTACCGGCATAATTGGATACAAAAAAACCGTCCACCACGCCATAGATTGAAGTAAAGACCATCATAATGATGGAAGGAGCCGTAAAGCGCAACAGGCGGCGGTAATTAAAATGATCCGATAACTGTATCATCACGTCATCCTCCTTTCCGAGGCTTCCGGCAGATTCTTAGCCTTATTTTGAAGGGCCAGTAAATAACGCCTGGTCAGGGCAATATATGTCTCCACTTCCTCCTTGGACCAGGACGCCAGTATTTCATTCTCCGCTTCAATCACAGCGCCCGCTGTCCGGCCTGCCAGACTTTTGCCCGCTTCTGTCAGACACACCTTCTTATGTCTGGAATCTACCGACTCTAAATAAACGATACCTTCCTTCTCAAGCTTTCTCAATGCGGAATTAACCGTCTGCTTACTCAGACCGCAGTTATGGCAGATATCTTTCAACATACAGCTGTCTCCATAATTGCAAATCGTATAAAGGACCTCAAATACACTATCCGAGAGTCCCTGTTTCCATGAGATCTCATGGTATACCGCTTCTATCTCTCCAATCAGATGATTAAAGCGCTTCATATCTTTGGAAATCATATTGAACATACTCCTTTCTCCGTGCAGGAATTCATCCCCGAACCTTGGCAGGTATCAGTACAAATAAAAGGTATGAAATCGTACTCCTTGCATCATAGTACGATTTCATACCAATGTCAACACCTTTTTCTCATTGCCGAAAATTTTCCACAGAGAAAGCATACATGTATCAGTAATATGGTTCATACATCTGCTCAATCACCGTAGGCCCGGCATCCACCTGGGTAATCAATGCCAGAATATCACCCGTATACTTGTAACGGTAATACACATCTTCCGGATAATCCGGGTCCTTCGTCCTCACCCAGAGGGTACGCTCTCTCTGCTCATCCTGGGTAAAATCATAAATGGATTTGCCATACTTCGTATAATCCATTCCCGCCATCTGTGCCACGGTAGGAAGCAGGTCACAATGTGAAATCGGCGCATTGGTCACCGGACTTTTTTCATGCACTTCGCCGGGCTGTTTGATGAAATAGATGATCTGCATCTCCTCTTTCCAATCCCCTCCATGATCTGCCGTGATAATGATTGTGGCATCATCATAGACTCCCAGCCTCTTTAACTCGTTCAAATACGCTTCCATGATTGTCATACAGCCCCTTGCCGTCTCCTCCACAGAAGTCTTCTCCTGATAATTTCCATTTACATCCGTATTAAACTCATGGGTTCCAATTAAATGCTGAAAGATAAAATAGTTGGCAGAATCATCCTCCTGCAGTCCATCTTCACGAAGTTTCGTATAGAAATCGCTGTTGGTATGGGCAATCCCCTGCCCCATATCCTGTACAATCAGACTGTATTCGCTGACATTGGTATAAAACTGTGTCTTCAATACATCCGGCACTATACGGTAACAGGACATCTTCGTCAATGTTTTTAGCAAAAGCCTGGTATCTACCTCCACTTCCCTGGGTTCATCCGTAATATTAGAGACTTTATCCCGCAAGATGCCGCACCCATTTCCTACCGTCAAAACATCAAAATCTGTGGTATATACATTCACCTGATAATGATTCTCATGCAGTTTTTGATAAAAATCTGTGGTCAGGTCGTCTTTCCAGATATTCCGGCACCATTCACTATTGGGAACCGTGGTATCTACTTCACCGCCCGTCAGCATATGTGCCAGTGAAGGAAATGTCCCATAATAGGTACAATCCGCATTGCTGTAATAGGTAAAGTCATGCAGGCAGTCCGCCCCGTCAGGATATACCGTAAGCATCTGCTGTAAATAAAGACTGCTGAAATAATCCAGTACAAAAACAATAATATTCTTGTCTGCCGAGACGGTATACTGGTCTTTTCCCCACAAGCGATCGTCCACTTTGGCCCGTTCATAAGCCTCATCAGGAGCCGTGACTAGAAGGGAAACAAACGCTGTCGCCTGCATACCGATCAAAAGAATCGACAAATACAAGACAACCTTCTCCCAAATCTCCCGTTTCCTTAAAGACAATATAATTACACCCACTAGAACTGCCAGCCAGATTAGCAGGTTCAAAATCCCCTGCGTGAGCGGTACGTGGTATCCGTCGGGATTTACTCCCAGCAGGTCCAGGTTCTTATTGAGGAACATCACCTGCAGATATCCTGCCACAGACAAAACAAAGAGGACCGACAGTACCATACTGTGAATCCTCTCTGGCAGCAAAGTCAATACGACTGTAGATACAATGAGAATCCCTACAAAAATCATTGCCATATATCCTGCAAATTCTCCGTAGAGAAACGCAAATTCAGATACATTGGCAAAGAAAATTTCCGCCGGGCCAAAAACCAAGAGCATGAATCCCAGCAGAAAACTTACTATAAAACTCCATAACAACTTCTTTTTATCAAACATCTCTCCGTTCTGTTTTCCAATGGGATTCTACCACTAGTATTTCTTCATGGAAAACAGCCCTCCTCTTTTGATTTCCTAATTTATATGCAAACTAAATAAATTTTACTGGATAAACATCGCATCCCCAAAACTAAAAAACCGATACCGCTCCTCTATGGCCTCCTGGTACGCCGCAAGCACCTGCTCTCTGCCGGCCAGGGCGCTGACCAACATCACAAGAGTGGATTCCGGCAGATGAAAATTAGTGATCAGGCAATCCAGCACCTTAAACTGATACCCCGGATAAATGAAAATCTCTGTGTTGCCGCAGCCCGGCTGTACTACGCCGTTTTCATCCGCCGCACTCTCCACGGTACGACAGCTGGTAGTACCCACACAGATAATCCGGCCGCCGGATGCCTTTGCATGATTCATCTTATCCGCCGCCTCTTTGGTCACTTCATAATATTCAGAATGCATATGATGCTGCGACAGATTCTCCGCCTTCACAGGACGAAAAGTGCCAAGCCCTACATGAAGCGTTACATAGGCAGTCTCAACACCTTTTTCCACAATCTTATTCAACAGCTCGTCCGTAAAATGCAATCCAGCCGTGGGTGCTGCCGCAGAGCCTTCATATTTGGCATAAACGGTCTGATATCGGTTTTTATCCTCCAGTTTGTGGGTGATATAAGGGGGCAGCGGCATCTCTCCCAGCCGGTCCAGAATCTGTTCAAAAATACCCTCATAGGTAAACTGAATCAGCCGGTTTCCCTCCTCCACAATCTCCAGTACTTCCGCCTGCAGACTTCCGTCCCCAAACACAAGCCTGGTGCCGGGCTTAGCCTTCTTACCCGGTTTTACAAGAGTTTCCCAGACATCCTTTTCCTTTCTTTTCAAAAGAAGCACCTCAATGGCGGCGCCTGTATCTGCCTTAACACCCATCAGCCTGGCTGGCAGTACTTTCGTGTTATTTAAGACCAGACAATCGCCTGGCCTTAAATAATCAATCACTTCTTTAAATACATGATGCTGCGTCCTGCCGGTTTCTTTATCCAGCACAAGGAGTCTGGACGCTGAACGATCTTCCAGCGGATCCTGGGCAATCAACTCCTCCGGCAATTCAAAATAGAAATCACTTTTCTTAAGTTCTGTCATTTTCACTGTGTCCATCCGCATCTTAACAGGTTGAAGGATATACCTCCGCTCTGTCAGCTTTTACATTTCAGCATTTTCAAGAAACGCCACATAACCGCGCTTGGTCTCATATACGTCTGCCTTGCTGGTCGCTTCCCAGGGTGCGTGCATATTTAACACCGCCACGCCGCTGTCAATCACATTCATCCCATAGAGCGCCAGTATATAAGCAATGGTTCCGCCGCCGCCCAAATCTACCTTACCCAGTTCTGCCGTCTGGAAGTTAATCTTCTCTTTCTCAAAGATTGCCCGGATATGCCCCAGATACTCTGCATTGGCATCATTAGAACCGGACTTGCCGCGGGAACCGGTAAACTTATTAAATACCATACCGCCGCCCAGATAAGCCACATTCTTCTTATCGAAACTGGATGCATAGGCCGGATCAAAGGCACTGCTCACGTCGGAAGAAAGCATACAGGAGCGTGCCAGGCATCTGCGCAGATTCAGCTCGCTGTACTCTCCCATAAGGTTCATCACTTCCGCCACCGCATTTTCAAAAAACTTAGACTGCATTCCCGTAGCGCCAACGCTTCCGATTTCCTCTTTATCTACCAAGATACAGCAGGCTGTCCGTTTCGTCTCTTTCACTTCCAGCATGGCCTTAAAGGAAGAAAAAGCGCACACACGGTCATCCTGTCCATAAGCCAGAATCATGCTGCGGTCAAACCCGGCCTCTCTGGCTTTCCCCGCAGGCACTACTTCCAGTTCTGCTGATATGAAGTCCTCCTCTTCGATACCATAACTCTTTTCCAGGATGTCCAGAATCCCCTTCTTTACGGCATCTTTTTCCGCTTTCTCCTCTTCGTCCTCTGCCTTTTTCTTCTTATCAATGGTGAGGGGTTTATTTCCCACAATGATGTCCAGCGCCTCACCCTCGATTACCTTATTCGCCTTTTTCTCAAGCTGTTCCTGGGCCAGATGAATCAGCAGATCTGAGACAAAAAATACCGGGTCATCCTCATTCTCACCCACATTCACTTCCACGGTCTGACCATCCTTCTTTACCACCACACCGTGGATTGCAAGCGGAATCGTCACCCACTGATACTTTTTCACACCGCCATAATAATGGGTGTCCAAATAAGCAAAACCGCCCTCCTCATACATCGGATTCTGTTTCACATCCAGGCGCGGAGAATCAATATGGGCACCAAGAATATTCATACCCTCTTCCATCTTCTTCTCGCCAATCTGGAAAAGCACGATAGATTTGTTCATCCACACCGCATAGACCTTGTCTCCGGGCTTTAATTCTTTACCAGCTTTGATAAGCTCTTCTAATTCCTGGTAGCCCGCACTTTCCACGGTATTGACTATCTGATCGATGCACTCTCTTTCTGTCTTACCGTTGTTTAAGAAATCCATATACTCTTTCGCAAAGCTGTCCACTTCCTCAAGCTGCTCTTCACTGTAAGTCTCCCATGTGTTTTTCTGTTCCATAACAACAACCTCCTGTTGATTTCCAATCTAGCTTCTCAATTCGATTCCCATACTCTCCAGCCCATTGAGTATCTTCTTCATAGCGGCAGTCACGTCAGCTTCTTCCAGCGTTCTGTCTTTTGCCCGGAAAGTAATGGAATAAGCGATTGACTTATAACCTGCTTTGATCTGGTCGCCCTCATAGATATCAAAAAGCTTATAGTCCTCCAAAATCTTACCGCCTCTCTGGGCAATCACGGCTTCAATCTGACCCGCCATAATTTCCTTAGGCACCACCATGCTGATATCCCGAAGCACCGCAGGATATTTGGCAATCCCTTCGTATTTACGATCAAAGGTGGCAAAGGGAAGTATCGCCGGCATATCCAGAACCGCCACATAAGCCCTGGTCTTCATGTCGTAGTTATCACAAACCTCCGGGTGTACCTCCCCCAGATAGCCCACTAAGGTGTCCTCATAGAAAATATTGGCCTGTCTGCCCGGATGCAGATAGTTTCTACCTGCACCTGGGTCGTAGACTGCTTTCTTTCTCATGCCGATGCTGTCGAAGAACTCTTCCAGCACTCCTTTCATGGTAAAGAAATCGCAGTCGCCGTACATTCCCAGCGTAAACTGCATCCGCTCCTCAGGAAGCTCTGTCAGCGGCAGAGCCTTTGGCAGATAAATATTGCCCAACTCATAGAGCCTCACTTCCTTATTGCGCCTGTTATAGTTGGTGGCAAGACTTGTAAGCATACCATTTAAAGAGATGGTCCGCATAATGGAAAAATCCTCGCCCAGCGGATTGGCAATGGTGATTGCCTCTCTGACCGGATCGTCTGCATCAAGCAACAGCTTATCAAACACCTTGGGGCTCTCAAAGGAATAGCACATCCCCTGAGAGAAACCACAATATTCCGCGATATCCCTCGCCTTCTGCTCTATCCGTAACTTGAAGGGCAGTTTTCCTGTCGTAGCCTCGCCGGTAGGCAATGTGGTAGGAATCTTATCATATCCATAAAATCTCGCCACTTCTTCCGCAATATCACACTGTCTTAAAATATCCTGCCGGAAAGTGGGCACTTTCAGACTATTGGAAGCCTCATTATATTCTACCTCAATCATCTTGAAGATTGCAAGCATCTCCTCTTTAGATACCTGCGTGCCAAGCAGTTTATTATAGCTGTCCGGCTCAAATGGCAGCACCACTTCCTCTTTCATCTCACCGCACACATCCACCATGCCGCTCACCACTTCACCGCAGCCAAACTCTTCAATCAGCTGGCAGGCTCTGTTGATGGCGTCTGCCGCATTATGGGGGTCCAGTCCCTTCTCAAATTTACCGGACGCATCTGTCCGCAGCCCCACACGCTTGGCGGACTTACGAATATTGGCGCCGTTAAAAGTAGCAGCCTCAAACAGTACCGTAGTTACCTCATCCGTAATCTTAGAATTCTCTCCGCCCATGATACCGGCAATGCCAACTTCCTTTTCGGCGTCACAGATCATCAATACCTCGGAATCTAGTGCCCGCTCCTGTCCGTCCAAGGTCTGGAACACATCCCCATCCTTGGCCCTGCGCACAATAATCTTATGTCCCGCAATGGTATGCAAGTCATAAGCGTGCATGGGCTGACCATACTCTTCCATTACATAGTTGGTGATATCCACCAGGTTATTGATTGGCCGGATTCCGCTGGCCGCAAGACGTCTCTGCATCCATTTGGGAGAAGGGCCGATTTTAATATTCTTACATACTCTGGCGCAATATCTTGGACAGAGTTCCTGGTCTAATACTTCCACACTGATATAGTCTTCCACCTTTTCATCATTGCCCTTCACATTCACTTCCGGCAGGATAAAAGGCTTTCTGAAGGTAGCCGCGGCCTCCCTGGCAATACCGATCACACTATAACAGTCTACACGGTTTGAAGTCACTTCATACTCAAATACCGTATCTCTAAGCCCCAGCGCCTCCACCGCATCGGCTCCCACCGGCACATCCTTTTCAAAAATATAGATACCCATCTCCGGTGCTTCCGGATACATATCCCGGCTGGACCCTAATTCTTCAATGGAACACATCATTCCGTTAGAAGGCACACCGCGCAGTTTCCCTGCTTTGATCTTAATGCCGTCCTCCGGCAATGGCCCTCCATCATGGCCTCCCGCCACTTTGCCGCCGTCTAAGACTACCGGCACCTTATCTCCCTCTTTTACATTGGGGGCACCTGTAACAATCTGAATGACTTCATCGCCGATGTTAACCTGGCAGACGATCAATTTATCCGCGTCAGGATGTCTTTCTATCTTCTCAATCTGACCTACCACAATCTTCTCTAAATTCTTGTCCAGTCTTGTATACCCTTCAACCTTGGTGCCGGAGAGCGTCATTGCATCCATATATTCCTGATCTGTGCAGTCCAGTTCCGGCACATAAGCTTTGATCCATGATAATGCTGTATTCATCCTTTTATGTCCTTTCTTTTCTTCCTAACAAATTGCTTTCTGTTACATCCTTACATATAATAAATCTATGATTTTATCCGATTCTTAGCATGATGGTTCCGTCCTTCCAGAACCTTCTCCTAAAACTGCTTTAAGAAACGGATATCGTTCTCATACAATAGCCGCATATCGTCAATCTCATATTTCAACAGTGCAATACGTTCCAGACCTACACCGAACGCAAAGCCTGTATACTGTTTGGGGTCAATGCCGCTCATCTCCAGCACATGGGGATGTACCATACCGCAGCCTAATATTTCAATCCAGCCCTCACCCTTGCAGAACCGACAACCCTTCCCGCCGCATTTAAAGCAGGTCACGTCCATCTCCGCACTGGGTTCCGTGAACGGGAAATGATGGGGTCTGAACTTCACCCTGGTGTCCTCTCCGAACAATTCCCTTGCAAACTCCTCCAGTGTTCCCTTTAAATCTGCAAAGGTGATGTTCTTGTCGATGACCAGCCCCTCAATCTGATGGAAAGAAGGGGAATGGGTTGCATCCACTTCATCAGAACGGAACACTCTTCCCGGCGCAATCATACGAATCGGCAATTTGCCTTTCTCCATCTCATGTACCTGGGTAGAAGATGTCTGCGTTCTAAGCAGAATATCTCCTGTGATATAGAAAGTATCCTGCTCATCTTTAGCCGGATGATCTGCCGGAATATTGAGGGCCTCAAAATTATAATAGTCCTTCTCCACATCAGGGCCTTCCACCACCTCATATCCCATGCCGATAAAGATTCTCTCCACTTCCTCCAAGGCAATGGTATTGGGATGCCTGTGCCCTACATTATTCTTCTTCGCTGGCAGGGTCACATCGATGACTTCCTTTTTCATCTTTGCTTCGCGGACCATCTTTTCCATCTTCTTGACAGACTCATCCAATACTCTTTCAATCTCTTCCCTGGTCTCGTTGACAAGCTGTCCGACCTTTGGGCGGTCTTCCGGTGCTACATCTTTCATGCCTTTCAAGACTGCTGTCAGCTCACCCTTCTTTCCAAGATAATTGACTTTTACTTCGTTGAGTTTTTCCAGAGCGTCACTGGCCTCTATCTGCCGCAGCGCCTCCGCTTTGATTTGTTCTAACTTCTCCTTCATTGCTGCTCTCCTTTTTCATTGTTGAATCTTCTTTTTCTGACTCTGCTTATGCGCGAAAAATCCCATGTGTTATAAACACATGGGACGAATTGTATCCGCGGTACCACCCAGGTTCCTGTTGTTTTATGATATAGCTTGCGCTTTAACAACAGACGCTTCATTTGGCGTAACGTGCCTAAACGTCCTGCACTACTTCTTGGTTCGCACAGGCGGCTCCGGTGGGAAATTCGAAATATCATCTGAACCGAAGGGAACTTTCAGCCGGTGATTCCCTCTCTCTTGCGGAAAATAATATTCTACTGGCACCTTCTTAGCCTTTTTCTTTTAAACTACTTGCTATTTTAGTGTCTTTCTTTTGACTTGTCAAGCCAGCCAAATAAAAATTTGTAGACAGGGCCAAAATATCTGTTGATATGTGCGCCGATCATCAAGATATACATCAGCATATAAAACCACAGCATCAAAATAACCACCGTCGTCAGGCTTCCATAGGTGCCAAATCCATTAAAATTATCCACATACACCGAAAAGGCATAGGAAGCGGCGCCCCACAGGACAGCCGAAAAGGCGGCGCCCGGAATCTGCACTTTAAACCGCAGTTTCTTGCTGGGCACATATGCATAGATCAGTGCAAAAATAAGAGTCAGCACCACCCAGGAAATGAGGAAACGAAAATGCATGATAAACCGCACCAAAAGATGCAGCGGCGGAATATCCGCCAACAGGAAATCTACAATCACATTGCCGAATACCATGACAAACAATGCCATCAGCATGGCGGCTAAAATAATCACCGTATAAATACAGGCGATTGCCCGCAGTACAAAATAATTACGCCTCTCCTCAAAATCATTCACTGCGTTAAGCCCCCGAATCAACGCCAACATAGCTTTAGCCGCAGACCAAATCGTAACCAGGGCAAAGACAGTGATGGTCCCCGCCGATCTTGCGTAGACATCCGACACAATCCTCACCACCATACCCTCCATGGCATCCGGTGTAAACTGTGTGATGGCATGAATCAAATTGTCTTGCGTCAATGCTGTGTAGGGCAGAATTGCGCACAGCGCCATCAAAAGCGGTATCATGGACAAAAACAGAAAAAAGGCCGTGCTGGCTGCAAAAGCACTGATATTCTTTTTGGTCATCTGCCAATTAAAATCCCGTAAAATATAATATAACCTGTAAATTGTTCTCATACCTCACCCAATTATCATGCAATTTCTTCTTGTCACTGCCCGTTCTCTATTGCCGCATCCGCCAGGGTACAGCCGGGATAAAACAAGGCAAGAATCTGCTCATAAGAGACATTCTGCTTACCCAAAGCCTTGGCCCCATTCTGCGACATCCCAACGCCATGACCATAGCCGCCGCCGGTCAACGTATATCCTACCACATTATCCCCCATTTTGCCAACATCCAGAACAAAAAAACCGCTGGGAAGCAAGGTCCCCGGCACGGTGGAACTGTTATCCTGACGTACCACAGAACTCTGCCCGTCACAAAGTACATATCGTATATTATATTCCGATATAACCTTTATGGTACTTTGATTGGTTTTGATGAAAAGTTCCTCTGCCACACCGCCTGTTCCCCTCTTTGCAACAGTCAGCTCCCTGATTTCTCCAAATGCCTCAATCGGTTCCGACACATAGTAATCTCCTTCCTTTTTCGTAAGAACTGATTCCGGTGCCGCCTGATACCGTTCCTTTAGACGAGAATATATCGTATCTTCCTGTAGATTTTCCACCGTATAGGTCCATCGATACCATGGTTCGTCTTTTTCCAGGTCTTCCTCATGAGCCTTACTGATAAACCCCCGAAAAATTTCCTCCTGGCACAGTTCTTCTCCCGTCACATCTGTCTTCTCCCCGCTCACTCTTCCGGCGTACATGTAAGATGTGTCCGTTTCTGCCGCACCTTTCCAGACCCCCGCATCTGTTCCGGCACCGCAGGACGTGGAGTAATAATAGTTCTGGGCCGGTTCTCCCTGATAGAGAAGCAATATCCCGTCCGTCTCCTTAACTGCCGTGGTAGTGGCTACGTTTTCTGCGATATTATGATAAACCTGATAGGCTGTGGTATCATCCACATGGGCTCCAAGCTGCGGCAGTCCGGCATGTAAAATATAACGATAACCATAAGTTCTTGCACATACCGCCTGTGCCTTTAACGCCTCCGGCGGATAGGATGCCGGCATCTCGCTGGGCACCACGGCATAAAGATACTCTTCCAGGGAAAGTTCATTGATCAGAGCAATCCCTTCCTTTAACCGGTAACACTCTATTGCTCCCCGATAAGCATTGTTCTCCCGGTCACTCCCTGCCATATCCACCAAAACCTTGTCCGTCAGATTCTCACTTTGGTAAATCCTCCGCTCACCCACCTTCATGTCATCCGCTTCTATCCGCACATGTTCTCCATCCACACGAATATCCACTGCCTCATGATAATTGCTGTTGGCCGCCGTATTCTTAAGAAGTACACGGATTATATCCGCCTGCTCCTCTCTGGACACCAGACAAGCACATATCCTGTCCTTGTCAACCACAAAATCTGTGTCCGCATAACCAATCTTTAAATCCCTCCGCCGTAAAGTCTCCATACTGCCATAGAGCTTGTAAATCTCCATATCCTCTGCCATTTGATAGACGCCCTGGCCTTCAATCTCTATTTCGTCCTGTGTCACGCGCAAAAGTTTTCCGTGAATCTTTTCACCGCGGGCTTTGACTGCTTTGATGCCGCCGTCCTGAAATGTCAAATCTGCAATCTGTTCCCGCTCCAGATTTTTGAGGTGTTCTTGTGGTGCCTGTACCTGAAATGTGGTCTGATGATAGAAGCAGGAAAGCATATCATCCGTCACTTCCATGACCCATACGTTTCCCAGATAATGCTCTTCCGGCAGCACCTCAACAATCGTCAAAAGTTTATCTCCTTTCACATAAACTCTCATCTCCTCAAAAGCATTTTCCTCGAAAGCTGCCGAACAGTATTGATAAGCCCCCTGCATGGCGCCGCTTTCTGTGTAAGCCTCCTTCGTCTCAGGATTGATCTTAAGTACAAAGACCGTTGTTTCCCAGATAGAGGATTCCTTATCCAGATGCGCAAGCAAAACCTTATAGGCTTCATACCAATCCTTTTTTAAAAATGCATGTTCCGAAGCATACTGGCCAGCATAGTCGGAGATTCCCAGCGCCTGACCATCCAGCTTTTCATAAATCTGTATGTACTGCGCATAGGTCAGATAAGAACCTGTCTCCTCTTCCAAAATCACCTCTGTCCCCAATGCGTCTAAAAGAATCCTCACATCTTGTACCAGAATTTTTTCACCCGCAGGCGGCTCCTTCTTTTTCTGTTCCCGTCCCAGCCACAGACAGACCAGAAAAAGTAATCCGAAAAAAATAAGCGATAGTTTCGCCATCATTTTTGCATCTATTCTCATAGCAAAGCCTTTCTTTCCATATCACTGCGCATCATATACTTCCCTTCTTCATTGCACCGCGAAAACCCTTTTCTATTCCTATGCGCCGTTTTTGCAAATTATCACACACAGTAAAAGCAGCCGTCATAGACGACTGCTTTTCCATCTTTTGTGATGCCCCCGAAATGCCGTATCTTGTATTTTGACTCCTAGCAAAGCTAGGTGGGTAACCGCAATCATACTTCTGCCTTCCACTGCATAAAGCCTAAAGGCTGGAGGCCTGACATCTATATGACAATGTAGGAATCCCGTTTAAAGTATCTGTAGGTTCAAAATAACAAGACTTTATCGCACATTCCAGGTTAGTTCTATTATATCCGAATCCATCGCAGAATACAACAGAATTTTTTACCAGAAAATCCTTTTGACACTGTTTTAAAAGCCGGATTACTGTGCCCAGGAAAGCGCTTCCTCAAGGCTGTCCACTTCCAGGATATTTAACATAAAATCCGTATATTTTGCCGCCTGGTCCGTGTCAATATAGCGGAACACATCTTTGATATATTTGGGTGAATGGTCATATTCATAGATGCCAAAGGCAAGTCCCTGTTTTACTTCCTCTGGTGCATCTGTCTGTCTATTCATAATAAAAGCGTCTATGTATGGATTGGCCTGCGTAATATAGTAACAATAGGCAAAAGCAGCCGCCTGCAGCTTTTCTCCCGACTTGGAAGAAAATCCAAGCTCTGTGATGGTGATGCTTCGTACTTCCCCGTTGGTATCCAAATACTTATCCTGACTTAAGAAGTCCGTCAGGACCCCCAGATTCATGATCGATACAATCTCCGCATCCTGTGTCTTATCATAACTCTGGGACCAGTAATTTACCCTGGTCATGGGCTGAGGATAAGGATGTATCGCAATGCCCCAATCATAATTGCCATGCAAAAGTGCCGCATCATTGAATGCCCTGACCAAGTCCTTGGCATTAAAATATTTAGGACTTGCGGTCTTATTGCTGTTCCAGTCGTGATCAATACTGAAATATACTTTGGCATTTGCGTATTCACTCTTGATCGCCTGGTAGAAAATACGCATCCCTCTCTCAAATTCCTGCGCATAATAGGCCACATCCACCGTATCCAGATAATTCCAAAGTTTATTCTGGTTAATCTCATTAGCGATCACCCAGCTGTGTACAATACCGTGTTCCCCGCCGGAATAGCGGTCTGCTAAGAAACTTGCCACCGCTTCAAGGGTTTGCACTCCCTCCGCGTCAGCTGCATTAAACATATAATAATATGCGCCGCTTTCCTGATCTCTTGCCTCCGGATGTATTAACTCTAAATGCTGCTCATTCCAGTCGTTTAACACCACCACCGTGGCACACATTCCCAAATCTTCCAGATACTCAAACAATTCATCATAACCATTGATGGCCGCACCGTTAAAGAGATAAGTCCTCCCTTCATACTCATACTCAATGGTAGGCAGAAACGCATTGGTGGTCTCTCCCATAATATGAGACAGGGGAATATTGTAAATGGCATGTTTGACGCCCAAATCTGTCAGTTCCGTGGTCTTAAGCATTGTGGGATCCAACAGCAGCCCCTTCTTAGAACCCACGTCTGGATACGCATCCTGATTTTCGGCCAAGGCCTCCGGATTGAGAACATAAACGCCGGACGCCACCGGCACATACTCTCCATCTATCAAAAGTGCAGGAACAAATTGATCAAACAGATATTCTTCCTTATAGGGAAATTTAATCTTCCAATACCGCCTCTTCGCCTTAAATGCAACCGGCTCACCTGAAAGCGTCCCATCCTCATAGCACGCCTCCTGAAACAAATATAAGTAAGCGTCATCACTTGCTGGAATTTGCGGCATTACCAAGGAATATTCCAACTTCTCTCCATCATCCTTATAGTACAGTGCTGCTTCCGTTCCATAATCCTCCAGTTTGGAAACACTTAACTGCACTTCCCCTCTGGTCAATCTCGCCAAGTCGATTTCCTCTCCCGGTACGATGGCCCCCTCTGTCTCAATCCGCTCGGAACTGACAGGAACCTCCTCACCGCAGCCATATAAAAGGCCCGGCGCCAACATACATACCGATAGGATAAACCGTTTTAGCCACATACTTTTTTGTTTATTATGATCTTTTCTTTCTTCTGTCCGCATCAATATTCCACCGTGACGGATACCTGCGGTCTCACATCCACCGCATCTGCCACTTCTATTTCCCCTCTTCTGACTTGATGAAACACTTCATAATATTCATCTGCCGTAACATTTTTAAATCTCCACTCCGTATTCATTACCGGAATGCCTGTACAATTTTCCTTCGCTCCGCAAAGCTGCTTTACGCCTGCATACCCATCTGACCACTGGCCCCCTGCAGCATAGAAATCGTCCAACGATATAATCACCGCATTTTCTATATCTTTGACTGCACTGGTCAAAACTCTTTCTGATTCTCGGCACTGGTCCACATCGACTCCAATCATCATGCCGTCTGCATCTTCTGCCGCCTCCAGCACCGATTGATACAATTGTCCACCGCAGGCAAAAATCACCTCAGTTCCCGACCCATACCAGTCCAGCGCTTTTTCCCGGATTTCCTCACTTGGCACATAGGTCCCCGCATACCAATAGTGTACTGACACGTCTTCCCGTTCCAGGCGGCGCGCCGCATCATCAATCCCCTGTAGATAGCCATACCCATACCGAATAACCGGCTCAGACTCTACACCACCGATAAATCCAAACCGGCTGTATCCTTCCAAAACAGCCATATATCCCGCAAGATATCCCGCCTGTTCTTCTTTAAAGACAACACAGTGCACATTATCTGCTATAGAAAGCTCTTCTTTGTCCGCATCCACCGGCACACCGTCTATCAGCAAAAAGGAAATCTGCGGATACACATCCTGCAGTTCTCCAACCGCTTTCTGAAAGTTTTCTCCCGCGCAGACAATCACCTTGGCCTGATGGTCCACAGCACGCTTAATCGCCTCCCGATAGTCGTCAGCTGTTCCCTCCTCCACTCCATAACAGGAAAAGGAAACCCCTGCCGCCAAGGCATACATACGGATACCTTTATAAATCTCTTCATTATAAATACCATCCATCAGCGTACCGTCCGGCATAAAGGCAATCTCTCCGCCTTCTTCCATATAGTCCCCATACATATCATTCAACAGGGCCTCCATAGCATCCCGCCAGTCCGTTTCCTCCGGCTCCTTTGTCTTCTCTATCTGCTCATGAATGGTGACATCCGCTGTTTCATCCCCTTCCATCTGTTCGTGAATCGTGAGGATGTCCATTACTTCTACCGCTTCTTCTGTCCCCTCCTTGGGACGTTCCGTAACTGTCTGCTGTTTGGACATTCCACAGCCGGTCAACACACCTGCCAGAATTAACCCTGCAGCAACTGCCCGAACACGCAGTTCTTTTGTCCCTATCTTCAATCCGCATTCTCCTCCCGCCGTATAGAACAACTACAATACTACTCTTTATTGTATCTTAAAACCCTCTAAAAGGGAAGCATCATTTTCCCCATTCCGAAGTGTTCTACGCTAAGGATGCGAGCAGAATTTCAAATCTTGCTCACCATACTCTACCATACAATGATAAAACTTGTGTTTTCCAGTCCGTAAACTTATAATGTAGCTGTAAAGAAAACCGCTTGGCAAAATGTTGGAGAAACCGCCCATGCATGAAAGCAGATTATTTAAAATCCTATATCACTTATTACAAAATGGCCGCGCCAGCGCACCCCAATTGGCACAAGAACTGGAAGTATCCGTCAGGACCATTTACCGGGACATTGACGCCCTAAGCAGCGCAGGCATACCTGTCTTTACAGAAAACGGGCGAAATGGCGGCATTTATCTGATGGAGGACTTTACCCTGGACCGGACTTTACTTTCGGAACAGGAGAAACAGGAAATCCTGACTGCCCTGCAGGGTGTTCAGGCCGCTCCCGGCACTGATCACGCTCTAATTCTCCAAAAGCTTTCCGCCCTCTTCCAGACTCCCGCGGATGACTGGCTGGAAGTGGATTTTGCAAGATGGGGCAGCCATCCTACTGACAACACAAAATTTGAAACGTTGAAAACTGCAATTATAGAACGCAAATGTCTCAAAATCACCTATACCGCCTCTTCTATGCACAGCACAGAACGAATCATTTATCCGCTGAAACTGTTTTACAAAGGCCAGGCCTGGTATCTGAAATCCTACTGCACTCTAAAACAGGACTTCCGCCTGTTCAAATTGAATCGTATCCTTTCTCTGGAACCCTTAGAAGAAAGCTTTCGCTGCGGCCCTTTTCCGCAGACTGTTGAAGATTCCCCTTTTGAACAGGAAGTCACCCTCTCTTTTCCCTGTGAGATGGCATACCGCGTCTACGATGAATTTGACCCCGAACAGGTGGCCATACAGGAAGACGGCACCCTTTTTGTCCGCGCAAAACTGCCGGATGACAATTGGCTGATCGGTTTTCTGCTCTCTTTCGGACCCAATGTCACCGTCCTTACCCCGGCGCATTTAAAAGATGACCTGGCCGAGCAGGCAAGGCGCATCTACGAAAAAAATAAATCTTTTGACAAACCATGACATAGGTTGTCAGGTTTCCTATGATAGGATATTACCAGATACAAATGTCAGACTACTTTAGAAAAGAGGGAATTCAAATGAGCAGACCAACCACAAAATCAGAATTGCTAAGTGCAGCAGCCGAGAACTATGACCAAATGAACCTGTTGATTGCGGGATTATCCGAAAAAGAACTTTCCACGCCTTTTGATTTCAACAATGATGAAAAAAAGAAAGAAGCACACTGGAAACGCGACAAAAATCTGAGAGATATCCTGATTCATCTCTATGAATGGCATCAGCTTTTACTCCACTGGGTCAGTACCAACCAGGCCGGCAATCCTGCGCCTTTCATTCCCCGTCCTTATACCTGGAAAACCTACGGGAAGATGAACGAAATTTTCTGGCAGAATCATCAGAACACCTCACTGGAAGAAGCCAAAGAGATGCTCGACAATTCTCACAAACAAGTGATGCAATTAGCCGAGACCTTCTCTAACGAAGAACTCTTCACCAAAAATGTATTTCCCTGGGTTGGCGGCAGTGTCCTCGGCTCCTATTTTGTCAGCACCACATCCAGCCATTACGCCTGGGCCATGAAGAAACTAAAAGCACATCGGAAGAACTGCAAAACAAGCTGAAATAATACCACACAAAACCGGCCTTCATCATAAAAAGGAGAATCCATAACGGATTCTCCCTTTTTCATGGTATTAGGAAACTTCTCGGTTACACCCGAGGCTGCGAAGCAGTCCTCGTAATCGAGCTTGCTCGATTTTTTATAAAGCGTTCACTAATTTCTCAAGTGCAGCCAATGCCTCGTCAGGAAGCTTATCATAACCTTCCTTCTTCTCAGCAAAGCCCTTAACCGCATTTACACGGGTCTCCAGAGCGCTCTTTAACTGTGCCTTGTAATCAGCATCATTTAAGTCGGGTGTAAAGTCGCCTGTCTTGCCGCTCCAGTCGTTCATGATCTCGATATCCTCGAAAGGACCCCACTGCTCGAATTTAGCCTTGCCCTCTACGATGGTCTCTAAGATACCAAGGGTGTCTTCCTTCTGGCACTTGTGACCCATGAAGTCACCTGTGTTAACGATGTAGCAGTCAACGTTCTTCTCTTCCACTAACTTCTTGAACTTCTCATAGTCATTTACCAGAGGATAGGTTCTGAACGGGTTAGCATAAGGAACGATACGGATTGCGTTCATATCGGTACCAGCTGCCACACGCTCTGCGGAAGATGTCTTGGTTGCCAGGGTTGCGCCCATAACGGATGCCAGCGCGGAACCTTTTAACTTAACAACCGGCGGAATGGTAGGATCTTTCATGATCCAGAAGATTGCATTAACAGGTGCATCAATCTTGTCCACACGGTTAGGAGACCATAATTTGGACTTGATTGCACGGCCGTTACCATTTCTGATATCCTCAGTTACCAACTGAATCTTACCCTCGCTGTCCATGGTGCAGGAGCAGTTCTGAGCAGATAACAAATACTCATTATCAGGACATCCTGTCGGATAGTCTGCTGTCTTATCGAAATAAGTAGGCTCTAAAGCAATGGATGCACAGGTATCACTGTTGATGATAAATGCATCGTCATGAAGCACTTTGATACCGCCAAATGCATCATACTTGCCGTCATGTTTCGCATGTGTCAGAGTAGATTTACCAGAACCTGACAGACCATATACAGAAGCAACGAACTTCTTGCCGCCCTCTAAGGAGTACTCTTTCTGACCGCCGTGGCAGGAAGCGTAACCATTTCTGTTAGCCAGTGCCCATGCCATTGTCAGAGTACCTTTCTTATGCTCACCGAAATACTTCATACCAAGGATTGCTGCACAGTTCTCGTTGGTGTCGAAGTAGCACAGTGTCAGAGGATCACTCAGGCAGCTGTAATCTACATCGGGAGCCTCATGAGGTGCCCACTGAGGATCGGAGAAGATATAGATATCAGGCTCTTTGCCATCGCCAACCGGCTTGGAGTTCTTGTACATCTTAACATACTCGTCAGACATATACTGGAAATTGATCATCCAGTTGTACAGTAAATTCTCCTCTCCTTCCGGAATCAGAAGGTGAGCCTTAGCCATGAACTCAGGATCAAGACCTACGAAACACTCTGCATGATACATGGTTTTCCAACGTGTCTCATAAACAGCATCCATAACTACTTTATCAAGCTTAGTCTCGTCAACCCCAGGCTCGCCTTTGATACGGCGTGCTGCCGCATAACGGCCTGTTACTGCGCCGTCGTTGAATAACAGAACTTTCGCGTCTGCCGGAAGACCAAAGGTCTCGCCGTCCTTGACCGGCATATCTGTTACAACTGTACCAGGTGAATTCTTAGCCAATTCATAAGCTTCTCTCAGGGTGCTGACCTTTACTACGTTGTTTCCGTAAAATGCTGCCTCGATGATGGAACGGGTCTTGGAAAATCCTACCTTACCAGCACCAATTTCGGAAATGGGATAATACGCTTTTGTTGCCATATTATATTCTCCTCCTTAAAATTGTATTATTTCACGGAATCCTCAAGAATCTCTCAAAAAGGATCCCGAACTTCCCTTGTATGCACGGGCCTCCGTACACTTCTAACATTATCTCAGACAGGTTTTAAAAAGTCAATATTAAAACAATGCCGTGAGCGATTTCTTCTGCTCCATCTGCTTCCTGATCATATGCATCCGATACTGCCCAAGCACTTCTTCCTCCTTCTTCTTGGAAATCGCCTTGGGAAAATCCAAATCTTCCAGACGGCTTCTGGAGGATAACTGATTCAGTGCCGCAGAGGTATTATAATTTTTCACATGCTCCAAAGCGTTCGTGGACGCTCCCAAGCTACTTCTGCGCTCAGAAATCATATCCATCGCTTTCTTGATGGAATCCAGGTTGAAATCTTTGGATGTAACATCCAGGTCAGCGATACCCAGCGCCTCTAACGTGGAGTTCTCCATCTGAATCCGCATACCGCCGCCGTTTGGTGAGGTAGCTATGGCCATATCTGCCATACTGCCGTCCAAAAGCTTCTGCTCGTTAAAAGAAGTGTCTCTCGCCAAAGATTCGATGCCCTGTTTGAGCTGATCAATCTCCCTTTGATAAATCTGCTTATCCGCATCAGAATTAATACCGTTCATGGACCTGATGGCAAGCTCATGGATTCTCTGCAGATAATCCTGCATCCCACCCAGCGCGCCTTCCGCCACATTGGCAGCTCCCATAGCCATTTCTGCGTTTTGCGCACCGACGCGAAGCCCTGTCTCCTGACTCTGCATCCGTTTCGCTATGGCCATCCCCGCCGCATCATCCTTGGCGGTATTAATCCGCTTGCCGCTGGCAAGATGTGTGTATGACCAAGAAAGACTCTTTTGAGATGATACCGCGTTCATAATCATGCCCCTTTCTGTATCTCTAATAAAATAGCAATCCACACTGTACCTAGTATATTAATATTATACCGCCAACGCCCAAAAAAGCAAACCCAAAATAGGAAAAATTTCCTAAAAAACTTATAAACTCACTGCAATAATCCCACCGCTCTGGAAGTGCCGATTCTGTCACACCCTTCCTTCACAAAAGCTTCCAAATCTTCCCGCGTGGAAATTCCTCCCGCCGCCTTAATCTTAACATTTGGCCCGATATGCTTTTTAAAAAGACGAATATCCTCTATGGCAGCGCCGCCCGTGCCAAAACCAGTGGAAGTCTTGATATAATCCGCCCCTGCATCTGTCACCGCTTTACACATAGCAATCTTCTCGTCATTGGTCAGATAACAGGTCTCTATGATGACTTTCAGAATCTTATCTTTGCATACCTCTTTCAAGGCGCGGATTTCCTCCTCCACCTTCTGGTAAAGCCCATTCTTCACATCACTGATATTCACCACCATATCAATCTCGTCAGCGCCATCCTCTATCGCTTTGCGCGTCTCTGCAATTTTTGCTTCCGTCACAGAATAACCCAGTGGGAACCCCACTACGGTACAGATCGTAATCTTTTCTCCATAAGTATCATGTATCCTCTTAATGTAAGCCGGCGGCACACAGACAGATGCCGTCTCGTTTGCAATCGCCTCCTCACAGAGCGTCACAATATCCTCCCATGTTGCATATGCCTTCAACAGTGTGTGGTCTACCCGTTTCAAGATTTCCTTTTTATCCATGTTCTGGCAGTACTCCTTTCCATTCTTTAAGTTCCTTTTATCATAATCTCTTATCCGCAAAATTTCCAGTATTTTTTATCCGTTCAGCAGTGCCTTACATGAGCATCCTGCAACTACTTCCTCCCCTTTCCTTCTCGAAAAAATGTTAAAGTTTTGTTAAATTCTTCATTTTACTTGTTAGAGTCTTTTTTTTCATGGTATGATAAGAAAGGCAATGTAGCGGAATAATCTATCCATATCCATGCACCGCATCGCATGGAAAGATATGACGTAGTGTGAAAGGAGGTACATATCTATGGAACAAAACAGTTTTTCTGAAATCACACCTGAAATCGTAAGACTTGCAAATATGAGTGAACAAGCCGGTATCATTGATACAGAGCTTTTTACGAAATATGATGTAAAACGCGGACTGCGTGATTTAAATGGTAAGGGTGTTCTGGCCGGACTGACCAACATCTCCGATGTGCGCGCCAACAAGATTGTGGACGGCGTACAGGTGCCAACCCATGGACAGCTTTTTTACAGAGGTTACAATGTCAGTGACCTTGTAAATGGATTTTCTGCGGATAACCGCTTCGGTTTTGAAGAGGTGACTTATCTTCTTTTATTTGATAAATTACCGAACAAGGAAGAACTTGAGAACTTTACCAAACTGTTAAACAGTTATCGCTCTCTCCCCACTAGTTTCGTGCGCGATATCATCATGAAGGCGCCCAGCAATGATATGATGAACACCTTGGCAAGATGCGTGCTCACGCTCTATTCCTACGACGACCGGGCAGATGATACTTCCCTGCCCAACGTGTTAAGACAGAGTCTGCAGCTGATCGCCCTGTTCCCGATGCTCTCCATCTATGGCTATCAGGCTTACAATCACTACCATAACGGGGAAAGTCTCTATATCCATCAGCCCCAGCTTGAGCTGTCCAATGCCGAAAACATCCTGCATATTCTGCGTCCTGACAGTAAATATACGCCGTTGGAAGCTAAGATATTGGATATTGCGCTGATTCTGCATATGGAGCATGGCGGCGGTAACAACTCCTCCTTTACCACGCATGTGGTCACTTCCTCCCTGACAGATACCTACTCTGTCATCGCGGCGGCAATCGGTTCCTTAAAGGGTCCCCGCCACGGCGGCGCCAACATCAAAGTCGTGAAAATGTTTGAGGAGATGAAACGGGAAGTATCCGATTGGAAGAACGAGGGCCAGGTGGCTGACTATCTTGCCAAACTCCTGCACAAGGAAGCTTTCGACCATGCGGGGCTGATTTATGGTGTGGGACACGCCGTATATTCCAAATCCGACCCCCGTGCCATTATCTTTAAGACATTTGTGGAAAAACTCTCTGTGGAAAAGGGATTGCAGGATGAATTCGCCCTCTACTCTTTAGTGGAACGTCTGGCGCCGGAAATCATTTCGAAGGAACGTCCGATCTATAAGGGTGTTAATATCAACGTGGATTTCTATTCCGGCTTCGTGTATGATATGCTCAATCTGCCGATGGAACTCTACACTCCAATCTTTGCGATTGCCAGAATTGTCGGCTGGAGCGCTCACCGCATGGAAGAACTGGCCAACAACGGTAAGATCATTCGTCCCGCATATAAGACAATCTGCGTAGACAGAGATTACCAGAAACTATTAGAAAGGAACGCCTGACCGGAAACAACAGATTAATCACAACAAAAAGAGCATTGTGCCGTCACTGCATTTTACAGCCGGCCAATGCTCTCTTTTCTTATTCAGGCGCAATCTCAACGCTTCCCACATGTTCTTTCGCATAAAAGCGTATCTGATAAATGCCCATTTTGTCAATACTCACAGAATAGGCGCCGTCGGGATTTTTCTCGTCAAAGCAGACCTCTAACGTATCGGTGTTTACAATCTTCATACGCAGACTGCCCTCCATCGTCTCAGCCAAAATCGACAAAGTCATGGGCTCGTCAATCTCCATCTCCGTACATAGTGGATTCGCCCAGACACCATCCGCCTGATAGCAGATACTTTCCGGCCAGTTATCTGTAAGCTCCTTTATAGTTAATGGCTCTATTGCATTTTCTGACTTTTCTATCGGTCCTGATTCTGCGCTTTCATCAGTCTTTGAAACCGTAATACCGCATCCTGCAAGAAATATGCAAGTCATCATCAATACAATCAACATTTTTTTCATACAATATCCTCCTATTCGTTTACATCCCAAGTTTGTGGTATGTGCTTATACACTCTCCCATTTTCTATATATCTTGTAAACGAAACGGGACGGATATTGTCTTCAAAAAACGAAAATATTTCCAAGACAATGGTTTTCCCTATTGCAATGTATCCTGGCTGCGATGTTTAAAAGTCCACAGCTTAAATAATCTGTCAATTCGCTGTCGCCATCATAGTATTGATGCACCAGTCGTTCTAACGCTCTGCCGGCATACGCCTTTATCTGCTCCACCGTCTTATCTGACAAAACCTCTTCCAGTTCTTCCAATTCCGCTCTCCCAAATCCCGTCTCCTGCAAAGGTTTATTTAATATCATATGCCCTATCATGTTCTGTAACACAACTTCGCATATATTTTCCAGCAGATACTCGTAATCCCTCTGATAACTACGCAGACTCTGTATGATATATTCCTCATGCATCTTCTGCAGGAATTTTTGTTCCAGACAGATACACTGTACATAGCGAAGAACCCGGCTGACACCGGACAGTGTGTCAAAACTTTGCAGAATCGGATAATCCAGCGTCAAAATTGTCTCCTGGGGCGCGTATTTATCATCATACTTTTCCAGAAAGGCAGGAATCCCCTGCCTGATGGTATCCCCCAGACACACAGAGCCATAATCCCTAAAATCCATAATCATTTCATTATAAAGTTTCTGCAGTCTCTTGCGCTTATGAAGCACTGTCATCCTGCCCTGTTCATAGGCCTCTCTTGCCGGCACATTCTTAACCAAAAGGGCATTGCTTTCGCCCTGTCCGTATTCGTTGATACAGTATAGAACCGCTTCCATCAGCATCTGCGCCCTCTCATAAGTAACAGAAGAATGGTCACAGACTGTATATTTATATGCCAGATCAGACACAATCGGCATCACTTCTTCCATAGGATATAGATTATTTTCCATCATACCACCTCCATATGACACTCATGCTGTTATAATTTCTCTCCTGAATTTCCGGGTAGACAACAATTTTCAGAAAAGATTCTGTAAGGCTTCCAGATATAGTTCCCTGTCCCACCGCTTGACAATATCGAATTTCTCAAATTCTCCCCTTCCCTGCGATTTCTCATATCCGGAATAACCAGCTCTAACGGCCTGGGCAAAAATATCCAGACAGGTGCCTTCCAGATATCCAAAATCTCCGAAGCACACATTTTCAAACTGCTCCCGCATAAACGCCAGAAGTTCATCGTCCGTAATCTCATCCAGCATTTCATTCTTATACAAGTAAAAAATTTCCTGCAAACGCGCTAAACTCTCGCAATAATTATCCTGGTAAAGATAAGCCGAGTCACAAAATGTATAAATAATCTTTGGTAAAATCCCCTGCCCAAACTCTACTCTCTGCTCTTTTCTCAATACATCGACCCTTTCCTGGGCCAAAAGTGCCGCATCCTCCTTCCTAAGAACAAGACCGTATTTTTTCGTGTAATGGTTCGTTTCCAGCATTTGCTTTGTCAATATCTGTTTTGTCATTTCTTCCAGCCAGTTTCTCTGTTCCATGCACCATTTCCTCCCCAGTCCATAAAGCGCTTCCACCTCTGTGCCCTAAATCCGCCCAGACAGATGTTTGAAAAGTGACATCCCCAAGTATACGATGCCGGCAAATGCTTTACAAGTCTTGAGAAAACTTAATTTTTATGGTATAATAGAATAGTAAAAGAGATGTCTGACCGACATCTCTTTCTTAATTTACGCTCTTTATTTTATAGGAAAATCAACTCAAATCCGTATCACTCTGCCTGCCCAATTCCCAGAAACCTCTTTACTACTGCTTTCATCTCAGTCTTGTCACACACCGTGTCATGTATAACGGGCGCTGTTCTGATTTCCTCAATGGCTTTTGGCACATCCACATTCCCAATCTTGGAAAGTTCATCCACCAGCTCAAAATCAGATAAACTGTCATATTTCTCGTCGATGGCTTTCATAACGCTCCTGGTAAACTTAAAGGGACTGGCCGTAGATGCAATCACTGTCTTTATGCTATCCTTCGTATCTGACACATACTTCTGATATACCGCACTGGCAACCGCCGTGTGGGTATCTAAAACATAGCCTGTGTCCTCATACATTTCTCTGATTCTGTCCGCAGTCTCTTTCTCGTCAGCAAAATTACCGTAAAAGTCTGCAAGCTGCTCTCTCATTTCGTCCGTAATCTGATAACTGCCCTGTTCGGACAATGCCTTCATCAGACCGGCATTCTTCTCAGCATCGCCGCCCGCAATGCGGTAGATGAGCCGCTCTAAATTGCTGGAAATCAGGATATCCATAGACGGAGAACTGGTAAGTTTGAATTCCCGGTTTCTATCATAATCTCCTGTCATAAAGAAATCGTAGAGCACCTTATTTTCATTGGAAGCACAGATCAGCTTGTTAATCGGCACACCCATGTTCTTCGCATAAAAAGCCGCCAGGATATTGCCAAAGTTGCCTGTGGGAACCACCACATTAATCTGCTCTCCGTCCTGAATCTTATCCTCTTTCAAAAGCTGCGCGTAAGCATATACATAATAGACCACCTGCGGAACCAGACGACCAATATTGATGGAATTGGCAGATGAAAACTGTAAGCCGTGGGCCGCCATCTCTTCCGCCAGCTGTCTGTCATTAAAAAGTGTCTTCACCCCGGTCTGCGCATCATCAAAATTACCATGGATTCCCACCACAAAGGTATTATCACCCTTCTGGGTCACCATTTGCTTCTCCTGAATGGGACTGACACCGTTCTTGGGATAGAACACGATAATCTTCGTGCCCTCCACATCTGCAAAACCAGAAAGCGCCGCCTTGCCCGTATCCCCAGATGTAGCCGTGAGAATGACAATATCATTTTCCACATGATTTTTCTTCGCAGAAGTAATCATCAGATGGGGCAGAATGGAAAGCGCCATATCTTTAAAAGCGATGGTCGCACCATGAAAGAGCTCCAGATAATATGTACCCTCTGCCTCCACAAGCGGCGCAATCACTTCCGTGTCAAATTTGGAATCGTATGCCCGTGCAATACAATTCTTTAATTCTTCCTCCGTAAAATCCGTGAGAAATAACTTCATAACTTCATAGGCCGTGTCCTGATAGTTTTTACCCACAAGATCTCTCATAGAACAGGAAAGCGTCGGGATATGATCCGGCACAAATAGGCCCCCGTCCTCCGATAAACCTTTTAAAATTGCCTGAGAGGCCGTGACGCGCTTTCCGCTGTCTCTTGTACTGCTATATAATACTTCCATTTTTCTGACCATGCCTTTCTTCTTTGAAGTGTTTTCGCAGTGCCGCAAAATGCCGCTTCGCCCTTTGCAGGACTTCGGACAAATTTTACCCGCAGTGCGCTCGTTTCCGCTTCGCTCCTTCTCGCTCACGGGCTTCGCCCTTTGCAGAACTTCAGGCAAATACTACGGCGAGCAAGCTCTCCTTCTTATTTGCCTGAAGTTCTGCACACTGCTCATTGCCAACGCGGACATTATATCATATATTCATCATCCGTACAACTTGAAATGAATGTGGATGCAGGGCCTGCTTATCCTGGGTAGTATTCTTCTACATATGCTTTTGCTTTTTCTCTTGTCAGTTCAAACTTTTCCATAATTGTCTCCCTGGATGCGCCCAGTTCTTTGCAGGTCTGAACGAGTGCCTGAATTCCCTTTTCCATTCCTACTGCAAGACCTATCTCAATTCCCTCCTGCCGCATATCCTCAAACGCTTTACACATATTGTATCTCTCCTCTCCTTCTTCCTCTATCTTAAATGCATCCGGTATCTTCACATTCGCCAGCACTTCCAGCATCTCTTTTGTCTCACTGTCTATCCTGCTGTAGGCTTCTCTATTTTCCTGCATTATCTTATGCAGCTTCTCTTTGTCCTTCCCATAGCGGACTGTCTCAAACACCTGCCGCAGTCCTGTCTTGTATTCCTCAAAGGTATCATGGGCCCCTTCATGAACCCGTTTCTTCTCTTTCCACTGTCTGTTGTACTCGTTACTCTCCGAGAGCATGTTTCTGAGGACCATATGATAATCCACATAATTCTGGTTCTCTATCACAAGAACATGCAGTTTCCTGCCCCTCCACAGGCGTGACTTGACTACAATCGTCCTGCCGGTTTTTCCTGTTTTTCCTTTTTCTTCCAGATTTACTGTCTGGGGGTCCTCCCGTTCCAGTTCTTCCGGCTTTACCACCTGTCTTCCGCCAAACAGTGCTCCGTTTATCTGGTCTGCATATCTGCGGTCATCATCCAGATATACAGACTGATAGTCGTCTTGTTTTCCCATCCGTTTTCCTCCCTTATTTTGTTTTCATATAAGGGATTCAACTTCTACGATGTGTCACAGACGTGATGTCAGAATTTCAGACTCCCAGATATGTTTTTTCAATCATAACATATCTGGAAGTCTGTTGTAAAGATATATTATTATTTTTCATTCGATTCTTTAACGATTCTTTATCGCTTATCTATACATCTTATGAGAAAAATTCATGATGTCCGTAGGAGAAAAGCTTTGTCAGTTTTCTGTCAAACCATTTGAGCTTGTCGGAATCTGCTCTTTCACGGGCACAGAAATACAGCGCTCCCTGAGAGATATCTTCACCATAGAGAGCTCTCTCCACAGCTGCTATGGTATCGTCGCTGACATGAACATTCTGAAATCTGCCGTCTACTGTGGGAGAGAATTGGGCAATGCCCTGCTCTCTCTGCATGACCACATCCCACACTGTATCGGGGAACACTTCGCTGTTGACTCTGTTCAACACGACATTAGCCACCAAAAGTTTACCGTTTTGATCTTCGCCGCCTGCTTCCGCCTCCACAATCCGAAGAAGCGCATCATAGTCCTTGTCCGATAGTTGATACTGCATGGTCTGTTCTAACACTTCGTAATCTACCACACGCTGGCCTGATGATACACTGGCAATGGTTTCCACATAACTATGCATGTCCTCCGCCATGGACTCGTCCATATATTCCATGCGGAAAGCAGGCTTGGCCGATATTCGATTAATTTTCAACTCCCTTGCGCAGATGCCTGAGGCGACTAGTGTAATACCCGCCAACAGGAGACCTGTGATATATTTCCTGTACATTTTTCCTCCATTCCAATATACAAATACTTCTTGTCTTACCAATATTAGTTTATACAGGAAAAAGGAAAAATATTTCATAATTTGTTTTTTTTCTCAAAAATGGTACAATCATAGAAAAGGAGGAAGACGAGATGAAACAGCGTTTAACCGGCGTATTTACGGCAAAACACAAAGATGGCTCCATCTATTTCCGCGCTTCATTAACTTATCGCAATAAGCATATCAGTCTCGGCAGTTATGACACGGAACTGGAAGCGCACGAAACGTATCTGTGCGCCCTAAACCTGATAAAAGACGTTTCCATCCGTTTAGATGACTATGAACCAGCCTCGCCGCTTTCCTTTTTAAAATGGGTCAGTCTGATTAATTTCCGGGACAACGGCATTTATTTTAATACTCCCATCTATATAAGGCCACGGTTCTTTTATTATTATTTTGCGCCCTCGGACTTTTTTATCTTTGACCTGGACGATCTGTTTTATTATTCATCCCGCAAAATCTCCCGCCGCGGCGGTCATTATTTTGTGGCAGATTATGGGATGCAGGTTAACATTATGAGCCGTTATGGAATTAAAAACTATGCCGTGGAAAACAAAGATTACCGCTTTATCAACGGCAGCCGCAATGATCTGCGTTATGAAAATATTGAAATCCTGAACCGATACAACGGTGTACGCATCGTACAGGAAAAAGGCCAGACCCGCTATCAGGTCAAAATTCATGTGAAAGGCAATGTGACCGTAGGCACTTACGCCACAGAGACCGAAGCGGCCATCGCCTACAACAAAGCCATCGATCTGCTCAAAAAAGCCGGCGTGGACAAGGCCTACGCCCCCAATTACATGGAAGGCATGTCGCCTGCCGCCTACGCCGACTTATATTCCGCCATCAAAGTATCTTCCCGCCTGTATAACTACCGCTCCGAATAATTTACGAAGCAGATGTTGAGATCAGCGCCGCCGTCAATTCCATTCAGCACACTGTCCGTATCATATTGCCACATGGTATACAGATATGGATAATCTGGGATATCTTCCTCCTGAGACAGCCATACATCATAGTTTTGCAGTTTCGTAAGATCGATTTCCTTAAGCAGCCATTCCTTATCTCCATAAATCATGGGCACATATCCTGCCACCTTGATGCCCTCTGCAAATGTGGCCGTCACGTTTGTCTTATCCTCACGGCTCAGTCCCTCTATCCGGGATTTATCATTGGACACAAATTCCATATCGAAAGCGATCGGATAATTCACATGGGCTCTGTAGGGTTCCAGATTCTGCATGACAAAATTGGCTTCCTGAATGGCCTCCTCCGGAGAGACCGCCTGGGAGTAGAAATAGATGCCAATATCCAGCTCCGCCTCGATTGCACCCTCCATGTTCTCCTTAAAATTCTCATCCAGAGAAATCTGACCAGTACTGTAGCCTCTGCTTCCGAGACGAATCATGACATAATCCACCCCTGCCGCTTTAATACCCGTAAAATTGACTTTGCCGGTATGTTTGGAGATATCCACTCCCACGTAAGATGTCTTCCTGCCATTTTCCATGTAACGCTTGAGACCAGCCTTATCCTCAATCTTGGTAAAATCAATGGTATTCTTAGTCAGATAGGGACTGATCAACACCCATTCTTCCTCACCGTTCCGGTTCATGATCAAGGTATGTTTTCCGTCCGTAGCCGGATTATTCTGCTTTTCTTCTTCTTTTCTGCGCTGCTCTTCCTGCTCCTTTTGCGCCTTTTCCTTATAAGAAGACTTTTCACCGGTCTTTTCGGCTACGCCGTCTGCCGTCTCCTCCAATGCCGCCTCTTCCCCTTCTACCGGATACATATCCCAGAAATCCAAATCCTCCGCACGCAGTTTAGGCTTTTCTTCCTCCTCTTCCTGGGACGCTTCTGCCAGTTCTAAGGCCGCCTCCTCTTCCTGCTGCTTCTGTACTTCTTTTAAATACTCGCTGCCGCTGCTTTTACGATTATTATTTTGAAATACTAGAAAAAGGATGATCAGAATAAATGCAGATACTCCTATAACCATATAGATTACGGAGGGCCCCATGCCTCCGGACTCTTCTTCTCCTGGTAATCTCATAAAACGCCTCCATCTCAAATGCTCAGTATGTAAAACATATTTGCCATATACATTGGCCAATGCTATAGTTATGGTATCATGTTATGATGAAATTGGCAACTTATCAGAAATTGGATACTAAGAAAACAAACCAAAAACAGAATCCATGTCATTATCGTTATTTATGCAGATACGCCCTAAAAAGCTGGAAATCCTTATGAAATCAGAGAAAAAATCTTTTATCAAAAATGATAAAACTTTATATGCAGCCATCTGTCTGATGCTGATTGGCATAACTCTTTTATCCCTCACTGGCTGTACGAGGAACACTGAACCGCTCTCACGAACCGGCTTTTTCTTCGACACCGTTATTCAGATCACGCTCTATGATACAAAAGATACCGCCATACTGGATGGGTGCTTCGAACTTGCCCAAACTTATGAACAACTTTTCAGCCCCACTATAGAAGGTTCTGATGTGTGGAATATCAACCACAGCGAAGGCGTTTCTGTCAACGTCAAAGAAGAGACACTGGACCTTTTATCCGCCGCAGTGGATTATGCTGTTCTGACAAAAGGTGTCATAGATCCCACTATACGTCCGGTAAGTGAACTCTGGCATTTTGGTTCCGAAGATGAACCCTGTGTGCCGGACGAATCTGCTATCAAAGAGGCTCTCACCCACGTCTCCTACCAAAATATCCGGATTGCCAACGGTGATACGCCCGACAGAAACCATCCGGGCCGTTACACCGTCCGTCTGGATGACCCTAAAGCCGCCATTGACTTAGGCTGCATCGCCAAAGGATACATTGCTGACAAATTAAAGGAATATTTACTCTCCCAGGGTATTCAGAGCGCCTGCATCAGTCTGGGAGGCAATGTGCTCGTGATTGGCGAAAAACCGGACCACAGTCCGTTCCGCATTGGCATCCAAGAGCCCTTTGCCCCAGATGGAACATCTCTTGGAACTGTGGAAATCAGAGATACTTCCCTGGTCACCTCCGGCATCTATGAACGCTGTTTCTATGAAGATGGAAGGTTCTATCATCATGTCCTTGATACTGCCACCGGATACCCTGTGGACAATGAGCTTGCCGCTGTGACTATTCTGTGTCCCTCTTCCACAAAAGCTGACGCCCTCTCCACATCCTGTCTCTGTCTCGGATTGTCAAAAGGGCGCCAATTTCTTGATAGTTTTTCAGATGTCGAATATCTACTCGTCACGAAGAACGGAACACAGTACTGCTCTGCAGGATTTGCTATGCAGTAAATGATTAGACATTTTTTCGCTTCTCATCTTGTCTCTATACCGTTACACTTTCACCTTACCTGCCAGTACATTCTTGTAATCTTCCAGGTTCTTCTCCAAAAGCGTAGGCGTATCAAGCCCATAAGGGCACTTGCCTTTACACTGGTTGCAGTGCAGACAGTTCTCTATCTTCATCATCATCTCCTGCCCTGCCGGACTTAAATGCCCTGCAGAAGGAGACCTTCGAAGCAGCAGAGACATCCTCGCGCAGGTATTAATCTCAATTCCCACCGGGCAGGGCATACAATATCCGCATCCTCTGCAGAATTCGCCTAAAAGTTCTTCTCTGTCTTTCTTGATCAAGGCTTCTATCTCTGCCGTCATAGCCGGCGGATTATCAATATAGGATAAGAACTCACTAAGCTCCTCTTCCCTTTGCACGCCCCAGATGGGAAGTACATTGTCAAATTGCGAAAGGTACGCATAAGCCGCCGCCGAATTGGTGATCAGACCGCCTGACAAAGCTTTCATGGCAATAAATCCCATGTCAGCCGCCTGACATTTCTCCACCAGTTCAATGTCTTTGTCAGTTGCCAGATAACAGAAGGGGAACTGCAATGTCTCATATAGGCCGCTGTCAATCGCCTCATGAGCCACCGTAAGGCGATGGTTGGTGATACCGATATGACGGATTTTCCCTTGTGCTTTCGCCTGCAGGGCCGCATCGTAAAGACCGCTCTCATCTCCCGGCTTCGGACAAAATGCCGGATTGTGGAACTGATATAGGTCGATATAGTCCGTTCTTAACTCTGTCAGACTAGTCTCTAAATCCTTCCAAAATCCCTCCGCGTTTTGTGCCCCTGTCTTGGTGGCAATAAAGAGTTTCTCCCTCATGCCCTCAAAGGCAAGTCCCACCTTATGTTCACTATCCGTATAAAGCCGTGCCGTGTCAAAAAAGGTTATCCCCTTTTCGTATGCTTTACGGAGAAGCGCCACTGCCGCTTCCTCCGATATTCTCTGAATGGGCAGTGCTCCAAAGGCGTTTTTGTTTGTCACAATCTCTGTTTTTCCAAGTCTTACTGTCTGCATAGTACCCTCCTCGCTGCAAAATAATCACGTATACGCCAAAGCTATTCCCCGTTTCCTATACAATCGCCTTCTTCGGGCACTTCTCTTTACAAGCCCCGCACCCAATACACTTCTCCTGATCGATGGTCGCATGGAAATCCTCAATCGTCACCGCATCTGCCGGACAATTGCGCTTACACAGCTGACAGCCGATACATCCCACATCGCAGGCTTTCATCGTGACAGGTCCCTTTTCTCTGGAACTGCATGCCACCACATATTTGGCATCGTAGGGAATCAACTCAATCAAATGTTTCGGACA
>ERZ779621.94-NODE-94-length-63989-cov-7.454093_pt1 | contig 63989 bp, 61 predicted proteins | sample MGYA00514215_ERZ779621 | MGnify/ENA primary metagenome ERZ779621 (study PRJEB29562, sample SAMEA4376715) | mouse gut metagenome | isolation source: Cecum | study: EMG produced TPA metagenomics assembly of the A DSS colitis mouse model was used to assess the microbial...
ACTCCCGCTCCAGCCGCTCCTGGATAATCTCCATGTGGAGCATCCCCAAAAAGCCACAGCGGAAGCCAAAGCCCAGAGCCGCCGACGATTCCGGCTCAAAGGAGAGGGACGCGTCGTTTAATTGGAGTTTTTCCAGCGCGTCCCGGAGGTCGGGGTATTTGGAGCCGTCCTCGGTATACACGCCACAGTACACCATGGCCTGGGCGGGGCGGTAGCCGGGCAGGGCCTCCGCCGCGGGGCGGTCCCGGTCGGTAATGGTGTCCCCCACACGGGTGTCCTTCACGTTCTTGATGGAGGCGGTGAAGTAGCCCACCTCTCCGGCAGAGAGGCTGTCGCAGGGCTCCATGCCCAAGGGGAGCAGGTGGCCGCACTCCAGCACGTCGTAGGATGCGCCCGAGGCCATGAGCTTGACCCCCATCCCCGTCTTGATCGTCCCCTCCATAATGCGGAAGTAGACGATGACTCCCCGGTAGGGGTCGTACTGACTGTCGAAAATAAGCGCCTTCAAGGGCGCGTCGGGGTCGCCCTTGGGGGGCGGGACGTTTTTCACAATGTCCTCCAGCACGGCGGGGATGTTGATCCCCATCTTCGCAGAAATCTCCGGCGCGTCCTGTGCGGGGAGGCCGATCACGTCCTCGATCTCGTTCTTTACCCGCGCCGGGTCCGCGGCGGGGAGGTCGATCTTGTTGAGCACCGGGCGGATCTCCAGGTCGTGTTCCATGGCCAGGTACGTATTGGCCAAGGTCTGGGCCTCAATACCCTGGGCCGCGTCCACCACCAGCACCGCCCCCTCGCAGGCGGCGAGAGAGCGGGAGACCTCGTAATTAAAGTCCACGTGGCCCGGGGTGTCAATGAGGTTCAGCTCATAGGTCTCCCCGTCCTCCGCCTTGTATTGCAGGCGCACGGCCCGGGCCTTGATGGTGATGCCCCGCTCCCGCTCCAGGTCCATGTTGTCCAGAAGCTGGCTCTCCATCTCCCGGGCCTCCACCGCGTCACAGGCCTCAATGAGCCGGTCGGACAGGGTGGACTTGCCGTGGTCGATGTGAGCAATGATGGAGAAGTTGCGAATGTGAGATTGGTTGGTCATGGTATTTGCCTCCTCTGGCAAGTCTACCTAAGCGGCCTTCTGGCCGCCGCGGCAAGTGCCGCGTTAATTTGAGGCCGCAGGCCGAGAATTGCGGAGGGCTGGCTTTGCCAGCCTGAGCATTATCATAGGCGGGGCCCCCGGCGGGTCGCTAGACCCGCTGGGGAACAGACTTGCCGTGGTCGATGTGAGCAATGATGGAGAAGTTGCGAATGTGAGATTGGTTGGTCATGGTATTCACCTCGTTGGCGATGCTTTCCCCTGCAAGACAGCAGGGGCGGTTCTCCTGTCGGATAGGGCTCGACAGAGAAAACCGTCCCTCTGTCTTGCTTACTTTTCTTCGTTAAGCCGTTCTCTCAGATCCAGCTCCGAGTTCACCCGCTCGCCGGTGGTGTGAACGATCTGCAGCAGGGACTGGTACACGCCGGGGTACTTGGCCGCCAGGGTGTCGTGGGAGAGGTCGGGGAAGGTCTTCTTCTCCCGCACCGCCTGCTCCAGGGCGTCCACATAGTCGCACTCAGACAGGGTCATGTCCGCCTGGGTAATGTGGGCGTCATAGTACCGTCCAGGCACGTCGAAGAAATCCTCGTTGGCCCCCGAGGCCCGGTGGAAGCGGCGGAACAGCTGATACACCGCCGCGCCCAAATACTGGCTGGCGGCCTGGATGGCTTTCTTGCTGCCCAGCTGGCCCAAAAAGTCAAACAGGAGGCCCACCGAGTTCACCAGCAGCTTCTTGCTCAAAATGGCCAGCACGTTCCCCTGCATGGCGTTGCCCCGCTCGTTGGAGGAATCGGTGAGGGTCTCCGCGTCCAGGATGGTGGTGCCGTCCCGGGACAACGACAGCCCCAGCAGAAAGTCCGCCGACACGTTATAGTACCGGCAGGCCTTGGCCACAAAGGCCAGCCCCGGCTCACGGGCCCCCTTTTCGTAGTGGGACAGCAGCGCCTGGGAGATGCCCAGGTCCGCAGCCACCGAGCGCTGACTCATCCCCTTTTCCTGGCGCAGCAGTGCCAGAGACCGCCCCAACGCTTCATTCATAAATGCCACGTCCTCTCTCTAAAAATGGCAGAATACAACAGGTATATTATATCGCAAGCAATACCGCTTGTAAAGCAGAAAAAGAGGGGCCGAAGCCCCTCTTTTTCGCGGTTTCTCTTATTCCAACTGGAATTGCCCCGTATAGAGGCTGTAATACCGTCCCTTCTCTGCCAGCAGGGCGTCGTGATCGCCCTTTTCCTCGATCTGCCCCTGCTCGATGACCACGATGCAGTTGGAGTTTCGCACCGTGCTCAGCCGGTGGGCGATGACAAACACCGTCCGGCCCTCCATGAGGGCGTCCATCCCCGCCTCGATATGCTTTTCCGTACGGGTGTCGATGGAGGATGTGGCCTCGTCCAGGATCATCACCGGCGGGTCGGCCACGGCGGCCCGGGCAATGGCCAGCAGCTGCCGCTGGCCCTGAGAGAGGTTGGCTCCGTCCCCGGTGACCACCGTCTGGTAGCCCTGGGGGAGGCGGCGGATAAAGCTGTGGGCGTTGGCGGTCTTGGCGGCGGCAATGCATTCCTCGTCGGTGGCGTCCAGGCGCCCATAGCGGATGTTGTCCATCACCGTGCCCGTAAAGAGGTGGGTGTCCTGCAACACCATCCCCAGGGAGGCCCGCAGGTCGTCCTTGGCGATGCGGCGCACGTCGATGCCGTCGTAGGTGATGCGTCCTCCCTCCAGCTCATAGAAGCGGTTGATAAGGTTGGTGATGGTGGTCTTGCCCGCCCCGGTAGAACCCACAAAGGCGATCTTCTGCCCCGGGGTGGCATAAAGGGAAATGCCGTGCAAGATACGCTTGCCGGGCACATAGGCAAAGTCCACGTTCTCAAAACGCACGTCCCCCTTGAGGGGTACCAGCGTTCCGTTCTCCTCCTGCCAGGCCCACCGGCGGGAGCTGCGGTCCCCCTTCTTAAGGCCAGTGAGAGAGCCATCCGCTCCCTCGGTGACACGGACCAGGCGCACCTTGCCCTCGTCCACCTCCGGCTGGGCGTCCATCACGGCAAAGATGCGCTCCGCCCCCGCCAGAGCGGAGAGAACGGCAGTCATCTGCTGAGAGATCTGGTTGAGGGGCTGGCCCACCTGCCGGGCCAGGTTCAGGTAGATGATCATGCCGCCCAGGTCGAAGCCCTGGAGCACCGCTAGCACGCCGCCAAAGCAGGCGGTGAGGGCGTAGCTCACATTCATCAGGTTGCCCGAGATGGGCATGATGGTGGTGGAATAGAAGTTGGCCTTCTGGGCCGCGTCCCGGTAGGTCTCGTTGAGGGCCTTAAAGTCCGCCTTGGCCCGTTCCTCCCGGGTAAAGGCCTTCACCACCTTCAGCCCCTCGATCATCTCCTGGATGTTGCCGTTGACCGCACCCAGGGCAGCCTGCTGTGCCTGATAGTACTTTCTGGACTTCCCGCCCAGAGTCTTAAAGATAGTCATGGTAAGGGCCAGGATGACCGCTGTGACCAAAAAGAGCTTCCAGTTGATGACCAGCATCATGATGACCAGCCCCGCGAACATCAAACAGCTGGAGACCATAGACACCATGCTCTGCTCCAGAGCGGTCTGCACGTTGTCCGCGTCGTTGGTAAAGCGGCTCATCAGCTCCCCGTGAGGGTGGCGGTCGAAGTAAGAAAGAGGCAGCTCCTGGAGCTTGTCAAAGAGGTCATAGCGCAGACGGTTGACCCCCCGCTGGGCCAGGCGGACCATAATAGCGGACTGGCCATAGGAGGCGAGACAGCCTAAGAGATAGACTGCGATCAGTTTTAAAATACCAAAAGTCAACCCGGCGTAATTGGTGCAGCCCGACCAGATAAAGTCGTTGATGAGTCCGCGCATCATATAGGTGCCCGCCAGGTTGGTGCCCACCGAACAGAGAAGGCAGGTGAACACCAACACCAGGGGCAGGGGGTTTTTGGTGAGGTAGCCAATAAGGCGGCGGAGGGTCTTGCCCAGGTTCTGGGGCTTCTGATATCCTCCGCGGGGAACGCGTCCGGGCGGCATTATTCCATCACCCCTTCCTGCTGAGACTGGTAGATCTCCTGATAAATGGCGTTATTGGCCAGCAGTTCTTCGTGGGTCCCTTCCCCGGCGATATGGTCGTCCTCCAGAATGACGATCTTATCGGCGTAGCGCACCGAGGAGATGCGCTGGGCGATCATAATGACGGTAGTGCCCTTCAGGTTCTCCCGGAAGGACTTGCGAATGGCGGCCTCGGTAGCGGAGTCCACCGCCGAGGTGGAGTCGTCCAGGATAAGCACCGCGGGCTGTTTGAGCATGGCCCGGGCAATACATAGCCGCTGCTTCTGCCCGCCGGAGAGATTCACGCCCCCCTGGTCCAGCAGGGTGTCGAACCCATGGGGAAGGGACATAATGAAGCCAAAGGCCTGGGCGTCCTTAGCCGCCCGCTCCAGCTCCTCTCCGGTGGCGTCCGGCTTGCCCCAGAGAAGATTTTCCCGCACCGTTCCGGTAAAGAGGACGTTGTTTTGCAGCACCATACCGATGCGGCCGCGCAGCTCGTCCAGAGGGTAATCCCGCACGTCCACCCCGTCCAGAAGCACCTGTCCGCCGGTGGGGTCGTAGAACCGGGGGATGAGGTTGACCAGGCTGGACTTGCCCACCCCCGTGCCGCCGATAATAGCGACAAACTGCCCCGGCTCAATGGTCAGGTCGATGTCCTTCAAAACGTCGTCCCCGGTACCCGAGGCAGTGTATTTGAAGGACACCCTGCGAAGCTCCACCTTCCCCTTGGGCGTGGGGAGGCTGGCATCCCGGACGTGCTCCTCGTTCTGAATGTCCGGCTGAGCGGAAAGCACCTCCTGGATGCGCTGAGCGCAGGCCTGGGAGCGGGAAAGCTGCAGGAGGGTCATGGCCACCATCATCACGCTCATGAGGATCTGCATGATATAGCCGATGAAGGCCTGGAGCCTGCCCAGGTCAAATGCGCCGCTCATGACCATCCGTCCGCCGAAGTACAAGACTGCCACCATCGCCCCGTTCATGCACAGCATCATAATGGGCATGATAGTGACGATGCGCAGGCCGACGTCCAGCCCCGCCTGGGTGAGGTCGTCGTTGGCGGTTTTGAACTTGCCCCGCTCGTGGTCCTCCCGGACAAAGGCCTTTACCACCCGCACCCCTACCAGGTTTTCCTGGAGGGTGCTGTTGAGGTGGTCGATCTTGGCCTGAAGAGTCTTAAAAAGCTTGGTGCAAATGTTCATCACCACGGCGATGATCACCGTCATAACAGGAATGACCACCACCAGCACCAGCGCCAGCTTGGCGTTGAGCACTACGCTCACCACCAGAGCGGTCACCAGCATCATAGGCGCACGGATAAGCATCCGAAGGCCCATGGCCAGCATCATGGTCAAAACGTTCACGTCATTGGTAATGCGGGTGATAAGGCTGGCGGAGGAAAAGCGGTCGATGTCGGCAAAGGAGAAGGTCTGGATCTTGTCAAACAAAGATTGGCGCAGATTGCAGCCAAAGCCCTGGCTGGCAAAGGCCGCCGCCTTGGCCGCCCCCACGCCGCAGGCCATGGAAATGAGCGCCAGCGCCACCATCCCCGCCCCCAGCAGGAAGATATATTTAACGTCCCCCGCCGGAATGGCCACGTCCACGATCTCCGCCATAATGAGGGGCAGGGTCAACTCACAGATGACCTCTAAAATAATGAGGACGGGGGACAACGCCGCCTGCTTCTCATAGCCCTTGATGTGTTCGCGCATGAGTCTGAGCAAAGAAAAGCCTCCTTTAAAAAATGGAATTTTAAGCATAGCGTTTATTCTATTCTTTCCATTTTTTAAAGTCAATGGATAAAATGTAAACGATTTTAGAACAAGGCCTTTTGCGTGACCACCGCAAGTCCTCGGAAAATTGAAACAAATGTTTGACAAACAGAGACGCATGTGCTATATTAAACATAACATAGCGTTGACCTTCACCAAACATTGACTATAAGGAGGGCTTCTCATGAAAGAACTGACCCCCAAGCAGCAGGAGATCTACGATTTTATTGTCCAGTTTACCCAAGAGAACGGCTACCCCCCCTCGGTTCGGGAGATCGGGCAGGCGGTGGGACTGAAGTCCCCCTCCACCGTCCACTTCCACATCAAGGGCCTGGAGAGCGCGGGGGTGCTCACCAAGGCGGCGGGCAAGACCCGGGCCATGACCCTCCAGGACGGCGAGGACGCCGCCCGCCGGGACAAGATTCCCCTAGTTGGCAATGTGGCGGCGGGCAGCCCCCTCCTGGCCCAGGAGCGCGGGGAGGAGTAGCTTACTTATGATACCCACGGCATGGTGGGCGAGCACTTTGCCCTCAAGGTCCGGGGGGAGTCCATGCTGGGGGCGGGCATTTTACCCGATGACCTGGTCATCGTCCACCAGCAGGAGAACGCCCGCAACGGAGAGATCGTGGTGGCCCTTCTGGAGGACGAGGCCACGGTCAAGACCCTCAGCCGCAAGGACGGCCACACCTGGCTCCTGCCCGAAAACCCTGACTACGACCCCATCGACGGCGACGAGGCCCGGATCTTGGGCAAGGTGGTGGCGGTAATCAGACGCTACTAAGATCTGCCTGTCAAGAAGGCCGCAAACCCATGGGTTTGCGGCCTTCTCGCGCAAACAAGCCTACCACGCCCGCTCCAACAGGGCGCGCAGACGGTGGGCGGCGGCGCGTGAGGCGTCGGCCAGGGCTAAGTAGTGCCGCGCCAGCTCCGGCTCCTCCTGGGCCGCCTGGGCCCGCAGGGCAGTCTCCCTGTCCCGCTGGGCCAGGCACAGTGCCCGAAGGGCAGGGAGCAGCGATAGGGGAGGCAAGGACCGGACCGCGGCCTCAGGCCAGTAGCGTACCCCCGTACGCAGAAAATACTCCGCCGCCAGCGACCTAGCCTGGCGGCGCGTTTCCCGCTCCAGCTCGCTGAGCTCGCTCCCGTGGCGCCCCGCCCGGCGAGCCACAGCGCGCAGCTCCCCCGCGTCCATCAGCAGGCAGAGGGTCCACCGCTGGAGCGCGGCGCAGGTGGGGTCGATGGGCAACGCCGCCGGAGCAGGCCTGGCCACCGGGACCAGAGCCGCCTCCGGGGCGGCGCGCAGCTCCCCCGTGTCCGGCTCCATGGGCCCAAGGGCGGCGGGCATGGGCGGCGACTCCGGCGTCGGAGCCGCGGCGACTACCCGGTCCCACACCCTGGTCACCAGCTCCTCATCACAGGCCAGCAGGCCCGGCCCTTGATTTTCCATAAAACAAAGCGCCTCCTTCCAAAAGATAGCTTCCAGCCATCCTATGGAAAAGAGGCGCCTTGTGTGTCTTGGGTGCCGTCCTCTACAGGAACACGCTCAAAACAACATCCAAGGTAGTCGCACTCGTCACAGCAGGCTTCTCCAAAGCCCTCCGCGATGCATTGTTTCCGCTCCTCGCACCCTTCGCATACAGGCGGCAGCCGCTTCAGCTCCCGGTACTGATACCTCATAACGCTCCCTCCATCCCTCTGCTTTTGCAGTGTAGCACGGCCCCTCGGATAAGTCAACATAAATTGAATATATTATGAATATAACAAACGCCCTGAAAACACTATATCATGGTGTGGGGTGAGAATATGAATGCCGATAAGATCAAGCTCTCCAAGCGAGGCGATGACGGGTACCGGGTCATCTCTGTGCGCATTCGGGAAAATACCTTACGGCGTATTGACGAGGCCGCGGGCAAGGCCAACCGTTCCCGCAACGAGGTGATCAACCTGATTTTGGACCGCAGCGTCGATCTGCTGGAAGTGGAGGAATAAAACAGGACTCCGTCCAATCTTGGACGGAGTCCTGTTTTCTGTTGGCCTCCTGATTCCTTCGCCCAGCATGCCAGAGGCGGAAAGGGCCAAAGGCAGCACAAGTAGGGCGCGACGACTCGGCGCGCCGCTTGGGCGCGGCAATGAAAGGCCGGATCTTTCTGTCAGAACGACAGGAAGCTCCGCTTTTTATGCAGCCAGGACAAAAACACACGTTCCATTTTGTGGGGAATTTTACGTTCAGAGAAGTAGACAACAGGGCCGATTAGGTATATACTAAAAGGATCAGGTCGAACATACGTGCGCACACTCCGCACGCGTGAAAGGAAGGCAGGAAAGACGTTCAAATCACACAAAAGAAAGGAAAAGGTGATGCTATGGCAACTAAAGAACGGCAAAAGCACATAACAGAATTAGAGTGGACGCGGGCGCCGGACCTGACACAAGCCCCCGCCTCGTCTTATTTAACAGGCGGAAGCTACACCTCGCCTCCTCCCTACGCCGCGTGGCTGCAGGCCCAGGAGTTGAAGAAGCTAAACATTAAGCCCGTGGAGCGGAAGAAAACGCCGAGCAATCCTCCCACGGTCCGTGTTCCCGCCTCCAACTACCTGACAGGTGAAGCTTCTATGCCTGACACCCCCTACGCCGCGGGGCCCCAGGCGGGGATCGTTAAGACCCCGGAGCGCAAGCCGGTGGTCAAAGAAAAAGCAGAGCCTGTCCCGGAGGTCCAGGCCCCGACCTGGACCGAGCTGATGGGCCGGAGCGCGGAGGAGCTGAAGCGACAGCATACCACGACCGTTTCCCAGCGTAACGCGCTGCAGGAACAGATCGGCGCGGTGGCGCGGGAGCACGCCGGGCCTAACTCCACCTACGGTGCCTCCGCCGGACAGTATAAGCCCCGGGAGGAGAACCCCTTCTCCTCTTCCGCGGCCGCGTCCGGATGATGGGAGAGCGAGGCAGACCGGGAGCTGGCCTCCTTGCGGGGCGAGGCAGGCCGTGAGCAGGACGCCGTGAACGATCTTGCCACCGCCCACTACTACCGCAAGAACCTGGAGCAGTTCGCCAGACTGGAGACTGACGCGGCCTCAAAGACCCGCTAGGAAAGATTGGAAGGGAATGGTGAAAACTGTGTTAGCACAAGCAGGGGTTCCAGCCGGCAAGAAGATGCTGACAGAGGTATCCAACATTCTAGCTGATACTATGGCGATGGGCAATCGGTCTAAACTGGCTGAGGCCGCCAGAAGATACGAAGAATATGGTTTGAGTCAGAAGGAGGCGTGGTTTCGAGCTACTATGGACAGTCTGTCCCAAGTTGGCTGGGCTGGAGCCAAGGGGCTTGCGTCAGCAGGTGCGAACCAAGCTATGAATGGTATGCGAGGTGTCTTCCAATCCCCTTAATATCAAGACTGACTGACCATTCCTTGACATTTGACTTGATAGGTTTGAATAAGATGACGGACACTTTTGTAGTAGTCGGCTTATTATCGTAATGGAGGAGAACGATGGGTGTTTCAGATATAGTGTTTTTAGAAACATTAATTAAGGGAACCGTACAGCTTTTAAAGAGTGCTGCTTGTCTGAAGTCCCGGAGGGAGTTGAGGTGTTTTGCTACAAAGGCAAAATCTATGACCGGGAAAAGTTCGTTCTCACGGAAATGAAACGGTTGCAGACCGCGAAGTACTCACATATCCAGCACGCACTAGCCGATGCAAAAAAGGAACTTGAGAAGGGTGGCGAAAACGCAGAGCTGGTGGCAGCCTACATTTCCGCATATTTGCGCGTGCTTTCGGAAAAGAAGAAACCGCTCTTCTATATCGATGATGGCCTGTAAGCCAATGAAACAGCAGACAACAGGACTCCGTCCAAGGTTGGACGGAGTCCTGTTGTCTATGACCGGCGGTTCTTTATTCCTTTGCCCGGTACACCAGAGGCAGGGCCTGGGGGACATTTTCCACCAGGGCGGTCTTATGATCGCCGCCGTACTCTCCATCCAGAGTCCAGGGGATGGCTTTGTCGGCGTTGAACTCCACCCTGGAGGCGTGGAAGCCGATGACGGGGCCGTCGGGGTCGGGGGTCTGGGTAATGACTGCGGTGAGGATGGCGTTGAGTTCAGCGGCATTTTTGGGCTGACGCACCAGCACCACCTCAAATTTGCCGTCGTCCAGCCGCACGTCCTTGGCGGGCAGGCCGCGAAAGCCACCCACCGAGCGGGTGTTGCTCACCATACCGAAGATAAAGTCGCCCTCCACCTCGCCACCGTCCCAGGTGACGGTCATGCGGGTGCTTTTGATGGCCCCCAGGCGTCCAATGCCCTCCAGTACGTAGGCCAAGTGACCAAACATATTTTTAAAACGCTGGGGCGTTCCATAGCTCACGTCGGTAAAGGCCCCAAAGGCGGCGACATAAACAAAGGGGGCTGCGTTGAAGCGGCCCATGTCACAGGCCATGGCAGGGCCGGTGACCGCCACATTGGCGGCCAGGGCCATGTCCCGGGGAAGGTTCAGATTTTTGGCAAAGTCGTTGGTTGTGCCCGCCGGGATATACCCCAGGACCGGGGGATCAGGCATGTCCATCAGAGCAGTGACTACCTCGTGGAGGGTACCGTCTCCACCGCAACAGACGATCCGGCGGTAGTGCTTGCCGATCCCCGCCACAATGCGGGTGGCGTCCCCGGCGGCGCGGGTGGGATAGACGGCGGGAAGGTAACCCTGATAGGTGAAGGAATCGATGATGTGGGACAGGTTGGCGGTGACCCGCCCCTGTCCGGCGTGAGGGTTATAAATAAACAGCATTCGTTTCACAGCGGCAGCCTTCTCTCTATCCGGGTGTATTTACCGCTATTGTAGCCCGTCCTTTTCCAAAAAACAAGGGAGAATATGTAAATATTTTTTTACGGGAGGGAAACCGTCAGGACCCGGTGCTCCTCCCCCGCCCCGGCCAGGACGCTCTCCAGATACCCATTGCCGACCTTGGCCTGCCAAAGCTCCACGACCGCCTCATAAGGAGTGGGATCGAAGGGCGCGCCGGCAAAATAGGCGGCGTTGAGCCTGCCAAAGGTGTCGGCCAGCAAGGCAATATCCGCCTCATCCAGGCCGCTGTCCGCCAGCTTGGCGGCGGTCTTGTCACGGTTCACCGACACCATAAACTCCGCCGAATAAGCGGCAAAGTCCAGCAGTTCCGGGTCCGTCCTGCCGTTTTTCTCCGCCCAAGTAGATACGTCCAGCTGCTTGGTCTCATAAGAACAGGTCTTGCCATTATAACGAATGATCCCGTACTGGTTGGGGGCAATAGACAGCGCGGAGGTGGCCACCTCGGGAACCGCGCCACCCACGATATGTTGGTTGTGTAGATGACCGCTTAAATTGCAGACCACGCCGTATTTCTCATAGAGGGCCGCCAGAGCGTCCCCCTCCACGATCTGATACCCCCAGGTGAAGCGGGGGTTGTGGATATCTATGTTCTGATGGCTGGCGGCAATCACCTTCGCCCCCGCCTTTTTTGCGGCCTTGAGCTGTTTTTCCACCCACTCCACGGTCTCGTCGGGGACCGAACACCAGCCGCCGCCGTTGGCGTCCAGCATCAGCACCCGCAGGTCCTTACGCAGGGCATAGACATAACTGAGGGTGTGTTCATCCTGGCTGAGGGCTTGCTCCGGCCCAAAGGGCGCGTAGAGCGCTTCAAACTCGTCGGCGGTGATAGAGTCTGTGGAGGCGTAGTCCTCCCCTGAGAAGGAGAGCGCGGAGGTAGAATCCAGGTCGTGGTTGCCGGGAATGACCAGGGCTTGAATACCCGCCTCTTGGAGTTTCTCCAGCAGCTTCACCAGATCCTCGTGGCTGGCCTTGGCCCCCAAAAGGGTAAGGTCGCCGGTGAGGAGGACCGCATCCGGCTTCAGCTCCTCCATTTCCGCCACAAAGGTCTCCAGAATCTCCTGAATGTAGAACATGGCCTTGCCGTCGCTGTGCTCTACCAGGGTGTGAAACGCCGCACCGTTGTCGCAGATCGTAGGCGAGATGTAGTGGAGGTCGGTGGCCTGCACTAACGTGACCGGGGCGGCGGCACAGGTCTCCGGGGGAACGTCCTCCTTTGCTCCGCAGGCAGTCAGCAGGAAAAACAAAGCGGCCAGCCACGCCGCCAACGCGCGCCGCCTATCCATTTGCCGCCACCATGGCTTGATAGTCCGCCCCCCAGGTGAGCATAGCGTCCAGAATGGGTTTCAGGCTGTAGCCCAGCTCCGTAAGACTGTACTCCACCCGGGGTGGCACCTCGGCGTATACCGTCCGGGTCAGCAGGCCGCTTTCCTCCATCTGGCGAAGCTGGGCGGTCAGTACCTTCTGGCTCACGCTGCCGATGGACCGCTTCAGTTCGCTGAATCGCTTGGTCCCGGAGAGCAGATCCCGGAGGATCAGCACCTTCCATTTATCACTGATGAGCGTCAGCGTGGTCTCCACCGGGCAGTTGGGCAGGGCGTTTTCCATCATCTTGTATCCTCCGTTCAAATGATCTTCTATTTTATCCCACCGGAAGCCGCGCCGTCAAGACGGTTACCGCCAGGTGCCTATGCCACAATATTGTGCCTGCTTCCCGGATCTGCGCCGTTATGCTATGATGAAGGCATCGCAGGGAGAACCTCCCTGACCGCAGACCATTTGGAGGTATGTTTCATGAATAAGCGCAATTTTACGACCGTCCAGCTGAGCCAGGGCGAGATGCACATTTACGACCTCGGCGGCGTGAGGCTCCACGCCTGCCAGACCGGCGACCCGCTGGCGGACGAGGTGTTCCTGCTGGAGAAGGCCGGACAGTTCGTGATCCTGGAGTCTCCCTGCTTCGCGGACAGCATCGCCGCGCTGGACGAGTACTTGAAGGGCAAAACGGTGACCGGGATGCTGATAGCCTATCACGGGGCGGGCGCGTCCTTCCTGAGGGAGGTCCCCAAGTACGCCACGGCCAACGCGGAGGAGTACGCGGAGAAGGGCGGCGGCAGGACCCTGATCGACCAGTTTGCCGCGGCGTTCGGGAGCGCCTTTGACAGCGGCATCCACGCCGTCGATCATGTGATCGGCGAGGGCCCGGTGACTATCGGCGGCATCGAATTCATCATTCACCGGACCGCCGAGGCGTTTGATGTGGAGATCCCGGAGATCAACGCGGTCTATACCCACATGCTGGGCCATGATTGCCACTCCATCGTGGCGGGCGCGGGTCATGCGGACGGGATGATCGCCCAGCTGAAAGCGTACATCAAGAGGGGTTACGATCTGATCCTCACCTCCCACTACACGCCGGAGGATTTGAAGGACGCCCAGACGAAGATCGACTATCTGGAGCGGCTGAAGGCCATCGCCGCAGCCTGCCGGGACGCCGGGGACTTCAAGGCGGAGGTGAAGAAGGCATATCCCGCTTACGGCGGTGGGAATTATCTGGATATGACGGCGGGATTCTTCTTCCCGTAAGCTTTTCCCAAGGAGGGTCTTCCATGGACCGTTTGCAACAGCTTTCCTACCTCAATCAAGCCCTTCTCGCCGGCCTCCCCCAGTTTTCGGGGGAGGCCGCGGCCCTGCCCAAGGACGAGGCCACCCAGCGGCGGCTTTTGCGCACACTGATGAACGTCTGCCCCCCTGGACTGCCCTTGGGAGAGGACTTTTGGGCCGTCCAGGACGCGTTTCTCACCGCAGAGCGGGAGGCCAAAGGCGTGGTGGACGCCGCCGCCCTGCCCGAGCTACCCGGCCACCCTGGCATCGCCCTGTGGCAGGGAGACATCACCCGCCTCCGGGCCGACGCCATTGTCAACGCCGCCAACCGCGCCTTGCTGGGTTGCTTTCATCCCTGCCACGGGTGCATCGACAACGCCATTCACTCCGCCGCCGGGCTTCAACTGCGCGCCGCCTGCCACCGTCTCATGGAGGCTCAGGGGCATGACGAACCCACCGGGCAGGCAAAGATAACGCCTGGGTATGATCTCCCGGCAAAATACGTTTTGCATACGGTCGGCCCGATCGTTCAGAACACGGTCACTCCTCAGGACCGGGCGGCGTTGACCTCCTGCTACCGCTCCTGTTTGACACTGGCGGCGGAGCGGAGCCTCCAAACCGTGGCCTTTTGCTGTATCTCCACCGGGGAGTTCCATTTCCCCCCGGATGAGGCGGCACGGATCGCGGTGGAGACGGTCATCGATTTTCTCCAAACTCCCTCAAGTATTCAGAAGGTGATCTTTAATGTTTTCAAGGATACGGACGCGGACATCTACCGCGCCCTGCTCGGATCAAATTGCTGAGCTAAAAGCCGCGCTGGACGGCGCGGACGCCGTGGTCATCGGCGCGGGGGCGGGTCTCTCCGCCGCCGCAGGCTTTGACTACGCCGGGGCACGGTTTGAGGCACACTTTGCTGACTTTCGCACCAAATACGGCCTTCAAGATATGTACTCCGGCGGGTTTTACCCCTTTGCGACCCCGGAGGAACAGTGGGCGTTCTGGTCAAGGCTCATCTTGCTCAACCGATATCAGCCCGCCGCCTCCCCCCTGTATCAAGCGCTGCTGAAGCTGGTGGCGGACAAGGACTACTTTGTCCTTACCACCAACGTGGACCATTGCTTCCAAAAGGCCGGGTTCGACAAAAATCGACTGTTCTACACCCAGGGAGACTACGGCCTGTTCCAGTGCTCTGTCCCCTGCTGCCAGGAAACCTGGGACAATGAAGATACCGTCCGCCGCATGGCGGCGGAGCAGCGGGACATGAGAGTCCCCACCGGACTGATCCCCCGTTGTCCCCACTGCGGCGCGCCTGCGGTGATGAATCTGCGCTGTGACGACGATTTTGTCCAGGACCCGGGGTGGCACGCCGCGGCCCAGCGGTATGCCGACTTCCTGGCCCGTCACAACGGGGGCCGCGTCCTCTATTGGGAGCTTGGTGTGGGGTACAACACCCCCGGCATCATCAAATACCCCTTCTGGCGGCTGACCCAAGTAAATTCCAACGCTTTTTACGCCTGTGTCAATCAAGGCGAGGCAGTTGTCCCTCCACAGTTGGGAACGCAGGCCGTTGCCATTGACTGCGGCATTACTCAAGTCCTCCAGGCGCTTTCCGCATAAGGCAAGAGACGGCATCCTGTAGGATGCCGTCTCTTCTGTTTACAGGAGCTTCAGCAGCTCCGCAGGGGTCTCCAGCACGTAGTCCGCCTCAGGGATGACCTCGAAGGGCGCGCCCCAGCGGGCAAAGGCAAACCTGATCCCCGCGCCGTGGGCGCATTTCCAATCCCCCAACCGGTCGCCGATATACAGCACATTCTCCGGCTCCACGCCCGTCAGCTCCAGATACTTCAAAAGCGGTTCGGGGTCCGGCTTGTGCTTGACCGTGTCCTCTTCCAACACCTGCAGGCCAAAAAAACCTGCCACAGCCATAGGCTTGAATCCCCGCTCGTACTCCCAGCGCCCCTTAGAGGACACCACCGCCATGGAATAGCCCCGGCGGCGCAATTCCTCCAGCAGCTCCAAAACGCCGTCGTACGGGGCAATGGTATCGTCATAGTCGTGGACGTGCTCAGCCCAGTAGGGGTAGATCACGTCGGGATCGGTCACCCCAAGCCGGGCCAGAGCGTCCATGCCGGGGATGCCGAAGACGGGGGACAGCTCCTCCAGAGAGGGGGACGAGCCGTGGAATTTGATCAGGGTGTCCTGAAGGGCCTTCATGTTGGCGTACTCACTGCTGATGAGGGTGCCGTCGATATCAAAGGCAAGGTGGGTAAAGGACATGGGAGGACCTCCTTTTTTTCATGCGGTCAAGTGGGCGGGTTTGGAACCCGCCCGCAAGGGTGCCGTGCTTTATGTGCCGTGCACCCATTATAGCATACTTTTTCCAAAAACAAAAGCAGGGCGGCTCCGAAGAGCCGCCCTGCCGATGTAATCGCCGCGTGGGCCGCAGCTTTATTTCAGGAAACCTTCGAAAGGTTTACTTACTTGACCAGCTTCTCCATCTCGTCGAAGACGAACTGGACCTTCGGGCCAACGATGACCTGAACGGCAGTCTTGCTGGGACGGATGATGCCGGAGATGCCGGAAGACTTGATCTTCTTCTCGTCCACCTTCAGGTTGTCCTTGACCTCCAGACGCAGACGGGTGATGCAGTGATCCAGCTCAACGATGTTCTCGGCGCCGCCGAGACCCTCGAGGATGATCTTGGCCATGGCGGTGAAGTCGTTGTTGGCCAGCTCGATCTTCATCTCGCCCTCAGTGTCTTCATCCTCACGGCCGGGGGTCTTGAGGTTGAACTGCTTAATGGCGAAATAGAACACGACAAAGAACACCACGAAGGCCGCAATGCCCATGGGGATCATGACCCAGTAGTTGTTCGCCGCGGGCAGGGAGGCGCCGAACAGCAGGTCGGTGGCGCCGGCGGAGAAGCAGAAGCCCGCGCGGAAGCCCAAGGCCACGGTGACCATGGCAAAGATGGCGTACAGCAGGGAGTACACGACATACAGCGGGAAGGCCAGGAACATGAAGGAGAACTCGAAGGGCTCGGTGACGCCGCAGATGAAGGCGCAGATGGCGGCGGAGCCAACGATGCCGATGGTGGCCTTACGCTTCTCGGGCTTGGCGGTGAGGATCATGGCCAGGGCCGCGCCGGGAATACCCAGCATCATGCAGGGGAAGAAGCCCGCCATGTACTGACCAACGCTCCAGGAGATGTTGGCGCCCATCAGCTCCTTGCTGATGATGCCGGCCTGGCCGCCCCAGTAGGCGGACAGATCGCCCAGGCCGATGGTATCAAACCAGAACACGTTGTTCACGGCGTGATGCAGGCCGGTGGGGATCAGCAGGCGGTTGAGGAAGGTGTAGATACCGACGCCCGCGACGCCAGCCTTGGCGGCCAGAGCACCCAGGTTGACCAGCAGGGTGAAGATCAGCGGCCACACGAAGACCAGGACGAGAGAGGCCAGGATGGACACAACGCCGGTGACGATGGCAACGCTCCGCTTACCGGAGAAGAAGGCCAACACGTCGGGCAGCTTGGTGTCCTTAAACTTGTTGTAGCACATAGCGCCGATGATACCGGCCAGGATGCCGATGAAGGGGTTGGCGATCTTGCCGTAAGCCACGCCCCAGGTCTCGTTGGCCTCGACCAGCTTGGGGAGAATGGCGCCGGCGTTGCCCACCAGGGTGGTCATCATCAGCCAGGAAACCAGAGCGGCCAGGCCGCCGGTACCGTCACTATTCTTGGACAGGCCAACGCCCACGCCGATGGCGAAGAGGATGGCCATGTTGTCGATCAGAGCGCCGCCGGCCTTCACCAGGAACAGACCGATAGAATAAGCCAGACCTTCGGTGGCCGCGCCGGTCACACCCATAACACCGGGGGCGATGGCGTAGCCCAGACCCATCAGAATACCACAGATGGGCAGCACGGCGACAGGCAGCATCAGCGCCTTGCCGAGCTTCTGCAAACGTTTCATCATAATGCAATTTTCCTCCTTTTAGAAAACTCTCTCGGATTCCCCTTATGCTTATCCGTCGGCCCACGACGGCAAGGAGACAAAAATAAGTAAGTCGGGCTTAGAGATTCTCCTTCAAGAACTTCTCAAGCCCTTCGGCGGCGGCGTCTTCATCCTCGCCGCTGCAGGTGACGGTGAGCTCCATCCCCTGCTTGGCGGCCAGACGCATGATGGCCATGAGCCGCTTCGCGTCCGCCGTGCCGCCCGGGGCGGCCAGGGTGATGTCACACTTGTAGGCGACCGCCTCTTTGGCAAGCATGCCCGCGGGCCGGGCGTGCAGACCGGCAGGGTCGGCAATCACGTGAGTGAAACTCTTCATGGTGGTTCACCTCCTTAAACGTAACTTTGAGGTTGTCACGCTCCCGTTAGACGCATGGCCGGTCGCATTTTCGCTCTGACTCGGGCCAAATCGCGGCGGCTTCGCCGCCTTACCAATTCGCCCCTCGCTCCGCTCAGATGCTCCCTATGCGTCTACGGGTCGCGCTTCTGCTTCTTACTTTCCCAATTCCATCACCACATCGCCAGGGGCGACGGGGCCGGTATGGACGTTAACGGTGGCGTAGTCGGGGGTGTTGCAAATGACCATGGGGGTGATAACATCGTACCCCGCAGCAGCGATGGCGGCCACGTCAAACTCGATGAGCAGGTCGCCCTTCTTCACCTTGTCGCCGTTGTGGGCGTGGACGGTGAAGTGCTCACCCTTGAGGTTGACCGTGTCCAGCCCCACGTGGATGAGGATCTCCGCGCCAAAGTCAGCCAGCAGGCTCACGGCGTGGCCGGTGTCAAACATCAGGTCCACCGATGCGTCGCAGGGGGCGAACACCTTGCCCTCGCTGGGACGGAACGCCACGCCCTTGCCCAGGATCTCCTGGCCGAAGGTGGGATCGGAGACCTCGCTGATGGCGACGGCCTCACCGGCAACAGGGGCGCCCAGAGCGTTCAACGCGGGGGCCGCCTCCTTGCCTCCAAACAGGTTCTTGAAAAATCCCATACTTTATGACCTCCCTTTGTTGTGGGTGGGTTTGCACGCACAGTCTTATGAGTATACCAGAAATTTCTTGTTTTGCCAACCCTTTTTTCTTTTTTCTTGCGACGAGGATCAGCTCTCGCACACCGCCCGGCGCACCTTCAGGATGGAGGCGGCGGCCACCGACAGCTCGTCGATGCGGTTTTCCATAAAGAAGGAGGTCAGGTTGGTGTTGGCCCCAGCCTCGCCGCAGATGCCCACCCAGATGCCCGCGGCGTGGGCGTTGCGAGCGGTGATCTCGATCATCCGGCGGATGGCGGGGTCCTCGGCGTTGAAGATGTTGCTCACCTTGGCGTTCATCCGGTCGGCGGCCAGGGTGTACTGGGTGAGGTCGTTGGTGCCAATGGAGAAGAAGTCCACCAGCTTGGCCAGCTCGTCGCTCATTACCACCGCGGCGGGAGTCTCGATCATCACGCCGATCTTAATGCCGTCGGAGACAGGAACGCCCTCTGCCTTCAGCTCCGCCTTAAGGCTGGCCAGAAGCTCCTTGGTCTTCATCACCTGGGTCACGCTGGTGATCATGGGGAACATGATGTGGAGATTGCCGTACACCGAGGCCCGCAGAAGAGCCCGCAACTGGGTGCGAAAAATCTCCGGCTGGTCCAGGCAGATACGGATGGCCCGGTAGCCCATGGCGGGGTTTTCCTCGGGGGGAATGTGGAAGTAAGGGGCTTGCTTGTCGCTGCCCAGGTCCAGGGTGCGGACGATCACCCGCTTGGGGGAGAAGATCTCCAACACCTTCTTATAGGCCTGGAACTGCACCTCCTCGCTGGGGAAGTCGGCGCTCTCCAGATAGAGGAATTCACTGCGGAACAGCCCCACGCCGTCCGCCCCGGCCTTTTTGGCCTCCTCGGCGTCCTTCACGCTGCCGATGTTGGCGCAGACCTCTACATGATGTCCGCCCTTGGTCACAGCCTCCTTGTCAAAATACTGGTGGAGCAGGATCTTCTGCTCTTCAAAGGCCTTGCGCTTGCCGGCGTATTCGCTGATCTCGGCCTCGTTGGGGTCTACGATCACCTCGCCGGTGGCGCCGTCGATGGCCATGATGCCGTCCTTGGGAATATACTGGAACGCCTCCCCCAGCCCCACGATACATCCGATGCCCATGCTTCGGGCCAGTATGGCGGAGTGGGAGGTCACCGAGCCATTCTTGGTGACGCAGCCCACCACATACCGTTTATCCAGGGCCACCGTCTGGCTGGGGAGCAGATCCTCTGCCACCACAATGGTGGGCTCGTGGGGCAGGCCCGCCCCCTCGTCGATACCCTTCAGGATGCGGATGACCCGTCCGGCCACGTCCTTCACGTCGGCGGCCCGGGCGCGCATGGTCTCGTCGTCAATGGCCTGGAACATATCGTGGAGCATATTGCCTGTCTGCTCCACCGCCCACTCGGCGTTGCAGCCCCCGGCCACCAGGCCCGAGACTCCCTCGCAGAAGTCCAGATCCTCCAGCATCATGCGGTGGATGTCAAAGATCATGGCTGCGTCGGCGTCCTCCTGCCGGGTCGTTTCGTAAAGGGCGGTCAACTCGTCAGCAGCGGTGTGCTGGGCATCGGCAAAGCGCTTGCTCTCCCTTTCAGGATCGCACCCCTCCCGATGGGACACCGAGAGGTCTACCACCTCCATGTGCCACAGCCGCGCAACGGCAATTCCCTCCGCCGCGCCGATCCCCTTGAGCTTCATAACGACACCACTCCTTACCTTACTCTATGGTCGTTGTAGTATTATAGCACAGCCTTTGTTAAAATTGCAACCCCTCGCCAGCATTTTCCCCAAGTCTTTTTTGCAGATTTTACAAAAAGCGCCCCGACTTTCCGTCGAGGCGCTCTTGTTTTCGGCGTCACTTTGTGAACATTTCCTTCCTGCGCTGGTAATAGATCCAGGTACAGCCGGCCGTGACGAGGGCGAGGGCGGCGATCACGGCGGTGCTTACCAGCGGGTTGTTGCCCTGCGCGGTGTGAGCGGCCACCATCTCGGGAACGATGGCGTACAGCGCGGCGGTGTAGGCCACAGACTCCACCACATTGAGGATAAACAGCACCATCAAATACATAGGCGCCCGGCGCTTAAAACCAGCCAGCTGGAAGCGGACAAACACCGCGTACATGCACATAGCCAGCATAAACACGCCGTCCAGAATAAAGATCTGGGGGTGAGCCATGTCAGGATAGACGTGCAACGCGAAGCCCATCCCGCCGTCCGCCGTCGGCCCGACCTGAATACCAAACACGCCCACCAGACCGTTGAACAGGTCCATAAACGCGATGAGCCACAAAATAAAGTAGATGAGCACGATGTGCCAGTTCATTTTCTTCTGCCCCAGAGGGGCCAGCTTTTCCGCCATCGAGGGTTCCTCCTTCAGAATTGGTCTCTCTTTCCGCGTGCGGCTATTATATCCTACTAAAGCCGCCTTTGCAAGGGGGAGTTATCAGGCCAGGGCATGGACGGTCCGGGCGCAAGCGGCAAACTCTTCCTCATCAGTGCGCCACAGCTCGTATTCCGACAGCGAGGGAAGCCCCATGGCCACCCCCGCCTTGCGGTAGACCATGCCGCTGTCCACCGGCCCCCGCCGCCCGGTGGTGTGGAAGGTCCGCACCCCCGTCTTCTCATAGATGGCGCGGATGTTATCCGTTCGCACACCGCTGCCCGCCATGATGTGGACGCGCCCCGCCGCGGCGCGGTGCAGCTCCGCCAGAACGTCCGCCCCCGCCAGGGCGTTTTGCGCCTGGCCGGAGGTCAAAATTGTCTTACAGCCCAGGCCGATGGCCGCCTCCAGCGCCTCCAACGGGTCCCGCGTCATGTCAAAGGCCCGGTGGAGGGTGACCTCCAGGTCTCCGGCCTCCCCCATGAGCCGCGCCATAGCGGGCACGTCCAGCTCCCCCTCGGGGGTGAGCACGCCAATGACCACGCCGTTGGCCCCCAGGTCACGGCAGGCGGCGATCTCCTCCGCCATCTGGCCCAGCTCCGCCTCGTCATAGAGAAAATCCCCAAAGCGAGGACGGATCAAAACATTGACAGGGATGTCGCACATCTCCCGCACCTGCCGTAGCAGGGCGCGGGAGGGAGTAGTGCCGCCGATGGACAAATTGGCGCACAGTTCCAGCCGGTCCGCCCCGCCCCTCCACGCCGCGACGGCGGAGGGAAGGCAGTCTACACAACCTTCAATGAGTGGAATACTCATAAAAACGCTCCTTTCAGCCCTTGATCAAAGCTATTGTACCATTCTTCCCGCGGCATAGCAAGGCTTCCCCCTCCCCCCGCGCCGCGGCGTTGCCGTCGGGCGGCGCGGACGCAAACGTGCGGGACGCCGCGAAAGGCGTTGGAAAACCCATGCGGTCCAGCAGCTCCTCCATGCGCAGAAGGAATTGGCTCATGCTGTGAAAGACAGCCGCCTCCGCCATGCCGGGGTTGTAAAACCGCCCCACAGGCACGCCATTGTCATAGCTGTCCACGCACACCCGCGTGGCCCGGTATTGATTGCCCCTTGCCCGCTCCAGGTCCATGCTCCATTCCTCCCCTTGTTCCGGTTTTTTAGCTTGCGTGGTCATTATAATCCGCGTGCGTTACATATTGGGGTGCATTTTTAAGATTTACTTTCAAAAAATAAAAAATATCACACAAAGCCAGCGGGATCTTCCGCCGGCTTTTGTGTAATATTTCTGTTTTGGCCAAAAAAATGTCCTACTGCGACAGTCTCCGCTCCATCTGCTCCCGGTTTTCCGCGTACTGAAGGGCGGTCTCCCGGGTGATCTGACCTTCATTATATAAGGAGAGAATAGACTGGTCCATGGTTCGCATCCCCTTGCCGCCCCCGGCAGCCATAGCGGACTCCAGTTGGTGGGTCTTGTTGTCCCGGATAAGGGCGCGGGTGGCGTTGTCCAGGCGCAGGAGCTCGAAGGCGGGGACCACGCCGCCGTCCGCCGCAGGGAGCAGCTGCTGGGAGATGATGGTGTGGAGCACCATGGCCAGCTGGAAGCGCACCTGCCCCTGCTGCTCGGCGGGGAAGGAGTCCACAATGCGGTCGATGGTGTTCACCGCCCCCTTGGTGTGGAGGGTGGCAAAGAGCAGATGGCCCGTCTCGGCGGCGGTCATGGCGGTGCGGATGGTCTCGTGGTCGCGCATCTCCCCCAGCTGGATCACGTCGGGGGCCTGGCGCAGGCAGGCGCGCAGGGCGGAAAGGTAGTCGGCGGTGTCGGTGGCCACCTCCCGCTGAGAGACGATGGAGCGTTGGTTGCGGTGAAGGTATTCGATGGGGTCCTCCAGGGTGATGATATGGGCCTGGCGGGTGGCGTTGACCCGGTCCACCAGGCAGGCCTGGGTGGTGGATTTGCCGCTGCCCGCGGTTCCGGTGACCAGCACCATGCCGCTCTTCACCGCTGCCGGCTCCATGACCTCCTCGGGAATATGGAGGGCGCGGTAGTCGGGGATGGAGAAGGCCACCACCCGTACCACCGCCGCCAGAGAGCCCCGCTGGCGGTAGGCGTTCACCCGGAACCGGGCCAGACCGGGTACGGCGAAGGAGAAGTCGTCGTCCCCCTTCTCCCGGAAGGGCACCATAGACCGCCCCGCCCGCTCATAGATGGCGGCGAGGAGCCGCTGGCTGTCCTGGGGCATAAGCTTTTCTTCCCCCAGGGGGACCAGCCGCCCGTCCTCCTTCACGCTCACCGGTCCCCCGGCCACCAGAAAGAGGTCGGAGGCGCCCCGGTCAACCGCTTGTTGTAAGTATTCCATCAATTCCGCCATGTTATCGTCTCCTTGTGATTTGGTCGCTATTCACTTGTGCCGCCCCAGAGCTTCAGGCCATCGTCCCCCACCCATTCTTCGTTGGCCACCGCCTGCCAGCGCAAGATCTCGCAGCTTCTGTCGGCGCGCTGTCCGACCTCCACCCGTAGCTCCTGGACGTCCGAGATGGGAACGGCGTAGCGCAGGATGACGTAGCCACCTTGCGCCTGCGCCTCCACTCCCTCCGGCAGGGACTCGCCCAGACGGATGCGGGCCAAAATCTCCTGCGCCTTGCAGTCGGCGGCGTAGTAGTCCTTTGTGGCCTGAAGAGAGGCCTCCGACAGCCGCTCGTCCGCCCGGACGGTGGACAGGGCCAGCAGGGCAAACACCACCAGGCACAGCACCGCGAAGGCGGAGAGCAGAGAACTGGCCCCGATGGGCAGGATAAACAGGTGATCCTTTTTCTCAGCCATGGCCGCTCACCTCCTGCCACGCTGTCTCGATGGCGAACAGTGAGACCATCTCCCCCCGCTCCCAAGCGCAGGCCTCCACATGGGCCTTGCCCAGACCGGGGACGCCGCTGTCCACAGGCTGAACCCGGAGGGTGTAGCTGGAGGTTTTCCGCCCGTCGGGGATAAACTCGCTCCACCCCTCTCCGTAGGACACAAAATATCCAAACCCCTCCCGCTGGCACACATCGCCGCCGGTGGCGTCCTCCAAAGCGGCGGGGATATCTCCAGTTTTGTGCTTCAGGGTCTCCGCCACACTTTGGCAGAGGACCGCGGCCTTGTCCCGGTCCGCCATGGTCCGGGAGCGGCGATCGGCGGTCACGAAGGCCTGGAGGCAAAGCGCCGCCGCCAGGGCGAACACCAGCAACATCACCAACTGCTCCATGAGCAGCAGAGAAGTCCTGTCCCGTTTCACGGCTCCGCCACCTCCCCACTTCGCAGGGAGAGCGTTACCGTCTCCGTTTCTCCACCCTGAAAGGTAAGCGCCGCCGCCAGCAGACCATCCTCCAGGGAGAGGTCCAGGCCGTCCAGCTCCAGCACCCGCTCGCCGTCGGTGAGCTTCGGCTCCACATCCGCGGTGGTGTAAAGCTCCCACAACGAGCCGTCATAGCAGTAAAGGCAGGTAACATATTCGCTGACGTCCCCGTCGTTCCGCTCCCGGAGGGTGAGACAGTCCGTTCCAAAAAATTTCTCCACCGCCACCGCGCCGGCGGCATCGCCCTGGCGCACCCTGGTGGCGATGTACTGGGCGGCGGTGCGGGCGGCAAAGGACGCGCCGTCCCGCTCCACCAGGCGGCGGTACGCTCCCGCACCCGCCAGCAGGGTCATCAAAATGGAGGCCGCGAATACTGCCAGTAGCGTCAGCACCGCCAAGGTGGTCATATACTCTTGCCGTGTTCCCGCTCTCATGGCTGACGCTCCAATACGGTAAAGTTCGGCATCAGGTTGGGGCCGAAGGGCTCATAAAACACCGCGTAATGCTCCTCGTCCAGCTGGAGGCCGTAGCGGTCCTCCAGCTCGTCCAGGCTCTGTGGATAGCGGCCCTCGGCGGCGTAGCACGCCGCACAGCTCCGGCGCAGGGCGTCCTCCAGCCGGGCCTTGGCCTCCCCGCTCCGGTCCCCGGCCAGGGTCTCCGCCCCCCGGGCAAGGACCCACGCCCCGCCCAGCAGCAGGGCTGGGACCAGCAGGGTCCAAAGGCCTGCAAGACGGTTTTCTCTCCCTCGTCTCATGGCGTCACCCGATGGCGGAGAGGATATGCATCAGGGGAAGCATCACCGACAGGAGGATGACCCCCACCAGTGCCGACGCCGCCAGCACCAGCGCCGGCTCCACCCGGCCCGCCCGGCGCTCGATCGCCGCGTCCGCCTCCTCCGCCAGCTGTACGGCCACGCGCTCCATCATTACGTCCGCCTGGCCGCTCCGCTCGGCGGTGTCCAGCAGACGGCACTGGGCCTGAGGAAGCAGGCCGCCCTCCCTTAGGGCGGCGCCCAGCCGATCCCCCCCGTCCAGCCGCGCTCTACAAGCCTCACAGCGGCGGGCCGCGGCGGGAGCGTCCTCCTCCACCAGCCTGCCTGCCAGCTCCAGCGCCGCCTCCGGCGTCATGCCGCTGGCCAAGGCCATAGACAACGCCTGGGCCACCCGGGCAGAGGCCAAGGTGCGGGACGCCCCTTTGCTCCCCCGGTCTTTTCCTCCCAGCGCCCGCACCCGGCCGCGAAAGCCGGGGCACAGGGCATAGCACACAAGTAATACCGCCAGGAGCGCCAGAGCCGCCAGCACAAGAGGCAGTGCGGCATCCAACCAACGCCCCAGCGCCAACAGCCCTCCCGCCGCTCCGGTAAGGCGGCCGCCCAGGGCAGCGTATACATCGTCAAAGATGGGCAGGACCTTCACCAGCAGCACGCCGATGACCACCAGCATCAGTCCCAACAGAATGGCGGGATACAAAAGAGCGCTTTTCAGCTGCCGCTCCATCCGGGCGCGCCGCTCGTAGTATTCACCAAGGGCCTTCAGCGCCTCCTCGGCACGGCCCGAGCCCTCCCCCACGGCCACCAGGCCCACCGCGTAGCCGGGAAAGGCGCCGCTCTCCTCCATGGCGGCGGAAAGGGTGGCGCCGCCATCCACCCGGCGGGCCATCTCTTTGAGAAGGGTCTGCTCCTCCCCCACGGCGTCCTCCGCCAAAAGGGCCAGGGCGTCGCCCGCCGCCACCCCGGCGTGGTAAAGCAGGGACAGCTCCAGACACACTTCCCCCACCGCCTCGCCGGTCAAGGTCTTTTTCACGGCGTCTCCCTCCCCTTGGATCGGTTTTGATAAAAAAGAAATGGGCTTGCGGTTTGACCGCAAGCCCATTCTAACGTATTTTATGCCGTTTGTAAATGGTTGCTGAAAATCTCTCAGTAAAGATACCGGGCGGCGTAGTTGCTGCCGTCCCCGATGTACTTCATGATCGCCTCGCTGCCGCCGCCCGAGGAGGCAAAGGTGGGGTCCATCCTCTGCCAGGCCGCGCCGTCAAAATAGACGGCGCCGTCCACCCAACCCTGCTCCTGCGTCCACACGTTGATCCAGGCGTGGTAAGCGGGGTCAACGGTCCCCACATAGCCCACCACCAGCTTGCAGGGCACTCCCTGGGACCGGAGCATAGCGGTCATCAGCGCGGCATAGTCAAAGCAGATGCCCTTCCCCGCCGCCAGCACCTTGTCCAGCTGGGGCAAATAGCCGCTCTTCACCGTCTGGGCCAGCTGGGTATCATAGGTGAGATGAGAGACCACAAAATCATAGACCTTCTCCACCTTCTCCAGCTCGTCCTCCACCCCGGCGGTCAGCTCCTCCGCCTTGGCCAGGGTGTCGGCCGCCCCGGCGTAGTCCACATACTGGTTGGGCCGCAGGAAGGGGGCAAACTCGTCGGTCAGCCGGACGGTAAAGCTGGCGGTGAGCATCACGGCGTACCGCCCTGTGGCCGGGTTCTGCTCGTAGATCTTCACCTCATATTTGCCGCTGCCGTCGGAGAGGGGGAAGGTGGTCCACTCCCCCTGGGTCAGGTTATACTGATATCCGCCCTCGGTGGCCGGGCCGGTGACCTTGGCCTTCAGCCGCCGGTCGCTCTTCGCGGTGTAGCGCGCCATAATGTACCCGTCATCGGCGTTGGAATAGTCCACCTCCGCCTTTCTGTTGCGCTCCGCTTGTGTCCCCGGATGCTCAGGCAGGAGCAGATCGTGGACTGCCGGCGCGCCGGCCATGGCCACCGCCTCCTCCCGCAGCTCTACCTCCTCCAGCGCCACCCGGTCCAAATACAGCTCCTCCGGCGCCGCCGCCTCCCGGGCTACGCACCCCGCCAACAGCCCGATCGCCAGCGCCAGGGCCACCGCCGCTCTCCCGGTCTTCATCGTCTCTCGCTCCTTTTGTGTCCCTCCCGGGGACGCGCTTGTATTTTTTAGTATAGCAGATGTTTCCCAAAAAGGAAAGTACTTTTTGGGAAAATTTTTTCAAATTTTATCAATTTGTGTAACGAAAACTTTTTGCCCCTCTTTGCCCCAAAAAGCTTGCAAAACCACAGGGCATGTGTTATTTTATTTAGATAAGATGTGTGAAATTTTCCTCAAACTTTTTCATTTCTCCCAACTGGGCCCAGTGAAAGACTTTGAGAGAGCCGAGAGAGGAGGGGCGCTGCCATGGCTGAGCCCAAGCCGCTGAAAATACAAATGCTGGGCGGGTTTTCCCTGTCCACCCCCTCCGCCCGGGTGAGCGACGGAGACAACCGTTCCAAAAAGGTCTGGCTCTTTTTGGCCTATATGATCTACCGCCGGGGGCAGAACATCGGCGTCCAGGACTACATTGACCTGCTCTGGGGCAGCGAGGACGGGGGGAGCAACCCTGCCAACGCCCTGAAGACCATCCTTCACCGGGCCCGGATGGCCTTGGAGCCCCTTTGGCCCTCGGCCGGACACCAGCTGATCCTCCGCCAGGGCTCCTCCTACCGCTGGAACCCCGCCGTTCCCGTGGAGGTGGATCTGGACGAGTTTGACCGGCTCTGTCAGGAGGGTGATGCAGCCGACGACGAGGACGCCCGCCTCACCGCCTATCTGGCCGCCCTGGCCCTTTACCAGGGGGATTTTCTCCCCCGGCTGTCCGCCCATCTCTGGGCCATGCCCATCTGCGCCCACTACCACCAGCTGTACCTCCACATCGTGACCCAGACAGCGTCCCTGCTGGAGACCCGCCACCGTTACCAGGAGGAGGCAGAGGTGTGCCAGACAGCGCTGGCCCAGGAGCCTTATCTGGAGGAGCTTTACCGCCATCTTATGGGCGCGCTGATCCGGTTGGACCGCCAGCGGGAGGCCGCCGCCGTCTATGAGGACATGTCCAAGCTCTTTATGAGCAGCTTTGGAGTGATGCCAGAGGAGAGCACCCGGGCGGTGTACCGGGGGGCGCTCAGCGCCCTGCAGGACCCCGCCCTGCCGGTGGACTCCATTCTGGAACACCTGCGGGAGCCGGAGGGGCCCGGAGGCGCGCTCATCTGCCAGTATGATATCTTCCGCTCCATCTACCACTCGGTGGCCCGCTCTCTGGTCCGCAGCGGCGACGCGGTCCACCTGGCCCTGTTCTCCGTCCACAACCGCAGCCGCGGCGAGGCGTTGCCCCGGCGCAGTCTGGACCGGGCCATGGACAATCTACAGGAGATCATCCGCACCTCTCTTCGCCGGGGAGATGTGGCCGCCCGGTGCAGTGTCTCTCAGTTTATCCTTATGCTGCCCCAGGCCAACTTTGAAAACAGCCAGATGGTCTGCGACCGCATTTTGCGGGCCTTCTCCCGCAAGTTTCCCCACTCTCCCGCCCTGCCCCAGGCGGCCATCTTCCCCCTGGAGCCCAACTGACCGCTCCTCTCCCCCGAAAGGAAGTGTCCCCTATCAAGCAGTTACGCAAGCAAGGCTCCACCATCCTCATCGCGGACGATTCCGAGATGAACCGCGCCATTCTGGCGGATATGCTGGCCGACGAATACACCATCGTGGAGGCGGAAAACGGCCGGGAGACACTGGAGCGCATCCAGGAGCTGGGACCCACTCTGTCCCTGGTGCTTTTGGATATTGTCATGCCCGAGCTGGACGGGTTTGCCGTGTTGGCAGAGATGAACCGGACAGGCTGGATCGAGGATATTCCCGTCATTATGATCTCATCAGAGCGTGGGACGGATCAGATTGAACGAGCCTATTCCCTCGGCGCCACCGATTTTATCAGCCGCCCCTTTGACACATTGATCGTTCACAAGCGGGTGGTGAACACCATTCTCCTTTATGCCAAGCAGAAGCAGCTGGTGAACATGGTGGCCCAACAGATGTACGAAAAGGAACAGCAGAGCGACCTGATGATCGAAATATTGAGCCATATCGTGGAGTTTCGCAACGGGGAAAGTGGACTCCACGTTCGTCATGTCCGCCGCTTTACCGAACTGATCCTCAACCACTTGAACAATAAGCCGGCAGGACCGCGCTTTACCCCCTCCGAGGTTGCCACCATCACCACCGCCTCCGCCCTGCATGACGTGGGGAAGATCTCCATTTCTGAGGACATCCTCAACAAGCCTGGGAAGCTGACGGCTGAGGAATTTGAACTGATGAAGACCCATACCACCATCGGGGCCCGGATGCTGGAGGATCTGCCCATTTATCAGGACCTTCCCCTCGTCCGCATTGCCTACGAGATATGCCCCTGGCACCACGAGCGCTACGACGGGCGGGGTTACCCGGACGGACTCAAGGGAGAGCAGATCCCAATGTCCGCGCAGGTGGTAGCCCTGGCCGACGTGTACGACGCCCTTACCAGCCAGCGGGTCTATAAGGCGGCCATTCCCCATAAAGAGAGCATCCGCATGATCCTGGCAGGGGAATGCGGCGCGTTTCATCCTTTGCTGATGGAATGTCTTTCCGAACTGGAGCCCGATATCTACGCCGCCCTGCACCAGGAGGACCTGTTTGGCGGCAGCCGCCACAGTCTGCGTAGCGTAGCTGAGGCCCTCTCCCAAAACAAGGACCTGCCCTTGTCCAAGCGCACTCTCCAGCTCTTAGAGCACGAGCGCATCCGTCATGACTTCTTTGCCTCTCTCTCCAACGAGATCCAGTTTGAGCTTACCCTGTCCCCACCGCTGGTGACCCTCACCCCCTTCAGCGCCGGGAAACTGGGCTTCTCCGAGGAGCTTTACGACCCCATCCACAACCCCCAACTCCTCTCCCTGGTAGACGCCCAGCAGCTCTATCAATTCTCCGACCTGCTGCGGGGGACCTCCCCGGGTCAGCCGGTGGTGGAGTTTGACTGCCAGTTGAACATCAAGGGGGAGACGCGCTGGCACCGGGTCATGGCCCGGGCCACCTGGTCCGCCGACGACCCGCCCCGCTATCTGGGGGCTATCGGCAAGGCCATGGACGTTCACGACTCCCGCCTGCAGCTGGACAACCTGGAGCGCATTGCCTCCACCGATCCCCTCACCGGCCTCTCCAACCACACCAGCGCCCGTCAGAAAATCGAAAACCGCCTGCGGGAGCGGCCCGACGGCCACTTCGCCCTGGTCATCTTCGACCTGGACTTCTTCAAGTCCGCCAACGACAGCCGGGGCCACCTCTTTGGAGACCAACTGCTCACCCACCTGGCCGGCCACCTGCGCCATACGGTGCGGGGCGGCGATATCGTAGCCCGGGTAGGCGGCGATGAATTTCTGATCTTCTTGGAGTATAAGACCGACCCCGAGGCGGCGATCCGCCGTATCTTCAACGCCCTCACCGGCGAGTATGAGGGCTTTTCCATCTCCCTGAGCATGGGGGTGGCCCAGACCGACCGGGTGGGCATGGACTACGACGCCCTGTTCCACGCCGCCGACAACGCCCTCTACGCCGTGAAGCGCGGCGGGCGGGGACAATACCTGTTCTATGACGAGACCATGCGGGACACCCTCTCCAACATCTCCCCCATCGTCCAGGAGACGAGGGAGGTCCTGGCCAAGGAGGAGGATAAAAAATGACCCTTTCCGAGTGCTACGCCGCCCTGGGCGGCGACTATGAGGAGGTGCTGGGGCGGTTGCGCACCGAGAGTCTGGTGCAGAAATTTGTCCTCAAGTTTCCCTCCGACCCCAGCTTCCGGCTTTTGGAGGACTCCCTGTCGGCAGAAAACTGGTCCGAGGCCTTCCGCGGCGCCCACACCATCAAGGGCGTGTGCCAGAACCTGAGCTTTACCGCACTCTACCGGTCCAGCGCCCTGCTGTGCGAGGACCTGCGGAACGGTTCCGCCACCCCCCAAACCGCCCAGCTGGCCGCCCAGGTGCGGGAGGACTACCGCCGCACCGTGGACGCCATCGACGTTTTTGGCGCCGCCCTACCTGTGTAAGCCGCCACACATCCTTGCAAGGAGGTCATTTGATTCTATGCGTTTGAAAGGCATCACAAAACGCCGGACCACCCATATCCTGTGGGCCAGTCTGGCCGGTATTGCGCTTTTGTGCGTGTGCGTGTTCTCCTTTTTGGCCCTTCACATGGGCTCTATCAGCGCCCAGACGATCAATGAGGTTGGCTCCCTCTACATGTCCAGCCTCAGTGAGCAGATCTCTCTTCACTTTGAGACTACGATCAACCTCCGTCTGGAGCAGATGGAAGCCTTGGCGACTGCCATGACTTCCGAGGACATCCACGGGGACGCCGAGCAGCGGGAGGTCCTGACCTCTTACGCCAAGGCCCTGGGCTTTCAATACCTCGGCTTTTATTCCCAGAGTAACGACTTTGAGATGCTCTACGGCACGCCACTGGCCGTCACCGACCCGGAGCCCTTTATGACCTCTCTCTCAGGTGGGCAAAAAAAGGTTGCGGTAGGCTCAGACACTGCGGGAAACAGCGTGATCCTCATGGGAGTTCCCTCCACCCACATCCCCACCTCAACGCATCCCTGTGTGGCTCTGGTGGGCGCGCTGCCTGTGGACTACATCACCAAGACCCTCTCCCTGGACGACACCGGCAACCATGAATACTCCCACATCATCCGCAGTGACGGTTCTTTTGTGGTGCGGACAGGGGACGCTTCCCGGGACAATTACTTTGACCGGGTGCTGGCCGTCTATGACAACGTGGCTGGCAAGAGCCCTGCGGAATACCTCAAGGAGCTTACCACCGCCATGGCCAACGACGAAGACTACTCCAGCGCGTTTACCGTAGAAGGAGAGCGGCGGCATCTCTACTGTACCCGTCTGGCCAATTCCGAGTGGTACTTGGTCACCTTTATGCCCTACAGCACTATGGACGCCATTGTCAACGCCCTGAACCGACAGTGGGCGATCTCCGCTCTGCTGGGCGCGGCGGCAATCCTGCTGGCGCTTCTGGCCGTCTTCGCTGTTTATTTCCGTCTGACCCGTCAGCAGATGCAGGCTCTGGAGGCCGCTTGGCGGGACGCCGACGCCGCCACCAAGGCCAAGAGCGAATTTCTCTCTAACATGTCCCACGACATACGCACTCCCATGAACGCCATCGTAGGCATGACCGCCATTGCCACGGCCAATATCGACGACAAGGACCAGGTGCAAAACTGCCTGAAGAAGATCACCTTGTCCTCCAAGCACCTGCTGGGGCTCATCAACGACGTGCTGGATATGTCCAAGATCGAAAGCGGCAAGATGACTCTCAGCATGGACCAGATCTCCCTGCGGGAGGTTATGGAGAGCATCGTCTCCATTGTCCAGCCCCAGGTGCGCATCAAAAACCAGCAGTTTCAGGTGTCCATCCACGACATCTCCACCGAAAGTGTCTACTGCGACAGCGTGCGCCTCAACCAGGTCCTGCTCAATCTGCTGTCCAACGCCATCAAGTTCACCCCCGACGGCGGTTCCATCACCATGGCCCTCTATGAAGAGCCCTCACCCAGGGGAGATCCCTTTGTCCGCATTCATCTGTCGGTGACCGACACAGGCATCGGCATGTCCCCCGAATTCCAGACCCGGATCTTTGACTCCTTTACACGGGAGGACAGCGCCCGGGTCCACCGCACGGAGGGCACCGGCCTAGGCATGACCATCACCAAGTACATCGTGGATGCCATGGAGGGCTCTATTGAGGTGGACAGTGAACTGGGCAAGGGTACCGAGTTCCGGGTCACCCTGGACCTGGAGAAGGCGGAGGCTGCCGAGCCGGAGATGCTCCTGCCCGATTGGAACATGCTGGTGGTGGACGACGACCAGCTCCTGTGTGAAAGCGCGGTGGCCTCCCTGAAGTCCATCGGCATCAAGGCCGACTGGAGCCAGGACGGGGAGAGCGCCATCGCCCAGATCCTCCGCCGCCGGGAGGAACGCGACCCCTATCAGATCATCCTGCTGGACTGGAAGCTCCCCGGCATCGACGGTCTGGAGACCGCCCGGCGCATTCGCAACACCTTGAAAAGCGAGGTGCCCATCCTTCTTATCTCCGCCTACGACTGGAGCGAGATCGAGGAGGGGGCCCGGATCGCAGGGATCAACGGCTTTATCTCCAAGCCCCTATTTAAGTCCACCCTCTACCACAGCCTGCGGCAATATGCCGACCAGACCGACCTGCCCGCCGTAGCCGACCCCGCCCAGCAGGCTGTGGACCTCACCGGACGGCGGGTCCTGCTGGCAGAGGACAACGACCTGAACTGGGAGATCGCCAGCGAGCTGCTTAAAAGCGTGGGTCTGGAGCTGGACTGGGCAGAGAACGGCCAGCTGTGCGTGGAAAAGTTCCAAGCCTCCACCCCCGGTACCTACGACGCCATCCTCATGGATATCCGTATGCCGGTGATGACCGGCTACGAAGCCACCCGCACCATCCGCGCCCTGGACCGCCCCGACGCCGGCCTGCCCATCATCGCCATGACCGCCGACGCCTTTGCCGAGGACGTAAAAAAGAGCCTGGACGCGGGCATGAACGCCCACATTGCCAAGCCCATCGACCTGCGGGAGCTCTCCCTGCTCCTGAAGCGGTACCTGTCCGAATAACAAAGCCCTGCGCCCAAAACAAACCGCCGGAATCTTGCGATTCCGGCGGTTTCTGGTTGCGGGGGCAGGACTGGAACCTGCGGCCTCCGGGTTATGAGCTGCGCTCAGCGGTACTGGCGGCGGCTTTGGGGCACTTTTGAGGGGTGTTCACTCCGAAATGGAATGCTTTCTGGCTCTGATCCCTCCACTGCTTCCGCCCGCTCGTTTCCTATTCTGGGTCAGGTTATGGGTTGGGAACAACGCTCACCCTTAATTTTGTTGTAGAAGTATAAGTTTTGCCGCCATGTAACATTTCCACTATAGTTTCATTGCCCCACAGGTATAGGCTCCGAGGTTTTGCTTTTTTCCATGTTTCCCTCCTTTGGGGAAATTGCAGCTTTAATGTCACGAAGTCGCCCAACATTTTTAAATATATGTGCGGGATATGCATCAGGGTATTTTTCCTCCATCGCCTGAAATGCCAGTTCCCAATATCGCTCGCTCAGTTGCTCAACCTCAGCAGAAAAAGCAGAAGCATCTAAAATAGATGTATCATAATCTGGTATTCGTTTAATTTCGGAAAGTACCATATGTAGCAAGAACCTATTTCCGTGAACTAAAACCAGCCGTTTCCTGCCCGAGGCCTGAGTTTCCCTTTGTGATAGAACAGTATCCACAATACGAAACACTCGGATGTTATTGACAAACGCATAACTATTTGTACTCCCATTAAAGAGCAGCTTATATGGCGCTTTATCTATATTTTCTGTAAGTGCGCCAATATTTCTTTTACACAGCGCGACAATGGACAGATCCTCCAAACTACACGCCTGGGCAACAATCGCTTCATCCAAAGAAACTTGATGTAACGGATCATCAATAACTGCACCCGTTTTATACAAATATTGAATGTGTGAAAAATTTAACTCGGTTTTTAACCGTTCTTGTTCTGGATCCAGCGCAGCAAAATCTTTTCCGTCAATTCTATTCTGCGTATTTGTGAGTCGTGTAATTTTCGTTGCTTGATCTTCCGGCTCGTCTCCCAGTTCAATTAGTTGAACAAAAACTTTCGCCTTTGCGACCTCTTCGGGCATCTCAGAGAATGCCATTCCTATAGAACCCGTCGTTTGAGCGCCGTTTACCAGTGATACACCCTCCAATGCAAAAAGTCCGGTCACTCTATCCGTACTATTTGCCGCCTTTCGTATAATTTTGTGGCATAATAGCTTGATGCCATTATTGTAATAAAAAAAACGTTCTGGTTCCTCTCGTAACACGTCTCTTATCCCTTGGTTTACATCTGTGCTCCCTTTATAAAAGCGAATATTTTTTGCAAAAAGTCGATTGCCATAGATTTGATACCATTCCCCCAGGGCTGCGGCAGATATCGTACCATAGTACGCCTTGAATGGTTCATCAACCGTTCCCCAATTACTCAAAACAACATCCTGCAAAGAAATGTTGTCAAGCGATTGGCTCGTTGCTAAAAAGTCGTATATTTCTTGTAGCTTGATCTCTTTAAACGTTAAAATTTCTGTGGCATCATCTTCATTGACCCGCTTCAGCAAATCTGAGATGGGCCTTTTTACGTAATCAGAAATTGCATGGTTTCCTGTATGGCAAAACACCATTTCAATCTGATAGTCCATATCCTTTAATGCTGCCATAACATCCAATTGCTTTGCCAATATTTTGTCGTTGCAACCTTCAAATTCTGAGTTGATAATACGATTTACTCCTTGAACAAAGGCGGCTACCTCGTCTTGCGAAATTCCACCGTTCCCAGTTTCTCTCCACTTACTCTGCACAAGTATAAGTTTTTTCTGCGATACGTCATTATATATCGCATCGATGCCCATATCACAGTACCCATCTGTAACACATTTCCCGGCCTTATCTTCATCAATGCCGCTTTCCATCAAAATAGCCATTGCGGCTGTTGCTCTTGAATAAAAAGGTGCTTTCGAGCCCTCTAAATTTGGGATGTCTGAAAGATCAATTTTATAAGAAAATTGTTCATCCAGCTTAGCGGCAATTCGTACCATCATGAGATTTTGGGGCATTTAGCATTCCTTCTCTCTATGTGATTATCGTCAAGTATAGGCTCCTATCCCATGTTTACACGCGCAACTGTGTGGTTGGCGTAGGTACTCCATGTCGGCTCATAATCTGCCGTTGCTTGATTCCCCCACATATCCCACCCCTCACGGTCCCCCCGGGCAAACAGCTCAATTCTCGGACCTTGGCTACACGCTTCAATGATGGGTATAATCTCATCGGGTTTCCGGCTGTGTTCTCTTTTCATCGCTCGGATCAAATTGACTTGGCTCCTGGCCGGATCGAGAGTCCGATTTGGTGCAGACTTTTTCTTTATGCCAAATAGGAGAAGCTCTGTCACGTTGCGAAAATAGAACCCAACCCCTCTGCCATCTGGTTGGCCATCCTTTCTCACTTTTTCCCAGACAATGTTCCCCTTATATTCAAAGCCCCATGCCTCCATAACGGCCAAGCCATCAGGAAGCAACGCATTGGGACCCCATAGATACAAATGGCACTTGTCGCCAGTGATGCTCCCTACCGGAAGTGCTTTAATGTCATCCAGCGTCATCGTCTCATATCTCATAAGCCGTTTGTGTTCTGGTGCAACTTTGCCGGTTCGGTTTTGAAACTGCCATGGAGGATCAGCGTATATCACCCCGTATTTTTTTCCACCCGCAAAAGCCAAAAGGTTTTTCCCGGTCTCACTCAGCACCGTCATATCCCTCTATACACCCTTTCTTAATCCCAACCGCTAAAATCGGGCATCCTCCATTTCTACGGCTATCCAAACGATAGGTCAGTTTTCCCATCCACGTTGTGCTTGCGCCATATTTCCTCAAGAGTGGCTCTCCGTTCTCATCCAAAACCACACGAAAGACATCGTTCAGTTCCTCGGCTCGCGTTACAATTACGCCAACATCAATTAGTCCACAATCAAAATACGTTCTCATGGCCAGTAGGTCTCGATCAAATGTCTGGTCCTTGCTGTTCCACTCCAAGTCGAAGGCCACTCTGTTCTTGAGAAAATCAATATTGTGTCCATCTATATATCCCGAAATCGTGTCAACCTCAAAAGGGTCAGCAGCAAAGCGCCCTCTGCGCTGTGCAGTTTGCCGCGGATATTTCTTTACAATAAGATCGCCGGAAATCCTAATCTCCCTCCACCCCAGAGGATAAAGCACATCATCAAACTTCTTTGGGATCGGGCTCTCGTTTCCTCCCGCTTTTCTGATGTCATCAACCGTAAGCTGCAACTCATCAAAACAGCGGAGCAGCTCTGCCCATTCTTCAGGAAATGCTTCTTTCAAGATCTCCCACGCATGGCCATAACTATAAAACTCAAATTTCTCTCGAATGTCATCTGGAATTTGACTGTGAAACGGGCTCATACCCACACACCTCCAGCATTTGTTACATTGATGTTTATATCATATCACAAAAGCCGGTTATTTCAAAGAACATTTTTATCCCCGCTCTATTTTAAGCATCAAGTCCTCCCGTCACAGTTTAACTCGCCTATGCCGCCTATTCAAGTGTTGGTTTCCAAATGACCCAGGTTCTGGACCTTGGTGGTGCCAATACCCCACCAATGCCCGCCCGCTGTCGCTTCCGTCCGCCCCTGTGTGCCTTTTTGTAGGGCAGAGGAAAGAAAGTGCCCACCGGGATGATCCCACCGCCGTGTCGGGCACAAGAAAAGCAGGATAAAGGAGTGCCGCCGCAAGCGGCGTCCCTCCGCCCACTTCTTCCCGCGGTGCGGGCAGTTTGAAGGTGGTCATAAGTGCCCTCATTCCAGGGAAAGAAAAGAGCCGTTGACCTCATGCCAAGGCTCTGCCTTAGAGCGGTCAACGGTTCCCCGGCACCAAAGCCACTTTTGGAGATGTTTACGGGCAAAGTGAAAAGTACCCCCCTAATAGCCGCACGTGAGAGTCAAAATCTGATACGCAAATTAATGAAAAGACGGCACCAGTTACCTCGCCTAAACAAAGAAAAGAGCCTCCGCAAAAGATATGTCCGAACTGATAACTCTCCCTCGTGCCCCTGGCTATTGCTTGAGGTCTATGGTATGCTGTGTCGCTGCGAAAGGAGTGACGCGCTACGGCAAAACGCAGAGCCAACGGCGAGGCCAGCATCCGCAAGCGGAAGGACGGCCGCTGGGAGGGTCGCTACACCGCGGGCCGTGACCACAAAACAGGCAAGACCGTCTACAAAAACGTCCTGGGCAAAACTCAGGCGGAGGTCAAAGAGAAACTGAAACAGGCCATCTCGGAAAACGCCCAGCTGGACTTCAGCAGGGCAGGGGAGTACACCGTAGGGCAGTGGATGGACATCTGGTTTGAGAACTGCGCCAAGGTCAAGGTGCGGCCGTCATCACACCAAACCTACCAGGGCTACATCGACCACCACATCAAGCCCTACATCGGCGGCATCCCCTTGGGCAAGCTCACCACCCTGGACCTTCAGCGGCTTTACAAAAAACTGCTTGACGGCGGCAGGGTAGAGCGAGTGGAATCCGAGAAACAGCTCAAGGTTCTCAGGACGAAAACTATCCGTAATATCAATTAGGCTATTTCCTCTGCGTTGACCTTTGCCAAGGAGCAGAAGCTAATTATCAGCAACCCGGCGGACGGCTGTGCCCTGCCTAAGCTGGAGCACCGGGAGATGAAAACTCTTACCGCCGACCAGCTCCAGAGCTTTCTACGGGAAGCAAGAAGAGCAGCGTCTACGAGCTATACTACATCGAGCTGGCTACCGGATTGAGAAGGGGAGAGCTCATCGGCCTCAAGTGGGAGGATATTGACTTGGAGGGCGGCACAATCCGCGTCCGCCGCCAGGTGGCTCGAATCAACGGCCAAATCACCGAGGCGCCCCTGAAAACAAAAAACAGCTACCGCACCCTGCCGCTGGCAGAGGGTACGGTAGCCGTTCTAAAAGAGCAAAAGAAGAAAGCGGGGAATAGCCCCTGGGTCTTTCCGTCTCCCACAGGCGGCCCCATGTCGCCGGACAGCGTTCTGCATATGCTCCACCGGGTGCTGAAGCGGGCAGGTCTGCCCAAGGTGCGGTTCCACGACCTCCGCCACACCTTCGCCACCCTGGCCCTCCATAACGGCGTGGACGTGAAAACCGTCAGGGGAATGCTGGCCACTTCTCCGCCGGCTTCACCCTGGACACCTACGCCCACGTCACCACCCAAGCCCAACGCCAAGCGGCCAATACGATGGGGAATATCCTCTCCGCCGCCGTTTAATTCTTTCTAAAACTTTCCACGTATGGGTCACGGTTTGGGTCAGGGAAATCTCTGCCGCACAAACTACCGCAGAAGATAAAGAAAGTCACCGTTTCCAGTGGGAAACGGTGACTTTTTGGTTGCGGGGGCAGGACTTGAACCTGCGGCCTCCGGGTTATGAGCCCGACGAGCTGCCAGCTGCTCCACCCCGCGATATTTGGTGCCGGAGACCGGGGTCGAACCGGCACGGGATCGCTCCCACGGGATTTTAAGTCCCGGGCGTCTGCCAATTCCGCCACTCCGGCGTGTCCAAGCGCCTTGTTGGTGTCACTTAGAATACCACATTCCCGCGCCCCTGTCAACCCTCTTTTCCTGTCAAAGCCTGTCGCCGGGCCATTTTCGCCAAAGTGGCATTTCCTCTTCTCCGCCGCATATACTGATTAGACTGTTTTACGCAAAGGAGAGAACGAATATGGACAAACGAAATGCCCCGCCGACTCCCCCAAAGCCCGATGTGGACGACCTCATCTTCGCGCAGGAGACCCCAGCCTCCAGCGACCGCTAGCCTGAAACAGGATATTCGCAGAGCGCATGTGGGGCTGTCACCCTCGCATTGAGTGCGTGGCCTGGGCTGTCACGCTCGCGCTTCAAAAAGGACCGCCTGCCCGTCAGGGCAAGCGGTCCTTTTTGGGCTTGGTAGGGCTGAATTACTTCTGATAGCAGCCGCTAAACATGAAGTAGCCCAGCGGGGTGTAGAACATGCCGCCCACGCGGTCGGAGATCATGTACTTCTGGGTGTAGAAGTACAGGGGGCACAGGGCGTAGTCCTGGCCGATGATGATGTCCTCAGCCTGATGCATGAGGCTCATGCGCTCGGCAGGATCCTTGGAGGCCTTGGCCTGATCGATCAGGGCGTCATACTCAGCATTGGCATACTGGGCGTCATTGTTGCCGCCACGACCGGTCTTGGGGTCCTTGGTCAACCATATATCCAGGAAGGACATGGGATCGTTGTAGTCGGCGATCCAGCCGTTACGGACGATGGAATAGTCGCCGTCCTTACGGGTCTGGAGGAACACGGCCCACTCCTGATTGTTCAGGGTGACGGTCACGCCCAGCTGGGTCTGCCACATATCCTGGAGAGCCTCGCCCACGGCCTTGTGGGCGTCGGAGGTGTTGTAGAGGTACTCAACAACGGGGAAGCCCTCGCCGTTGGGATAGCCGGCCTCGGCCAGCAGCTTGCGGGCCTCCTCGCAGTTGGCCTCGTAGGACTCCTCATAGGGATCATAGTAGTCGCCGCCGGTGGTGCGGAAGTCGTCGCCGGTAGAGCCGGCAGCGTCATAGATACCAGCGGGCACGAAGCCGCCGGCCTCGACCTGACCGGACTGGGTAACCTTCTCGACAATGAACTTACGGTCAACAGCCAGAGTGAAAGCCTTGCGGACGAGGGGGTTGTCAAAGGGAGCCTTCTGGGTCTGGAAGCAGACATAGTAAGTGCCGATGTAGTCCACGATGTTCAGCTTGCCATCGGCCAGCAGAGTGGGGATCTCATCGACGGGCATATCCTCGATGAAGTCCAGCTCGCCGGAGTTGAAGCCGGCCAGCATGGCGTTGTTGTCGTCCATCAGCTTGAAGGTGATCTTGCTGGGACCCTTGACCTCTTCATAATAAGTCTCGCTGGGCTCCATGACGATCTCGGAGTTGTGGTTCCAAGCAGTCATCTTGTAGGGGCCGTTGCCAATATAGGTGGCGGTGTCGAAGGTCCACTGGTCGCCGTACTGCTCAATGATGTCCTGACGGACGGGGAAGGTGGCGGGGAAGGCGCAGATCTCGGTGAAGTAGGGCACGTCGTTGACAGTGACCTCGAAGGTCTTGTCGTCCACGGCCTTAACAGCCAGCTCGCTGGGGTCCTTCTCGCCGGCCATGATGGCGTTGGCGTTGACCACGCAGTCGATCATGTAGTTGTAGTCAGCGGCGGTCTCGGGGGTGACCAGACGCTGCCAGGTGTACACGAAGTCCTGGGCGGTGACGGCCTTGCCGTCGGACCACTTGATACCGTCGCGGAGATGGAAGGTGTAGGTGGTGGTGCCGTCCTCGTTCTCCACGCGGTCATAGCTCTCGGCCTGACCGGGGGCCAGCTCAGCAGCGTTGCAGCTGTCGTTGTAAGCCACACCGCTGTCCACCCACTTCATCAGACCCTCATGGCTGTGCTGGAGCATGATCGCGCCGTCTACAGCGCTGTTCAGAGCGGGGTCGATGGACTGAGGCTCAGAGGCCAGATTGACGGAAATTTCAAAAGGACCGTCGGGGGTTGTGGTGGGCTCCACAGCGTCGGTGGGGTCCACGGGATCGGTGGCCGCCTGGGTGGGATTGGGCTTCTCGCTGGTGCAGGCCACCAGAGCGAAGACCATCACCAGAGCCAGGACCAAAGCCAAGAGCTTCTTGGTATTCTTCATGGTTGTTTCCTCCATTCTTGATTTGTATCAAAACGCCTCAAAAGGCGGCGATACCAAAGGGGCTTGCTTGACGCCCCGCGTCAAGCCGAAGGCCCATGGGCCTTCCAAACAATCTTCCACTTTCAGGATATTGGCTATTGTATCACGCTGAAATGACCTTGTAAAGGGAATTGTTACAGAAATGTTAACTAACAAATTCCGCCGACAAGCGGCGGAATTTGTGGGTTTTGTTCACTCACTTGTGTGTCACGTTCGCGTTGGGCCCGCTGGTCGCCGTGGCTTCCCTCCGACTCGGGACAAATCGCGTGACCTTCGGTCACTTACCAATTCGCCCCTCGCTCCGGTCCATCCCCGGCGGCGCGCCTACGCTCACGCTTCGGCCTTCTCGACAGCTTCGGGATGGCTCTCTTCCAACAAATGGCACGCTGCCCAATGATTCGGCTCGTATTCCCGGAAAGGAGGGACTTCCTCCTTGCAGCGGTCGGTGGCGTAGGGGCAGCGGGTGTGGAACCGGCAGCCCGTGGGCGGATTCATGGGGGAGGGGATATCCCCCTCCAGCACGATGCGCTGGCGGGACTTGGACAGCTTGGGGTCGGGCACGGGCACCGCCGACAGCAGGGTCTGGCTGTAGGGGTGCAGCGGGTTGCGGTTGAGCTCGTAGCTCTCGCCCAACTCCACCATGGTGCCCAGGTACATGACGCCGATGCGGTCGGAGATGTGGCGCACCACAGAGAGGTCGTGGGCGATGAACAGATAGGTGAGCCCCTGCTTCTCCTGCATGTCCTCCAGCATGTTGACGATCTGAGACTGGATGGACACGTCCAGAGCGGAGATGGGCTCGTCGCAGACGATAAACTCGGGCTTCACCGCCAGGGCGCGGGCGATGCCCACGCGCTGCTGCTGGCCGCCGGAGAACTCGTGGGGGTAGCGGTTGGCGTGCTCGGTGTTGAGGCCCACATGGTCCAGCAGGGCCTTGATCTGCTCCGCCCGGTCCGCCTTGTTCTCATAGAGCTTGTGGATATCCAGGGCCTCGCCAATGATCTCGCCCACCGTCATGCGGGGGTCCAGAGAGGCGGAGGGGTCCTGGAAGATGATCTGCATCTTGCGGCGGTAGGGGAGCATATCCACCGTTTTGGCTCTGGGGACACGAGTTTTGACTATCTGGGGCTTTTGGCCGACCACCTGCCCCTTCTCATCCTTCACGTCCACCATCACTGTGGGATAGGGGTCCTGCCCCTCAAAAATGGTCTTGCCGTCGTAGACGATCTTGCCGGAGGTGGGCTCGTGGAGGCGGAGGATGGTGCGGCCCAGGGTGGTCTTGCCGCACCCGGACTCGCCCACCAGGCCCAGGGTCTCCCCCTTGCGGATAAAGAAGGAGACGTTCTCCACCGCCTGGACGCCGGGACCGCGCATACCCTTGACGGGGAAATACTTCTTCAGATTGGTGACTTCCAGGAGGTTCTCGCCGCTCAATTTCTTCTCGCTCATGGCTCAGTCCTCCTTCTGCTTGCTCTCGCGGACTTCCGCGCCGCCCTCGGCGCCGACGCTCTCGTCCTTTTTCTTCTCCAGCACCCGCAGCCAGCAGGCGGACTTGTGCCCCTCCCCGATCTCCACATGGGGGGGCATCTTCTGGAGACAGATCTTCATGCAGTGCTCGCACCGGGGGGCGAAGGGGCAACCGTCGGGGGGATTGAGCATATCCACCGGGGTGCCCTCGATGGGGATGAGCCGCTCGTGCTCGTCGGCGTCCACGCGGGGCATGGAGCGCAGAAGGCCCAGGGTGTAGGGGTGGCTGGGGTGGTAGAAGATGTCGTTCACCGCGCCCTGCTCCACAATCTTGCCCGCGTACATAACGGACACCTTGTCGCAGATCTCCGCCACCACGCCCAGGTTGTGGGTGATGAAGATGATACCCATCTGGGTCTTCTTCTGCAGGTCCTTCATCAGCTCCAGGATCTGGGCCTGGATGGTCACGTCCAGGGCGGTGGTGGGCTCGTCGGCGATAAGCAGCTTGGGATGGCAGATGAGGCCCATGGCGATCATCACCCGCTGGCGCATACCGCCGGAGAACTCATGGGGGTACTGCTTCATGCGCTTGGCCACGTTGTTGATCCCCACCAGCTCCAGCATCTCCATGGCCCGCTTGGCCGCTTCCTTCTTGGTGATCTTCTTGTCGTGGGTGCGCAGAGCCTCGATCAGCTGATTCCCTACAGTATAAACAGGGTTCAATGATGTCATCGGGTTTTGAAAGATCATGGCCGCCCGGGTGCCCCGAAACTCGGTCATTTCCTCCCGGCTCTTGGCCAGCACGTCCTCCCCCTCGAAGGTGATGGACCCGCCGATGACCTTGCCGGGGGACTGGAGAAGGCCCATGATGGCGTAGGCCTCCTGGCTCTTGCCCGAGCCGGACTCGCCCACGATGCCCATGACCTCGCCGTAGTTCAGCTCGTAGCTGATGCCGCCCACCGCCTTGACCTCGCCCGCGGGGGTGAAGAAGGAAACGTGGAGGTCCTTCACTTCCAGCAGCTTCTCAGACTGCGCTTCCATGTTCTGGTTTTCCGCCATTGTCGTTTCCTCCTTTCTTATTTCTTCAGCCGCGGGTCAAGGGCGTCCCGCAGGCCATCGCCAAACAGGTTGAGAGACAGGATCATCACGCTGAGGATCACCGCCGGGAAGAGCAGGCGGTAGGGGTAGGTGTACATTCCCGCCAGCGCCTCCGAGCACATAGAGCCCAAGGAGGTCAGGGGAGCGGACACACCCACGCCAAGGAAGGAGAGGAAGCTCTCCAGGAAGATGGCGGAGGGGATCTGCAGGAAGGTGGTGGTGACGATCTGGCCAATGCAGTTGGGCAGCAGATGCCGCTTAATGACCCGGCCGCCCCCCGCGCCCAGCGCCCGGGCGGCGGTGACGTACTCCTGGTTCTTCAGCTGGAGGATCTGGCCCCGGACGATGCGGGACATGGTCACCCAGTAGAGCAGGGCAAAGGCGATAAACATGGAAATAAGGTTGGGCCCCAGCATGGTCACCAAGCCGCTGAACAGCTTTCCCGCGTTTTGATAGTCGTCCAGGAAGGGCTTGAGGGTGGCGGAGATCAGCAGGATGACCAGCACCTCGGGGATGGAGTAAATAAGCTCCACGATGCGCTGCATCACCGTGTCCACCACGCCGCCGGCGTAGCCGGAGATGGCGCCGTACACCGCGCCGATGATGAGCACCAGCAGAGCGGAGCACACGCCCACGATCAGGGACACCCGGGCGCCAATCATCACCCGCACCATGCGGTCCCGGCCCAGATAGTCTGTGCCGAACACATGGGGAAATACCTTCTCCCCGGCGGCCTTGCGCTCCAGCTCGGCGCGGGAATAGCCAAAGGGTCTGTTGCCGATGCCCAGCTCCTTCTTCACGGTCTCTTCATCCGTGCTGATGGTCACTGCATCCTTGTCGGCGGCCGCCTGTTCCTTCAGCGCGGCATAGGCCTTCCCAGCCTCGTTTGCCATCTGCGCCTTGAGGATATTTTCCCTCTGGCGGGTGAGCTTGCCGCCCTGCTTCGCCGCCTCGGCGGCCAGCTGCTCGGCCACGTACTGATCCTTAAATTCCTCCCAGCTGGGCAGCGCCGCCGCCGTCAGCGCCTCTTCCTCCGCGGCCTGGAGGGCGTCCTTGCGCCGCTGGATCTCCTCTTCAACGCGCAGCTGGTCCTGGAGGGAGGTGTGCCAGGGGTGGAGGTTCTCCGCCCCGCGGATGGTCTGGGCGTATCCGTAGGGCACCAGCATGGGGCCCACAAAGGCAAAGAGCATAATGAGGATCAGGACCACCGCCGCGACCATGGCCACCACGTTGTGGCGCAGGCGGCGCCAGGCATCCGCCCAGTAGCTCACGCTCTTGCGGTCCTGGATGAAGCTCTCCTTCTCCTGCCCGCTGGCCTTTTCAAAGACATCGTCGGCGGGCAGGTCGTTCCAGTCAAAGATATCCGGGTCGGGCTGGAGGGAGCCAAGAGGCGCCTTTTTCATCTTTTTATCCGCCATGTCAGTTCCCTCCCTTCTCCAGATTGATCCGGGGATCCACTACCTTATAAAGGAGATCCACGATCAGGTTCATGACCACGATAAAGGTCGCCAGGAAGATGGTGGTGCCCATGATCACCGGGTAGTCCCGGGCCTGAATGGAATCCACAAAGTACCGGCCCAGGCCGGGGATGGAGAACACCTTCTCCACCACGAAGCCGCCACACAGGGTGAAGGCGATCTGGGGCCCCAGATAGGTGATCACGGGGATGAGGGCGTTTCTGAGGGCGTGCTTAAAGATGATCTTGCCCGTTTTCAATCCCTTGGAGCGGGCGGTCTTGATATATTCCTGGTTGATGGCGTCCAGCATAGCCGTTCGGGTCTGCCGGGCCAGGTAGCACATGGGGTAGAAGCCCAGGGCCAGGCAGGGGAGCACATAGCTGCGCCAGGTCACGTCGTTCACGTTCCACATGGTGGGGAAAGGCCTGCCCTCTCCGGCCAGGGTGAGCAGCAGTATGGTCGCCACCACGAAGCCCGGCATGGAGATGCCGATGGTACACACCACCCGCAGCGTACTATCCACCCAGGTGGAGCGTTTATACGCCGACAGACAGCCCAGCGGCACCGCCACGATCACCGACCATAGAATGGAGATCGCCCCGATCTTAGCGGAGACAGGGAATTTCTCCGCTATGATAGAGGCCACCGCCCGGTTTTTCGACATTTTAATGGACGCGCCGAAATCTCCCCGCAGCATGTTGCCCAAATACTTGACCAGCTGAACGGGAAGCGGCTGGTCCAGGCCGTATTTTTTATTGAGCGCCTCAATGACCGACGGCGCGGGGGTCTTCTCACTGAGCCACGGATTACCCGGGATCGCGTGCATCAAAAAGAAGGTGATACAGGCCACAACGAGCACGGTCAGCAAGGCCATGAACACTCTCTTTGCGATGTATTTTGGCATACTCTCACTTCCTGTCGTGGGTTTTATCCTCAAGGGGACAAGGATAGTCATACGGAGTATTGTACCTCAAAATCAAGTGTCCGTCAAGGGCAAACAAATGATTTTTTGGCAAAAAATGACGGGCGCGCCCGCGTCTCTTGCAAAACGGCGGACCGTCCAGAAGGACGGCCCGCCGGAAAATGACACGTCTGAGATCCCACCTCTACGCCCTACCGAACTGCCTTTCCAAATGCGCCTTGGTCAATTCCGTCGCTACAGGTCTTCCGTGAGGGCAGTGGGTGACCTTCCCCTCCATCACCGCCTTGGCAATGACCAGCAGCTCCTCGGACTGGTTTTTCTGCCCGCCCTTCATGGCGGCCTTGCAGGCTATGGTGTGGAGAAGAGCGTCGCGCTGGCTGTCCGGGTCGGCGGTCCCCATGGTGAGATACTGCTCGGCCAGGTCCTCCAGGGTAGACGCGATGTGGGCGCTGTCCAAAAAGTCCGGGCAGGCACGGACCAAAACGCCGCCGTCCCCCCATTCCTCCAGGTGAAAGCCGAAGTCCTCCAGCTCCTTCTCTTGCTCCAGCAGGACCGAGCGCTGGTCAGGGCGCAGGGTGAGGGAGAGGGGGGTCAAAAGATCCTGGGCCATGGGACGGCTGCCCTGTGCCTTCAGGGCGTCGAAGCCCAAGCGCTCGTGGGCGGCGTGCTTATCGATAAAGATGAGCTTGTCCCCCTGCTCCACGATGATGTAGGTGTTCAGTGCCTCGCCCACCATGCGCCAAGGGACCTCCCCCTCGGTCACGGCAAAGCGGTCCGCCGGGGCCTGCGCTGCTCCGGTCAAGGGCGGGGAGGCAATAAAAGGTCCCTCCGCCAAGCGGGTCTGCTCCGGTGGCCGCGTCTCAGAGGGGACTGGAGGCGCAAAAGGCTCCAGCCCCGCCGGGTGCGGGACAGGATCGGACTGAAGGGCGGGGGAGTCAAACACCAGAAGCACATCTCCCGTGGCGGGGTCCACGGGCAGTCCGTGCTCCTCCCGGGCGGTGTAGTTGGGAGGGATGAGCATCCCCTTTGGGATGACCACCTCCTGGGTGGGGTGGGCCAGCGCCCAGGGGTCCGCCTGGGGGGCGGGCGCCAGCTCCGACCGGGGCGCGGCGGCGGTGGGCGCGGTGGTCAGCTCGGGGCGGTCGGCAGCCATCATCAGTTCTGCCCCCACCGCCCGAAATACGCAGCCAAAGAGGTCGTTTTCCTGCAAAAAGCGGACCTCGGTCTTGGCGGGGTGGGCGTTGACGTCCACCTTGTCCAGCGCCACGTCCAGGTAGAGCACGGCGGCGGGGAAGCGGCCCACCATCCGTTGGTTCTCATAAGCCTTCTCCAGGGCGGCGGTGAGCCGCTTGGAGCGCACCCAGCGCCCATTGACAAAGAAGTGCTGGCTGGCCCGGCTCCCCCGGCAGGCGGTGGGGCGGGAGACATAGCCAAAGACCCGCAGGCCGGGATAACCATAGGGGCGCACGAAGAGCATGTCCCGGGCCTCGTCGGGCATGAGGGTGTGGAGCGCGGCCAGAGGCTCGCCGTCACCCGGGGTGGTGAACACCTGCTTTTCGTCCCGGATAAAGCGGAAGGAGACCTCCGGGTGGCCCAGCGCCTGCTGCTCCACCGCGTTTTGCACGGCGTTGCCTTCTGCAACGTCCTTTTTCAGGTACTTATACCGGGCGGGGTGGAAGAAAAAGAGGTCGCGCACCACCACGGTGGTGCCGTCACCGCAGCCCGCGTCCCCTTCCTCCACAGCCTCACTGCACTCGATGGAGTAGGAATAGCCCATGGTTTGGTCCTTGGGCTTGCTGAGCATCTGTACCCGGGCCACGGCCGCGATCGCGGCCAGAGCCTCCCCCCGAAAGCCCAGGGTGCCGATGGCGTCCAAATCGGCGGCGGAGCTGATCTTGCTGGTGGCGTGGCGGAGAAAGGCGGTGGCCATCTCCTCCTTGGGCACGCCGCACCCGTTGTCTGTGACCCGAATATAGGTAGAGCCGCCGTTGCGGATCTCCACGGTGACCTGGGTGGCTCCCGCGTCCACGGCGTTTTCCACCAACTCCTTGACCACCGAGGCGGGGCGCTCCACCACCTCGCCCGCAGCGATCAAATCCGCCAGGGCCTTATCCATGACTTGGATGTGGGGCATGAGGGTCACCTCCTTTGTTAATTATATGTTGCAGAGGACAAGCGGGCGGGACAAGCCCCGCCCACCTGTTACGCAATGAGGGCAAATACCAGGAACAACCCGTTCAGGATCACCCGCAGGGCCATAGGCGTAAGGACCGAGCCGCCAATGTCATAGGCCCAGGTCGCAGCGGCGGCCAGTGGGATATACCGAAGGGCCAAAAGCAAATACAGAGGTCCGCCGTCAGGGATCGCAAACTGCCACACCGCTGCCAGCGCCGCCACGCCAATGGAGACGGCGTAGGCCAGGGGGCGACTTCGTTTGCGCAGGGAACCGAAGAGCAGCCCCCGGTATAAGATCTCCTCCGTCATGGGGCGCAGAAACATGACTACGGCAGTGGTAAAGCCCGGGGCGAGCAGGAATTGTCCCCGGTAGTCCCCGATGACCGGATTTTCCACCGACAGAGGGATCAGGGAGAGCAGGACCGTAAACAGCAGCCCCCCCAGAAAGCCCGCCACCAGGGCGAAAAGATTGCGGCGGGTATTGTCGCTGAGAATACGAAAGGCGTTTTTGAGAAAGTCCCAAAAGACCGCCACCAACAGGAGCAGTACGGCGGCGTAATAGATGGCGGAGGACTCGGCGGCGGTGAAGCCCAGCTCCAGATGCTCGTCCAGAAAGCGGGTAACCACCCCCACCAAGAAGGGGAGGACAAGCAAATAGAGGGCGAAAAAGACCCAGCCCACCCGCTGTTCCTCCACGGTGAGCTGCGGCCGCCAGGCCGCTTCCTCCCTTACCCTTCGTTCCATTTCAGGTCCCACTCCTTCATCAGCTCCTTGGCCCGCTCCACCACGGGGGCAGGCACATCGGCCAGCATAGCGACCTCGATGCCGTAGCTCTCGCTGGCGGCGCCGGTGATGATCTTACGCAAAAACACGACCCGATCTCCCTGCTTGCGGGCGGCAATGGAAAAATTCCGCGCCCGGACCAGCTGATGGGCCACGGGGCAAAGGGCATGGTAATGGGTAGAGAAAAAGGTCCGGGCCTTTAACGTGTCCGCACAATATTCCATCACAGACCGGGCAATGCACGCCCCGTCCAGGGTAGAGGTGCCCCGGCCGATCTCGTCCAGCAGCAAAAGGCTCCGATCCGTCGCCTGCGCCAGGATCTGGGAAACCTCCAGCATCTCCACCATAAAGGTGGACTGCCCCCCCGCCAGATCGTCGGAGGCGCCGATGCGGGTGAATACCCGGTCAGCCACGCCGATATGCGCCGCCCGGGCAGGGACGAAGGATCCCATCTGCGCCATGAGAACAATGAGGCCGATCTGGCGCATATACGTAGATTTTCCCGCCATGTTGGGGCCGGTAATGAGGGCCACGTTCCACATCGTAGCGTCCATCTGAACATCGTTGGGAACAAAGACCCCGTCGGTCAGCGTCTTCTCCACCACGGGATGCCGCCCATCCACAACGTCCAGAGTCTTGGAATCGTCCACCGTGGGACAGACGTACCGTTCCTCGATCGCGAGGGATGCCAGGGAGGCCAGCACGTCCAGCTGGGCGGCGGCGTCGGCGTTCAGTTGGATCGCGGTGGTCCTGGCCACCGCCTTGGCACGCAGGGCGCAGAAGAGGTCGTATTCCAGCGCGGCCACCCGGTCCCGGGCGTTGAGGATCTCCTCCTCCAAGGCCTTGAGCTGAGGGGTAATATACCGCTCGGCGTTGACCAGAGTCTGCTTTCGGTCATAGTCCTCCGGGACCTGCCCCTTGTATGCGTTGGAGACCTCGATGTAATAGCCGAACACCTTGTTGTATTTGACCTTCAGGGATTTGATCCCGGTGCGCTCCCGCTCGGTGGCCTCAATGTCCGCCACCGTCTGCCCCCCGTTTTGGAGCAAAGAGCGGTAATGGTCCACCTGGGCGTCGTAGCCGTCGGCGATGATCCCCCCGTCCTTGACGGTGGTGGGAAGGTCCTGCTTCCGAATGGCCCGGTCCAACTCAGACTGGAGGTCGGTGAGGTCGTCCAGCTGGGCCAGCAGATCGGTCAAAATAGCGCACTGCGGCGCGGCCAGGGCACTCCTTACCGCAGGAATGGGGGCCAGCGCGTCGCACAGGGACAGCAGCTCCTTGGCGCTGCCCGTGCCACAGCCCAGGCGGGCAACCGCCCGCTCCAGATCGCCCATTTGCGCCAGCGCCGCGCGTAACGCCTCACGCTTTGGCGTGTCGGCCACCAGCTCGGCCACGCCGTCCTGACGGCGGACGATCGCGGTCACGTCCACCAGAGGGCGCTCCACCCAGGCACGCAGGCGCCGGTGGCCCATAGGGGTCTTACACTTGTCCATCACCCACAGCAGGCTGCCCTTTTTGTCCTTGGAACGGATGGTCTCGGTGAGCTCCAGATTGCGGCGGGTGGCGTGGTCCAGCTCCATGTAGGTGCGCTGACCGCCGCCGGAGAGAGTCTTAAGATGGGGAAGCACATCCACCCGCTGGGTGGAGTAGAGATAGGTCAGCAGTCCGCCTAACGCGCCCTGGGCGGCGGTCTCGCCGCCTCCCAGGGAGGGGACGAGCTTGCCCCACTCGCCGGGGAACTGCCGCTCTACCAAGGCTGCGGCGCGCTTGGCGGTGAATGGGTCGTCGGGAAGGGTCTCCAAATGGCACGCCAGCCGCTCAGCCAGGGTCTTCCCCAAGGCGGTGCGGGCCGCATCATCCATCACCAGCTCGGCCACCCGGCGGCTCTCCAGCTCACTGAGAAGCCGAGAACGGTCCTGGGGATCGGGCAGGGCCAAAACGGCGGTCTCCCCGGTGGAGAGATCGCAGAAGGCCGCCCCCGCGAAACCCTTGTCCAGCTTTACCGCGGCCAGGAAATTGTTGGCCTCCGCCTCCAGCGCGTCCTCCGCCAGCAACGTGCCCGGGGTGACGATCCGCGTCACATCCCGGTCCACCAAGCCCTGGGCGGCAGCGGGGTCCTCCATCTGCTCGCAGATGACCACCTTATAGCCCTTGGCGGCCAGCTTAGCCAGATAGCCCTGCACCGCGTGATACGGCACGCCGCACATGGGCACCTGCTCTTCGGTGGGCTTGTTGCGGTCCCGGGTGGTGAGGGTAAGGCCCAGCTCCTTGGATGCGGTCTTTGCGTCCTCAAAAAACATTTCGTAAAAATCGCCCAGACGGAAAAAGACCAGACAGTCGGCATGCCGGCCCTTGATCTGAAGGTATTGGCGCATCATGGGGGTGAGGCCCTTTTTCTCTGCCATTGTTGCGGTCTCCTTTCCGGCTTAGCTTCTATTCGTCCGCCGCCTCGCCAAACAAGGCCCAGGTGGTGGCGGAGGTGATCGTCAGGTCTTGGTAAGTCCCGATGAGGGCCTCGTCCCCGGTGAGGTGGACGAGACGGCCCGAGTTGGTGCGGGCGGTAAGGTTGTTGCGCTTATCCGTCCCCTTCCCATCGATGAAGCAGCGGAAGGTCTTGCCCACATAGCCCTCGTGAATTTCCTTGGAAATTTGATTTTGCACGTCAACCAGGCGTTGAAAATTGGCCTGTTTTTCCTCCGGGGATAATACATCCGGCCAGGTGGCGGCGGGCGTACCGGGGCGGGGAGAGTAGATAAAGGTAAAGAGCGCGTCGAAGCGGACGGCCTCAATGAGCTTGAGGGTGTCTTCAAATTCGGCGGTGGTCTCCCCAGGAAAGCCCACGATCACGTCACTGGTCAGCACGATATCGGGGATGCGCGCGCGCAGGGCAGCGACCTTTTCTAAGTACTGCTGGGCGGTGTACCCCCGGTTCATGGCCTTTAAGACCCGGTCGTTGCCGCACTGGAAGGGGAGGTGGAGGTGGTGGGCCACCTTGGGGCTGGCCGCCATGGCGTCAAACAGTTCCTCCGAGGCGTCCTTGGGGTGGGAGGTCATGAAACGCACCAGAAAATCTCCGGAGAGGGCGCAGATCTCCCGCAAAAGCCGGGGGAAATCCCAACCGTTTTTCAGGTCCTTTCCGTAGGAGTTCACGTTCTGGCCCAGGAGGTTGATCTCCTTACAGCCATGGTCCAACAGGCCCTTGACCTCGTCCAGAATGTCCTCCGGGGCGCGGGAGCGTTCCCGGCCGCGGACGTAGGGGACGATGCAGTAGGAGCAGAAGTTGTTGCAGCCGTACATGACGCTGACCCACGACTTGAGGGCGTTCTGCCGCACCAGCGGGATGCCCTCGGCGATGGCCCCGTCCCCGCCGGGGGTCTCAAACACCCTTCCCCTGCGGCGAAGCACCCGCTGGAGCAGCTCAGGAAACCGCCAAAGGGCATGGGTGTCGAAGACGATATCCACATGGCGGTAGGAGGCGCGGACCTTCTCCACCACCACGTCCTCCCCCATCATGCACCCGCAAAGGCAGATGATCTGGGAGGGCTTTTTGGCCTTGGTATGTACCAGCGCGCCCACGTTTCCCAACACCCGATCCTCCGCGTGGGCGCGGACGGCGCAGGTGTTGATGACAATCACGTCGGCGTCCTTCTCCGCGTCGGTGAAGGAATAGCCCATGGCCCGGAGGTAGCCCCGGATGCGCTCTGAATCCGCCTCGTTCTGCTGGCACCCGTAGGTGTCCACAAAGGCCAGGGGAGCGCGGTGTGCGGCGGCGTTTTCCTCGGCGATCTGGGCGCAGATGTCCAACTGCCGGGCAATATTCTCTTGGGAGATCGGGGGCTGGACGGCCATGGGCGCGCACCTCCGGGACATAGATTTTGTAATGGGTCATTATATCAGGTTTTGGCGGGCATTTCAATAGGAGAAGAGAAAACCCCCGCCGGATGGCGGGGGTTTTTGACTGTCCGGTATCTTATCTCGCCTTGGTCTTGACTTCCTCGGTGAGCTTGGCGGTGAGGTCGGCAAGGCTCATCGCCCCCAAGTCCTCCCCGGCGCGGGTGCGCACGGAGACAGTCTGGTTCTCCATGTCCCGGTCTCCCAGCACCAGCATATAGGGCACCTTTTCCAGGGTAGCCTCCCGGATCTTTTTGCCCACCTTCTCGTTGCGGGTATCCGTCTCCACGCGGAAGCCGGCCTCGTCCAGCTGTTTCGCCACCTGGGCAGCGTACTCGTCAGCCCGGTCGGTAACGGTGAGCACCTTCACCTGCACGGGGGCCAGCCAAGTGGGGAAGGCCCCGGCAAAGTGCTCGGTAATGACGCCGATGAACCGCTCGATGGAGCCCAGCACCACCCGGTGGATCATCACGGGGCGGTGCTTCTCGCCGTCCTCGCCCACATATTCCAGCTCGAAGCGCTCGGGGAGCTGGGAGTCCAGCTGGATGGTGCCGCACTGCCAGGTGCGGCCCAGGGAGTCGGCCAAATGGAAGTCCAGCTTGGGGCCGTAAAACGCGCCGTCCCCCTCGTTAATGACAAAGTCCTTACCCATGGCGGTAATGGCGGCCTTCAAAATGTCCTGGTTGCGCTCCCACTGCTCCACGGTGCCGATGTGATCCTCAGGCATGGTGGACAGCTCGATGGTGTAGGAGAGGCCGAAGACATTATAGACCTCGTCAAAGAGGCGGACAGTCTCCTGGATCACGTCCTGCATCTGGTCGGGGGTCATAAAGACGTGGGCGTCGTCCTGGCTGAAGCAGCGCACCCGGAACAGGCCGTGGAGCGCGCCGGAAAGCTCATGGCGGTGGACCAGGCCGATCTCACCCACCCGCAGAGGCAGCTCCTTGTAGGAGTGCGGCTCGCTGGCGTAGACCAGCATCCCGCCGGGGCAGTTCATGGGCTTGACGGCAAAGTCCACGTCGTCGATGACGGTGGTATACATGTTGTTTTTGTAGTGGTCCCAGTGTCCGCTGCGCTCCCAAAGCTGGCGGTTCAACATAATTGGGGTGGAAATCTCCACATAGCCGTACTTCTTGTGGACCTCCCGCCAGTAGTCCAGCAGGGTGTTTTTCAGGGTCATGCCCTTGGGCAGGAAGAAGGGGAAGCCGGGGCCCTCGTCCCGGAGCATGAACAGGCCCAGCTCCTTGCCCAGACGGCGGTGGTCCCGCTTCTTGGCCTCCTCGATGCGCGCCAGGTACTCGTCCAGCTCCTCCTTCTTGGGGAAGGCAATGCCGTAGATGCGCTGGAGGGTCTCCCGGTTGGAGTCGCCCCGCCAGTAGGCGGCGTTGCAGGCGGTGAGCTTCAGGGCGTTGCCCTTCACCCGGCCTGTGGAGTCCAGATGCGGCCCGGCGCACAGGTCGGTAAACTCTCCCTGCTTGTAGAAGGAAATGACCTCGCCCTCGGGGAGGTCGTTGATGAGCTCCACCTTAAACGGCTCGCCCTTGTCCTCCATGAGCTTAAGGGCCTCGGCCCGGGGCAGTTCGAACCGCTCCAGCTTCAGCTTCTCCTTGCAGATCTTCCGCATTTCGCCCTCGATCTGCTCCAAATGCTCGGGGGTAAAGGGGAAGGGGGCGTCCATGTCGTAATACCACCCCTCGTCAATGGAGGGGCCGATGGCCAGCTTCACCTCAGGCCAAAGACGCTTCACCGCCTGGGCCATGATGTGTGAGAAAGTGTGCCAATAGGTCTTGCGGTAGGTCTCGTTTTCAAAGGTATACAGGGTTTCCTCGCTCATGGGAACGACCTCCTTTTGTTCGGGGGAATTATAGCACGCGGGGGGCAGAATGTCAAACGAAGACTACGATTTTAGTGCAAAAAAGAGACCGCCGGGGCGGTCTCTTTTAAGAAAATCTTTTTTCGATACCGCTTTGCTTCAAGATCGCGTTGGCGGTGTGGCGGGATTTGATCTTCCCGTCCACGGTCACGTGGCGCGCGGTGATAGGGCTGTATCAGATGTCATGGTCGCCCTTGCCATGGCGCACAAAATGACAGCCGGCGGCAGTCAGCAGTTCTCGCACCGCCTTTTCATATTCCGCCATTTTATATAGCCACCTTTTCCAAACGCTGTGAAACGATACTCATTTGCAGGGGGCTCTTTTCCGTTCCGTTCAACGCCAGCATCTCAGGCACAGCATAGCGAAGCCGCTCGATCAGCGCGTCCATAGACCCGGACTCCAACACCAGACCGGGCACATCGTCGCTTTCTGCCACCCAAACTCTGGCCTCGTCATCCCAAATCGCCCGAATGGTCAGTTCCATAGTATCACCTCGTTATTATCATACCCCATTTGCCGGGAAAGTGTCAAGGAATTATGGTGTGGATCACCATGTGCCGGGCGGGTTTGGAACCCGCCCCTACAAAACCAGCCCTTGGAGCGGAATGTCAAACATTGCGGCCAAGAATATAGTCTGTGGTCACACCGTAGAAATCCGCCAGTGTAATCAGATGATGGACAGGTATTTCCTGTATGCCCTTTTCGTATTTTCCATATTGCTGTTGACTTGTCTTTAGCAGCTCACCTATGGTCACTTGGGTCAATTCATGTCTTTCTCGCAGTTCTCGTAGCCTCGGATAACAAAACACACCGTTTTCTCCACGCGGAAGATAACGGTGTGTTTTTGTTTAGGTTTCCCTTTACCCGCCCAGGTAGGCGGCCTTGACGGAAGCGTCGTTCAAAAGCTCCTTGGCGGGGGCGGACTTGACGATCTTGCCCGTCTCCAGCACATAGCCCCGGTCGGCCACCGAGAGGGCCATCTGGGCGTTCTGCTCCACCAACAAAATGGTGGTGCCCGCCTTGTGGAGGTCCTTGATGATGTCAAAGATCTGGTCCACCAAAATGGGGGCGAGGCCCATGGACGGCTCGTCCAGCATCATGAGCTTAGGGTCGGACATCAGGGCGCGGCCCATGGCAAGCATCTGCTGCTCGCCGCCGGAGAGGGTCCCGGCGATCTGGCGGCGGCGTTCCTTCATGCGGGGGAACAGCTCATAAACCTTATCCAGGTGGCCGTCCACGTTGGCGTTCTTCTGGGTGTAGGCTCCCATCTCCAGGTTTTCCTCCACCGTCATCTGGAGAAACACCCGGCGGCCCTCGGGAACGTGGGCCAACCCCTGTGCCACCAGCTTATGGGGCGGGACGTTGGAGATGTCCTTGTCCTCAAACACGATGGAGCCGGTCTTGGAGCGCAGGAGGCCGGAGACGGTCTTCAGGGTGGTGGACTTGCCCGCGCCGTTGGCGCCGATGAGGGTGACGATCTCCCCCTCGGCCACCTCGAAGGAGATACCCTTGATGGCGTGGATGGCTCCGTAGTAGACGTCCATGTTGTCAACTGTCAGCAGCATAGCGTTACACCTCCCGCTTTTTGCCCAGGTAGGCTTCAATGACCTGGGGGTCGTTTTTGATCTCGTCGGGGGTGCCCTTGGCGATGATCTCGCCGAAGTTAAGCACGCAGATGCCCTCGCAGATGCCCATGACCAGGGACATATCATGCTCGATGAGCAGTACGGCAATGTGGAATGTATCGCGGATCTTCACGATATTGTCCATGAGGTCGGCGGTCTCGGAGGGGTTCATGCCCGCCGCAGGCTCGTCCAGCAGCAGGAGGGAGGGGTTGGTGGCCAGGGCGCGGACGATCTCCAGCCGCCGCTGGGCCCCGTAGGGAAGGGAGCCCGCCTGGTGGGAGGCCAGGTCCTCCATGTCAAAGATGCGAAGGAGCTCCATGGCGCTTTCGTGGGCGCGCTTTTCCTCCTTCCAGAACTTGGGCATGCGCAGGATCCCCTGGAACATGCCGTACTTTACTTGGTTATGGAGGCCGATCTTCACGTTGTCCTCTACCGAGAGGTTGGAAAAGAGGCGGATGTTCTGGAAGGTGCGGGCGATGCCCGCTTTGTTCACCTGGACGGTGCTCATGTTGTGGGTGTCCACCCCGTCCAGAAGGATGGTGCCCCGGGTGGGCTGGTAGACCTTGGTCAGGAGGTTAAACACGGTGGTCTTGCCTGCGCCGTTGGGTCCGATGAGCCCGGCGATCTCGGTGCGCCCGATGGCCATGTTGAAGTCGTTCACCGCCGTCAGGCCGCCGAAGTCGATGCCCAGGTGCTGGCACTCCAGGATGGGGGCCTTGTTGATGTCTCGCTCGGGTATCTTGTTCACGCTGGGAACGGGGACCAGCTTGGTGGGTGGACGCTTTGGACGCTCGCTCATGCCTGCTCCCCTCCTTTCGTGGTCTCGCTTTCCTGTTCCTTCTTAAAGCGGGAGAAAAAGCTCTTGATGGCGGGGCTGTTGGTGACCAGCATTACCACAATCAGCACCACCGCGTATACCAGCATGCGGTAATCGGCCAGGCCGCGCATGGCGGGCGTCTCAGGCAGGACGGTGAGGAAGGTGGCGGCAATGATGGACCCCCACATTTTGCCCTGCCCGCCCAGGACCACATAGACCAGGATGAGGATCGAGGTGTTGAAGTCGAACTTGGAGGCCACGATGGCGTTCTGGCCCAAGGCAAACAGCGCGCCCGCAGCACCCGCCAGGGCGGCGGAGGTCACAAAGGCCATCATCTTATACTTGGTGATGTTGAGCCCCACGCTCTCCGCGGCAATGCGGTTGTCCCGGATCGCCATAATGGCCCGCCCTGCCCGGGAGTTGACCAAATTAAAGATCACCGCCAGGGTGACAAGGATGAGCACAAAGCCCGCCAGGAAGGTGGAGATCTTGGTAATATTGGGAATGCCCATGGGGCCGTTGAGGATCATGCGCCCACCCTCTCCCAGGCTGGTGAGAGGCTTCAAGAAGGCTCCGTGGAGGCCCTTGGCGTCGATGCCGATATAAAGGTTTTCCACAATGGACTTGATGATCTGCCCAAAGGCCAGAGTGACGATGGCCAGATAGTCGCCGTTGAGGCGCAGAACCGGAACGCTGATGAGCACGCCTACCACCCCGGCAAATACCGCGCCGATGAGGATGGCGGCCGCCAAGCGCAGCCCTGTGTTGGGAATGGCATTTTGCAGGGCGGAGGCGGCCACCGCCCCCGAAAAAGCGCCCACGCTCATAAAGCCCGCGTGGCCCAGGGACAGCTCTCCCAGCACGCCCACCGTGAGGTTGAGGGACAGGGTCATGACCACATAGGCACAGATGGGCACCAGCTGGCCCTGGAGGGTGGGGGAGAGCTTGCCCCTCATCGCCAGGGGCTGAAGAATGGCGAAGGCCGCAATGACGCCCAGATAGGTCAGGTAATTGGTGCGGACGGCGGGGGAGAGCTTTTTCAGCTTGTTCATCTCGCCACCCCCTTAAACCTTTTCCCGGATCTGCTTGCCCAGCAGCCCGGTAGGCTTCACCAGCAGTACCACGATAAGCACCGCAAAGACAATGGCGTTTTGCAGCTGGGTGGAGATATAGCCTCCGGCAAAGATCTCAATGATCCCCAGCAGCAGACCGCCCAGCAGAGCGCCGGGAATGGAGCCGATGCCGCCGAAGACGGCGGCGGTAAAGGCCTTGATGCCGGGCATAGATCCGGTGGTGGGCACCAGGATGGGGTAGCTGGACATATAGAGCACCCCCGCCACCGCCGCCAGGGCGGAGCCGATGGCAAAGGTCATGGAGATGGTGGTGTCCACGTTGATGCCCATGAGCTGGGCCGCGCCCTTATCCTCCGAGCAGGCCCGCATGGCCTTGCCCATCTTGGTTTTTCCGGTGAACCAGGTCAGCGCCAGCATGACCACCACACAGACCACTACGTTGACCACCGTGGTCACCGAGATCTTCAGCTGACCGTCCATCAGCTGAAGCGCGTTCCCTTTTAAAAAGGCAGGGAACATTTTGTTATTGGTGCCCCAAAGAAGCTGGGCCCCGTTTTGCAGGAAATAGCTCACGCCGATGGCGGTGATGAGCACCGCCAGGGAGGGGGCCTGCCGCAGGGGCTTGTAGGCCAGCCGCTCGATCACCATGCCAAGAACGGTACACACCAGCATCGCCAGCAGCACCCCCACCACCGGGTTCAGATGGTAGCTGGAGATGGCAAAAAAGCACACATAGGCCCCCACCATGATCACGTCGCCGTGGGCAAAGTTCAGCATCTTGGCGATGCCGTAGACCATGGTGTAGCCCAGGGCGATAATGGCGTAGACACTGCCCAGGCTGATGCCGTTGATCAGGCGGGTCAGGAAGATCACCATGTTGAGTCAACACCTCATTTCTTTTATGTTGCTCAGGCCGGCAAACCCGGCCTGCCGCAAATTCTCGGCCTAACGGCCTCAAATTTACGCGCCTGCTGGCGCGTCCCCGCTCTCGCGGGTGCCCTCCGGACGCATTATTTTACGTCCATAATGGAAATCAGCGGGCCGCCGATCTGCGGCCCGCTGGTGTTCCAACTTTTATAAAAGGTTAATCCATTCCCACATAAGCGCCGTTCTGGATGACCATGCCCTTGGGGGACTTGGTGACCGCGCCGTCGGCGGCCCAGGTCATGCCCTCGCCGGTAAGGCCGTCGAAGGTCATGGAGGTAAACTGAGCGATCAGCGCGTCGCAGATGTCTCCGACGCTCATGTCGGCGGTGACGCCAGCGTTGGTAAGCGCGGCGTAAATAGCGTAGACGCAGTCATAGGCGTCGGCGGCAAACTGGTTGGGGACCTCGCCGTAAGCGGCCTTATACTTCGCCACGAAGGACTGGGTAGCCTCGTCCTCGGCGTCGGCGTTGAAGGGGGTCAGAAGCATAACGCCCTCGGCCAGGGAGGTATCAAAGCCCTCCACGCCCAGAATGCCGTCCATACCGTCGATGCCAAACCACTTGGGGGCATAGCCCATGGCGTTGGCCTGGGTAAAGATGAGAGCAGCGGCGTCATAGTACATGGGCAGGAACACCAGGTCGGCGCCCTTGGACTGGGCGTCGCCCAACTGGACGGAGAAGTCGGTCTTGGTGTCCTCGGTAAAGGTGGTAACGCTCACCACGTTCAGGCCCAGCTCCTTGGCCTTGGCGTCAAAGCTCTGGTAAACACCGGTGGAGTAAACGTCGTCGTTCTTATAAATAACGGCGATCTTGGTGCCCAGGGTCTGGTCGGCAATGTACTGGGCAGAAGCGGCCCCCTGGTTGGGGTCCACGAAGCACATCTGGAACACGTTGTCCTTGCGGGCGATGTCCACGGTGCCCGTCAGGGGGTTGGCCACACCGCCCAGCACGTCGGTGGAGGAGGCGGAAGGGGTCAGGTAGAAGATGTGGTCGTTGTTGGCCTCCTGAGAGGTGGCGACGCCGGGGGTGGAGGTGACGCTGCCCAGGAACACCTGCATGCCCCAGCCCTTCAGGGTGTTGTAGGCGTTGACGGACTTCTCCGCGTCGTGGGCGTCGTCCTGATAGTTAAGGTCCAGCTGCAGACCGCCCAGGGCGTTGATCTCCTCAGCGGCAATTTTCGCGCCGTTGGCGGCGGCATTGCCGTAGATGGCCGCACCGCCGGTCAGAGGGCCGACGCCGCCGATCTTAATGGCGTTTTCGGCAGGGGCAACGGTAGGATCAGTGGTATTGTCAACAACAGCATCAGTAGGGTCGGCGGGCTTGGTGGGATCAGCATCATCCCCCCCGGCACAGCCGGCCAGCATGGCGACCATCATGCAGACGGCCAAAAGCAGAGCAAGAGTTTTCTTCATTTCATTCAACCTCCTTTAAGGTTGTTGACAATTATAGCCGTTAGACAGAGAATTGTCAACCTCAAATCTGACAAAAGGAGGCGTCGGAAACGGCCCGTTTCTTATGAAACATGACTAAACTATGAACCCGCCGTTGACCCCCAGCACCTGCCCGGTGATGAAGGAGGCGGCGTCCGAGGCGAGGAAGGCCACCGCCTCGGCCACCTCCGCAGGCGCGCCGATCCGCCCCAGGGGAGTGTCCTCCGAAAGGGCCTTCAGGTCTTGCGGCTCTAGGCTTTCGTTCATTTTGCTCTCGATGACGCCGGGGGAAATGCAGTTCACCCGCACCCCCGAGGGTCCCACCTCCTTGGCCAACGCGCGGGTCAAGCCAATGACCCCAGCCTTGGCGGCGGAGTAGGCCACCTCGCAGGAGGCGCCCACCTCCCCCCACATGGAGGAAATGGTAATGATTTGCCCCGTTTTGCGGGAGATCATGGCTGGCAGAGCGGCACGGCAGCAATAAAACACCCCGTCCAGGTCCACCGCCATCACCCCGCGCCAGTCCTCCCAGGTCATGTCCTGCAGGAGGCCCCGCCAAGACACCCCGGCATTGCACACCAAAATGTCAAGTTGACAAAATTTCTCCAACACATTGTCAACCGCCTGTTGGGCGCTTTGGGGGTCGGTCACGTCGCAGTAGACCGCCAGACCGCCCAGTTCCTCCGCCAAGCGGCGGGCGTGGTCCTCGTTGGCGCGATATCCCACAGCCACCCGCACCCCATCCCGGGCCAGACAGCGGCAGACGGCGGAGCCGATGGCCCCGGCCCCGCCGGTGATAAGCGCTGTTTTCATGGCAAGGCCCTCCCTCTTTACAATTTTTTGCATTATACCACAGGCCAGGGAAAAAGAAAACCCTCCGCAAGCTACGGAGGGGTTTATCTGTCCATGTTTGATAGCGCATACTCCAGCATTTGATTGATAAGCTCGTTGCGGCTGATCCCAACGGTGGCCGCTTTATCATCGATCGTTTTCAATGTACTTACAGGGATCCTCATGGAGATGACTTCTTTTTCCTCGGGTTTGCGCGCGATAAATTTATCCATTTTGCAGCCACCTCCTTCTTGACTATTGTATCTGCTTTTTGTATAATGTGGAATATTCTAATTAGTATTCCTAATAAGAATACTCTTGTCGGAGGTAGTGGGCATGGACCTGGATGCAAACACCAAGCTGGAATTGGTGACCAAACATTTGGAGTGTTTTTCCCTGGAGCTTGGTCGTCACTGTGCCGGTCTGAGGCTGGCGACCCTTCACTTGTCCTCGCCCTCTCAGGAAGCGGACAGTCGTGAACTTCTGGATCTGGTGTTGGAGGGACTGTGCGGCCTGCACCGTTCCTTGGAAGAAGAGTTGTCCACATTGTTCGGGACATAATAAAACAGAGGAACGATGGAAACCATCGTTCCTCTATTTGCGTCTCAGGCTGTTCTCTTAATACATTCCGCCCATGTCGGGGTTAGCCGCCGCGGGGGCGGGGGGCTCGGGCTTGAAGACCATTATACTGCTCAAGCCGGGGGACCCGGCCTTCCGCAAATTCTCGGCCTGCGGCCTCAAATTTACACGCCTGCTGGCGCGTCCCACCTGCGGTGGGTCCCTGCCGACAAGCCCCTTGAGCAGTGAGATGCTCTCTTAATACATCCCCATGTCGCCGCCGGCGGGGGCCGCAGGGGCGGGAGGCTCGGGCTTGTCGGCCACCAGGGACTCTGTGGTGAGCATCAGGCTCGCCACGCTGGCGGCGTTCTCCAGAGCGGAGCGGGTCACCTTAGTGGGGTCCACGATTCCCGCGGAGATCATGTCGGTGTACACCTCGTTATAGGCGTCGAAGCCGTAGCCGGTCTTGCCCGCAGTCTTGACCTTCTCCAGCACCACAGAGCCGTCGATGCCGGCGTTCTTGGCGATCTGGCGCATGGGCTCGGTGAGGGCGGCGGCGATAATGGCCGCGCCGGTCTTCTCGTCGCCCTCCAGGGTCTTGACCAGCTTCTCCACCGCGGCCACGGCGTTGACGTAGGCAGTGCCGCCACCGGCGACAATGCCCTCCTCCACCGCGGCGCGGGTGGCGTTGAGCGCGTCCTCGATGCGCAGCTTCTTCTCCTTCATCTCGGTCTCGGTGGCAGCGCCCACCTTGATGACCGCCACGCCGCCGGCCATCTTGGCCAGACGCTCCTGGAGCTTCTCCTTGTCGTAGTCGGAGGTGGTCACGCCGATCTGGCTGCGGATCTGAGCCACGCGGTCCTTGATGGACTGGCTGTCGCCGGCGCCGTCCACGATGACGGTGTTCTCCTTGGTGACCTTGACCTGACGGGCGCGGCCCAGCATGGAGAGGTCGGCGGTCTTCAGCTCATAGCCCAGCTCCTCGCTGATGACCTGGCCGCCGGTGAGGATGGCGATATCCTGGAGCATCTCCTTGCGGCGGTCGCCGAAGCCGGGGGCCTTGACGCACACCACGTTCAGGGTGCCGCGCAGGCGGTTGACCAGCAGGGTGCACAGGGCCTCGCCCTCCACGTCCTCGGCGATGATGACCATCTTCTTGCCGGACTGGACCATCTGCTCCAGCAGGGGCAGGATGTCGGCGATGACGGAAATCTTCTTGTCGGTGATGAGGATATAGGCATCGTCCACCACGGCTTCCATCTTCTCCATGTCGGTGGCCATGTAGGGGGAGATATAGCCCCGGTCAAACATCATGCCTTCCACGACCTCGCTGTAGGTCTCGCTGGTCTTGGACTCCTCGATGGTGATAACGCCGTCGGCGGAGACCTTCTCCATGGCCTCGGCGATGAGCTTGCCGATCATGGCGTCGCCGGAGGACACGGTGCCTACCCGGGCGATGTCGTCGGTGCCGTTGACCTTCTGGGAATCGGCCTTGACGGAAGCCACAGCGGCCTCCACGGCCTTGGCAACGCCCTTCTTCATGACGATGGGGTTGGCGCCGGCGGCCAGATTCTTCAGGCCCTCGCCCACGATGGCCTGGGCCAGCAGGGTGGCGGTGGTGGTGCCGTCGCCGGCCACGTCGTTGGTCTTGGTGGAGACCTCCTTGACCAGCTGCGCGCCCATGTTCTCAAAGGGGTCGTCCAGCTCGATCTCCTTGGCGATGGTC